>Ga0070681_10005799_pt1 | contig 11951 bp, 8 predicted proteins | sample KBSC83BmetaG_FD_65650 | JGI IMG/M metagenome (GOLD analysis project Ga0070681, IMG submission 65650) | Corn rhizosphere microbial communities from Kellogg Biological Station, Michigan, USA - KBS C8-3B metaG | ecosystem: Host-associated > Plants > Roots > Rhizosphere | place: USA: Michigan...
CGCGCGTCGATAGCGGAAGGCGCAATGCTGGTGACGGTGCCCAGCGGCGGAAGTCCGGGAATGTTCCTGGTCACATTATTCCAGTGCGCGCCGTCTTGTGTGTTCCATACCTGGCCGTCGTTGGTGCCGGCCCAAATGAGCCCCTTCTGAATTTTTGAGGGCGCGATCGCGAAGACGACCTCGCCATAGAACTGGCCGAGATTGTCCCCGACGATGCCTCCCGAAGGAACAATGTGAGCCGGATCCTGCGTGGATAAATCGGGGCTGATCACCGACCATGACTGACCGCCATTGCTGGTTTTGAAGATCACCTGGCAGCCGTAGTACACGGTGTTGTGATCGAAGGGATCGATCGCCAACGGAGCAGTCCAGTGGCAGCGATACTTGATGTCATTTGGCGGTGAGTCGAGCGTGTGCATCCACGGACTCACGGAGCGAGCGTGCTTGTGACGGCCATCCCAGCGGGTGACTTTGTTGCCATAGCAGGTTGCCCACACTATGTCGGGGTCCGTGAGGTCGGGAACCGTGAAACCGGACTCGCAGCCTCCCATCGCGTGATACCAGCCGGTCTCGCGGGAATCGATAGGAACGCTTGGGCCGCGCATGTTTCCGTCATCCTGCATGTTGCTGTAGAAGTAATAGGGAATCTGGTTGTCCACATCGACGTGATACATCTGCCCGATGGGCAGGGTGGCACGGTGGAAGCCGCGGCCGTGGACAGTAGTGATATTCATGCCGCCGTCGTCGGTGATGACAAAGCGATCGGCATTCTGGGGATCGATCCAGATGTCGTGCGTGTCTCCGCCCCAGGGAACGTCTTTGAAGTTTTCGCCACCGTCCAGTGACTGATGGAAGGAACTGCTGGAAATGAGCACTTCGTTGTCTGAGGCAGGGGAAACCGCGAGGCGGATGTAATAGCCCGCGCGGCCTATCAGGGAGCGCTGGTAGTTCACCGCTTTCCAGTGCTCGCCAGCATCGTCGGAGCGCCAGAGCGAGCCTTGATCCTTGGTCTGGATCAGCGCATAAATGCGGTTGGAATTTGTGGGTGCAACGGCGACGTCGATCTTGCCCAAGGGCGAGTGCGGTAATCCATGCTCTTCGATGTGCCTCCACTTCGTACCACCATCACGCGAGACATAAATTCCACTTCCCGGGCCTCCGCTGAACTCACCCCAGGTGCGCATCTCGACTTGCCACATGCCGGCGAATAGCGTGTGCGGATTGTGGGGATCCATGGAAAGGCCGGAGCAGCCCACGTTATCGGCGGTGAACAGCACGCGCTCCCAATGCTGGCCGCCATCGGTGGTGCGGTAGACGCCTTTGTCCTGCTGCGGGCCGGTGGTTCGCCCCAGAACACAGGCGAAGACCAGGTTCTCGTTCGCGGGGTCAATGACGATTCGCCCGATGCGGCCGCTTTCGGGCAGGCCCATGTTCGTCCACGTCTTGCCTGCATCGGTGGACTTGTAAATTCCATTGCCCATGACGTCGCTGTCGCGGATGACCCAGGCTTCCCCGGTGCCCGCCCATACGGTGCTGGGATCGGAAGGCGCGACGGCGAGAGAGCCGATTGCAGCGGCAGGCTGCTTGTCGAATACCGGCGTCCAGCGGTTACCGCCATCGGTGGATTTCCAAACGCCGCCCGAGGCTGCGCCTGCGTAGTAGGTGCTGGGGTCTCCGGGAACTCCGGCGATGGCCGCGACTCGATTACCTACTCGCGGGCCCACAAAACGAAAGCGGAACTGGCCTTCCTCGTCGGAATCTGGCTGTTGCGCACATGCAAGAACATTGCTTAAGACCGCTGCGAATAGCACGAACAGCGCGAGTCGGCGCATCAACATGCTGGAAGCCTCCGGGTAACCGCGTGACATCTTACATGCGCGAGGCCAAAGCACAAAACATTCAGGCTTCACGTTGCCATCGGCTCGTTTCGCTCAGCTGGACAGCCCAGTGCTCTCCCCTGCGCGAGGACGGACTTTGGAATCCGCGGTGGGGCGGAGCGCATCCTCTATCCAGAGAGATAAGGAATGTTATGGCACGCGTATTCATTACGGGATCATCCGACGGGCTGGGCCGCGGGGCGGCACAGTTGCTCGTTCAGCAGGGGCACAGCGTCGTACTGCATGCGCGCGATGAGCGGCGCGCGAAAGAAGCGATGGCGGCCGTCCCCGGAGCGCAAGCTGCGGTGATCGGCGATCTGTCGAGCGTCGTGCAGACGCGCAGTGTGGCAGATCAAGTCAATGGGCTCGGCTCGTTTGACGCCGTCATTCACAATGCGGGCGTGGGGTATCGAGAGGCTCGAAGAATCGAAACTGAGGATGGCCTGCCGCATGTCTTTGCGGTGAATACGCTGGCTCCCTTCCTACTGACGGCGCTTATTCAAAGGCCGAAGCGGCTCGTCTACCTGAGTTCCGGCCTACACCAGAGTGGCGACGCCAGTCTGAAAGATTTGGCTTGGAAAGAGCGTCCGTGGCGCGGGCAGCAGGCATACTCCGACACCAAGCTGCATGATGTGATTCTGGCATTTGCGATTGCGCGGCTGTGGCCTGATGTCTTTTCGAATGCTCTTGAGCCGGGATGGGTCCCTACAAAAATGGGTGGAGCGGACGCCACGGACGATCTCCAGCAGGGATATGAGACGCAAGCGTGGCTTGCCGTCAGCGAGGATGCGGCGGCGAAGGTGACGGGCGAATATTTTTATCACATGCGGCCTCGCAAGCCGCATCCGGCGGCGCGGGATCAGGGGAAGCAAGACATGCTGCTGGAGGCTTGCGAACGTTTTTCGGGAGTGAAGATGGCTGGCGTTTTGAAAGCCGGGCAGTCCGGCGAGGAGCGTACTGCGCTAACACCTACCCCGAACCAATAGGTCCTGGGCTACGTGTTGCTCGAAATACGTGCAGCTCGAAGATCAAAAAACTGGCACCCATCGGGATGGGTGCCAGTTTTATTTTCTCCAGGAATTAGTGATGCTTGTTGTCCTGGCCCTTCTGATCCTGCTTTGACGGGGGCGTCTCTCGTTGTGCCTGCGGACGATCCGGCGGAGCGGGTCGGGCATCAGGGCGCGATTGCGGGCGCTCCTGGGGAGCGGGCCGGGCCTCGCGTTGCGGCTGAGGGCGCTCCTGCGGGGCCGGCCGATTGTCGGGCCGTGCTTGCGGGCGATCCGCTGGGGGAGGAGCTTGCCGCGGAGCCGGTTCGGTTCTCGGCTGCTCCGAGGGTCGCTCGTTGCGCGCAGGCGGCTCGGGCCGATTGGGTTCCGGACGATTCACATCAGGCCTTCCCATATTTGGTTGGCTCTGTGCGGGCATCGCCACATTGGGCCGCGGCTGATTTGGGTCGGGCCGATTGTCTGGCCGAGCTGATGGCGGACGATCCTCGCGGGCCGGAGGCGGACTGGGCCGCCCCGATTCCGGACGGTTGTTCGGAGCAGGGGTGGCAGCCTCAGGCCGATTCGGCTGGGCTGATGGCGGGCGATCGTTGCGCGCCGGAGGGCCATTCGGTTCCGGTCGAGCGTTCGGCGCCGGCTGGTTCGGCATTGGACGATTGGGCTGAGCCGATGGGGGACGATCGTTGCGCGCCGGCGGGCCACCCGGTTCCGGCCGCGCGTTCGGCTGATTCGGCTCCGGACGATTCGGCTGCGCCGATGGACGATCATTGCGTGCCGGCGGACCACCCGGTTCAGGGCGTGCGTTCGACGGCTGATTCGGCTCAGGGCGATTCGGCTGCGCCGATGGACGATCATTGCGTGCCGGCGGACCACCGGGTTCTGGACGTGCGTTCGGAGCTGGCTGATTCGGTTGGGGCCGGTTATTCGGGAAATTGTTCCCAGGCCTATTGTTGGCGCCGGGCTGATTTGCCGGGGGTGGATTCCCGCCGGGGCGGCCGTTGGCCGGTTGTCCTGCTCGAGCCGGTGCCGGGGTAGGCTGCGCGGGTCTGCCTGGAGGAGCGACCCTAACATGCGACTCTGGAGCATTCGCGGGGCGCAGCTTCGCCAGTTCCTGGCGAGGCACGGCCATTCCGGGGTGTTGCGCCAGCAGTTTCTCGCGTGCGGCAAATGAGGGCGGAGGCGGAGGCGGCGCTGTCTTGGCAATTACCTGACGGGTCGCCACCGCTTGCGGCGGCGCGGCAACGCGCCCGGCTGTATTCGCGTGTGCTCCCAAAACGGAAGCGCGTGCGGGAGGCACGGCGGCTCTGGCCGTTACCGGCATCGCCCTGAGTTGCTGCGGGTTGACCCGAATGGCGGATTGAGCGACCGGTTGTGCGCTGGCAAACGAGCGTTGCGGCACAGCAGTCACTGCGCCATTCACGTTGCGGTTCACGTATCGCGCGTTGTTGATGGTCGTTACATTGTTGTTGTTGTTGATGATGGTGGTGTTGTAAACGTTCGTGACCGTGGTCTGATTAACGTTCGTATTGCTGACGTTCACGCGGTTTACGTACGCGGGACTTACACGATACGACGGAACGTAAACTTCGCGCGGACCGAGCGGGAACCAACCGACCGTAGAGCCGGCGGCCACGCCGCCCCCGACAAACACAACCAAAGCGGGCGCGTACACGGGACGCACTTCCCGCGGGCCAGGGATCCAGCCCCAGCGGTCGCGGACATAGGCCCAGCGGCCGTAGTGGAAGGGGGCGTATCCCCAAGGATTATCGTCGACCCACGTCCAGCCCCAAGGATCAATCCACGCCCAGTGTCCGGTGTGATACGGAGCCCAGCCGGCATCTACGCGCGGGAACCACGCATTACCGTACTCTGGAGTCTCCCGCCAATCTCCGTATTCATCAAGATCTTGAAAACCGACTACACGGCGATCGCAGTAGCGAGCCGACGGGGAATCCTGGTAGCGGCGCTCACGGCTATCGGCCCAGTTATCGAAATCATCGGAACGCCCGATCTGATCCACTTCTGCGTTCAGCGAATCAGTTCCGGTGAAGGTAAAGCGCTGGCCGGAATGTACCGTGTAGCTCTGACCGTTGCCTGTAGATTCACCTTCTCCGTCGCGAACCGTTACAACGGTGGAGTCTCCGTTTTCGGAAGCGTCCACACGGTAACGGCCGGGACGGCCGATGGTAAAGGCCTGATTGGCGGTGTCAATTTCGAACACGTTGTCACGATCGAGGTCCCAAACGCGCACGTTCATGCTTCCGGCGCTGAGCTGGATTTGAACAGTGCGGTCGTCGAGATTGAGAAAAGTGATGCCGGTGTTAGCGCCCAGATTGATCGTGGACGAGCCCAGCTGGATTTCCGCGCGCGAATCGCGGTCGGCCCATAATTTATCTCCCGTCGTCAGAGGACGGTTCGGAGCAGCCTCAACCCACTCGTTCTCGCCCGCAGGCTGGAAGGAGACGGATCCCTGCATATAGCCCAGACGGGCGACGCGGCCCGGAGGGTCATCTCGATCCTGGGCTGCCGCTGAGATTTGAAATGCCGCCGCCATGAACAGAACGGCCAAAACTGCCACGAAAGCACGGAGACGCCGCTCCCAAGCTGAGGGTCTCGCTGCCACGTTGTTACACATGTGCTTGAACCTTTCTGGGCGTAGCGTTCGCGCCCGAGCACGCCATACCTGTAAAAACACGCCACTGAGAAGAAGTTGCTGGGGTCTTCTGCCCCTCCAGGACCAACCCGCCTGATAATAGATGCTCCTCGTAAATCTATAACTTATAAGGTGATTCGCGTAGGTACGGGCGGACAGTGAACTTCCAGAGAGACGGCATCCACCATAGGGTACATAGAGGGGGCACGGAGGATTAGCGGGTGCTCCTCTGGCTGCGGCGAAGGATTTTCGTAAACAGCCGGCCGTAGGGTTTGTCGCCATCCGGCGCGGCCTGAGCGGCCGGGATTCGCCCTAGCCGGGATAAGCTGAGAGGCTGTTTTCTACGTGGTTTATTGCGTTCCCAGGCACTGAAGCGTCTTCCCTTCGCTGCTACAATGCCGTGTTTCATCGATACTTACGCGCGGGGTCGAACTTCAAGAGGTGCAACAGCGTACTGTTAATTGGGCCTGAGATGGTCTCAGATGTTCAGGCCCAGTCTCAGTAAAGCGATTTCCGGGGAGTGCAAGTGGAAGACGTCCAGGTCGTTGCGATGCTGGTGCGGCGATGTATTGCCGGCGACGCGGCTGCCTGGGAGGAAATCGTGCAAAGTTACAATCGGCGCATCTACAACCTCTGTTACCGCTTCGCCGGATCAGCCGACGACGCGCAAGACCTCACCCAGGAGGTCTTCATCAAGATGTACCGCACTCTCTCGAGCTACGACCATACCAAGGGTGCATTCGTAACCTGGGTCACGACGATCACGCGGAACCTGCTGGTGGACCATTTCCGCAAGACCAAGCAGGACCGGATGACCGATTCCATGGACACCGCCGCGTCCGAACACGAGGACGCCCAGCCCCTCAGCGAGCAGATCCCTGACCTCTCCGCCCCCCCAGATACACGGGTACGGCAGCGGGAGGTCAGCGAGACGGTACACGCGGCTTTGGGCAAACTTTCTCCCGAACTTCGGGAAGCAGTGATTCTAAGGGACTTACAAGACATGGACTACCGCGAGATAGCCACAGTCTTGAAGGTTCCGGAGGGCACCGTGAAATCAAGAATAAATAGAGGGCGCGCGGAACTTGCGAGGCTCCTCCAACGTACCTATAGGCAGGTGATGTGATGCCAGATCACACCAATCACGGAATGCAGTGCAACGAGTTCGACTCGCTGCTCTCGGACGCCCTGGATGGTGTTCTGAGCAGGGCTGCACTCGACCGCTTCCAGGCGCATGCCCGGAGTTGCCAGGCATGCGGGGCGCTGTTCGCCGAAGTTGAGGCGGGCCGCAACTGGTTGAAAGATCTCGAAGAGGCAGAGCCTCCGGCGAGCCTGGTCACGAACATCCTGGCATCCACGACGGGCGTTGATACTCAGCGTCTGCGAAGCGCCGCACCAACTCGTCAGCCGCGCATTTCCTGGCTGGAACATGTGCAGGCGGCACTGCTGGAGCCGATCTGGGCGATGGTCCGCCAGCCGCGATTTGCCATGTCGTTTGGCATGGCGTTCTTCGCGCTGTCGGTGGGCCTGACGGTTGCCGGAGTGAAGCCGGCCGACCTGCGGCAGGTGAGTTTGAGGCCGTCAGCGCTCCGGCACGCTTACTACAACACGCAGGCGCGCGTGGTAAGGTACGTCGACAATGTGCGCGCCGTCTACGAAGTGCAGGCTGCGCTGGCCGGGATCAAGCGTAATGTAAGGCCCGCCGAGCCCGGTCCTGCAAAGCCAACGAAGGAGCGTAAGAACGATACATCCCAACAACCTGAGCAGAAGCAAGAGCGCAACTACAGCCAAACGGGGGAGCAGTTGATTTTGGCTAGCGCTCACCGGGGCCCATGTATTGGAGATTGCGATCTGCCTGTAGGGTCAGTGACCACGTACAGGAGGTTCGTATGAACTGCGCCAATCACAGCGATCAAGCTGCGGTGGCGTTCTGCCGCACTTGCGGCAAGCCACTTTGTCCCACATGCACCCGCGACGTGCGCGGAGTTATTTACTGCGAATCGTGCCTGGCCGCGCGCATGGAGGGCACAGCGCCGGCTGCAGGGTTCGTGGCACCGGCTCAAACTGTGTATCCGCCGGCGGGGGCTGCCAGCGCTGCTCCGCCGCCGCTGAATGTTGGTCCCAATCCGGCGGTGGCGGGAATCCTTGCGGGATTCTTCCCCTTCGGTGTCGGTGCGGTCTACTGCTCGCAGTACGCCAAGGGCTTGGCTCACCTGATCGTGATGGTGCTGCTGATTGTGGGAGTGAGTTCCGAAGTGCCCTGGTACATGCACACTATCCTTGGGATTGGGATTGGATTCTTCTACGTCTACCAGATCATTGATGCGGTTCGCACGGCGAAAGCACTGCAACTGGGAGAACCGGTGCCCGATCCATTCGGGCTGGCGGCAACGTTCGGCGCTGGGGAGAAGTTCGAAGGCACCAAGGTTCCGGCGGGAGCGGCGATTCTGATCGGCCTGGGCATTCTGTTCCTGTTGCACACTGCAGGCTTGTTCGAAGTCGGCATGGGCGTTCTGATTTCGCTGGCTCTGATCCTGCTGGGTGTATGGCTCTTCGCCAAACATTGGGGGCTGCTGGGCGGCATCAGCGGGCGCTGCAATTGCGAGCAGTGCCGGACGCGGCGGCTCATGGGCCCGGCCATCATGGTTACTTTGGGAGTGCTCTTCCTGCTCGACAGCGTCTCCAATATCGAATTTCACAAAACGTGGCCGGCCATCCTGCTGGTGATTGGCGTGGTCAAGCTGTTTCAGAGCAACGCCTCGGCGGCGGGACATATCGGGCCGTTGCCGCCGGACGCGTCCACCTATGCTCCCGTCCCACCGCCTGCGGCAAACAGTGGAGTCGTGAATCCGCAACCACCTTCCTCTGGCGAGGTGAAAAATGTCTAGCCCAGTGATGAGTCCGCCCCCGATGGCTCCTCCGCCACGGCGCCCACGGTCATTCGCGGGCCCCTTCGTTCTGATCATCATCGGCTTTGTGTTCCTGCTTAGCACCATGCATGTGCTGTCGGTCGGGCGGCTCGCTCATCTGTTCGCCAACTACTGGCCGGTGCTGCTGATCCTGTGGGGCGTAATCAAGGTCGTCGAGCACATGCAGGCGCAACGCCAGGGCGCGCGCGCTTCCGGCATTGGCGCCGGCGGAGTTGTGCTCATCGTCATGATCGTGGTGTTCGGCCTGATCGCGACGCAGTTGGAGCGCGTCAACTGGTCGGGCATGCGAGACGACTTCAATTTTGACGATAACGACTTCAGCCATCTCTTCAATGGGAATACCTACAACTACGACGATCATCTGGAGCACGACTTTCCTGCCGGAGCGAGCCTGAAAGTGATCGACACCCGGGGTGCAGTGAGTGTGCATGCCTCGGACGACAACAAGATCACGGTGGTGGTCCGCAAGCGAATTGGCGCGGAGAACCAGACGGATGCCGACAAGTACAACAACGAGAGCAAGCCGATAATCACCGCCATCGGCGGCCTGGTCACGGTAGATGCGAAAGCCGATGGCGCGGGCGATCACCCGGTGGAAACCGATCTCGATATTTCTGTGCCCCGCAAAGCTGCTGTAACTGTCAGTTCTCACCGCGGAGACGTGAATATTACGGGGCGCGACGGCAATGTTGACATCTCAGCGCAGCGCTCGGACACCTCCGTAGAAGACGTTACCGGGTCGGTGAAAATCAGTCAGGATAGGGGCACGGTTCGGGTACAGCAGATCACCGGCGATGTACATCTGGGAAACCGGCTCAACGAAGTCTCGGTATCCGATGTGAGGGGGAGCCTGCAGCTCGATGGCGAATTCCAGGAGAGTGTGAAACTGGAGCGCATCGCAAAGACGGTCACGTTCAAGTCTTCGCGCACCGACATGGAATTCTCGCGGCTGGACGGTTCGCTCGATTTAGATTCGGACGAGCTTCGAGCTGACCAGGTCACCGGTCCGCTCCACCTCACCACGCGATCGAAAAATATCCGGCTCGACAGCGTGTCGGGCGATGTGCGCTTGCAAGACGATAACGGGTCGGTGGAAGTGGCGATGCGCACCGTAGGCAATGTGCAGATTGACAATCGCAACGGCACGGTGCAATTGAGTCTTCCCGACAAAGCGGGTTTCCGCCTGGACGCGCGGGTGCGCGACGGCGAAATTCAGTCGGATTTTCCGGAACTGAAGGTCAGCAACGAAGATCGGGAAGCCCGAGCCAGCGGCAGCGTGGGAAATGGCATGTCGCATATCGTGATCAATAACCAGCACGAGGGAGTGGAGATTCGGAAAGGGTCGGCCGTGGCAATGCCGGGGGCAGCGCCGGTTCCACCTCTTCCTGCGAAGCCGGGCAAAGCGTTGGCGGCTCCAAAGGGGAGTCCGCAGCCTACGGATAACTAGAGCGCCTGGCAAGGCGGAGAGCCTGAGAGGCTTTCCTAAGTAGGTCTTGGCTGGCGCTTCTGTTGTACTAGCTTTTCGATCTTCGCCAGCACGTCGTCTTCACTCATAGAACTTGAGTCGATCACTACGGCATCGCTAGCGGCAACCAGCGGGGATGCCGCTCTCGTGCGGTCGCGATGATCGCGTTCGCGCAGTTCCGCGGCAACATTCGCGGCAACCTCTCCTTCGATCTTCTGCTGCGCCCGGCGCCGCTGTTCGCGAACTACGGGATCTGCGTCGAGAAAAACCTTCAAATCAGCTTCGGGAAAAACTTTCGTGCCAATGTCGCGGCCTTCCATGACGATGCCGGCATTCGCACCCAGCGCTCGCTGATGTTCCACCATCCATTCCCGGACCTTGGGATGCACCGAGACGCGCGAGGCAGCCTCGGTCACATCGCGCTCGCGTATTCTCGCCGAGACGTCTTTGCCGTCCAGCAGGGTCCGGTTTCCGCCGAGGGTGGGCTCTAACTGGATACGCGAGCCCTCCGCGAGTTTCACCAGAGCCGCTTCATCCTCAAAGGAAGTGTCGTTCTCGATCGCCTGCAGCGCGAGTGCCCGGTACATCGCTCCGCTTTCCAGGTTGACGTAGTCGAGCTTGCGCGCAAGCCGGGAAGCAATGGTGCTCTTGCCCGCGCCCGCCGGGCCGTCTATGGCGATGATCAGTTTTCGTGGATTGTTGTGCGTGGAATCGGGGGTCATCGTTGGCAGCAAGATTGTACACGCAGCCGGGGGAAGCGTTTAGCACGACAGCGGTCACAGGGTTTCACGGGGTAAACCTCTGTGGAACTCTGTGCCCGCCTGTGGTGATCTTGGCTTCAGGAGCATCGCACCTGCTGCGGCGTCCATCCCGATTGGCGCAGCTTGCTGATGCTGAGCGCGTCGTGGCGCTTGGCCAGGCGTACTCCCTGCTGATCCCGCACCAGTTCACAGTGGTAGTAGCCGGGGATGGGCAGGCCCAATGCCCGATACAACAGAATCTGGCGAGCGGTGGATTTCAGGAGGTCGGCCCCGCGGACGACCTCAGTAATTTTCATAGCCGCATCATCGACTACTACCGCCAGCTGATAGGCGGGGACATCATCTTTTCTCCAGACGATAAAGTCACCGAAATCTCTGCCGGCCACCATTTCCTGTAGACCTAGATGCAGATCGGTGAAAGAAATTTCTTCCCCGTCAGGGACGCGAAAACGCCAATTCACTCCCGCGGGGCCGCCTCGCTTCGCTTCGACTCGACAGCCTGAGAGGCTGTCGCTACGTGGGTCGCGACTGGGACGGCACTTTCCTGAGTAGAGAGGTTCGTCGTCTCCTTCGTTCGGGGCGGTTGCGGATTGGGCCACATCTTTTCTTGAGCACGTGCAGGGATAGATCATGCCGCGGTCGCGGAGTTGCTGCCAAGCGTGCAGATAGTGGACTCGACGTTCGCTTTGCGTGTAGGGACCAAAGGGACCGCCGCAGTCGGGACCCTCCGTCCAGGAAATTCCGAGCCAGCGCAAGTCTTCGATCATGGCCTGCACAAACTCGGGCCGGCAGCGCTGCTGATCCAGGTCTTCGTTGCGGAGAACCAGCGTTCCGCCGTGCTCAGAGCAGCGCTGGGCTGCAATCAAGAAGGTACGCGCGTGTCCGAGGTGGAGAAGACCTGTGGGCGATGGGGCGAGGCGTCCGCGATAGGAGATTGAAGTGGACTCAGGCACGGGCAGTCACAAAAATCCGACAGGGTCAGCGCGCCGCAGTGCGCGGTGATGGTACGGGCACGACTTTCTCGGGCGTGATCTGCAGCATGGATTTGCCGCTCACATGCACGAAGCTCAACTCGCGGGCGGCGAGCAGCGCATTTATCGCTTCCTTGATTTTCGAGCGTGCGACGAAGTTTCCGAAGAATGTCTCCAACTCACTCGGCTCCGCCGCGATAACGCAATCGAGATATTTCGAGACCAGCGCGGACAGCGCCTCTGGAACCGAAAGCCCCACGCCCTCTTTCACCGGCTCCGGGGCCCAGCGG
>Ga0070681_10005802_pt1 | contig 11948 bp, 12 predicted proteins | sample KBSC83BmetaG_FD_65650 | JGI IMG/M metagenome (GOLD analysis project Ga0070681, IMG submission 65650) | Corn rhizosphere microbial communities from Kellogg Biological Station, Michigan, USA - KBS C8-3B metaG | ecosystem: Host-associated > Plants > Roots > Rhizosphere | place: USA: Michigan...
AATCCCGGTGGGGTCGAAGCAGTGCTTCACGAGAGCAAACCGCTCGCGTGCCGCATCCGACCAGACGCGCTCGAGCAGCGGCGTGCGGAGTCGGCCGTCGCCGTGCTCACCCGTGAGCGTACCACCGAGCTGCGAGACGAGACTCGTGACCTCGTCGAGGATGCGCGCGACGCGATCGCGCCAATCGGCCACGGACACGTCGATGAGGGGATTCACGTGCACGTGTGCGTCGCCCGCGTGGCCGAAGATCACGCCGCGGATTCCATTGCGCGCCAGACTCTCGCGGACGCCCCGCACGTAATCGGCGAGTCGCTCCGGCGGAACGGCGCCGTCCTCGATGAACTGCATCGAGCGAAGCGCTGGGTCGAGTCGGGAGAGAATCGGACTCGCCGCATGCCTGAGCTCCCAGAGCTCCGTCTCCGTCGGCGCGTCGAGCGCGACGCGCACGGTCGTCGCACCAGCGCGCTCGAAGAGCGAGGCGATCTCGCGGGCAGCGTCGGCCGCTCGTGATGCGCTCGATCCCTCGACCTCGGCGAGCAGGACGGCCTCGGCGTCGTCGGGAACGTCGTGCGTGCCGCCCGAGCGCGCGACGTCGAGGAACGTTCGGTCGAGCAACTCGCAGGCGACGGCGCCGCTCTCGCGCGCGCGCACGGCGGCGTCGACCGCGCGCTCGAGCGAGGAGAATGCGCCGAGCACGCTGCTCGTCGCTTCCGCGACGGGAATCAGAGACAGCTCGACGCCGACGATGATCGCGAGGGTTCCCTCGCTGCCGACGAGCAGGTCGACGAAGTCGTACGAGCGCGCGTACTCGAAGGTCGCGTAGCCCGATGACTCCTTGCGCACGCCGCGGTGGCGAGCGCGATCGATCTCCTCCGCCGCAACGATCGCCGGGTGCGCAACGGAGAGAAATCGCTCGATCGCGGGAACGCGACGAGGCGGCTCGGCGCCGCGTCGCACGAGAGCGATCGTTCCGTCGTCGAAGACGCAGCGCAGCGACCGGACCCAGGGCCGCGTCGCGCCGAAGGCGAGCGAATGCGAGCCGGCGGCGTTGGTCGACACCATTCCGCCAACTGTGCAGAACGCCCCGCTCGATGGATCGACAGGGAAGCGGAGCCCATTGGCGGCGACGGCCTTGTTCACCTCCGCTCGCAGTACGCCTGGTTGAACGACGATCGTGCGCTCGGTCACGTTCACGCTCTCGACGTCGCGTAGTCGGCTCAGGTCGAGGATGACACCGTCCCCGATCGCGCCGCCGGGCATGCTGCTGCCGGAGCCGCGCGGCACGAGGGGCGTCTCAGATTCGCGCGCCCAGCGGACGAGCGCCGCAACGTCGCCTTCATTGCTCGGAACGGCTATGGCGCGCGGAAGGACGCGCGCTATCCCCGCGGCCTCGGAGTAGACGGCGCGCGCCGCCTCGTCGGTGCGAAAGACGCCGCGGAACCCGGGCGGTGGCGAGAGGGGCACGATGGACGGCGCCGGCGATTCGTTAGGCGGCGCGCGCCGTCAGTACTTGCGCGGCAGCGCCGCGGCGGCCGCGGCGAGCGCACTGAGGAGCGATGGCTGGCCCTTGCCCACCTCACCGCGCTCGAGCCGGTCGAGCAACTGCTCGAGGGCGAGCTGCGCCGCGTTCGCCGTGCGCGCATTGATGCCTCGCGCCACATAGAACGCGCCCGCACCGACGAGCAGGGCAGGAGCCACCGCGATCGCGACGGCGAAGTGGAGCGCGATGAGCGCGGGGACCGCCGCAACGCCTAACGCCGTGGCGCCCGCGCTCTGCCGGGCGAGGCTCGTGCGAAATGGGGCGAGGTCGGCGTCGATGCGGACGAGCGTCCGGTTCGCATCCACGGCGACCGCTGTTGCCGCGACCTCGTGCGCGCGCGAGAGCGCGTAGCCCCGGCCGCCGACGTTGAGCGCCCGGCGCACCGTGCCGACGAGATCGCGCCGCGCCTCCCAGACGATGCGATCGGAGAACTGACGCTTCACCTGGAGACATTCCTGGCGCTGCATCCACTGATCGACCGCGTCGAGGACATCGCGCGGCTTGCCGGGAACAGTGCGACTCGCGCCGACGCGAGCGCCGCCGAGCAGCTTGGCGCTCACGCCGCCTTCGTCCGGCGGCAGCGCGACGCGCGTGCGTTCCTCCGCGAGCGCCTGACGAAGATTCTGCGCCGAGAGCCCGACCTCCTTTCCGAGCTCGAGGATCTGGTCTTCGGTGAGGACCTCTTCCGGCTCACCAGTGCCCACCTGCAGCTCGGCCGCGCGCGCGAGCACGCGCTCGAGCGCCCCGCGGTCGAGACCCACCGTCGGCGGTGGTGATGGAAGATTCGATTCGCCAGCCATACGCCGAAATATACGACCGCGCGTCGCGATCAGATTCCGCCGAGCACGACCTCGAGCTGACGGGTGAAGGCGTCGCGAATGGCGTCAGGGATCGCGAACGTCGACGTGAAGAGCGCGGACGGATCACCGGCAGGCGGCGTGATCCCCGCGGAGCGGAGATAGTACCGCATGTAGCCGGCGGCCAGCTCCGGGGCGGCTCGCTGTAGCAAGACGGCGCCGGCGCGCACGTTGGCGTTCGCGGTGTAGGCGGCGCCGACGCCGCTGCGCTGCTGGGTCGGCGTGATATTGTCGTTGATGGCGGTCGTCGTGATCGCGTTGACGGTCTCGTGCGCGAGCACGTACACCGCCTCGACTGCCTGTGCGGGCGCGTCCGGGAAACCAACGGCGACGGAATTCTGTTGCTTGGAGTAAGCGATGGTGCGTCCCTCCCCGTCGAGTGGGAGGGAGAGGATGAGCTCCCCGTTGTTTTGCTGGCTATTGTTTAGAAAACGCTGAAGCTTCGGCCGGTAGACGCGCTGCCATACGGAGTCCACGGCCAGGCGGGTCGCGGCGCGGCTCGACTGCTCCTCGTTCCAATAGGCCTGGTAGAAGCGCGTGTTCTCGTCCGCGAGTGATTGGACGAAGAGGCGGAGCCAGTCCCGATCGGGTCCGCTGGCGAAGGTGCTGCCGAGGACATTGAAGAGCTGTCGCGTCAGCGGGTCGTTCGTCGCGCGTGGGTCGCCGCCCGTCTGGAGGAAGAGATCGGTGACCTGCTGTATCTGCTGGAACGACGAGAAATAGAACGGCAGGAACTGTCCGTTCACGAGGCCCGGGTTGACGCGAAAGCGCGCTGAGAGATTGTCGGCGTTGGCGTCGAGCTGAGTATACGCCCCGCGCGAGGTCTTGAGCTGGCGCATCGTCTGACGGTAGCCGCGCCGGAAGAAGGGGACGCGCGCGGTGTCGCCCGTGAGCAGTGCGTACCCATGCAGCCAGAGGTCGACGTGCTCGCGAGTGCTCACTGGCCAGCTCGCATCCGGCGAGACGGTATTGGGGCCGGCGGCGCCACCGGTATCCGACTGGCTCATCGTGGTGGCGCACGCGGCGAGGGCGGTGCAGAGCGCCCCCGCCAGGGCCCGGCGCGTGACCGAGGATCTGGACGTCGTCATGGTCTTCCCCAACGTGGAGTGCCTAACGAGCGAATGGCGCGACGTCAGGGCGTGGTCACCGGACGACCGCACGTCGTGCAGAACTTCCACCCGAGCTCGAGCTCGGTGCCGCAAGCGAGACAATTGACGACTGTGAGATTCTGGCCGCAGTGCGGGCAGTAGGTGATCCGCCGGCCGCCTGGGAGAGCGCCATTGCAGTAGCGACAGTGCTCGCCCGCCTGCGGAACGATCGTCTGTGTCGGGCGCCCCGAGACTGGGGCGGCCGGCGGCCGCGGCGTCGGCGTGGCGCTCGCCGCTGAAGCGGCCCGGCGCGGCGTGGGCTGGGCCGCGAGGCTCGGTGCGGTGGCGGCCGACGAGCTAGAGCGCGGCGAAGTCGTTAGCGACGCGGCCGACGTCCGCTGCGATGCCGCGCGAGTGGTCGTCTCCGCCCTCGCCGCCGAACCCACGGCAGCGAGGGCCGGCTCCGGGTCGGCCGCTCCGCTCTGAAAGCGGCGGACTGCCGAGGGCGAGAGGGCGATCTGGGAAGTTGAGTACTCGCGAAACAGACCCGGGTCGGGGTTCGGCGCCGCCAGCTCGCGCGCCAGGCGCTCCCGCATCTCGTCGCCGACGACGAGATAGTCCCGCGCGCCGGAGAGGAGCTGGAGCAGCACGAGCTCGTAGTCCTGATTGGTCTCGAGGCCGAGCTCACGCCGGTGGTGGCGATACGGCAGAATGTTCTGATAGAGCTCCGCGACCTCGAATGGCTGCGTGAGGTACGCCGGATAGCGCGCCTGGATCGTTTGCAGAAGGTGTTTGAACGTGCGATCGAGAGCGTCCATCGTTGGGCGGTGCTCCAGGGCTAGCGCGGAGATCTCAGGGCCGCGCTGCCTCGTCTCTGCTTCGCGCCCGCGACTCTTCCGCTGCTTTGATCTTGCTGACGCCGAATGCGTTCAGCGCTCGGACTGCAACGTTGTCTCTGCCGGTTCTGCCGTCGCCGAACCCCTGCCAGTAGCCGACGGCAAGACCAAGCAACAGACCTATGATAAGGGGCTTCATATCTACTCTCGCTCACGTTTCCCCTTATCACGACGTGAGTGAAGCTTTGGTCACGACTGGCAAGGCGCGGGCCGGTCGAAACGGGCGCTGCAGCGGGAACGGGTCGGGCTCCGCTGACATCCGCCCCTTGGCCCGTTCGGCCGCGAGCCACTCGTCGAAGCCGGAAGCGACGACCCCGTTCGAGGCCGTCTGCTCCCGCGCCGCCCGCATCGCAAGAAAGTTTGCGTACTCGTTCTGTGGATGGCCGCCGTGGCCGCGAACCCAACGCCACTCCACCGCATGCCCCGACGCCGAGGAGACCGCACCCTGCCACAGCTCGAGGTTCTCGATCACGCCCCCCTTTCGCCTCCATCCTCGCGCGTTCCACCCGTGCACCCACTCGGTCATCCCCTTCACGAGGTATTGAGAGTCCGTCGTGAACACGACGCGAAACCTGGCTCCCTTGCGAGAGATCGCCTTGAACGCCTCGATGACGCTCCGCAGCGCCATCCTGTTGTTCGTCGTTGCCGGCTCCGAGGCCCAGTAATCGAAACGCGTCAACCGCTCGGTAGCCGGGTTCCAGTACTCGACTACACCGGCAGCGCCCCCAGGGTTGCTACCCTCGCGACCGTTTCCAAGACACGACTCGTCGGCGAAGATCGCGATCAACGGCCGTTCGGTGTGATCGACGTCACTCACGCGACGACCTCGATCGTATCGATCTCGTCGAGATACAGCGTCAGCGAATCGCCTGTTGGACGGCGCGCTTCGATCGCCTCGCGGCCGCCTCGCAGGTGCAGCTCCGTCGGAACGACGACGTACTCCACGCCACGACGCCACACGACGATCCGCTGACCGACACGGATCGCGCGCTCGATCGCGTCGTAGTCGCGGGTCGAGAGATAGGCCACTCAGGCTCCCTTACGAGTCCAGTCCATCGCGAGCGCGGCGAGGACGAGCGTCGCCCGCTCGATCTCGTCCACGCGTACATACTCTTCGGCGGCGTGTGCCAATCCAATATCGCCAGGGCCGAAGCAGATGGCGGGGATGCCGGCTTCGTTGAGGATCGCCGCATCGGTCCACGCGCTCATTCCCGTGACGTTCACTTCCTCGCCGCACGCGCGGAGCGCTCCGTCGAGCGCACGCACGATCGGCGCCTCCGTCGAGACGTCGCTCGGCGGCTGCTCGAAGATCATCGAGACGCTTGCGTCGAGCGCGGGTCTGCGCGTCCGGACGCGCGCGAATGCCTCCTCGATCTCCGCCATGACCGCAGCCGTCGTCTCGCCGGGAATGGTCCGCCGCTCGATGGTGAAGCGGCACTTGTCGGGATAGGTCGACAATCCGATTCCCCCTTCGATGGTCGACGCGTGCAGCGATGGACGCCCGAGCAGAGCGTGCTCGCGCGACGGAAGCAGCTCCGCATCCACCGCGTCCATGGCGGCGAGCAGCAGACCTGCGTTGCGAATCGCGTCGACGCCGACGTCCCATCGGCTGCCGTGTGCAGCGCGGCCCTGCACGAGCACGTCCACCCAGACGAAGCCCTTGTGTGCCGGCATGATCTTGAGGCCTGTGGGCTCGGTGACGATCGCGGCGTCGGCGCGCACACCGTCGGCGACGAGCGCGCGGGTCCCGAGGCTGGAGTACTCCTCGTCGACGACCGCGGTGACGATGATCTCGCCGTCGATCGCACCGCCGCTCGCCGCCGATGCCCGCGCGGCGGCAGCGCACATCGCGGCGACGCCCGCCTTCATGTCCGACGAGCCACGGCCGTAGATGCGGCCGTCGCGCACGACGGGATCCCACGGCGCGTGAGTCATCCCTTCAACCCCAACGACGTCGATGTGGCCGTTTAGCATTAACGAACGTCCACCGCGGCCGCCACCGAGTCGCGCGATCACGTTCGGTCGGCCCGGCGCCGCTTCGCGCACCGAAACGTCGAAACCCCACGCGCCGAGCACGTCGGCGAGCACGCGCGCGACGCGGCCCTCGCCCGGCGCGCCGGCGACAAGCGTGGGATTGCGCGAGTCGACGCGCACGAGCTCGCGCGTCAGAGCAACCGCGTCACCTTTCGCGATACTCACGAGCTATTCGCCTCCGCGCATGGTCTCGACGCCGCGCTCGGCGACGGTGAAGGGAAGCAGCGGGCCGAGCGACGAGACGGCCGTCGCGACGCTCGACTCCCGGCCCCGACGCGCGATGACGAGCACGCAGCCTCCGCCCGAAGCGCCGAGTGCCTTCGCGCCGATTGCGCCGGCTCGCCGTGCGCGTTCTATAATTGCGTCGATGCGACTCGTTGGAATCGCCGGATGGAGAGAGCGTTGATGGGCCCAGTGCTCTCCGACGAGCGACGCGAGTTCATCGATGTCGCCCTTCTCGATCGCTCCCGCCATTCCCTCGGCGAGCTGCTTCATTCGTTGCAGGGCGAAGAGCACCTTCGTGTCTCGACGCTCGTAGGCGCCGGTCACCGCGGTGATCGTGTCGCCGGAGATACGGGACTCGCCCGTGTAGACCACGAGGCAACGCCGCTCGATGTCGTCGCGTGCCTCACGAGTGAGCGGAATCTGTCGCACGTCGGTTCCGCGATCGGAGAAGCGCAGCGCGAGTGCGCCACCGAATGCCGACGCGTAGTGATCCTGGCGTCCGCCGGCGACGCCGAGCTCCTCGACCTCCGTCGCGCGGCTGCGCTCCGCGAGCGTCGCGGCGTCGAGGACGTCGCCGTTGCATCGACTCAGCGCGTCGGCGAGGGCGACGCCGGCCGCGGAGGAGCCGCCGAGGCCGGCACCGATCGGGAAATCATTATATAGTGCGACATCGGCTCCGGTGACGCCGGCGCGCCGAACCGCCGCCTCGACGAGCGGCCGGTCGCGCGCTCGATCCGCGGAGAGGGTGACGCCGTCGCTCTGCGCCGTCGGCGCGACGAGGACGGTTGCATAACGCGTGATCGCGAGATTGCAGACGAAGCCGCCCTCGCGCTCGGAATACGGCGGCACATCGGTCCACCCGCCTCCGAAGTCGATTCGCGTCGGCGCTCGTGTGCCGGAATGCACGATGGAGCGGGCCATCGTCGCGGCGTGCGTCAGATGGATGGGGCGATGGAGGGTGTGGGTGGGCTAGCTTGCACGAGACGATAACGTACCAACAGGGCATACCAGTTGCCAGCATCGAAGCGCCATGCTCGACTTTGTTCATTACCTGAACGATTGCAAGTTCATTCTCGTCTCGAATCGCGAGCCGTACGAGCACATGCGCGGCGCGCACGGGATCGAGATCAAGCAACCGCCGGGCGGACTCGTATCCGCGCTCGATCCAACCATGCGTCACACGCACGGCACGTGGGTCGCCTGGGGCTCGGGCTCCGCGGATCGCGACGTGAGCGACGAGGCGGGGCGCGTGCAAGTGCCGCCCGAGGATCCACAGTACACGCTCCACCGCGTGTGGCTGGATGACGCCGACATCGACGGCTACTACCACGGCTTCGCGAATCGCGCGCTCTGGCCGCTCTGTCACATGCTCATCCAGCACTTCGAGTTTCGCACCGAGTACTGGGAGCGCTACCGCGCCGTGAATCTGCGCTTCGCGCACGCGGTCGCGGACGAGGCGGAGCGGTGCACGGGCCGATCGATGGCGTGGATCCAGGACTATCACTTCGCGCTGGCGTCGGAGTTTCTCCGCGCGATGCGTCCGTCGCTGTTCATCCATCAGTTCTGGCACATCCCCTTTCCGCCGCCAGACATTCTCCGGCTCTTGCCGACGGGGACGCACGAGTCGCTGCTGCGCGGCATGCTCGGCAACGATCTCGCCGAATTCCAGATCGATCGGTACGCCGAAAACTTCATGGATTGCGTGGAGCAGTTCATCCCGGAAGCACGGGTGGATCCCGTTAGGCAAGTGATCACGTACCGCGATCGGGTTATGCATGTGGGGGCGTTCGCGATCAGCATCGACGTCGAGCGCTACGAGGCGATGGCGCGTATGCCGGAGACGGTGGATCGCGTCCGCACGCTGCGCGAGCGCTACGCGCGCGACGGACGCCAGCTCGGTGTATGCGTCGACCGAATCGATTACACGAAGGGAATTCCGGAGCGGTTGCGGGCGCTGGACACGTTATGGGAAGAGTCGCCGGAATTCCGCGGCCGCTTCACGTTCATCTTCGTCGCGACGCCGTCGCGGTCGAACGTGCCGGCGTACAACACCCTCGAGCGCGAGGTCGTGGAGACGACCATTGCCATCAACAAGAAGTATGGCAGCCGCGACTGGACGCCGATCGTTCTGATCAACGAGAATGTCGACGCCGATCTCCTCGCGGCGGTGTATCGCGCGGGGGATCTCTGCATCGTGTCGTCGCTCCAGGATGGGATGAACCTGGTGGCGAAGGAGTTCGTCGCCTGCCAGGTGGACGAGCGGGGCGTGTTGATGCTCAGCCGATTCACCGGCTCGGCCGAAGAGATCGAAGGTGCATGCCTCATCAATCCGTTCAACGTCGACGGATTCGTGAGCGCGATTCGCACGTCGCTCGACATGTCGCCGGACGAGCGACGGAGGCGGATGCGCCGGATGCGACGCCAGCTGCACAATTCCACGATCTTCGACTGGCTCGATTCGATTCTCGCGCGCGCGACGGCGATCATGTCGCAGCAGCACGCGACGGTGTGAGCGCGGCAACGCTTTCCGGCGCCGTGCGCGACGCGGTCGCCGACCGGCTCGCGCATTCGCCCTTCCTCGTCGCGCTCGACATCGATGGCACGCTAGCGCCGATTGCGCCGACGCCCGAGGAGGCGGCCGTTCCGCCGGCGACGCGTCGCACCCTCGAGCGGCTGACGCGGCTGCCTAACGTGCACGTCGCCTTCGTCACGGGACGGGCGGCGGCTGACGGCCGGCAGCTCGTCGCCGTCGCCAACAGCTGGACGATCGGCAATCATGGCGTCGAGGTCATCGACCCCGGAGGTGCCTTACGAGTGAACGCCGCGGCCGAAGGGTACGCGCCGGCAGTGGCGCGCGCCGTTCGACTCCTCCGCGATCGGCTGCGCGGGTACGCCGGCGTCCTCGTCGAGGACAAGACGTGGACGGTGAGCGTTCACTTCCGGCTCGCCGCGGCCGAAGCCGTGCCTAACGTGGAGCGCGAAGTGAAGGCGATCGCACGCGAGCTCGGGCTGCGCGAGCTCCAGGGCAAGAAGATCTTCGAGCTGCGCCCACCGATCGCCATTCACAAGGGCATCGCCCTGCTCGATCTCGCCGCCGCGCTCGGCGTCGTTCATCGCGACGTCCTGACGGGCTCTCTCGTCTACGTCGGCGACGATCGGACCGACGAGGATGCGTTTCGCGTCCTGCCGCGGCCTCCCGCGCACGCGGTCACCGTTCACGTCGGGAGCGCGGAGCTCCCCGATGGCCAGCAGACGATCGCCGAGCTTCTCCTCGCCGATCCCGCCGCGGTGCACGAGTTTCTGGAGTGGCTCGCCGCGATTCGCGAGCGAGCGCCGGCGCGAGCCTAACGCCCTACCGAGTTACGGAGCCTATCGTTTCTTCTTCGGCGCGGACGGCTTCGGTTGACTCTTCTTCGCGGTGCTGGAGTGCTTGGCCGGGTGCTTCTTCTCCGGTTTGGAGGCAGCAGTCGCACCGGACGCGCGCTTCGCCGCGCTCGCGGCGGGCTTCGTCTCCTCGCGCGCGGACTCCCGCGACGGCCGCTCCGGCTTCGGTGCCGATCGCTCGCCTGCCGGCTTCGAGTTGGAGCGCGAGTGCCGACCGTGGGCGTCTTCCGCCTGCCTGATCAACTTGTCGGCTTCGTCCTGGGTGATCTGGCCGCGACGGACCATGTACTGCACCAGATCGCGCGCGCTCTCGACGGCGAAGCCGGCGATCCCGGCGGCCGCGCCGATCACATCCTTCATCGCGGCGGCGATCTTCGTCCCCGCTTCCTGGCTGATCAGCTGCGCCCGCTCCGCCATCTCCGCCATCGCGTCGCGGGCATCGGAGCTCCGCTGACCCATGGCGCGAGGTGACGCTGCTCCGGGTGCCGATTCGCCCGTCACATGTTTGGCGTCGCCGCCATGTGGCGACGATTGGCCAGCTGTTTGGGCGAGACCGGAGGCTGGGTGCGGCTTATCCGCCATGGGAGAGTCGAAATCGCGGGAGGGAGGATCGTCTAAACGACGTGCTTTTCGTGTGTTGGTAAGCCGCGCTATCTTCGCGCGCCAAGGCCCGGGCTCGTCGTGGCGGAAGTATAGATGAGGAGTGCTGCTGCGCAAGCGCGACACGGCACCACTCGGCATCGGCGCATCCGACGTCATCTCGCGCGTGACCAACGTCACGATCGAGCCACCATCACGCAAGACTATGCTCAACGGTATCCGAGTTCTCGATCTCACGCGCGTCCTCGCCGGCCCGCTCTGTACCATGATGCTCGGCGATCTCGGGGCCGACATCATTAAAGTCGAGCGGCCTGGCACTGGTGACGAGACCCGCGGCTGGGGGCCGCCGTTCGATACGAGCGGCGAGAGCGCCTACTACCTCTCGGTCAATCGAAACAAGCTGAGCGCCGCACTCGACCTGGAGAGCGCAGCCGATCGCGAGGTCGTCGAACGGCTGGCGCTCGAGGCCGACGTCGTCGTCGACAATTTTCGGCGCGGTGCGCTGGAGAAGCGCGGTCTCGATCCGGAAGCTCTAATGGCCCGCAACCCGCGGCTGGTCTGGTGCACCATCACCGGGTTCGGGAGAGGGAGCCGCCGACCCGGTTACGACTTCGTCACCCAGGCGGAGAGCGGCTGGATGGCAATCACCGGCGATCCTGAAGGCGATCCGATGAAAGTCGGCGTCGCGCTGGCGGACGTCGTCGCCGGCAAGGACGCGGTCGCTGCGATTCTGGCCGCGCTCGTCGCCCGATCTCGGGACGGCGCCGGACGCCGGATCTTCATCTCGCTGATGGACAGCGCACGCGCTGCGCTCGTCAACGTCGCGCAGAACGTCCTCGTGAGCGGCGAGGATGCCTCACGATGGGGCAACGCGCACCCGAATCTCGTCCCGTATCAGCTCTTCGACGCGGCAGACCGGCCGATCGTGATCGCTGTTGGGAGCGATGCCCAGTGGGTGAGCTGCGCACGCGCGCTGGGGCTTCCAGCGCTCTCGGCCGATCCCGAGCTCGCGACCAACGCGGGCCGTTTGGGCCAGCGGGAGCGAATCATTAAAGAGTTCTCATCGACACTGCGCGGAGCGCCTGCCTCACACTGGCTCGAGCGTCTCGACGCCGCGGGTGTGCCCGCCGGCGTCGTGAAAACGGTGCGCGAAGTCACCAACGACGTCGACGCGTCGCCAGTGAGCGGGATGCCGCCGAGCGTCGGAGGCGGGAAAAGTCCTCGATTTCCGCCGCCGCGCCTGGACGAGCATGGGGGTGTGATACGTCACAGAGGTTGGCGCGTCTTTGATGCGACGTTCGGGCAAACCGACGGACGCTGAGGT
>Ga0070681_10005803_pt1 | contig 11946 bp, 6 predicted proteins | sample KBSC83BmetaG_FD_65650 | JGI IMG/M metagenome (GOLD analysis project Ga0070681, IMG submission 65650) | Corn rhizosphere microbial communities from Kellogg Biological Station, Michigan, USA - KBS C8-3B metaG | ecosystem: Host-associated > Plants > Roots > Rhizosphere | place: USA: Michigan...
AGGGGAGAAGGCCCTGTGCCTTCCCCCCTCTTTTTACGAACCGTACTACGACTTTAGAAGCCGAAGCGAACTTCGAGCTGGATGCTGCGCATGTTCGCGGCGTTGTTTGCGGCGCCGAAGCCCGCGTTCTTGGGCAACTGTTTGCCCGACTTGACAGTGCCGTCTGCATTGAATTCGGCGTTCTGCAGCGCCATCCCAGCCGGAGTGTTGAACGTGGCGCCCGTGCTGATACCGGTGATCTGCACCGTGTTCAGAGTGTTGTAGATATCCGCGCGGAACTCGAACCGGCGGCTTTCCTGGAACTTCCAGAAGCGGAAGCGCCGAACGATGGAAGTATCCACGTTGTTTGTCGCGCAGCCGCGCAACTGCAGGCGTCCCGATTCGAGGCCCACGCTGCCGTATGTCGGCCCCGTGACACCCGCACCGTTGAACTCCGAGTACACGTTGCCGGAGCATCCGCTGCCGACGTTGTTCATGGTTACCATGCCGCCAAAGTCGGGCGACCCCGTGATGTTCACGTTCGAGCCCTGGCTGTTGTAGCCGTAGCCGAGCGTGTAAGCGTTTCCGGAAGCCAGCGTCCAGATGCCGGACATCTGCCAGTCCTTCGTGAGTTGGTGAACGAATCCGCCTGCCCGGCTGATACCCGCGGGCTCCCAGGTCGAGTTGAACTTGAAGAAGTGCGGTTTACGGTCCAGGTTTTCATTCAGGGCCTCATACTGAGCCTGATCGGCGCGGAGGCTGATTGAGCCATCGGCATTATGCACATACCGCTTGATCAGGCCTGTGTTGCCTTTCAGCGAAATGCCATAAGTGTAGGCGCCCGCGAAGGAAAGCCCATGGCTGAATCGCCGGTTCAGGGTCACCTGCATGGAGTGGTACGTATCCCAGAAATCGGTCGTATTCTGGTTGATTGTGCTGTAACCGACGTACGGACGAAGCAGGTTCGTCGTGTACGCGGACGCGCCTGCATACGCTGGCGTACCGAGCGTCGGATCCTGATACTTCGCGAGGTACGCGCTACCAATATCCACCGCGTTCTGGTTTTGCGTGTCGCCGCCCTGCAGCGCCCCGAGGCGATCATACCCATGGTTGCCGACGTACGACACGTCTAACACCATCTGCCCTGGGAGCGATTTCTGGACGCCGAGATTCCACTGCAGCGATGCCGGAACCTTCGCGTTGTACTGGAATGTAACCAGTGCTGGTACCGGTTGCGGGCTCAGACCGCCACTGCCCAAGGTAGCCAGTGTGCCATTGCGCAGGTCCTGCGCTGTCGCGGCCGGCGGATTCCCCGGGATGGAGAATACCGTGTTTCCATCGGGACGATCGTAGAATACGCCGAAGCCGCCGCGGATAACCCAGTTGGATTTCCCGGTGACGTCGTACGCAAAGCCGACGCGCGGACCGAGCACCAGCCCCGGCCACGTGTAATCCGTCTTCGCGATCCCTTTGCCCGCGGCCAGGATGCCGTTGGTTGGATTGCCGGTACCGGGCACGGGAGTGCCGATGAGTGCCTGCGTGTTTGCCGCGCCAGCTGCCGAAATGATCTGGCCCGTGCGCGGATCCATCGCATTTCGAGCGTTGCCCGAACACGAACTGGCGCCGTTGTTGCAACCGGCCACATAGAGAACTGGGGCCTGAGACGCCTGCCACTTGTCACTGAAGAAGTTCGACATCGTTCCGTTGATGTCATACTGCGGCTGCTGATTCACCAGGCGAAGACCATAGTCCAGCGTCAGGCGGTTGGTGACCTTCCAGTTATCCTGGAGGAACCCTTCGAACTGGTTGTAGACCATGTCGCCTTCGATGAACTTCGAAGCCTGCAGGTACTGCTGGAAGATGCCGAGTTCGGCATTGGCATAACCAAAGCCGGTGTCGAGCGTATTGGTCGTATCGTTGCCGAAGTTCACGTAACCCTGGAAACTCAGGTTGGCGATGCCACCCGCGCCGACGTTCTGCGCTTTGTAACTGTGGTTCAGGTAGAGGCCGCCCTTGAACGTGTGGCGTCCGATGACCTTCGTCAGGCTGCCCGCGACGTCCTGGGTGTGGTTGACATTCAGCCAGCCGGGGAACTGCAGGTTTGGCGGACCACCGCTAATCAGGCTGCCCCATCCGAAGAGCGGCGGCAGGTTCACGGATTTGCCATCCCAGAATACCGGCTTCTCTTTCTGAAGGACGGTGTAATCGTAGTACTGCGAACTCACCACACCGGCATCTGGATACAACATCGGGAAGGCCTGGAGGCTCTTCAGCCGGTTTGACTCCGCGCCCGTATCGAGACCGCCGTTGCCACCGCCCGCGAGCTGGTTCTTGATGCTCCCGTAGGTCACTTCGAGGAAGGTTGAAGGTGTGATGGACCAATCGAACGTTGCCCCGTAGTTGGTGATCGTCGGATACGGCACATAGGCGTCGTTGAAACCCGGAATAGTCCCAATCTGGAGCACCGGACGTTGAATCTGACCGGAGTACTTGGCTGAGATGCGGACATTCGGCGTGAACTGATAATCGAGGCGGACCGCAGGCTGCTGCGTCAGCTGATTGTAGCTCGCCGGGTTCGCCTGATAGTTGTAATTGGTTCCCGCCGCCTGGGTAAGATTCGCCGCGGGGTAACGCGTCAGCACTGCAAGACCCGGAGCATACATGCGGCTTTGCGGAATCACTGAGTTGGGGAAAGCCGCCCCGTTGTTCTGGGCGTCCTTGATCGGAGCGATTACGTTGCCGTCTTTGTCGCGGGTCTGCGAGAAGTCGCCCGCCAGTTCCAGAGCAGATGGCAGACGCATGCGAATGACGCCGCCGCTCGAGAGGATCGACTGGGGCCTGTATTCATGCGCATAAAAGAAGAAGAACTTATTCTTGCCGTTATACACTTTCGGGATGATTACCGGACCGCCGATCGTGTATCCATAGGTGTTCAGGTGAGAGAACGTCGGAGTATCGCCGTTCTTCTGCGTATTCCACGCTCTGGAATTCCACTCGGTGTTGGTGAAGATGCCGTATCCGGCGCCGTGATACTGATTCGTGCCGCTCTTGGTCACGGCCGTAATCTGAAGTCCGCTCGATCTGCCGTATTCAGCCTGATAGCCCTGCGTCAGGACTTTGACTTCGCCGATCGATTCGACGTTCATGGCGATCATCTGGCCGTTGTTACCTGTATCCATGGCCGAGATGCCGTCCATCATGATGTTGTTCTGGCCGACGCCGCCCAGCCGTGTGCCGCCGGCAGAGGTACCGTTGCCGCCATCCACGCCGGGAACGAACGCAACCACGCTCGTGAAGTTACCGTGCGCAATCGGCAAGCTTTCGATCGACTTGTTTTCAATCGCATACGAACGCTCGCCGCTTAGAGTCTGCAGAAGCGCCGCTTCCGCGGTGACGGTTACTGTTTCGGTGGTTCCACCCACCTGAAGCGTAATTACCGGAACGCCGACGCGGTCGCCGCCCGTAACTACGATTCCTTCTACCACTGCTGTCTTGAACGCCGGGGCCGTCACTTCCACTTTGTACGTGTCGGCTTTGACGTTCGGAATCACATAGTCGCCGCTGTTGTTCGTTTGGACCGCTGAACTCCTGGTATTCTGAGCCTGGCTGATCAGAACTACCTGGGCGTTCGGAATAACACCGCCTGACGAGTCCGCGACTCGTCCCGCCACGGTGCCTGTCGTAATCTGAGCCGGCGCTGGAGCCGGCTGCAGGAACAAAGCTACAGCGAGGCCTGCTAAAAACAAACTTCTCGTTATATGTTTCATGTCCCCTCCCCTTTGTAGGGTAGTCCCACCTGACAATTGGTCGAACCTTAAATCACCAGTGCCAATTACTAGATCACAATTCCAGGGTGGATGTCAATCAAGGAAAGACAAAAAATCCGGCTGATTCGTGGGAGGCGTGATTACAGCTGCCCGGGGGAAAAGCTATAGAGAATCGGTATCGGCTATCCCGGTCATCTGCGAGGAGTTAGCTCGCAGATCGCCCTGCAGAATTAGAGTGACGCAGTTCGAGTAATAGTACCCCCAGCGCAGCCATCATTGCGTGAAAAGAGGCGGGGCTACCAGGCCTCGCGATTCAGAGTATTCACGCGGAAGAAAGGCTTATCTTTTTCGGCGGGATCCATGGTGAATTCCTGTGTCGTCTTCTTCGGATCGTAGTCCCGCCAGAGCCACATCAGCGACTCCGGCAGATCCAGCGCGGCCTGAGCCCCGCCATGCGCCGCGGTTCCGAAACGGAAATGGAAGTCATATTCTTTGAGCTTCAGGGAATTCGCCATCTGGATCGCCTGCATCGGCCACGATCCGTGGTTATTCTCGAGATCGTCTCTGCCGTCGCTCATCCAAACCCGGATATTTCGCTTTGGATCCTTCCGGACCATGAACGGATACACGTTGCCGCCGTCATTATTCTCTTTCGATCGCCACTGAATCGACGTGAAGCTTCCCACCGCCGAATGGACGCGCGAAAACTTGTCCGGCAGGAACCATGCGGCATTAAACGCGCAGATACCCCCTGACGACTCTCCCGCGATGGCGCGGCTATAGCCATCCTGCCGGAGCTTGTAAGTCTTCTCGACATCCGGCAGCACCTCTTCCATCAGGAAACGGACATAATGATCGCTCACCGTGTCGTACTCGATTGAGCGCATGGGGCGGCCCTGCGGAGATGTGCCGGGCGCTATCATCACGTGAACAATGGGCGGCAACAGTCCCTGCGCCACCAGATTGTCCGTCACCGTAAGAAGACGGATTCCGCCCAGCGGGTTCTCCAGACCTTGCCCGTCCTGCCACACCATCAGAGCCGCCGGCACATTTGGATCCACGCCGGCGGACGCATAGGTCCAGTAGTCATATTTCATGCCATCGTAGATTTTGCTCGTCAGCGTGTGTTTCTCGCTGAGTTTGCCGTGCGCCACGCCGGGCTGCGGATAAGAATCCGGGTTGTATCCGACCGCGTCGCCGCGATTGCCGAGCGGCTTGCCCGCGGAATAGAGCTGGTATTCATGCAGCACGCCGGTGCGCATTTTCGCCAGCAGCATCCAATGGTTCGCGTCCACCTGTGCCATCGCCTTCTCCGGTTCGAGATCGATCGAGATAGTCGCGGGCGAGGCCGATGTCCCCAGAAAAAGGTAGTCCTGACCCCACACGATGACCTGAGCCGGGGTGGTGATCCCGGCCACTCGCTGTTTCATGGCGGGCGACTCCGGCCCTTTCCGTGCCGCTTCGATGCTTTCGGCGGGTGTCGGCGTCTGGGCGCAAATGGAAATCACGCCTGCGAGAAGGGCGATCAGGATCTTCATGATCGGCCAGTATACACCCGGCTTTGGGGTCCGATTTCCCGCAATTTTCACCTTAATGGGCGCGCGGCGCAACGGGAATTGCCGCGCGAGACGCGGCGAATCCCCTGCGGTCAGTGATATACTCGCCCCGAAAAGGGCGCCCCATGCGCTATCTGATTCATACCCTCACGGGTCTCGTGTTAGTGTCCGCCCTGATGGCGGCGGACAAGCCTTCCAGGGCGGACTCCGCGGCGCTCATCGAAAAGAGCCGCCAGAAAGCTCTGGCGTATGCCCGCTCCCTGCCGGATTTTTTGTGTACCGAGGAAATCTCCAGGTATAAATCCGGCGCTGCCGCGGGCACGAGAATGCCGCTGGGGGGCGGGGTAGTTATAACCGACCCGGCGCCGCATTGGCTCCCTCTCGACAAGCTTACGGTCAGCGTCAGTTATTTTCAGCAGCATGAGGTCCATGAACTAAAGCTATGGAACGGTAAGCCAACAGAACGAAAATTCGATAGCTCCGATCTCGGTGTGACCAGCACCGGCGAATTTGGCGGCATTCTCGCGAGTATCTTCGATCCGGCTTCGCAGACGTCGTTCCGCTGGGAGAGCTGGAAAGACGTTCCCAGCCGCACGCTGGCCGTTTACGCTTATGAGGTTAAGCAGGGCCACTCGAACTACTACGTCGAAAGAGGCCGCCCTGGAAATACACATCGGGTCATTGTAGGTTTTCGCGGGACGTTGGAAATTGACCGGGACACCGGTGAAGTCATCCGCCTGGATCACGTGGCGGACCACATCCCTTCAGAGCCGGACTTCAAGGCGGTTACTGAGGTCGATTATGACGTCATGGAAGTAGCCGGCAACCGCTACCTGCTTCCGGTAAGTTCGCAAACGAGACTGGACCGCAAGACCGGCGCATTTAAAGAAGAATCCGACTTCCGCGACTATCGTAAGTTCGAAGTCGGCTCAAAGATGGAATTCGGCGTGGACAAGTAAGCCTGGCGCCGCGAGCTATGCAACTTCTCGTCTTGTTCCCGCTTCGGGATCAGCGATCGGTTGTCCGCTGGCGGCTTCGCAGTTATCGCAGCGCTCGCATGGTCCAGCAAAATCGTCGCCCAGATATTGCAGCAGCATCTCGCGGCGGCAGCCGCCGGCCTCCGCGTAATCGCGCATTTGTCGCAGGCGCTCCCGTTTGGCCTCGCGACGCAATTCGTGTTGCTCCGTGGCTGTCTTCACCGCCCGATCCGGATCTTCTTCCGCCGCCTGGATGGTTCCATCCGGCCGCATTTCGATCGCGCCCGCGTCCTGCAGATGTTGCAGCGCGCCGATGAGTTTGCGCTGCGACACTTCCAGACTGATGGCAAGCGCGTCAACGCCAATTGGTTCGGCTGCTTCCGCAACGCGCGCGATGAGCTGCTCCAGCAGGCGCTTATTAACCCTTCCGCCGAGCTTGAACCCCTGCGCGCCGATATCTTCCTTGCGATAAAACAGGACAGCGTCGGCATTCTCGCCGTCGCGGCCGGCGCGTCCCACTTCCTGGTAATAGGAATCGAGCGAATCGGGCGCGTCGTAATGATAGACGAACCGAACATCGGGCTTATCCACGCCCATCCCGAATGCGTTCGTCGCCACCATAACGTCCGCCTCGCCGGCCATAAACCGTTCCTGAATGGCGTGGCGATCCTGCGCTTTCAGCCCCCCGTGGTAAAAAAGCGCGTCGATCTCTTCCGCGGCCAGCGCCTGCATGATTTGCTCCGCCGCTTTGCGCGTGCCCGTGTACACGATGCCCGGCTTGTCGGACCACCGAACGCGATGCACCAGCGCGTCACGCTTCTCGGCTTCCGTCTTGAATCGGTCCACGCGCAGATGAATGTTGGGACGGTCAAAGCCGCGCACGAAGATTTGCGGCCGCCGCATCCCGAGGCGTTCCACAATCTCATCGCGAACACGTTTGGTGGCCGTGGCGGTCAGGGCAAGAACACAGGGATGTCCCAGCGCCTCCACCGCCGCGCCGACGCGCATGTAATCCGGGCGAAAATCGTGCCCCCATTGGCTGATGCAATGCGCCTCGTCGACTACAAAAAGGGAGATATTCGCGGCGCGAAGACTTTCGATCGTTTCCGGTTTGCGCAGTTGTTCCGGCGCAAGGAAGATGAATTCGAGCTGGCCTTCCTGAACCTTTGCCAGTTCTTCGCGATTTTCGGCCGCCGGTTGCGTTGAGTTTGCGGCAGCCGCGGCGATGTGATTCGCATCGAGCGAATCCACCTGGTCCTTTTGCAGCGCGATCAACGGAGAAATGATGAGGGTCGCGCCGTCGATCAGAAGTCCGGCGATCTGGTAAATGGCGGACTTGCCGGATCCCGTCGGCTGCACGACGAGCGTGTCGTGGCCGTCGATCACGGCCCTGATGGCTTCCTCCTGTCCTGGCCGAAGTGATGCGAAGTTGAAGTTCTCCCGCGCGGCCCTCCGGATGGAAATCGGCGTCTTCGAGTCAGGCAAATTGGTTACTCCCCGAATTCGCTGTCGCAACTCGCGTTCCGCTCGCCAGTAGCCGTGAAATTACGCAGGAGATTGCATGCCCACGCCAGCAAATCTCCTTAGCGGCATCAAGCTGCAGGCCGATCCACATATTTGCCATCCTCGGGGCGCGTCACCCTGTCAAAGTTCGCTGCGAGTTTTCGCAGCGAATCGCGCGGGCATCCCGGATCCAGCGCGATGCGTTCGACAGGCAATGACATCCTGCCCCGGAATGGGGATCCCTCCATGCGGCGAGGAGTGCATATCGATGGCCACTCGCTGGAGCTAGGGAATGAAGGCGTGTACGATTGTTTGCCCGGTCGTTTTGAACTTCGCCCGCAATCCTTCTCTCCGCCACAAAGCCTGGAACTCCGCGGATTCTTCTCCGGCCCCACAGGACTGGTCAGCGCTGATGATGCTCACGTGGGAACTGAGGGTTTCGTACCCTGCACAGTAATGGAACGTGCGGGCGCGATAGATCACGAAGGCAATCAGGAGAATCGACCCCGCGAGCGCAGCGAATTTTGCGTGACTGACATGTCGCATCACGCCATATTGAGAGATTGCGCCGCCGGTGTCAAGCGTGGGAGCCAATAAAAAATGCGCCCGGCGTCAGAGAGACACCGGGCGCATCAAAACGCCGCTTCTTAGAAATTCAGCTTTAAGCTCAACTGCAACTGCCGGCGGCTATCCTTCGTGGTGATGGTCCCGAAAGCTGACGATGTCGGATTGCTGTTCGGCGCCCCACCGTTCGCCCCACCCCAGTTCGGGTGATTGAGCCAGTTAAATGCTTCCGCGCGGAAGGTCAGGCCGGTCTTCTCCGCGATCTGGAATGTTTTGAAAAGCCCCAGGTTCCAGTTAGAGAAGCCCGCGCCGTGGAATTCGTCGCGATAGCCGTTGGAGAAGGTTCCCGGCAGCGGTTTGGTGAAAAATGCATTGCCGCTCGAATCCTTCGCCGCCAGCCATCCGCCGCTTCCAAACTGCATCGGATAATTGGGCGTACCGTTGACCTGCCACGGCTGGTTCTGGCTCTGCCCGATGCCGGCGAAATCATCCCCGGTCTGGACGGAGAACGGAGTGCCGCTCTGTGCCTGGGTGATACCCGTGATCTGCCAGCCGCCAAACAGCGCGCCGGAGAATCCGGTCGTCTTGTGATACGGCACTTCCCAGATCCAGTTGATCACCAGGATATGCGGCGTATCGAAGCTCGATGGGCCATAGAAGTTCCTGTCGTCGTAAGCGTTGTACAGAATGTCCTTGCGTCCCGAAGCGTTGTCGTAGCTCTTCGAATACGTGTAGGAAACGCCGAACGCCAGACCCTTGGTGAATCGCCGGTTCCAGCCGATGTTCAATCCGTTATAGCTCGAACGGGCTGCATTCTCGGCGATCTGAATCTGATTGAAGCCCTTGTAAGGCAGCAGGGAGTAATAGTTCACGCCGCCCGGGCAGGCGCCGTTCGGGCACGTGCCCACCGGAAGCTGATTCAGATTACGAACGCGCTCCAGCCACAATCCGACGCGACCCACATAGCTGACCTCCAGGTTCGAATCGAAGGGCAGCGCGCGCTGCATCGTCACATTCCAGTTGTAGGCTGTCGGAATCTTGTACACCGGATCCTGCGTCTGGACGAACTGCGTCGGCGTGCCGGAGCTCGCAGCCAGCGGGTTGTCAATCTGGCCGTTCGAAACAGCCACGTAGCCCTGGAACGGGAAGTTGCCGCCGAGGAACGTGCCGTCGCTGACCGCCGGCCGGTTCTTGAAGCCACCGCCGCCCGCGCGGAACACTGTCTTCGAATCGAACTGATAAGTGACGCCGAAGCGCGGCACGACGTTGTTGTACTTCGTGTCGGCATACGAGTTCGGCAGGCCGTGCAGCAGCGTCTTCAGGATCGGGTCCGTGGAATTCGGGAAGCGGCCGATGCCGGAAGACGGAATGCTCGATCCCGGAATCACGATTCCGTTGTAGATATCTCCGCTGCCCGCGACGATCAGGCCGGTCTTCGGGTCGATCGATACGGCCTTTGCAGGATCGTAGAAGCGCGCATCGAATACGTCATAGTTGCCCCAGAGCGCGTGATAAGGCTGCAGGATCGTCTCGCGGAGGCCGATTTCGAGGCGCAGCCTCGGGGTAATCTTCCACCCATCCTGCACGAAAAACTCGACCATGTTGCCGCGGGAGAGCGTATAATCGCGCGGCCCGATTTCTGCGTAGGTGTTGAACTGGCCGAGAGCCAGGCGCGCGATCGCGGGAGTCGTCCCCGCGTCGCTGATCGTAAAGCCGCCGTTCTGGTTATTCGCGCCGCCGGGAATGCCGGTAATGTTCACCTGATCGCGGTCGTTCTGACCGGACCGCTCGAAGAGCACGCCCGCCTTGAACGTGTGATTGCCCTTCACCCACGTGACGTTATCGGAGAAGTCATAGATCGGCCCGCCGGAGCGTGATGGATAAGGGCCGCCGTCAAATGTGGCGAATCCAGCCACGGCAACCGTCGGCACTTTGTTCGGGAGGTCCTTCGCGGCGGCGCCATACAGATAGGGATAGGTGACGCCGTACTTTGTCCGGTCCCACGCGGAGCCAGGCAGCGAAATATCCACGTGATCCGCGCTCGCGCTCGCCAGAAATTCATTGATGACAGTTGGCCCGAATACGTGGACGTAGTTGATGGACCCGGTTTGGTTCGGACGGTCGAGTTGTTCCGCAACCGTGGGAAACGTGCCGCGAAACGCGTTCTTTACGTAGTAGTTGTAGTTGAGCATGCGAACCCGGATCGTATCTTTCGACGTCGGCAGGATATCCGCCGAAATCGTATCCTTGCGCGTGTTGTCGATTTCATTTCCGGTGCCGATCCAGTTCGAACTGCCGGCCTGGAACCCGGCGACCGGCAGAGGATACATGCTCATCAAAGCCATGCCGTTCAAGCTCTGCGCGGATTGCGGAATGATGTTGTTGGGATAAGGCGTGCCGCCCGAATCGGTAACGATATAGGGCTTCGAGAAGAAGCTGTTCGGGGTCGTCAGCAATTCGCTGAAGTTGCCCTGCCGCATCAGCAGGCTCGGGACAGTCCCGGTGTTCGAAGGCGACGTCCGATAGCGCACCCACTCCTGTCCGAACAGGAAGAAGAACTTATTTCGATCCTTGTTGAATCTCTGCGGAATGAACACCGGCCCGCTGAAGTTATAGCCGAACTGGTTGTACTTGAGCGGCTGCGGTTCGCTGTTGAGCGCCGCGAGCGGCGAATTGTTGCGGGCCCAGGTATTGGCGTCCATCGCGCTGTTCCGGAAAAATTCATAGGCTGTGCCGTGGAAATCGCGCGAGCCGCTCTTCGTGACAACGCGAATCTGTCCACCGCTCGAGCGCCCATATTCCGCGGCGTAGGCGGAGGTCAGGACCTGTACTTCCTGCGTGGAATCGACATCGGCCGCGCCGATCGACGTGCCGTTCGAACGGGTACGCGTGGCTACTGCGCCGTCATAAAAGAAAACGTTGTCATTCGGCCGCGAGCCATTCATCGAGAAGCCGCCATCCGTGAGATTGAAGTTGAAGTTGGAGAGCGACGCGCTGGAGCGCACCCCCGGCTTCAGCGCCGCGAGCAGTACAGGGTTGCGGCCATTCAGCATCAGATCGCGCACCTGGCGTTCATCCACGGTCATGCCGAGCGTGGCGCTTTCGGTCTGGAGGCGCCCAGGATCGGCGGTGACAGAAACGGTCTCGCTGGCCTGGCCGATTTCGAGCTTTACATCGACGCCCAGCGGAACGTTGGCGTCCAGCAGATTTCCGGACTTCGTGGATTTTTTAAAGCCTGGCGCTTCCACGGTCACCGTATAGGTTCCTGCTGGAATATTTGACACCGTATAGTTGCCGGCCTCGTTTGTTTCCGTGCTGCGGGAAATACCAGTCCCTTCGTTAACCACCGTAATTTTTGCCTTCGGCACGGCGGAGTTGCTTGGGTCATCTACTGTCCCGGTGATGGTGGAAAGATCGGATTGGCCCCATGCGGCGGCGGCAAACGCCACTGCCAGGAACATCCGGACACACAAAGACCTCACACTCTGCGTATGGCTCATTGAGAACTCCCCCTCTCAGTTACCCCGTAAAACCCCAGTCTATTATGGCGACGTATTATCAGTAAATTGCTGTCGCTAATTTGTGTCATAACATTTTTTG
>Ga0070681_10005807_pt1 | contig 11943 bp, 7 predicted proteins | sample KBSC83BmetaG_FD_65650 | JGI IMG/M metagenome (GOLD analysis project Ga0070681, IMG submission 65650) | Corn rhizosphere microbial communities from Kellogg Biological Station, Michigan, USA - KBS C8-3B metaG | ecosystem: Host-associated > Plants > Roots > Rhizosphere | place: USA: Michigan...
CTGCGCCACGCCTTCGCCAGCCACCTGCTGCACAACGGCGCCGACTTGCGCATCGTGCAGACGCTGCTCGGCCACACCGATATCTCGACCACGCAGATCTATACCCATGTGGTCGAGGAGCGGCTCAAGAGCCTGGTGCGCGACCTGCATCCGCTGGCGGAGAAGTAGACCGAGAAGTAAGCAACGTCGCGGACCCGCACGCCTTGACTTCCGCGCCATCTCCCCCGAAAGAGCCGTCTCCCGCCCGCGGCCGTGCTCGGCGTGCGTTTCGCAATCAGGCTCCCCGCAATCGAAAAACACGCTAAATCGTTGAAGATGCGTGCTTTCTGGGGACCACTCGAAACCGCTTCGCGTCCTGTCGCGTTGTTCCCTATATTGATTTGATGCCGGATCCGATGCGCAGCTATCTCGACTTCGAAAAACCCGTTGCCGAACTCGAGGCCAAGGTCGACGAGTTGCGCGCGCTCGCCGCCACCGGCAGCGACATCGGCGACGAGATTTCGCGGGTCGAGGACAAGGCCTCGCAGGCGCTGACCGACCTCTACGCCAACCTGACGCCGTGGCAGAAGACGCTGGTGGCGCGGCATCCGCAGCGGCCGCACTTCACCGATTTCGTCACCGCGCTGATATCGGAATTCACGCCGATGGCGGGTGACCGCAAGTTCGGCGAGGACGAAGCGCTGATGGGCGGCTTCGGCCGCTTCCGCGGCGAGAGCATCTGCGTGATCGGCCAGGAAAAGGGCGCCACCACCGAGAGCCGCATCAAGCATAATTTCGGCATGGCGCGTCCCGAGGGCTACCGCAAGGCAGTGCGGCTGATGGAGATGGCCGATCGCTTCGGCATCCCGGTGCTGTCGATCGTCGATTCGGCCGGCGCCTATCCCGGCATCGGCGCCGAGGAACGCGGACAGGCGGAAGCGATCGCGCGCTCCACCGACGCTTGCCTGTCGCTCGGCGTGCCCAATGTCGCGATCGTCACCGGCGAAGGCATGTCCGGCGGCGCCATCGCCATCACCACCGCCAACAAGGTGCTGATGTTCGAACACGCGATCTACAGCGTGATCTCGCCGGAAGCGGCGTCCTCGATTCTGTGGCGCGACGGCACCAAGGCCCAGGAGGCCGCGACCAGCATGAAGATCACGGCGCAGGACATGCTGCGATTCGGGGTCATCGACCAGATCCTGAAGGAGCCCGCGGGTGGCGCCCACCGTGATTCGGCCGCCATGATCACGGCCACCGGCGATGCCATCGCACAGGCCTTCGATGACCTCCGCAACCTCGATGCCGACGGCGTCCGCCGGCAGCGGCGGCAAAAATTCCTCGATATCGGCCGCAAGCTCGGCTAGGGCTGTGCCGGCCCCGATCGAACTAGATCGGCCCTAGTCCATTGTTTTTGCATGACGTTTTAGACGAGCATCATCAGCTCGGACTGAAGCACCCCTCCCCAAAACCGCCCATTTTTTGTCAAATCATTGATCTCGGCCGCAATTAGGCCCCGAGCCCGTTCTTTAACCCCTGTTGACCATGCCCGCCGTCGAAGCGGCGGGCACGGCTGGTTAAGGTTGCGACCAAATCGGCCAAAGGGTAAGATTTTATACATTGGCTTCAGGGCATGACGCTGTGGTTGGGGTGCGAAAATTGCCCGATGGGTGTGGAGCTTAGCCTTTGAAATACCGCTCGCTGGTTCGCGCGCTCGTAACCTCGGCTGCCCTTGCGGGTGCCGGTGTGCTGATGGCCGGCTGCAACAGCGACGAAATTTCACTCGCCACCAACGCCAAGGCCAACCAGCCGGTGCCGCCGAAGCTGATCCAGGCGATGGTCGAAAAGGACATGGACCTGAATTCGCCGGTCCTGGTCCGGCTGTTCAAGCAGGAAGCCGAACTCGAAGTCTGGAAGCAGGATCGTAGCGGACGCTTTGCGCTGCTGAAGACCTATCCGATCTGCCGCTGGTCGGGCGATCTCGGACCCAAGGTTCGCGAAGGCGACCGTCAGGCGCCGGAAGGCTTCTACAATATTTCACCGGCGCAGATGAATCCGCAGTCGGCCTACTACCTCTCCTTCAACACCGGCTATCCCAACGCGTTCGACCGTTCGCTCGGCCGCACCGGCTCGCAGTTGATGGTACACGGCGACTGCTCCTCGCGCGGCTGCTACGCCATGACCGACGAGCAGATCGCGGAAATCTATTCGCTCGGACGCGAGTCGTTCTTTGGCGGCCAGAAATCGTTTCAGTTCCAGGCCTACCCGTTCCGGATGACGCCGATCAACATGGCCCGGCATCGCAACAACCCGAACATGCCGTTCTGGAAAATGATCAAGGAAGGCTACGATCATTTCGAGGTGACGAAGCAGGAGCCGAAGGTCGATTTCTGCGAAAAGAAATACGTGTTCGATGCCATCCGGGCACCGAACGCCACGCGCGACCCGGTGTTCGAAGCCTCCGCCAAGTGCCCGGCCTATGCGATTCCGGAAGAAGTCGCCGACGCCGTCCGCGAGAAGCAGGCCACCGATCTCGCCGAGACCGCCAGGCTGATTGCCCGGGGAACGCCGGTCGCGCGGCTGAATACCGGCATCGACGGTGGCATGAACAAGGTATTCGCCGCCCGCGTGCCTGAGGGCAACACGGGTCTCTCCGAAGGCGGCGACAGCCAGGGCCTGTCGGTGCTGGCGCTGTCGCGCGCGCCGGGCACCATTCCGTCGACCGTCAATCCGCCCCATGCGCCGGCTTCGCCGTCCGACAATCTCCTGCAGGGCGCGCCCGAAGAACCGAGATTGGCGGCCGCACCGGCGCCGACCGCCGGACCGACGCGGATCGCGAATGCCGCGCCGACAGCGCAATCCGACGGGTTCTTCTCCAGCCTCGCCCGCAAGGTCGGCATCGGCGGCACCGCGGATGCGACCGCAACCACCGCAAGCGCACCGCCGCCGCCCGCAAAGCCGAAGGTGATCGCAGCCCGACACACCGAAGCGCCGCCGCGTCCGGAAGCGGCGATCCCGAAGACATCCGCGCCGAAGGTCGCCGCCGCCAAGCCGGCGTTGAAGCCGTCGGTCTCCGATGCGCCGGCTGCAGCCGCCGCACCCGCGCCCAGTCAGGTTGCGGGCTCGGCGCCGATCGTGTCGCCGAATTCGTTCGACAGCCGCTTCGGGGCGGTGAGGTAGCAAGGCTTCACAACTTTCGACAATTGCAATAGCCCACATCGTGCGACGGCAGCACGCACGTTGCCCATCAAAAATGCATTGACGAGATGTGGTGACGATTACGTCCGCCGACAACGCTTAATAGAGAGCCGATAACTTTCACCGGTTCCCCCGGTACGGAGTGTCTTCCAGTTTGGGCATCCCATTGTTTGGCAACATAGTAGGCGTTCCCGCAGCGTTGTTCGGCAATATTGGATATACGTAAAAGCCGGAATTCCTGGGATCGCCACGATCCGTCGTAGCTCCAAAACCTACCTGTTGAGTCGTTCCCTGCGTGGAATCCGGTCGATAATGTGTTTGAAACCACGCATCACCCTTCTTTTCGTAGTAGTCGGATGAGCCATCCTTAGGGTTAAATAGCGTCGTTCCATTACGGATCGACAGAACGTACGACGTTGCCGGGTCGGTAGCGCCAGATCCCACCACCGTCGCCTTTGGAAAATCAGACGAAGAAGGAGGTGGGGTGGACGGCGCTAGAGGCGAGCCGACTGGCGTGGGCGGTGGCGTTATGGAAAGAGCCGGTGGTGCGACGGGTAGCTGCTGCCCGCCGGAACTTCCGCTCCGGTTTGCGTCGCCCAAATTTCCGCCCGATGAACCAATTGAGGCGGCGCTGCCGATACCATTCTGCCCGAGCGGCTTGTCACCACTGCCGAAGTCGGCGGTGTTTGGCGTCGCGGGTAGCGCATCGCCCGGACGCCACGTGGTGATCGGTCTATCTTCGCCAGGCGAATAGAAGCCGCCCCTTCCCGCTGCAGTCGGCACGGCGGAGGGACTGCCTGGCGAATCCAGACCGATATCCGGCGAGTGCGTTACTGATGTCCCGGGCTGCCACCTGTCGGTGCCTCCCGCCGGTGCCGTCGTGGCCGTCGTGACCGTATTCACGGCTGAATTATTTCCTGCGGCAGATAAAGCAGACGCTGACGCATCTACCATGGTGCTACCCGTCCACTGTTTCACGCACCCTCCTGCAGGACAGTAGGTTGAACCTACAGGCATCACGTATAATTGCCCCTTTGGACACGAGTCATCGCATCCCCGACGTGGCTCCGGCAGTGCCGACTGTCTACTGACTCCTCCCGATTGGTTGGCGGTCGACGCCGAATTCAGATTAGAGCCACCAGCGAGTGAAGAATTGTTGTTTGGACTAACGCTGGCTGCGGCTGGTTGAATCATTTTCGAAAACGGGGTCGTGCCTGGCGCAGGCTTGTCTGGTTTCGAGGCCACTCCCGAAAACGCTCCCGCTGGTTCAGCGAGGGACGTTGAAGGAAGAGCAGGATTTGCTGTTGCTGAAGTACGGGATGCTGTTGAGGCTCGCACGGGAGAAGCGGTAGCGCTCGGATTGGACCCAATTGATTTTTCGATCGCCAGAGATTGAACTTTAGGGCTTGTCGTCGACCGGAGCGTCGGAGCCGAATTACCGACGTTCACCGATTGGAGTGCGCGTCCGGATATTGACGGTTTTTGGACGCTGACCGAAATGTTAGGCTTTTGGACGTTGCCCGTGACGTTAGGCTTCGGAACGTTCACCGTGGCGTTAGGCTTCGGAACGTTCACCGTTATGTTGGGCTTCGGAACGTTGACCGTGACGTTAGGCTTTGGAACGTTCACCGTTATGTTGGGCCTAGGGACATTGATGGTGGGCCGAGGAATGTTCGGCACCACAACAACCGGCTTCGGAATTTCCACCGCACTTGCAGGGGTGGAGGGGATCGAAACAAAAATCCAAGAGAAAAAAATAGCCCAAATCGGGATGCGGGTTAGACTGCCCATGGCAACTCTCCCAAGACCAAAAACGACTAAATAAATGCCCTAAGACGACAAATTATATCTCATTCGCAGGAAGCGGTCTTGACCCATTTAGGTCATGAGAAGCGCGTTAAGCTAACCAGGCGGTAGGAAGGCCGGCGGCCCCCCAATCGACGGGCGATAGCGCAGCCGCCGGAGAGCCCTCGGGAACCCGAGCTTGCTCCCTGCTCATACGTTGAACAGGTGAAGGCGCTTTTTGCTGCCGAGCAGAGCGGCTTTCGGAGACGCCGCGGACCCGTCCATTACACGATTTCAAAGCCGTGCCTTTGGGAGTCTAGCCTGCGCCAAACTGCCATCCTCAGGATAGCAAGCGCCTCCCATCCGTGACGCCCCCCTGAAGTTCGGCAAGCACCACACGGATCAAATTGCTTTCAAGAGTTAGGCGAAGAGCATCGGAATGTTAGACACTCGGAATGCCTGACCCGTCGAAATCATTCTCTAAGCGTACCGGCCGTGGCAGTGCTTGTACTTCTTGCCGGATTCGCACGGGCAATCCTCGTTGCGGCCGACCTTGCCCCAGCTTGCGGGGTTGTTCGGATCGCGGTAGGCGGCGGCGGCCTGAGGCACCAGCGAGGCGCTGGCGAATGCCATCTCGTCTTCGCCGGTATCGGGATTGAGCTTGTGCGTTTCCATCGCCGGCAGTACCGGCTGCTGCTCTTCCGGCGGCACGATTTCGACGCGCATCAACTGCGCCGTCACCGCTTCGCGCAAGTGCGCGATCATCGCCTCGAACAGGCTGAACGCCTCCGACTTGTATTCCTGCAACGGATCGCGCTGGCCGTAGCCGCGCAGGCCGATCACCTGGCGCAGATGGTCGAGCATGATCAGGTGCTCGCGCCACAGATGATCCAAAGTCTGCAACAGAATGGTCTTCTCGACGTAGCGCATCACGTCGGGCCCCCATTGCGCGACCTTGGCCGCCATGTGCTCGTCGACATGCTTCTCGATGCGCCCGAGCAATTCCTCGTCGGCGATGCCTTCTTCCTTGGCCCAGGCCTCGACCGGCAGGTCGACGTCGAGCACGCGCTTCAACTCGTCCTTCAATCCGGCGACGTCCCACTGCTCGGCATAGGCATGCTCGGGCACGTGCTTGGCGACGACGTCCTCGACGAAGGCGTGGCGCATGTCGGCCACGGTCTCGGCGACGCTGTCATCCTTCATCAAGTCGATGCGCTGGTCGAAGATCACCTTGCGCTGGTCGTTCTGGACGTTGTCGAACTTGAGCAGGTTCTTGCGGATGTCGAAGTTGCGGGCTTCGACCTTCTGCTGCGCCTTCTCCAGCGCCTTGTTGATCCAGGGATGGATGATCGCCTCGCCCTCTTTCAGGCCGAGCCGGGTCAGCATGGAGTCGAGCCGATCGGATCCGAAGATCCGCATCAGGTCGTCTTCCAGCGACAGGAAGAATTTGGAGCGGCCGGGATCGCCCTGACGGCCGGAGCGGCCGCGCAGCTGGTTGTCGATACGGCGGGATTCATGCCGTTCCGAGCCGATGATGTAGAGGCCGCCCGGCTTCCTGATGGTCTTCGCGGGCTTGTCACCCTTGGCGGGCTCGATCTCGACCTCGTCCTCGGCCTTCAGCACGATTTCGCGGAAACGCTCGACGTCGGCCTTGATGAGTTCGATCTTGGCGGCCTTCTCGGCCTCGTCGGTAATTCCTGCGGTCTCGTGCAGGATCCGCATATCGAGCGAACCGCCGAGCTTGATGTCGGTACCGCGGCCGGCCATGTTGGTCGCGATCGTGATGGCGCCGGGAACACCGGCTTCGGCGACAATGTAGGCTTCCTGCTCGTGGAAGCGCGCGTTCAGCACCGCGAACAGCTTCGCCGGCTTGCCCGCGCGCGCCGCCGCGTACAGCTTCTCCATCGAGTTCTCGCTGCCAAAATCGATCTGCTTGTAGCCGTGCTTCTTGAGGTATTCGGCGATCACTTCCGACTTCTCGATTGAAGCCGTGCCGACCAGCACCGGCTGCAGCCGCGCATTGGCGCGTTCGATCTCGGCGAGGATCGCGGCGTATTTCTCGTTCTGGGTACGGTAGACTTCGTCGTCCTCGTCCAGACGCGCGATGTTCACATTGGTCGGGATCTCCACGACCTCGAGCTTGTAGATGTCGAACAGTTCGTCGGCTTCGGTCAGCGCCGTGCCGGTCATGCCGGCGAGCTTTTCGTACATCCGGAAATAATTCTGGAAGGTGATCGAGGCCAGCGTCTGGTTTTCCGGCTGGACCTGGACGTGCTCCTTGGCTTCCAGCGCCTGGTGCAACCCTTCCGAATAGCGGCGACCCTGCATCATCCGGCCGGTGAACTCGTCGATGATGACGACTTCGTCGTCGCGGACGATGTAGTCCTTGTCGCGATTGAACAGCGAGTGGGCGCGCAGCGCCTGGTTGATGTGATGCACGACCGAGACGTTCTCGACGTCGTAGAGCGATTCACCCTTGAGCTGGCCGGCGTCGCGCAGCAGCGTCTCGATCTTCTCCATGCCGGCTTCGGTCAGCGTCACGGTGCGCTGCTTCTCGTCGACCTCGTAGTCGGTCTTGTCGAGCTTGGGCAGGAAGGTGTCGATGGTATTGTAGAATTCCGAACGGTCGTCGAGCGGGCCGGAGATGATCAGCGGCGTGCGCGCCTCGTCGATCAGGATCGAGTCGACTTCGTCGACGATGGCGTAGAAGTGGCTGCGCTGGACCATGTCCTCGAGCCGGTACTTCATGTTGTCGCGCAGATAGTCGAAACCGTATTCGTTGTTGGTGCCGTAGGTGATGTCGCAGGCGTAGGAATTCTTGCGCTCGGCATCGTCGAGGCCGTGGACGATCACGCCGGTGGTCATGCCGAGGAAGCCGTAGATCTGGCCCATCCATTCGGAGTCGCGCTTGGCGAGATAGTCGTTGACGGTGACGACATGGACGCCCTTGCCGGCGAGCGCGTTGAGGTAGACCGCGAGCGTCGCCACCAGCGTCTTGCCTTCGCCGGTCTTCATCTCGGCGATGTCGCCTTCGTGCAGCACCATGCCGCCGATCAGCTGGACGTCGAAGTGGCGCTGGCCGAGGGTGCGCTTGGCGGCCTCACGCACGGTGGCGAAGGCCGGGACCAGGATGTCGTCGAGCGTCTTGCCGGAGGCCAACTGCTGGCGGAACTCGGCGGTGCGGGCCTTCAGCGCCTCGTCCGACAGCGCGACGAGCTCGGGCTCCAACGCGTTGATGGCGTTGACGCGGGACTGATATCCCTTCACCCGCCGGTCGTTGGCGGAGCCGAAAAACTTGCGGGCGAGCGCGCCGATCATGCCAATTCCTGCCTTTGCCGTACTTGCGTTTCAACCGTGACGTGGTCCACCGGGCTGCCCATCAACTCACCGTGACGCATCGCGGCAAACTCCCCGTTCGAGGGGGTCATCCGCCTGATGAGTGGGAATTAGGCAACCCAAGGTTCAACGGCAAAAACCACAGCAAAATAAGCTTAATACCGTTGATAGGTTCCGGCAGAGATATGGCTGGGCCGGGGGGTTGTCAACGCTAGCTGTATGTCAAGGAATTCATCATTTTGACAGACTTTTCGCGTTGCCAAGCCCTCACGATTGGGCGAGTGTCCCGCCGCCTTTGGCGTTCCCCTTCTTCAAGACAAGGATTTTGCATGACCTTCCCGTTCCCGGAAACGAAAACCGGCCTGCGCTTCGGCTTGGCCTCCCTGGCCGTGACCGGCTGCCTGGCCGCGCTTTTGGCCGCCGGCCCGGTCCGCGCCGACGACAATCCGGTGCTCGCCAAGGTCAATGGCCAGGAGATCCGGCAGAGCGACGTAGCCCTTGCCGAAGAAGAGCTCGGCCCGAGCCTGGCGCAAATGGACCCGGCCACCAAGAAGGACAACGTGCTGTCGTTCCTGATCGACCTGAAGATCGTCGCCAAGGCCGCCGAGGACAAGAAGGTCGAGAATTCCGAGGACTTCAAGAAGCGCATGTCGTTCACGCGCAGCCGCCTCCTGATGGACAGCCTGCTGGCCACCGAAGGCAAGGCGGCAACCACCGACGACGCCATGAAGAAGGTCTATGAGGAGGCATCCAAGCAGATCACCGGCGAGCAGGAAGTTCACGCCCGGCACATCCTGGTCGAGACCGAGGACGAGGCCAAGGCGGTCAAGGCCGAGCTCGACAAGGGCGCGGACTTCGCCGAACTGGCCAAGAAGAAGTCCAAGGATCCGGGCGCATCCGATGGCGGCGATCTCGGCTTCTTCACCAAGGAACAGATGGTGCCGGAATTCTCCGCCGTCGCCTTCACCCTCGAGCCCGGCAAGATCTCCGACCCCGTCAAGTCGCAGTTCGGCTGGCACATCATCAAGGTCGAGGAAAAGCGCAGCCGCAAGGCGCCCGATTTCGAGCAGGTCAAGGCCCAGATCGAGACCTATGTGACGCGCAAGGCGCAGGCTGAATACGTCGGCAAGCTGCGCGAAGCCGCCAAGATCGAGCGCATGGACAAGCCGGCCGAGACCGCGGCAAAGCCCGATGCGGCCAAAACGGAAGCCGCCAAGCCCGCCGACCCGGCGAAGCCTGCGGATTCCAAGATGGCGCCGGCGAAGAAGTAAAAATTCGCTGTCACTTCTTCGAGACCAATAGTATTTACCATCGTCATGGCCGGGCCGAAGTGCCCGGCCATTCTACGTCTGGGGATGCCGTCGACCGGCCCTGAGGACGTGGAAGGCCGGCTTATCCGGACCTGGCGATTGAACCGGTCGAAGAAGGTGCTCCCATGTCCACCGCTGTCTCTCCCCTCGCCCCGACCGATGTTCCCGACATGCCCGCGATTGCGGGCGTCAGGCTTGCCACTGCGGCGGCCGGCATCCGCTACAAGGGGCGCACTGACGTGCTGCTGGCCGTCATGGACAAGGGCACAGCGGTCGCCGGCGTCTTCACCAAGTCGAAATGCCCGTCCGCGCCGGTGGAATGGTGCCGCGCCAAGCTCGGTCCCGGCAAGGCCCGCGCGCTGGTGGTGAATTCCGGCAATGCCAACGCCTTTACCGGCAAGACCGGCCGGCAATCGACGGCGCTAACGGCCTCGATCGCCTCGAAAGCGGTCGGCTGCAGCGCCAATGAAATCTTCCTCGCCTCGACCGGCGTGATCGGCGAACCGCTCGACGCCACCAAGTTCGACGGCGTGCTGGCGACGCTGGCGACAAGCGCTGCGCCGGACGACTGGATGAGCGCCGCCAAGGCGATCATGACCACCGACACCTTCCCGAAGGTCGCAACCGCGACGGTGAAACTCGGCAAGGCCAAGGTCACCATCAACGGCATGGCCAAGGGCGCCGGCATGATCGCGCCGGATATGGCAACGATGCTTTCGTTCGTATTCACCGACGCGCCGCTGTCATCCGCCGTGCTGCAATCGCTGCTCAAGAGCGGCGTCGAGGACACGTTTAACGCCGTCACCATCGACAGCGACACCTCGACCTCGGACACCCTGCTCGCGTTTGCCACGGGTGCTGCCGCCGCAAACGGCGCACCAAAAATCAGCCGCGCCAGCGATCCCAGGCTGAAGGCATTTGGAAAAGCGTTCCGCGGCGTGCTGGCAGATCTCGCCGAGCAGGTGGCGCGCGACGGCGAAGGCGCCCGCAAGCTGGTCGAGATCATCGTCGAGGGCGCCACCACCAAGGCTTCCGCGCGAAAAATCGCGATGTCGATCGCCAACTCGCCGCTGGTGAAGACCGCGATCGCCGGCGAGGACGCCAACTGGGGCCGCGTGGTGATGGCGGTCGGCAAGGCCGGCGAGCCCGCCAACCGCGACAAGCTGTCGATTTCGTTCAACGGCATCCGCGTCGCCAAGAGCGGCGCGCGCGATCCGTCCTACGACGAGGCCGAGGTCTCCGAGGTGATGAAGAACCCGAAGATCCAGATCAAGGTTTCACTTGGGTTAGGCAAGGGCCGCGATCGCGTCCTGACCTGCGACCTCACCAAGGAATATGTCGCGATCAACGGCGACTACCGGTCGTGAATAGTTTCCAGCCAGAGACGACCGCGCATGGCTGACATCAAACTTACCCTCGTCGTCGCCTGTGCCCTGGTCGACGCCGACAAGCGCGTGCTGATCGCGCAACGCCCCGAAGGCAAGGCGCTGGCCGGCCTGTGGGAATTCCCCGGCGGCAAGCTCGATCCCGGCGAGCGGCCGGAGCAGGCCCTGATCCGCGAATTGCACGAAGAGCTCGGCATCGACGTCGCCGAGCCCTGTCTGGCGCCGCTGACCTTCGCCAGCCACGCCTATGAGAGCTTCCATCTGCTGATGCCGCTCTACATCTGCCGGCGCTGGGAAGGCCTGGTGACCGCCCGCGAAGGCCAGCAACTGGCGTGGGTCCGCGCCAACAAACTGCGCGATTACCCGATGCCGCCCGCGGACATTCCGCTGATCCCGCATTTGATCGATTTGCTGATGTAGGCTCCAGCCTCATCCTGAGGAGGCGCGAAGCGCCGTCTCGAAGGATGCTCTGGAGGGGCCAGACACAAAATCGCGAAAACAACCCCATGCAAAGTAGAATGGCACGCGAAAAGCCCGCGGTGACGACCTTCAGTCCTCATTCCCGCGCAACGGCTCCGTCGTTGTCGCTGGAGGAGCGGCGTAGCCGCGTCTCGAAGGATGGACACAGCCGGGCTCCCATGGTTCGCCCGGCGATGCGAAGCATCGTCCGGAGACGCGCGCAAGGGCGCGCTCCTCACCATGAGGATTAGGTCTTCCCCCGCTTCACCGCCGCTTCCAGACTCGCCTTCGCCGATCCCGGCCGCAGCGGCTTCGGCTGGCTGTCGTGCGGCGCCCAGCCGGACAGCCAGATGATGTCGAAGGTGGCGCGGAGGCGCCCGTCGGGGTCGGCAAAGCGCTCGGAGTAAATCTGCGCCATCCGCAGCATGGTCGCGCGGCGGGTCGGTAGTCGCCGCCGCTCGACCAGGGTGTTGGTGGCGCCCATCCCGCGC
>Ga0070681_10005808_pt1 | contig 11943 bp, 11 predicted proteins | sample KBSC83BmetaG_FD_65650 | JGI IMG/M metagenome (GOLD analysis project Ga0070681, IMG submission 65650) | Corn rhizosphere microbial communities from Kellogg Biological Station, Michigan, USA - KBS C8-3B metaG | ecosystem: Host-associated > Plants > Roots > Rhizosphere | place: USA: Michigan...
GATGCTCTGCTGCGGGTGGCGCGCGGGGACTTTCGTCATCGCATCCGGCTGGTCCGCCGCGACGAGCTGGGTCGCCTGTTCGCCGCCTTCAACCTGATGAACGGCGCACTGCAAGCCCGGCAGCACCGGCCGATGGAGTCCGCGCCGGCCAGCGCCGGCGCGGACATGACCCGGCCGACGCGGATCATGTCGGTGGCAGCCGACGAAGGCGGCACCAGTGAGGCTTGAGTCAGTATTGCTTGAGTCGCTGCTGGAGCTCGCGCGCGCGGGTGCGGTAGACGATTGCCGGCTCGTAGTCCGGCGCGATCGCCAGCACCCGGTCCCACAGCGCGATGGCCTGGTCCAGCTGCTGGTCGCGGTACAGCACGATCGCGCGCTCGTGGTACGAGTCGAGCAGTTGCGTCCGCAGCGCCGTCGCGGCGGCCCCCGCCGGCTTCAGATGGGGGTCAAGGGCCAGCGCCTGGTCGAGGCGGGCCAGTGCCTGGTCCCTGTGTCCCTGATCGAGCAGGGACACGCTCTCGTCCTGCAGCCGGCGCGCCGCCGCCGCCGGCGATTCGGTACCGCGCACGATCGCCGTCGGCAAGGTGGTGGCGGCAGCCGACGCGGCCGCGGTATCGGCGGCGGCAGACAGCGGCAGGTGCAGCGTCTCGCCGGCGCGCAGTCGTGAAGGGTTGGTCGAACCGTTGTAGCGGGCCAGGATCAGGAACCGGTTCGGGTCGCCAAGATAACGGCCAGCCAGGGTGCTGTAGGAATCGCCCGGCTGCACGACATACGGGCGCCAGCGCTCGCCCAGCACCTGCCGGGGATCGGCGGTGAGCTGGCGCAGCATGGCTTTCGCCGCGCGGTCGCCCGGGTGTCGCTCCAGGTATAGCCGCAGGGCTTTTTCGCTCTCGGCGTAATGACCGAACTGAAGCTGGCTGCGGATCGCGGCCAGCGACGGCTCGCTGGGCGCGCTTGCCGGCGCCGGCGATGCCGTCGGCAGTGGCGGTGGAGTGACCACCACCGAGGAGTGTGCGCCACGCAGCGGGGTACAACCGCTCGCGCACAGTGTGGCCAAGGCTATCGCCATCGACGCCGCCAGAGTCCGTCGTCGGCCGGCGACCTCGGACGGCAGGGCATGGATCTCGATCGGCATGCTCATCGTGCGGCGATCCCCTGTGGTGGCAGTAGTCTCTAGGCCTTCCGCACCCGCCGGGGCTTCGCCTGCGCCTCCGCGATCAGTTGCTGCAGGTAGGCAATGCCTTCCTCCTCCGGAAAGAACGCCACCACATCCGCCACGTTCAAGTTGTGCCGGTTGCGCAGCACCAGGAACTCTTCCCGCGCCATCGCCAGCCGCTGCGCCGCCGCGGCCTTCTTGCCGAGCGGCTTGGCCGGTTGCTGCTTTTCAACCTTGCGTTCGAGCCTGGCGAGCTCTTCCTGGAACTGGCGGAAGTCGTATTTCTGAGCGGTCATGAAGTAGGGACGCTATCGGTGGGTGCCCCCGATTTTCGCACGTCGGTGCGTTGCGGCGCAGGCGCGGCGCAGGCGGTGCCGGCCATGCCCGCCCGCCGGCTGCGGGGCGCCTTCGTTTTGGGGCCGATGTCGGTCCGCCCGGATTCGAACCATGGCGGAAACGTCGCGCAGCGCACCCGGTTGGTCGGGATCGAACGGTAGCGATGGCCCGTCGCGGCTGGGGATGGCGCTTGCCGCGGAACCGGCAATTCAAGCCGTCGCCCGTTGCCTGTCGCCACGAGACATCGGCGCGGGGGCGGTGCCCCGCGAGTCGCGTGCGGCGCTGTAGGCTTGCGAAAAAAGCGTGGCGAATCGTTCACCCGAACCCGTCGGGCGTCGCTGCGGCGGTGCTGGATCCTTCTTCACGACGGTGAGGCGGAGAGGCGCCTTGGTCGCGGCAGGTGGCGCGCCGGCTTCGCTGACGTAGCTTGCCAGCGTCTCGCGGCATCTTGCGTATCGCTGCCGCAGCCGGTCGGCCAACAGCCGCTGCGTACGGCCTGCAATGTCCTGCTTGGGATCTTCATCCATGGCGGCTTCTCGAAAAGTGGTTCAAGGCAGAACAAAGCAGCATCCGTGCCAATGCATGTAACTGTGATAGCTGTCACGCAACAAGATGGATGGAGCATGGTAGCGGCGCGCGCCGCACCCCGGTGCAGATCGGCACGGCATGGCGGGCTTGGGGGCGCATAGACCGGGTGCCGGCGGCCCGGATTTTCCCGTGGCGAGCCGGTGCAGGCGCTGCCTGGATCTGCGTGGTGGAACACCGTCCGCCCCCGCCGATGGATGATCGACCACACAAAAGTTGTCGGCGAGTGACCCAAAACGGCCAAGTGCCGCGGCCGCAGCCTGCGAACTGCCGTTGTGGCGGTGGCTTGCCAGTCGATCAGGCAGCCTGCCGCAGGCTCGTCCGCTCGTGTCGCCAAAAGCGGCGGCGAGGGCACGATGGAAAGGCTGTCGCGCGCTTGCACCCTCGTAGAGCCCGCTGCGGGAACAGCCTTCCTCAGCCACCGGCAAAACGGCCTGCACCGCAAGCCGTTGCTGTGCATGGTAACCGGGGACGGAATCGAACCGCCGACACGGGATCTTCAATCAAACGATTTACGAGTATTTCTGGCTCAACCGTTCGGCGTGCGTCGGTCAATCAGGCCCAGAAACCCCAGCCACTCGCCGTGCCGGTGTTGCAGTGCGCGATCACCTTCTCCCAGCGTTTTCACGGGAAGGTCACTTGGTCAAGGCTAAAGAAAGAAAAGTGCAGCGGTCTGAACCCGGGTGACAGCAGTTCCCGGTTAAACAGCTCGGGCCCAAGACCCTGCGCGCGCGAACATGTCACACAAGATCATCAAAAAAATGTGACTACTTTCACATTTAGAGTGTGAGAGTGATCCACTTCCGCCGCGATCAGTTATGCGCACGGAAGAATTCGTTGCTGCGGGAGGCGCAGACATGTACGGATTATTCCGATTTCGTGCGCTGCACTGGCAGTTACTGCTGGCGTCGGTCGAGTTTGTACTGCTGGTGGCGAGTGTCTATGCGGCGGTGGTGCTGCGTTACCTGGGAGATGTCGATACCCAGGTTGCGTTCAGCGAAGCGCTGCATTGGCGTGGGCTGCTGGTGGCGATCGTGCTGATTGTCTCGATGGCGGCGCTGGGGTTGTACCAGGTCCATCTGCGGGCGGGCTGGCTCGGTCAGCTCAGTCGGCAAGGCGTTGCCTTCATGCTGGGTGGCACCGCGCTTATCGTGTTGTATTACGCGGTTCCTCCAACGTATCTGGGCCGCGGGGTGCTGGGCATCGCGCTGATCGTCGGCTACTTCGTCGTGGCGTTGTGGCGGATGGCGTTTCTGGGTTTCGTGGACGCCGACCTGTTCAAGCGCCGCGTGGTGATGTTCGGCGCCGGCGAGCGCGCTGCCGAGGTGAGCCACAAGATGCGCCGCAAGACCGATCAACGCGGGTTCAAGGTCTTGGGTTACGTGCCGGTTGGTGCCGATCCGATATCCGTCTCCGCGCCTTTGCTCCTGCATCCCGACGGGAACTTGTATGAGTGGGCGACCCGGCTTGGCGTGGACGAAATCGTGGTGGGGCCGGACGATCGTCGCGGCACCTTGCCGGTGGACGCGTTGTTGGAGTGCAAGCAAAGCGGCATGGCAGTGACCGAGCTCACCGAGTTTTTCGAGCGCGAGGCCGGCAGGATCAAGATGGATCTCACCAACCCCTCGTGGCTGATATTTTCGGGTGGCTTCCACAGCTCCCCGATGCGGCGCACGATCAAGCGAGCCTTCGATGTGGCCGTCGCTGCGCTGGTGCTGCTGGTGGCATGGCCATTCATGCTGTTGACGGCCCTGGCCATCCGGCTGGAGTCGGGTCCCGGTGCACCGATTCTGTATCGCCAGGAACGAGTTGGTGAAAACGGCGAGCCGTTTTCGATGATCAAGTTCCGCAGCATGGGCATCGACGCCGAGCGCGATGGGGTGGCCCGTTGGGCCAGCAAGAACGATGGCCGGGTGACTCGGGTCGGGCATTTCATCCGCAACGCCCGGCTGGACGAGTTGCCGCAGCTCTGGAACGTGTTGTGCGGCGACATGAGCATCATTGGTCCGCGCCCGGAGCGGCCGCAGTTTGTGGACGACTTCAATACGCGCATTCGCTACTACCGCTTGCGCCATTGCGTGAAGCCGGGGTTGACCGGCTGGGCTCAGCTTCACTACCCGTACGGTTCGTCCGTGGAGGACGCCGAGCAGAAGCTGAATTTCGATCTGTTCTACGTGAAAAACCACAACCTCGTGTTCGATCTGAGCATCCTGGTCCAGACCGTGGAAGTGGTGCTGTTCGGACGTGGCGCGCGCTGAGATCGGGGAGAACAAGTGATGAAACCGTTACCGGGGAACTGCGTCTTCTGGCTGGTGATGGTGGCTGGCTTGCTGCTGCTTGGCGGTTGCAGCAGTGCGCCGACCATCGATGGTCCGGCCGCGGCGGCGCCGCCGGCGGATCGCTACATCATCGGTCCGGGCGATTCGCTGGAAATCTTCGTGCGTGACAATCCCAGCCTGAGCACCACCGTGCCAGTGCGTCCCGACGGGCGTATCTCAATCCCGTTGGTGCAATCCATGGTGGCAGCCGGCGAAACTCCGGAAAAATTGGCGGGCAACCTGGAGGGCGCGTTGAGCCGCTACATCCGTTCCCCGCTGGTGACCGTGATCGTCAAGAGTTTCGTCGGCGCCTATAGCCAGCAGGTGCGCGTCGTCGGACAGGCAACGATGCCCAAGGCGGTGCCGTACCGCAGCGGCATGACCCTGCTTGACGTGATGATCGAAGTCGGTGGCCTCACCAAGTTTGCCGCCGGCAACGGTGCGAAGGTTGCGCGCCGGCTGCCCGACGGCAATGAGCAGACCATCCCGGTACGGCTCGACGACCTGATGAACGGCGCGATCAAGTACAACATGGTGATGTACCCCGGCGACATTCTGATCATTCCGCAGTCATTGCTTTGACGCGACGGGCGCGGGTGCATGGCGACCGTCAATGACATCGGGAAGGGAAGTGATGCAGAAGCAATCGATCGATTTGCGTGAGCTGTTTCAGTATGTATTGCTGGAGGCGCGCACCGCTTGGCGCTACCGCTGGCATGCGCTCATCGTTGCGTGGTGCGTGACGATCGTCGGCGCGTTGCTGGTGTTCAGCCTGCCGAACAAGTATGCGGCCAATGCCCAGGTGTATGCCGATACCGAGGCGTTGACGAATCCGCTGCTGCGTGGCGTTGCGGTGCAGCCGGATGTGCGGGCGCGCCTCCAGATCATTACCCAAACGCTGCTCTCGCGTCCCAATCTCGAGGCGGTAGCAGACAAGACCGGACTGTCCCTGCGCGCCACGACCCCGGCTGACAAGGATGAGTTGTTGATGGATCTTGGCGCTGCGGTCACGGTGAAAGGCGCCGGCCCCAAGAACCTCTACGACCTGAGCTACGTCGATTCCGACCGGCAGATGGCGCAGAAAGTGGTCCAGGCGTTCCTGCAGATTCTCATGAACGACACGCTGGGTGCGAATACCGCGTCCACCGAGGCGGCGCAGGATTTCCTGCAGCAACAGGTCCAGGCTTACGGCAGCCGGCTGAATGAGGCGGAGCAGAAGCTCGCGGATTTTCAGAAGGCCAACGTCGGCTTCATTCCAAGCCAGGGCGGCAGCAATTATTTCACGCGCCTGCAGGAGGCCGAGACCCAACTGCAGAACTTGCAAGGCCAGTACGATGCGGCCGTCGCGGGTCGCGCGACCACTCAACAGCAGATGCGCGACATGGCAAGCAGCAGCTCGGCTTCGTCGGGACTCGATCCGCGCACCCAGGAGGTCGACAAGCAGATTACGGCTTACCAGCAGCAGCTCAACCAGCTGTTGCTGCGTTATACGGATGAATACCCGGACGTGATTTCCACCAAGCGCATGATCGCGCAACTCCAGGCGCGGCGCGAAGCTCTGCTGAAGAATGCGCCCGGGACCTCGACGATGGGCGTGGTCTCGGACAACCCGGTATACCAGGAGATGCAGAAATCCATGTATTCCACCCAGGTCAGCATTCAGACGCTGGCCACGCAGGTCGCTCTGCAGAAACGGCAGATTGCCGACCTCAAGGGCAATGTGGACAAGATCTCCGACGTGCAAGCCACCTTGCAGCGGCTGATGCGCAATTACGACGTGACCAAGAAACAGTACGACCAGTTGGTGGAGCGTCTGAATACGGCCGAGCTGTCTCAGAACGCAACGCAGAGCGGCAACAATCTGAAATTCCGCGTTATCGATCCACCGGTCGTTCCGCCGCTGCCGGTGAGCCCGAAACGCGGGTTGTTGTTATTGCTCGTGCTCGTGCTGGCGCTGGCTATCGGCAGCGGGTTTGCGTATTTCCTGCACAAGATAAATCCGGTGTTCGTCAGTCTCAAAAGTTTGCAGGAGTACGGCGATTATCCCGTGCTCGGAGCGCTCAGCTTGATTGTCTCGCCATCGCGGCGCCGCGATCAGCGCCGCGAGGTGGTCGGGTTTTGCACCGGGGCTGGTCTACTGGCCATGGTGCTGGTGCTGGGGTTCGCCTTTGACGGACAACTTACCCAGCTGGTGCAGCATTTCTTTGTGGTGGGGGCCGCATGAGCATCGTTGAGAAGGCAGTCGAGAAGCTCAGGACCTTGCAGCCCGAACCGCCGGTATCGCCAGCTGTCGAGGCGGTAATACCGCATTCGGCTTCGACGATCGAGCGTTTGTCCGGCAGGGCACGGACGGTGGAGCAATCCGCGGAAGCTGGGTCGCTCTGGCACGTGGATCAGGTGGCGCTCGAGCGCGCGGGTCTGCTCCCCGCCGGCGACGAGGCGAACGATCGGCTCGCGGATGAGTTGCGCCGCGTCAAGCGGCCATTGATGGACAATGCCATCGGAAATGGCCCCAAGGTACTGGCGCACGCAGGGCGCATCGTGGTGACCAGCGCGGTGCCGGGCGAAGGCAAGACCTTTACTGCGCTGAATCTTGCCCTGAGTCTGGCGCGCGAACTGGATTTCGAGGTGTTGCTGGTGGACGGCGACATACCGAAATCCCATATCACCCGCGTTTTGGGGCTCGGCGGGCGGCCAGGTCTGATGGACGTGCTGGTGGACGAACGGCGCCAGCCGGCCGAAGTCATCGTGAGAACCGATGTACCGAATCTGCTGGTGGTGCCGGTAGGGGGACACCATCCACTGACCGCCGAGTTGTTCGGCAGTCTCCGCATGGAATACGTGCTTGAAGAATTTGGCGACCGGAATCCGCACCGTCTGGTGGTATTTGACTCTTCACCCTTGCTGGCGACTTCGGAGTCGCAGGCGCTGGCTTCCCACATGGGCCAGGTTTGTATGGTGGTGGCCGCAGGTCGCACAGGCCAACATACCGTCAACTCGGCCATGCAAAGTTTGAATGACTCGCAATATGTCGGCCTGATTCTCAATATGAGCTGCTTGCCGGCGAGTGAGAATTACTACAGCTACCAGGGCCTGTATCCCCGGGGCCGCCTTGCCGGGGAAGCCTAGATGCGTGCCCTGTCGGCGTCGGTTGTCTTGTCGTCGATCACCCTGGGCGGTTGGCTGGCCGGAGCCCTAGCCCAGAACGTGGATACTGGGACGGTGCCTGCGCCGAACTCAGCCCCCGGCGGACTCGCCGGGCGTTCCGAGAATCTGCCACCGGGCGTCATCCCGCAGCCGAGCGTCGACTCTCCGGGGGTGGTCACGGGTGTCACGCTCGGTGAGTTGTACACCGATAACCTCATGCTTGCGGCCAGCGGCAAACCGAAACAAACGAGCTGGATCACCGAGATTCAACCGTTCATCAAGTCGGCCTATAGCGGGCCGCGATTTTCCGGAGTGTTTGACTACACGCTCACTGGATATCTGTACAAGGGGCAATCGCGCCATAACCAGTTGGCGCAAAACCTCGACACTCACGGCACGCTCACCCTTCTTTCGCAGCATTTCTTCCTCTACGGCAGTGCGCTGTACGGACGCGAGGTCATCAACAATGAATTGCCGACCGGATCCGGCACGTTTTTCCTGGACAACAACAGCGCCAATGTCGCGCGAGCCACGCTCAGCCCGTACTGGATCCAGGACCTTGGCAAGGTCGGCACTGCGATGCTGCGTTACAGCTACGGGCGCGTGCTGTACAACAGCAAAGGCATTCCCGCGCAAGACAACGATTTGCTGGTCGGCATATCCGACATCACCAGCAATGCGCTGCAGTTCAACCTTGTGAGCCCACAGTACGAAACGTGGAGTTGGAATCTTGGCTATTCCGATCAGCGGATCGAGTTTGATTCCGGCCGCAAATCGCGTTTTGCGATGGCCAGGCTGGGAGCCGCTGTGCAGGTCCGTGACAATGTCAGCCTGCTTGCCGATGTCGGCAAGGAAAACAAATTCCTGGCAGATGGTTCGGTGGACAGGCTGGGTGCGAACTTCTGGGACGCCGGCATCGAGTGGTCGACTACGCTGAATAATTTCAAGGTACTGGTCGGGCACCGGTTTTATGGCCGCAGCTACCAGTTGTCCTGGACGCGTACAGCCGCCTTGCTGACGACGGCCGTGAGTTACGTGGAACGACCCACCGATCTCAACCAGCAGTTGCTGGGACAGGGAGCGGACTCTATCCCGTCTCTCGGATTCCCGGTGATTCCCTCACTCAGGGAGCAGCGGGTTTACCTCATGAAGCGCGCCACCGCGTCGGCGGCCTACGAGATGCCCAAAGGCATGTTGCGGGTGACGTTATACGACGAGCGACGCACTTATTTTCTGTTGAACAGCGCTCAGGAAAGAGTGGCGAATGCGGATGTCGCCTGGCTGTTCAATATCGGGCCGTTCACCACGTTGACCCCGACTTATGGCTGGCAGCGTTACAAGCACCAGGATAGGCAGACCAACTACAACCAGTACGTGCAACTGGCGGTCGTGCATCAGCTCGACCCGAAAAATTTCGCCAGCCTGCGGCTGCGTCGTGATTCCCGCAACGTGTCTATCGGATCGGCGGGCGCGCAGGGATACCGCGCGAACGTGATTTTCCTGCAGTTCACCCATCTGTTCTGAGGGCGACGTGTATCAGGCATTTTACAAGCTGCGTGACAAGCCTTTCCAGTTGACCCCGGATCCGGGAATGCTGTTCCCCAGCAAGGGTCACAAGCGCGCCATGGCGTATCTGCTCTACGGTTTCGAGCAGGGCGAAGGCTTCGTGGTGATCACCGGTGCAGTTGGAACTGGCAAGACACTGCTCATCCAGAAGCTGTTCGAAGCGCTCGCGCATCGCAACATTGCCGTAGCCAGCATCGCCTCGGCCAATCTCGATGGCGACGACATATTGCCGGCCGTGGCTTCGGCGCTTGACCTGCCTTACGAGGGGCGCAGCAAGGAGGCTCTGCTGCAGGATGTGAAGCGACATCTGATATCGCTGCGCGCCCGTCTCACGCATGCCCTGCTGGTGGTGGACGAGGCGCAAACGCTTACCCCGGCGGCACTCGAGATGCTGCGCATCTTGTCGAATTTCGAGTTCAAGGGCCGTGCGCTACTGCAGATATTTCTTGTCGGCCAGACCGAACTGCGGCGCATCATCGTCAGCAACCACATGGAACAGTTGCGCCAGCGCATCATCGCCTCCCACCGGCTTGATCCCATGAGCGAGGAGGAAAGCCGCGCGTACATTCTGCATCGCCTGCATGCCGTCGGCTGGAACGACGACCCGCAACTGGCGCCGGAAATTTTTAGCGGGATTTACCTGGCCAGCCGCGGGATCCCCCGCAAGATCAATCTCGTCATGGACCGGCTGTTGTTGCACGGTTACCTGGAGGAACTGCACAGCCTGGACCAGGCGGAACTCACCATCGTGCTCGATGAGATCCACGAGGAGATGGCCGGCGTGCCATCGACGCTGGAGGCGCCAGCCGAGTCCCAGGAGCTGGATCTGACGCATGCCGCCGTGCCATCGAAACCGGAAAGCGCACTTGCCGCGCTGGACCTCGAACGCCACAGGATCATGTTGCAGTTGTTGCGCGAAGAGGTCCGACGGCGGGAGGTGTTGCTGGCCGCGTCGCCGTCGACGCCGGTCGTGCACGAGGCAGCGGTCGCCGACACGCGGTACCCGCGTTCAGGCCAGGAAGACCAATGAGCAAGGTGCCGCCACGGCTCGAACCCGTCACCAACGCCATGACGGTGGATGTGGAGGACTACTTCCAGGTGGCGGCCTTCGAGCAATGCATCCGGCGCGAGGATTGGCCGCGCTGGCCCGTCCGCGTCGAAGACAACACCCGGCGCGTGCTGGAGCTTTTCGAGCGTCACGGCGTGCATGCCACCTTCTTCGTGCTTGGCTGGGTGGCGGAACGCTTCCCTGCGCTGGTGCGTGACATCAGCGCCGCCGGCCATGAGATCGCAAGCCACGGTTTCGGCCACGAGCGTTTGACGAATCTGAGCCGGGCGGAGTTTCGCGACAGCATTACGCGCACGAAACTTCTGCTTGAGGACGTCACCGGTACCGCGGTGTATGGCTACCGGGCGCCCAGTTATTCCATTGGGCCCACCACGTTGTGGGCTCACGAGGAGTTGTGCGAAGCAGGTTACCGCTACAGTTCCAGCATCGTGCCGATCCATCATGATTTGTACGGCATCCCGGCGGCGCCGAGATTTCCGTTTTTTGCGAAGCGCTCCGGCTTGCTCGAAATCCCGGTGACGACGGTGCGGCTATGCGGGCGCAACTGGCCGTGTGGCGGTGGCGGTTATTTCCGCTTGCTGCCGTATGCGCTGTTCAAGCGCGGCCTGCGGCGCGTCAACCGGCGCGAGCGGCGCTCCGGCGTGTTCTATTTTCATCCATGGGAAGTGGATCCGCAGCAGCCACGGGTGCCCGGCGTGACGCTCAAGAACCGGGTGCGCCACTATTTGAACCTGACCCGTACGGCGCCCCGACTTGAGCGGCTCGTGCGCGACTTCCGTTTCGACCGCATGGATCGGGTATTTCTCGCCCGCACCCACGCCGACTATCCGGTGGTAGCGCTGCAGGTCGCCGAACTCGGTGCGCATTGAGGGGAGATGCGACATGCTCGATCGTGCGGACGACCGCCATTCCGCCGACCCTTGCACCGTCAAACGCCTGGGAAGCGGCGACGAGCGGCGCTGGGACACTTTTGTCGAGAGTGCGCCACGGGCCACGTTTTTCCACCGGGTGGCCTGGCGCGGGATCCTTGAGCAGGCGCTTGGCCACCGTTGCCACTATTTGTACGCGGAACGGCGTGGGGTCATCACGGGCATTCTGCCACTCACCGAGATGCGCAGCCGGCTGTTTGGCCACGCGCTGATTTCAACGCCGTTTTGCGTTTATGGCGGAGTGGTGGCGGGCGACCCGGACAGCGAGACACAGCTCATCCAGGCCGCGACCGCGCTCGCCGACGAGCTGCATGTCGATTACCTCGAACTGCGCGAGCGCGAGCTGCGCCACCCCGCCTGGCCGGTCAAGGATCTGTACGTCAGCTTCCGCAAAGCGATCTGTCAGGACCATGACAAAAATCTCAAGGCGATCCCGCGCAAGCAGCGCGCCATGGTGCGCAAGGGCGTTGGCGCCGGCTTGCAAGCGCGCCATGACGGCAGCCTTACCGAGTTTTACCGGGTGTACGCCGAGAGCGTGCGCAATCTGGGTACGCCAGTGTTGTCGCGCAACTATTACGCGAGCCTGCAGCAGGCGTTTGGCGAGGATTGCGAGGTTACCGTAGTCACCCATCAGGGGCAGCCGGTGGCTGCGGTCATGAGCTTCTACTTCCGCGATGAAGTGCATCCGTACTACGGCGGCAGTGTGGCGCGTGGCCGTGGTCTCGCGGCCAACGATTTCATGTACTGGGCGGTGATGCAGCGTGCGGTCGAGCGCGGCGCCCGGCTGTTCGACTACGGCCGCAGCAAGCAGGACAGCGGTTCCTATCACTTCAAGAA
>Ga0070681_10005812_pt1 | contig 11939 bp, 13 predicted proteins | sample KBSC83BmetaG_FD_65650 | JGI IMG/M metagenome (GOLD analysis project Ga0070681, IMG submission 65650) | Corn rhizosphere microbial communities from Kellogg Biological Station, Michigan, USA - KBS C8-3B metaG | ecosystem: Host-associated > Plants > Roots > Rhizosphere | place: USA: Michigan...
CAAGAGCTTCCTGGAGACCGGCAAGCAACCGCATGACTGCGCGGCGCACCGCGACCGCACCCAACAGCACTGAAGGCGGGACATAAGCCGCGGGCGTTCCCCAACCTCTGGCCCCCGCGGGAACGCCCGCGGGCCCCTCCAACCTGACTCTGCCGCCAACCTGACTCCCCGGCAACCTGACTCGCCCGCGACCTGACACCCCCCCAACGGCGGACAACGCCCTGGGAACGGGCAAATTCCAACAGCACGCGTTAGCGCTACCAGAGGTCATCTAAGATTCACCACGCCGCGTTAGCGTGCGGCAGAAGAAGGCCTCAATCCAAACAACATAAGGGGAGAGTTATGTACCGGGCAATCGTGTTGGGAACGTTGATTGCGGCGGCGGCCGTCGCGGGACCGGCGGTGGGCGGCGACCACTTCGGGCACGTAGCGCATTTTCGGGCGGTGCTGTCGGGATTCAACGAAGTTCCGGCCATCAATTCGGAAGGCAGTGGCACGGTCGATGTCTGGCTCGACCGCCAGAACATGACATTGAGCTATAAGGTGACGTTCAGCGGCCTGAGCTCCAATACCACGCAGTCTCACATCCACCTCGGAAAGATTCACACCTCCGGCAGTGTCGTGGTGTTCTTCTGCACCAACCTGACCCCGCCCGCCGGAGTCGCCGTTCCTCCGCCCTGCCCCGTCAACGGCGGGACCGTCAGCGGCATGGTTTCCGCCGCCGACGTGCTGGGCGTCGCGGCTCAGAACGTAAAGGCTGGCGACTTTGACGCCATCGAGGATGCGCTGACGAGCGACACCGCGTACGCGAACGTGCATTCGGTGAACTTTCCGGCCGGCGAGATCCGCGGCCAGCTCGTTCGCGACTTCTGATTCGCGAGTTGGATCGAAACGCGACCGACCAAGGTCGCGCGCCGCGGCGGCGAAACCTCCGGGTTGGTGGTTTTTTCTGTGAGCGCTTTCGCCGCCGTGCGCGCCTTCCCCGCCGATGATGCCCCGCACCAGCACGGGCGGGAGAGAGCACATGACCAGCTCATCGGATGGGCGGAAGGACAAGAAGAGTTCCGGGCGCACCACTGCGGAGGCGGGTGACCCCGCCATGGAAGAGTGGTGCATTCAGACAGGCGCCTTCGGCGCTGCCACGCCGCAGCGGAGCGCAGCCACAGGCGTGGCTCATTCACCAGGATATGACCCCTACAGCAGCGCTGACGCGGTGAAGACCGTGAACAAGCTCAAGGCCCCTTGAAATCCGTGTTGGAGCGCCCTGTTACAATGGCAGGGCACCCCACACTGGACTTAAGGACATGGCGACAGGTTGGGCCGGAGACGGCGCGGTACAGGAGCAGATCGACGCAACCATCAAGGATGGGATCAGTCGCGCGCAGAGCCGCTTGCCGCAAGGGCCGAGCTTGGCGCATTGCGCCGAATGCGCGGCCGAGATCCCCCAGGCGCGGCGGGAAGCGATTCCCGGAGTGCGGCTGTGCCTGAAATGCCAGGAGGCGCGTGACCGCGAGCAATCGGCCTTCAGCGGCTATAACCGCCGCGGCAGCAAAGACAGCCAGCTTCGTTAGGCCCGGCGCCAGGCGGTCGTCCCGCCCGGCTTATCCTCCAGGATGATCCCGGCCGCCACCAACTCGTCGCGGATGCGGTCGGACTCCGCCCAGTTCCTGGCCTTGCGCGCGTTGATGCGCGCCTCGATGCGCGCCTCGATCTCGGCGTCGGGTAGAAAGGCCCCGGGTTGCTGCGGGGCGCCGGCCCCGGTCGCGGCCGGCAGGCCGCTGGTGGCCTCTGGACGGCCCTTGGGTCTGCGCGCCCAGTCCTGCGGGTCGAGTCCCAACAGTCCCGTCACCCCGGCCAGGGTGCGCAGCTCGGCCGCCAGGCGCGCGGCTTTGTCCGTCTTTCCCGCGGCTTTGGCGATGTTGATTTCCCGCGCCATCGTCTGAAACACGGCGAGCGCCTCGGGAGTATTGAAGTCATCGTCCATGACCTCGTGGAAGCGAGCCGTGTAGTCGGTTTCAGGAGCCGGCGCGGCGGGCACGTCCCGGAGCGCCGTATACAGACGCCCGAGCGCGGCATCGGCCTGGTCGAGCTGATCGAGCGAGTAGTTGATCGGCCCGCGGTAGTGGCTGGAGAGAATGAAGTAACGCATCACCTCCGGATGCCGCAGCCTGGGCAGCACCTCACGCACGGTGAAGAAATTCCCCAACGATTTCGACATCTTCTCGTCGTTGACGTTGACGAAACCGTTGTGCATCCAGACGTTCACGAATTTGTCGCCGGTCGCGCCGCACGTCTGGGCGATCTCATTCTCGTGGTGCGGAAACTTCAGGTCCATTCCCCCGCCGTGCAGGTCGAAGTGCGTACCCAGCAGCGCGGTGGACATCGCGGAGCACTCGATGTGCCAGCCCGGCCGACCCGGGCCCCAGGGCGACTCCCAGGCCGGCTCGCCGGGCTTGGCATGCTTCCACAGCACGAAATCCAGTGGATCGCGCTTGGACTCATCCACCTCGATCCTCGCGCCCGCGCGCAGGTCGGCGAGACGCTTCCCGGAAAGCTTGCCGTAGCCATCGAACTTCGCAACGGCATACATGACGTCGCCGTTCGGCGCGACATACGCGTAATCGCGCTCGATGAGCTGCCCGACCATCGAAACGATGTTGGGCAGGTACTGGGTGACACGCGGCTCGAAGTCCGGCTTCGAGAGCCCCAACTGCGCGAAATCCTCCTCCATCGCCGCGATGATCCGCTTCGTGAAGGCATCGATCGGCTCATTGTTCTCAGCCGCACGCTTGATGATCTTATCGTCGACGTCGGTGATGTTACGCACGTAGGTAACGTCATAGCCGCGATGCCGCAGATACCGGTTCACGACATCGAAGACGATCAACATCCGGCCGTGCCCCACGTGGATGTTGTCGTAGACGGTCATGCCGCAGACATACATCCGCACCTTGCCGGGCGTAAGCGGGACGAACAACTCTTTCTCGCCGGTCAGCGAGTTATGGATGCGGATCGTGTTCATGCGGTTCTCAGGCAAATCGTGCAAGCCGCTCACGCGCTTTCCCGGAAGGCATCGCCTTCAACAGCGGAGCAAGCTCGGGACCGTGCGCGCGGCCGGTCAGCGCGACGCGCAGCGGCATATACAGCTCGGCTCCCTTGCGGCCGGTCGCCGCACGGCCCGCGGCGGCGATTGCCGCCAGGTCATTGCCGTTGCGCGTGGCAGCCTCGGCCGCAGCGGAAAAAAAGCTCTTGCCGGCGCTGCGCACCACGCCTTCATCGGCTGGCGCCAGGGCGGGCAGATCGCCGAATACGACCTGGACCCACGGTCGTGCGTCTTCGGGCAACACAAGATTGGGTAGCACGGCGGCGATGAACGCGGCAATCGATGTTTCATCGAGGCCGGCGGGCAGTACCGCGGCCAACCACTTCCGTGCGCGTTCGGGGGAGAGCCTGTGCACAGCCTCCTTCTGCCACACATTCAACTGCTGCACGTCGAAGCGCGTGGGCGCCCGGCCGAGATGCCTGGGATCAAACCGGCTGGCCATCTCCTGAAGAGTCAGGAACCCGTGTTCCGCGGTGGAATGACCCAACCGGAACAGATGATTCGTCAGCGCCTCCGGCAGAAACCCCAGTTCGCGGTATTCACGGACGCTGGACGCGCCGAGACGCTTGGACAACGGCGCGCCGTCCGCGCCGACGATCAGCGACATATGCCCGTAAGCCGGAGCGCGCAGATCCAGAGCCTCGAGAATCAGCAGCTGGCGCGGCGTGTTCGTCAGGTGATCCTCGCCGCGCAGCACATCCGTCACGCCCATGCAGGCATCGTCGACGGCATTGCAGAAAAAGAATTGGGCGGAGCCATCCGCCCGGCGCACCACGAAGTCCCCGATATCATCGGACAGGAAACTCTGGGGCCCATGGACGAAGTCCGTGAACTCGATCCGGCGGCCGCTCGGCACGGCGAACCGGGTGGACGGCCGCACGCCCGACTGCTCCTTCCGGGCGCGCTGCTCGGGGGACAAGTCACGGCAGGTCCCGGCATAGCGCGGCGGTCTGCCCGCCGCCAACTGCGCTTTACGTGAGACTTCCAGCTCCAGCGGCGAGCAATAGCACGGGTAAATCATCCCCTTGCGCTCGAGCGCCTCGAAATACCGTGCGTAGAGCTGCGAGCGCTGCGACTGCCGGTAGGGCCCGCGGTCATCCTCGCGATCCGGCCCGGCATCCCATTCGATTCCCAGCCAGCGCAGGTCCTCCATGAGGGCGCTCGTGTGCGACTCACGGCTGCGTTCGGTATCTGTGTCCTCGATACGCAGAATGAACCTGCCCCCGGCGTGCTTGCCGAGGAGGCGATTGAACAATGCGGTGCGGGCATTCCCCAGGTGCATTTCCCCCGTGGGGCTGGGGGCAAAACGCGTCGCGCGGCCAGCGCTCGCCCCGTGGTCGAACGTCCCGGCACCGGAAATGTCCACTGAATTCATGGGGGCATGTTACTCAAATTCGCCCGGTAGCATTAATATTCGCCGCCGCCGCCGCGAGCGCCGCCTTTTTTCGCCAGGAGAACTGAATGCCAACCGACCCGCGCGTCCGACAGGGCGCTCACGTGCCCGCCCGGCTGCGCCGGCGCCTGCTGCTGGCCGTGGGGCTGGGGGCGCTACTGCTGCTGCCCCTGTCGCTCGAGCCGGCTCGTGCGGCGGATACGCCACCTGAGAGCGCACTGCCACCTCCGCCCAGCGCGGCGCCGCCGCGAGTGCGGGTCACAACGAACATGGGGGAGTTCGTCATTGAGCTCATGCCAGAGCGCGTACCGATGACCGCGGCGAACTTCCTGCGTTACGTCAAAGAGGGCTACTACTCGGGCACCCTCATTCACCGGGTGATCGCGAACTTCGTCATCCAGGGCGGCGGGCACGAGGCCGCCGACTACAAGCTCAAGCCCGCCCATGAGCCCATCTTCAACGAGTCGGGCAGCGGACTGCAGAACAAGCGCGGCACCGTGGGCCTCGCGCGCGGCGAGCCGCCGCACTCCGGCAATGCCCAGTTCTACATCAATCTCGTCGACAACCCCGACCTTGACCCGCTGCCGACGCGCTGGGGCTACGCGGTCTTCGGCAAGATCGTGGAAGGCATGGACGTCGTGGACCGCATTGGGGTGATGCCAACCGGAGCGATGGGGCCATTCAAGTCGGACGCGCCGCTGAAGCCCGTCATCATCGAGAAGGCGGTCCTGCTGGAGGCGGGTGTCCCCTCCCCGCCCAGCATCGCGCCCAAGCCGGCGAACACGCCGCCGCCAACCATCCTGTCGCCAAAATAACCTGGCGCGCGGCCATGTCCCGGCTGTTCGTCTCGGACGTGCACCTCGACGCCGCTTCACCGGAAGCAGTCGAGCAGTTTCTGGCGTTTTTGCGCGAACAGGCCGCGGGCGCGCAAGCGCTCTACATTCTCGGCGATCTGTTCGAGACCTGGATCGGCGACGACGATCCCGAACCGCAAAAGGAGCGCGTTCGCGCAGGGCTGCGAACGCTCACCGGCAGCGGCGTGGCTGTGTTCATCCTCCACGGTAACCGTGACTTCCTCATCGGGCGAGGGTTTTGCGAGAGCACTGGCTGCCGGCTGATTGCAGACCCGATCATCAGTGAGTTCGACGGCGAGCGAATTCTACTCACGCACGGCGACGCGCTCTGTACCGATGACCACTCGTACCAGGAGCTGCGCAGCATCGTGCGAACTCCCGCGTGGCAACGAAAATTCCTGGCGCTGCCCATCGCCGATCGCGACATGCTGGCCAATCAGGCGCGCGCGGGCAGCAAGCACCATACGTCCAACACCACTCCCAACATCATGGATGTGAACGCCGAGGCGGTCGTCGCCGCATTCCGCGCGACCGGGGTGAGCCGCATCATTCACGGCCACACCCATCGGCCGGGCATTCACGAGATCGTGATCGACGACCGGAGGGTGCAGCGCATCGTTCTCGGGGCCTGGTACGAGGAAGGGAGTTACCTGCGCTACGAGAACGGGCGCTATGAGCTGTTGAAGCTGACGCGTTAGTCGACTGCCGCGGCGCGCGCCAGGTTGGGCCGCATCGACCTCATCGCAACCGTCTGCCTCATCCCAAAGACTCGCAACGCTCGCGCAGCGCTGCGACAGCCCAGCGGTGCGCTCCCTCCAGCCGCGCCACGAGTTGTTCCGGCAACAGGATGTGGGCGTCGCTGGCCCTGGCGGCGCCGATGCGCCCCTTCGAGATCTCCTCCGAGGGGTCTCCATAGCCGGCTTCGCCGGTGTGTGCGAACTGACGGTAGGTGCTCTGCAGCGGCGCACGCAAAGTCAGAAAGGCCTCGAGCCGGGTGAGCACCGGGGCGGCGCCGGCCAGCAGCTCTTCCGCTGCCAGCCAGATTGCGCGGGTGTGCAGGCCGTCGGCCAGGCGCACGAGGGAGGCGAGCCGTGTTTCGTAGTAGCGGGCCACGGCGTCGCTGTCGCGATACCAGGGAATGTCGCTGTAGCGCAGGCCCATATTCATGATGCTGCGCACCGTCGGCACGGGACTGCGAATCAGGATGATCGCCCGGGTGGAACGGGTGCGCACGATGCTGCCTGCCAGGGGGTAGTCGTGCAGGATCTTGTCGAGGACGTAGCGCCCGCTCAGCCGCTCCCCCGTCAGCTTCACGACACGGCGCCGCAGGCGCAGCAGATCGAACCAGGAGCGGTACTTGATATGGGTTTCGCAGTAGCCGTCGATCTCGGGATGCGAACCCAGCAGATGGCACAGTAGCGAGGAGTAGCTGCGCATGTGCCCGAGCACGAACAGGGCGCTCATGCGGTCTCCAGCAACGCCCCCCCGCTGCGTCCGCCCAGCTCGTACTGCGACTGACCGGGGACGAGCGTTTTCAAGTGCTGGTCCAGCCCGACCGGACACCAGTTTGCGCGGCGGCGAATAGCCTCCTCGAGAATCGCATCGTTGGGGTTTTCGGCGACGCAGTTACGGGAAGGGTGATGCAGATGGATGGCGAGCGCCTGGAACTTCAGGTTGCGGCGCAGGATACCGGCGCAGTAGAGCCTCGCAGCGATCTCGTTGTCCTCGCGGCCCCAGCCGACGAAGGCCTCGTTGAAACCGTTCACGCGCAGCAGGTCGCTCATCCAATACGCCTGGTTGCAGCCGCGGATCGCGCGCTGACCCATCTGCCGCGAGAACAGCAATCTGCTCAGCAGCAGATTGCGAACCGCGTGACGGCGGCGGCGGATGCCGTGGGCGAAGAAGCCCAACTCCAGCCGGCCCTCGCGCAGCATCAGCTCGGCCGCATCCGGCTCGGTCAGGAGGCGCACGCCCTGAATGAACGATCCACGGCGCGCGGCCCGCTTGTGGTCCGCGATGAAGTGCTCATGCAGGACCATGTCGCCGTCGACGATGATGATGTAGTTGCTGCGCGCGGCGGCGATCGCGCGATTGCGCGAGCGGGCAAGCCGGAATCCCTGATCAGGCTGCCATACGTGCAGCAGCGGCACCCGGGATGAAGCGCTGTATCGCTCGACGATCCGTGCGGTCTCGGGGCCCGAGCCGTCGTCTGCGACGATGATTTCATCGGGCATCACGGACTGGCGCGCGGCGCTGCGCAGAGTGAGCTCGAGCGCCGCGGGCCAGTTATAAGTCGTGATGATGAGACTGGCAGTGAACGATGAGTCGCGACCCGGACGATGTGGGGGCGATGCCGATCGCTCACACTCTCCCTGCGTCAAGTCACACCTCAGTTCTGAGTACCGGAAGACGGTGGCGGCGGAGGCGGACCGTGCGGGCGGCGGAAGCCACGCGGACCGTGATCTTCCTCCAGTATCTGGAACTTCTTGAGCTGCGACTCCGTGAGCACGGTGCTCAGCTTCTGCAGGGTCTCGGCCTTCATCTGTTCGTGATTCGCGCGCATCTGGTCCCGCGTTGGGTGCGTGCCCGAAGCCCTCGCCTGCTGGAACAGCGCCTGCATCTTTGCCCGCTGTTCCTCCAGGACCGTCTGCAGCTGAGCTTTCTGGCCGTCGTTGAGATCCAGCAGCGTCGCGAGGCGATCCATCCTTTGCGCCTCACGGGCGGCAGCCTTCTGGGAATTCGGGACCTGGGCCGCCGCCATACCCACTGCACAGAGCAGGACGGCCGCGAAGAGACTCGCTTTCATGGTCGGTGATCTCCGTGGTGAGAAAGGGCTCACGGTAGAGCTCCGGGACGAGCCGGGCCGTAATGAATCGTTAGCGAATGTTAGCTGTGCGAAAGGTTCGCACCGGCCCCCATGATCCGGCCGCGCAGCGGCCGTTCCGGCGAGGCAGATCCGTGACGGGCGTCGCAGGAGCGGGAACGTCGGCGCTGAGCTAGCGCCGCCTCGGAAGGGTGAGCATCGCTTCGAGGCCCCTCTCGGGGAGATTGCGAAGAGTGAGCGTTCCGCCGTGCGCCTGCGCTATGTCGCGGGCGATGCTCAATCCGAGGCCGGTACCGCCAGTGTCGCGGTTGCGGGACGACTCGACCCGGTAGAACGGCTCGAAGACCTTTTCGACCTCATCCGGGGGCACGCCCGGTCCTTCGTCCTCGACACGGATGAGGATGGCGGGCCCATCCTGGATGCGCACCTTCGCTTTGGCGCCGAACTTGATCGCATTCTCGATCAGGTTCGTCAGGCAGCGCTTGAGCGCCTGCGGCTTGCCGATGAACGCGCGTTGCGCCTGGCCTTCAACCGTGACGGTGCCTCCCATCTGGGTGAACTCCGACTGGAGCGTGATGAGCAGTGCATTGATGTCGACTGGCGCCAGCCCCTCGTCATCATCGAGCCCACGAAACAGGGCGAGGGCCCCGCGCACCATGCTCTCCATCTCGTCAAGCTGCTTGCCAATTCGCTCCTGCGCGGTCGGATCCTCGAGGGTCTCGACCTGCAATCGCAATCGCGTGAGCGGGGTCTTCAGGTCATGCGACATTGCAGCAAGCACTCGCGTCCGGCTGTCGAGGTAGCGCTGCAAGCGGTCCTGCATCGTGTTGAACGCCCGTGCGGCGTCACGCAGCTCCCGCGCGCCCTTCTCTTCGAGCTTGGGTTGACGCACATCGCGACCGACACTGTCCGCAGCGCGAGCGAGCTGCGAAAGCGGTCGTGTGATGCTCCTCGCCGTCACGAACAAGGCGATCGCCATGATGACAACCAACAGTACGAGATTGAGCACCAGGTTGCGTGGCAGTGGCGCGCCCTCCTCCGGGCGCGTCAGCCTAAACACCGCGGAATCGCCGTCGGGAAACTGAACGGTTACGTCAAAGTTGCGATTGGGATCGTCGCGCGTCAGAAGGGTGACGAGCGGCGAGATAGGGATGACCCGCTTCGAACCCACAATGAGCCCGGGGGCTGCCGGCGCGACGGTGACCCGATATCCCGTTCCGAGAATGCCCAGCAAGGCTTGCTCGAGAGGATGTTCGATGTCGATCGACAACGGTATCGGCAGCATCGTCGGCCGCTCCCGGGCGGGAGGCGGTGGCAGAGCAACGCGGGGGCGTGGTGGAGGCCGAGGCGCGTCGCGAGATGTAGACGAATCACCAGGGAGACCCGCGTTACCGTCCGGTGCTGCATCACCAGGCGGAGGTTCGCTGCCGGCAGGCAGGCGCCGCTGTTCCCTTGCGCGCCGGCGCAGACGGGAATACTGATCGGCCAAGCGGTTCGTTGCTTCGACTCGCTCCGGCGCGCTCAGCGGCTGCAGGATCAAGGTGTCCTCGATGATCCGGCGCGACCACTCGCGGACGCTTTGCTCCAACACGAAGCGCTCGCGCTCGTGGGCAATGAGCAGTAATCCAACCATCTGGGCCAGCAGCACCGCGAGCACGGACGCCGCGACGAGCCGGCCAAAAAGAGATTGAGGCCAGAGCGAGAACCGGCTCACTGAGTCTCGACCGGAACGCCCACGACATAGCCCTCGCCATAGACGGTCTTGATGATCTGCGGCGCGCGGGCGTCGTCACCGAGAATCTGTCGTAACCGGCTCACCCGGACATCGATGCTCCGGTCGAACGGGTCCGCCTCGCGGCCTCGCAGCAGCTCGGTGAGCTGAGCACGCGTCAGGACGCGGTTGGAAGATCCCAACAGAACCGCGAGCAATCGATATTCGGCGCCGCTCAACGACACATCCTTGCCGATGGAGTCCGTGAGGGTTCGGGTGGTGGTGTCGAGTCGCCAGCCATTGAACCGAAAACTGCGCACCGTATCGGGGCTGGGGTCCCGCGGGGCATGCGCCGCCCGGCGCAAAACTGCCCGGATGCGCCCGAGCAGCTCTCGGGGGTTGAAGGGCTTCGCTACGTAGTCGTCAGCCCCTAACTCCAGACCCACGATGCGGTCCACGTCCTCGCCGCGTGCAGTCAGCATGATGACGGGCACTTGCGAGCGCGTGCGCAACTCACGGCAGATCGCGAGCCCGTCTTCACCGGGAAGCATCAAATCCAGCACGACGAGATCAACGTGCGAGCGCTCCATGATGCGCCGCATTTCCTTCCCTTCGCCCACTGCGGTGGTGCGAAAGTCGTGTTTCTCCAGATACTGGCTGAGCAGGGTGCGGATCTCGCGATCATCATCGACGATGAGCAGATGGGGACGGTCGTTCATGGAGCCTCGCAGACGGTCGTTACGAAAGGTGCGTCCCCCGTACGACCGTGAACTATGCCAATCGTGCCCTGTTTCCCCCTGAAGAAGTCAAGCCGATGGCGATCAAGTTGTAATGAAATGTTATCACGCCGCGGGAGCCGCGGCAGAGGCGCCATGCGCGCCTCATTTCAAGTGGGACACGAAGAAGTACGCGAGGGCGAGCAGAACCGCGAACTGGCTCAGAATGGCTCCGTAGAAGTGCAGGAGCATCTCGCTTTTGAAGCTCGCGAACCGTGCGTCGATTTGCGATTCGGAGGCCACGAATCGTGCGTCGATTTTCGCGTCGAAAGCTGCGAACCGTCCGTCGATTTTCGATTCGGAGGCCGCGAACCGTGCGTCAATTTTCGCCTCGGAGGCCGCGAACCGCGCGTCAATTTTCGCCTCGGAGGCTGCGAACCGCGCGTCAATTTTCGCCTCGGAGGCCGCGAACCGCTCCTCGAAAACAGGAACCGTCACCGGTTGGGTCTCGCGGCTCTTTGCATCGATCGCCTCATCCATGGCCTCCGCCACAGCCACGGCGACGCGAGGCTCGAAATGAGCCTTCTCGATCAGAATCTCCACTGTCGCAACCTTCATGGTCATGATGATAGACCTTGCGCGCGCTGGCACAACACCCAGGCGAACAATCTACGCTCGCGATGTTTGAAGGGGACCTCCGAGAAACTCATGTCTTCGTGCAGAAATGCATTGCGGGCCGATGCGCGGAACGGGCCCGCAACGCAGGACGCACCGCGCGAATTGCGCGCGGACTTTCGGACCCTTGTAAGCAACTGTACTCACGCACGTCGTCTGTGCGTGAAACGTTCGCGCGCTTAAACTGTCGAACGCGAACCGAACTCAACTCGAGAGGGGAGATTTCAAATGCGCGCGCTGCATCCGCAACACCGAGCCCGTTTGCTCACATCGGTGGTTTCGTTTGCGACCGCTTTGTGCCTGGTCGGTTGCGCGACGGAACGACTCGCCGCCGCGGCGCCGAAGGGCGTGGATCTGACTGGCGAGTGGCAACTGAATAACAACCTCAGCGACGATCCAACAAAGGGGCTGGGCGAGGAGCGCGGGCGGAGCCCCAATGGCGGCATGCGTCGTCGCGGCGGCCGCGGGGGTGGTGGCGGCGGCGGAATGCCTCCATTCGGCATGCCCGGCGGCGCCGGCGGACGCAGCGGCTCGGTACCAGGCAGCGATGACTTCAGGAGCAGCGCGCCCAACACCGGCGCGAGCGCGCCGGGCGGCGGGAGTACGGGCAGGGACGGGTTCATGGCGGTCAGATACGCCCCCGCCATTGAGAGGATCGGCCCG
>Ga0070681_10005813_pt1 | contig 11938 bp, 11 predicted proteins | sample KBSC83BmetaG_FD_65650 | JGI IMG/M metagenome (GOLD analysis project Ga0070681, IMG submission 65650) | Corn rhizosphere microbial communities from Kellogg Biological Station, Michigan, USA - KBS C8-3B metaG | ecosystem: Host-associated > Plants > Roots > Rhizosphere | place: USA: Michigan...
GAAACGCCACCACGGCCGGGACGACGACGCTGAGTCTGCAGACGCACTCCGTCACCTCCCGGCCGCTGACCCTGTCGGTCTACAAGAACAAGAAAGTCGTGCCGCTGGCCTACTTCGACCTCGACGCGCGCGACTACCGGACTGCGTGAGCGCCTCCAGATTGCACCCGGCCGACGGCGCGTGGAGGTGGTCTCTGGCTCATGTTCCATGATCTGACCGTTGACAACTTCTTGCAGCTGACGATCGCGGGCGTCGTCAACGGCAGCGCGTACGCGCTCGTCGGTGCGGGCTTCGGGTTGATCCTCGGCGTGACCGGCAGGTTCCACTTCGCGTTCACCTTCACCTACACGATTGCGGCGTATATCGCGGCGGAGGTCGGAGTGTCGTGGGGCATGCCGTTCTGGGCAGCCGTCATCTTCGGGGCGCTCGTCGCCATGGTGTTCGGCGTTGTCTTCGAGCGATTGATCTACCGACCGCTCGCGGCTCAGGCGGGGCCGTACGCCCTGCTGGTCATATTCGTCGCGTCCCTCGGCCTCGCGATCATCGGCCGCAACGTGATCGGCCTGATCTGGATCAACTCGGCCAGCCAGCAGATCAGCGGCTTCTCCAACCTGGGATACAACTACGGGCCCGTCACGGTGACGAAGCTCAACTTCATCACGGTCATCACGAGCTGGGTCTTGATCGTGGCCCTGACGGCAATCCTGTCCTACACCGGGCTCGGACGCGTGGTGCGCGCCGTGCGAGCCAATCCCGAGATGAGCCTGGTGGTGGGCGTCGATCCGCGCACCGTCTACCTGGCCGTCTTCGGAGTCGGTTCTCTCCTCGGTGGCGTTGCCGCCGTCTTCGATGCGACGCAGACCGCGGCCGTGCCCGACATGGGTTTCAACCCGCTGTTCTACGCCTTCGTCGTCGCGTTCCTGGCGGGACTGGGAAGCAGCCCGCTCGTCATGGGACTCGTCGGGCTGGGGCTTGGCCTGGTGGAGAGCTGGGCGGCGCTGTTCATGTCCAACCAATGGACGTCGTTGGTGGTCTTCGGAATCTTGTTCGTCTACGTGGCTCTGCGACCGCTCCAGGCGTCCAGCTTCGCCCGGCGGTTGCGACTGGCGCCGGCCTGAAGGGCTCGCGATGGAACTGCAGGTCAGCTATGTCAACGAGATCCTGATCTTCGTCATCTTCGCGGTCTCGCTGAACCTGCTGCTCGGCAACACCGGTCAGGTGTCGGTCGCGCATGCGGCCTTCGGCGCGGTCGGCGGCTACGCGCTTGCGTACCTGTTCCTGCACCATGGCACGCAACTTTGGCTGGGCACGCTCATCGGAATCATCGCCGCCGGCCTAGTCGGCTTCATCGTCGGACTGCCCGCGCTGCGACTGACGACGGAGTGGCTGATCCTTCTGACATTAGCCGCGCAAACGATCATCATCACACTCGCGACGACGTCGTCGTCGTTCGGTGGGACGTATGGCCTGCAGAACGTCTCCGGGTTCGAGATCTTCGGCAAGAAGCTCCAGCAACCCAGCGACTTCCTGCCGTTGTTCATCGTGTTCGCTGCGGTCGTCGTGCTGATCGTGTATCGGATGGCGGAGTCGCCGTACGGTCGGGTTCTTCGGGGGATCCGCGAGGACGACGTGGCCTGCCGGTCGCTGGGCAAGAACATCTACACGTTCAAGCTGACCGTCTTCGGTGTCACCGCGGCCATGGCCGGGCTGGCGGGCACGATGCTGGTGGAGCAGAACCAGCTCGCATCGCCCAGCTTGTTCGGGTTCGACCAGTCGACGGCGATTGTGGCGATGGTCATCCTGGGCGGCACCGGCAACATCGTCGGCGCCATTCTCGGTGCGACCGTGCTGACTCTGCTCACTCCGTTCTTCGAGAACGTCCTCAACTTCAGCGCCGACCGGGCATCACTCTGGCGGCTCATCGCCTACGGCATCGTCCTGGTGGTCGTCATGCTCGTGCGCCCGCAGGGTTTGTTGCCGGAGGGCGTCTCGTTGTGGTCACTTCCGCGGCGCATGTTCGGGCGTCGCAAGCGGACGACTGAGGCCGGCCTCCCGTCACCTGACGAGGTATCGCGTGGAGCGTTGGCGAGCACTGGTGACCTTGGTCTGGAGGCCGACGCGCACGCCCTGACCGAGCTGCGGCACCGCGGGGCACTGCCAACGACAGGTGCGGTCGAAGGCAAGGTCGGCGACGTCGTGCTTTCAGTGGTCAACCTGAACAAGCGGTTCGGGGGTATCACGGCCGCTGACGACCTGACCATGCAGCTGCGGCGCGGCACGATCACGGCGCTTGTCGGCCCGAACGGCGCCGGCAAGACAACCGTGTTCAACCTGCTGACCGGCGCGATCCGCCCCGACGCCGGTGAGATCACTCTGAACGGCCGGGACATCACGGGACTCCATCCGAACCAGGTCACGCGCCTCGGCATGGCACGGTCCTTCCAGGACGTGCGCACCTTCCCGCGTCTGACCGCTGCGGACAACGTCATGCTCGCGGTGCAGGACCAGCCCGGCGAGCACATCTCGAACCTTTTCCTTCGGCCGCGCCGAACGCGTGCGGGCGAGCGGGAGACGCGAGATACCGCCCTACAGTGGCTGTCATTCGTCGGCATGGAGAGGTTCGCCGACTACCCGGCTGGAGCGCTGGCGTTCGGCCAGCAGAAGCTCGTGGCCCTGGCGCGCATCCTCGCGACGAACGCGGAGGTCGTGCTGCTGGACGAGCCCGCATCGGGCATCGACCAGCAGTGGGTGGACGTGATGCTCGGGTTGATCGAGGAGCTGCGCACGCAGCGGCGCACGGTCTGCATCGTCGAGCACAACCTGCACGTCGTCGGGCGACTGGCCGACCACACGTACTTCATGGAGCTGGGTCGAATCACCGCGCAGGGCACTTTCGAGGAGCTGACAGGGGAGCGACGACTCGCGGAGGCATACTTTGGCACCGCCTGAGCCCGCCGCGTCGATCGTTCCGGCCGACGGCGAGGTCGCGAGCAAGAGGGATCTGCTCGTGCTTTCAGGAGTGCAGGCGGGCTACGGGCGCAAGCACGTGGTCTTCGACCTCGACCTGCACGTCGGACATGGCGAGATCGTGACGCTCGTCGGCCACAACGGTGCCGGTAAGACGACGACGCTGAAGACGGTCTTCGGGATGCTTCCTCCCCTCGGTGGTCACATCGTCTATGACGGTGAGGACGTGGGGCGAAGTAGCTGTCGGCGAAACGTTCTGCGCGGGATGTCTTACATACCGGCGGAGCGCTTCGTCTTCGGCGACCTCAACGTGATCGACAACCTGCGGCTCGGCGCCATGCACGACAAGAACGGCAAGACGCGCGAGGCGCGGCTGGCCATGGTTTACGAGATGTTCCCCATCCTTAGGGAACGGTCGGAGCAAAAGGCGCGGACAATGTCCGGCGGCCAGCAGCGGATGCTCAGCCTCGGGCTCGCGATGATGTCCGCACCCAGGCTCCTGCTGCTCGACGAGCCGTCACTGGGCCTTGCACCGGCCCTGGTCGCCGAGATCTTCCAAGGCGTCCGCCGGCTGGCCGACGCGGAGGGCCTGTCCGTCCTGTTGCTCGAGCAGAACGTCGGCCAGGCTCTGCTGGTCGCGGACCGCGCCTACGTGATGCGATCCGGTCGAATCATCCTGGAGGAGACCGCGGAGCAGATGCGGCAGCGTCCCGACTACTGGGACCTTTTCTAGCCTCCCCGGCATGAATCGAGGTGCGACTTGACGGCGGGGGGACGCGCGCGAACCCCGACGACGGGCAGGTCGCGAGGGCGGCCGGCTATCGGGGCGAAGACGGCTACCGTCGTCTCGGTTCCTCCGCTGCCCGCAACGCCGCCGACCCCGAAGGGCAGACGCACGCAGTCGGCGTTGGTCCGCGCTGCCCGGGGAGTGTTCGCCCGCGACGGCTTCGTCGATGCGCGCATCGCCGACATAGCGGATCAGGCCGGCGTGGCGCACGGCACGTTCTACTCCTACTTCGAGTCCAAGGAGCAGATCTTCCGAGCCGTCATCAACGAGCTCGAGCTGGACCTCGCGAAGAGCCGCCTGCGTCCGAACAACGATGCGCCACCCGCCGACCGCATCGAAGAGGCGAACCGGCACTATCTTCGGACCTACCGCGACAACGCTGCACTGTTCGCGACGCTCGAACAGGCGGCCACGTTGAGCCATGAGCTGCGTCTGCTCCGCAAGGAGGGCCGTACGCCGCTGGTGGCGAGGGCGGAGCGCGCGATCCGGCACTGGCAGGAGTCGGGACTCGCCGACCCGTCGCTGGATGCTCGCTACGCCGCGAACGCCCTGGGCAACATGGTCGACCGGTTCGCGTACGTGTGGTTCGTCCTCGGTGAGGACTTCGAGGAGGAGACAGCGGTCAGCACGCTCACCCGATTGTGGGTGCAGGCAATTGGGCTGGACCGCCCACATTCCGCCGCCGCAGCACGCAGGCGACCAGGACCGGTGCGGCCGCTGCGGCAGCGACGGGCGCGCTGAGGGTGGCGGCGGTGCGTCGCCACCGGCACGGGTAAGGAGAGACTGCGATGGCCAATCCGTTTGACACCTCCCGCATCACCGTCGGGGCGGACGGCATCAAGCACTACGACGGGCTCGAGCAGAATCTGATCACGTTGCTCGAGACGACGGTCTCCGATGCCGGTGACGTCGAGGCGCTGGTCGAGCTCGGTGGCGAGCGGGTCACCTACACCCAGCTCTGGGATCGGGCGACGCGAGTCGCCGGCGGGCTGCGCGCGAGGGGCGTGGCGCCGGGTGACCGCGTCGCGATCCGGCTGCCGAACGGAAACGACTGGGCCTATGCCTTCTGGGGAACCCTGCTTGCCGGCGCCGTTGTCGTACCGGTGAACACGAGGTTCACGGACTCCGAGGCGGCGTACGTCATCGAGGACTCCGGCTCCGCCTACGTCTTCGAGCCCGGTACCTCATTGTCTGACGGTGAGCCGGTCGCAGTCGACGACCAGGCGCGTGCGGACCTCGCCGCCATCTTCTACACGAGCGGCACGACCGGCTTTCCCAAAGGTGCGATGACGACGCACGAGAACTTCTTGTCGAACATCGAAACGTGCATCCGATGTCTGTCTCTTGACGGTGACGAGACACTGACGACGCTGATCTCCGTCCCGATGTTCCACGTCACCGGCTGCAACAGCCAGCTGCTGGTGTTGACGGCGTTGAAGGGGACGTCGGTCATCATGCCTGCGTTCGACGTGGCCGCTTTCCTCGCCGCCATCGAGCAGGAGCGGATCTCGGTGTTGACCACGGTGCCTGCCATCTACTGGCTCGCGATTCAGAACCCGAAGTTCGCCGACATCGACACCTCCAGCGTGCGGGCGCTCAGCTACGGCGGTGCGCCCATCGCACCGGACCTCGTGCACCGCATCATGAAGGCCTTCCCGACCGCTCGCGTGGGCAACGGATTCGGTCTGACCGAGACTTCGTCGGTGTCGACCTACCTGCCGCACGAGTACGCCGCCGAGCATGCGGACTCCGTCGGCTTCGCAGCGCCCGTCGTCGACCTGCGCCTCGATGAGCCCGACCCCCGCACGGGTGTGGGCGAGCTTCTCGTGCGGGGCCCGAACATCGTTGCCGGCTATTGGCAGAAGCCCGAACAGACCAGGGCGACGTTCGTGGACGGGTGGCTGCACACGGGTGACCTCGCGCGCATCGGCGACGAAGGTCTCGTCTACATCGTCGACCGCAGTAAGGACATGATCAACCGTGGCGGCGAGAACGTCTACTGCGTCGAGGTGGAGAACGCCCTGAACCTCTATGAAGCGGTGGGCGAGGTCGCGGTTCTGGGAGTCCCGGACCCGATGATGGGCGAGAAGGTGGGCGCCGTCATCGTGCCGATGGCGGGCGAGGAGTTCAGCCTCGAGGAGCTCGCGACGTTCGCGCGCCAGCACCTTGCCGACTTCAAGGTCCCGCAGTTCGTCGCGGTGCGCCAAGAGCCGCTGCCCCGCAACGCCGGCGGGAAGGTGCTCAAGCCGGTGCTGCGCGAGGAGACGTCCTGGACGCCGCTGCCCTCCGCCCGTCGCTGACGGGCGGAGGGCGCCGCGTCTCAGCCGCCGAAGTAGCGGCGGGCGTTGTCCACCATCATCACGTCGACGTCGCTCTGCGCGACGCCGGCCTTGACCAACGCGGGCAGGACGTCGTCGGGAATGTGGTTGTAGTGCCAGTTGGGCGCCGCCTCCACGAGCAGCTGTTGTGACTGCTCCCCGCTGAAGAAGTCGATGTAACAGGACGCGTCGTGGGCCAGCACCATCCGATCTGCATAACCCTGCTCGACAAGGGAGGCGATCGTCGCGACGCGGTTCTCGGTCGGGTTGAACATGTCCAGCCCGAAGCGGTCCATGCCGATCGTGGCCCCACGGTCCATCAACGACCGCAGGTAGTCCTGGTCGTTGGTGTCGCCGCTGTGGCCGACCACCACCTTGGTCAGGTCGACACCCTCAGACTCGAACAGGTTGAGCGCGATCGTTCCGGTCTGGTGCGCTGCGTTGGTGTGCACCGTGATCGGCGCTCCTGTTTCGCGGTGCGTGAGCGCTACCGCCCGGGCGACGCGCTCGACGCCCGGGGTGAGCCCCTTCTCCTCGACGGCGCACTTCAGGAATGCGGCCTTGACGCCGGTGTCGGCGATGCCCTCTCTGATGTCCTTGATGAACAGGTCGGCCATCAGCTCCGGGCCCCCCAGCAGGGTGCCGGGGCCGCGGTAGTGGAAGTAGTGAGGGATCTCGTCGAACGTGTAGAGACCTGTCGCCGGGATGATGTTGATCTCCGGGACTTGTTCCGCGACCCGCTGCACCCGCGGTATGTAGCGACCAAGGCCGATCACCGTCGGATCGACGATCGTCTTGATCCCACGCTGTGCCAACGCCTTCAGTTTTCCCACGGCGTCGGTGATCCGGGTCTCCTCGTCCCACCACGGCCCGCCGTAGTTCTGGAGGATCTCCGTGCTCAATACGAAGACGTGCTCGTGCATGAGCGTGGCCCCGAGCTCCGCGGTTTCGACGGGTCCCCGGATCGACTCAACCTGCGCCATGCGTCCTCCTCCGGGTCGAGATTGACGTCAGTGTCAATCCGTGGCTTCTGAGGTTGACCTTGCCCCAACATCGGGTCGCTGTCGATGCTCAATCGGTGCGGTTTACCTCCGTGCCGAGTTAGGAGATCTCGGCTAGGACTTTGCCTGCTCCGCCACGTGCTCGCGCAGCTCGCGACGCAGGATCTTGCCGGTGACGGTCTTGGGCAACTCGTCGACGAACTCGACCTCGCGCGGGTACTTGTATGCCGCCATACGCTCCTTGCAGAACGCGGTGATCTCCTGCGGCGTGATCGCCGCCCCCGGCTGCAGGCTGACGTAGGCCTTCACCGTCTCGCCCCGGTATTCGTCCGGCACTCCCACCACCGCGGCCTCACGGATCGCCGGGTGCGTGTAGAGCACATCCTCGACCTCACGCGGCCACACCTTGTAGCCGGCCGCGTTGATCATGTCCTTCTTGCGGTCGACGATGAAGAACCAGCCCTCCGGCGTCATGAAGCCGACGTCACCGGTCTTCAGCCGGCCGCCGGGCAACGACTCGGCGGTCGCTTCCGGCTTGCCCCAGTAGCCGGGAACCACCTGGGGGCCGGCTGTGACGAGTTCGCCGATCTCGCCCGGTGGCAGGTCGTTGCCCTTGTCGTCGACGATCGACACCACGGTGTTGTAGATCGGCACGCCCACCGACAGTGCGCCGCTGGCGTCGTCCACCGGTGCGAGCACGCCGAGCGGCTGGAAGTGCGACGGCGACGTCGTCTCGGTCAGGCCGTACGCCTGGTGCACCTCCAACCCGAGTTGGTCCCGGACCTTGGCGAGCATCGCCGGGGCGATCGCCGCCCCACCGGAGTAGGTCTTCTTGATCGAGACGAAGTCCTGCGGGGTGACGCCAGGAAGGTTCATCAGTGCACCGAAAGCGGTGATGGCGGCGATGGTGAACGTCGGTCGGTGCTCGAGGATCGCGTCGCGCACCACGGACGGCTCGAATCGATAGGCGAGGACCAGCGTTGCGGGCGTCAGCATGGCCAGCCCCATGTGACCGATCAGGCCGGTGATGTGGAACAGCGGAGCGGCGCCCAGGATGACGTCGTCCTCGGTGATGCCGATCCAGTCGCGGTAGGCCTGGGACGTGAAGCAGACGTTGCGGTGGGTGTTCATCGCGCCCTTGGGTACTCCCGTGGTCCCCGAGGTGTAGGTCAGGATGGCAACGTCGTCCGGCGTCAGATCCGACGCCTTCGGTACGCGCCCCGCGTTCTCGCGGACGACCTCGAGCAGGTCACTCGTCTCCTCGTACCGCGAGCGGGTCACTCCCGCTAACAGTCGCGGGTCGGCTCGGGTCTGGTAGTCCAGCTCGCTCGTCGTGAGGACGGTACGAACCTCTGTGTCGGGCAGGACGCCCCGTGCGACATCGTCGTACAGGTTCTCGTGGCACACGAGAACGACGGCGCCGGAGTCCTGGAGCAGGTAGGTGAGCTCCCGCGTCCTGTTCATCGGGTTGACCGCGACGGCCGTGCCGCCGGCCTTCCACGCGGCCAGCAGCGCGACGAGCCACTGCGGCACGTTCTGCAGGTAGATGGCGAGCCGGTCACCGGGGCCGAACCCCTCGTCCTGCAACGCGCAGGCCAACGCGTTGCTCTGGTCATCGAGCTCGCGCGCCGTCAGCGACCCGTCGAAGTAGCGCACGAGCACATGGTCCGGCGCGCGGGAGACCGAGTCCCGCCACATCTCCAGGGCGGTCGGGTGCTGCAACTCGACGTCGGCGGGCTGACCGTCGGCGTAGAGCGCGAGCCAGGGGCGGGCCTGGTAGGGGCTGGAGCCGTTGTCGGGCATCGGCTTCTCCTGACGTGAGGCTGACGGGCGGGGGCGACCGGCGGTCATGGCTGCCGGTCGGATGCTTCGAGCGTGGCGGTCGCCGTGATGGCGATGACGCCGGAAGAGGTCTCCGCGCGCAGCTCCACGGAGACCGGATCGGTCGCGGTGACCCAGCCGCGGGCGACGACCGTCGAGCCCACCTCTACCGGGCGGATGAACTTCAGATGCAGCCGCCCGTGCCGCAGCCACTGTGGCCCCAGCTCGGCGGCGAGAAGCCGGCCGATCAGCGCACCGCTGATCATCCCGTGAGCAATGGCGCCAGGTAGCCCGAGGCGTCGAGCGGCGTCATCGTCGAAGTGGATCGGGTTGTGGTCGACGGCCGCGTCCGCGTATCGAGCGACCACCTGTTGGTCGACCACGAGAACGCATGGTCCCAGTGCGACTCCGACGTCAGGTTCAGTCACGTGGACCTCAGATCGATCTCGGGATATACGGCAGTCGACCGGCTTCGCGCGACGAGCACGCCGCGCTCGTCCACGGCCTCGCTCGAGACGCTGAAGTAGCGCCGGTCGCGGCGCAGGGACATCTCGGTGATGGTCCCGGTGCAGGTCAGTACGGCGCCGACACGGACGGGCGCGCACAGGTCGAACTCCTGCCCGGCGTGGATCACTCCAGGTGGCGGCTCGTACTTCGCCTCGATCAGCTGCAGGAACGGGAAGGTCAGCAGCATTGCGGGCGCCACCGCTTCGCCGTCGACCTGGGTCAGCTCCTGGTCACCGACGGCGTCGCGCAGCGCCTCCACCACCTCGGGTCGCACCACGTAGCGGTACGGCCCGAAGCTCTCACCGACGCGCATCCGGTCCCACTCCTGGCGGATGCGGGTCATGACGCGGTCCGGCGGATGCGAGCCGGCCCGAGCCGTTCTTGCGCTCGTCGGGTCCGCTGGTCCATGTGAAGGTCCATGCGGCCGCCCTCCGCTCGTGAGCGTCATCGCTGCATTCCCTCGCCCGATCGTCGTGGTGGCCGCGTCGGCGCGTCAACGGCTTCACCACGAAGACGGGACCGGGGACTCTTCTGACCCTGTCAGTCGTGCCGGCGTACGCAGTCCGGGACCTTTGGCCCTGGGGACCATCGCTGGGCATAAGGGACGCTTTCCTCGACACGTTGGAGATGAGATGCACCCACGGGACTCCACCGACCTGCATCTGGCACCTGTTGCATTGCAGGTCGACGCGAAAATCCAAGAGCTCAGCGGCAAGACCCGTGAAGAGCTCGCCTACCACCTCGCGTCGGAGATCGACCGCAACCCTCGCACCGAGGAACAGCGGGCGAAGGACATCGTGGACGCAGTAACCCATCTCGTCGCCATGAGCGGATGGACCGCGGCCTGGGATTCCCGGGGCGTGCGACTGTCGAACGGCCGGCACAGCTTGGTAATCGGCGTCGGCGCCGAAGTGGCGCAGTACATAAGGTCCGGCTGACCGGCGCGCCTGTTGCGGCGGCGTGGCGGCGCTGGCTTCCAGCACGGGCGGGGCGGGCTGCAAATCGGACACTGATCGCGTCTGGTCACTGCGGTCACGCTGTGTCCACAAGCCGTGGATCCTCCCTTGAGCGGCTGCGTTCGGGTAGTTACTCTCCGTGAGGCAATCGTTCAGATTCTCCCTATTTACCCGGGTTGGCCGCCGCCGTGGATGCCGTCACCGTCGTCGAGGACGAGGTACGCGAGCTCGTCCGCCGCCGGGGTCTGGACCCGGTGGTCGACGGGGCTGCGGTTCGCCGCCTCGTCGACGACGTGGTCGCGGACTACGAGGAGCGGACGCTCACGTCCTCGCTGCAGCCGCTCGTAGATGCGCAGGCCGCGGCACGCCGGGTGTACGACGCGGTCGCGGGTTTCGGGCCCTTGCAGGCCTATCTCGACGATCCGACCGTCGAGGAGATCTGGATCAACGACCCCGGCCGAGTGTTCGTCGCGCGGCGCGGACACAGCGAGCTGACGACGACCATCCTGTCGGCCGGCGAGGTGCGCGACCTCGTAGAGAAGATGCTGAAGTCGAGCGGCCGTCGCGTTGACTTGAGTACGCCGTTCGTCGACGCGATGCTGCCCGACGGCTCGCGCCTTCACGTAGTCATCCCAGACATCACCCGGCAGCACTGGGCGATCAACATTCGCAAGTTCGTTCTCACGGCGCACTCGCTCGACGAGCTGGTGGCACTCGGATCGGTCACCCAACAAGCTGCGAGGTTCCTCGAAGCAGCCGTCGCAGCTGGGCTCAACATCATCGTCGCCGGGGGCACGCAGGCAGGTAAGACGACACTCCTCAACTGCCTGGCAGCGGCCATCCCGGCTCGTGAGCGCGTCATCACGTGCGAAGAGGTCTTCGAGCTGCGCATTCCACTCCCGGACGTGGTGGCGATGCAGACCCGGCAGGCGAACCTCGAAGGCACCGGGGAGGTTCGGCTGCGCCGTCTGGTCAAGGAAGCACTGAGGATGCGGCCCGAGCGCATGCTGGTCGGCGAGGTGCGACAAGAGGAGTGCCTTGACCTGCTGATCGCGCTCAACTCCGGTCTGCCGGGGATGTGCACGATCCATGCCAACTCCGCGCGCGAAGCGATCACCAAGCTGTGCACCCTGCCGCTGCTTGCCGGCGAGAACGTCAGCCACCAGTTCGTGGTCCCGACAGTGGCCAACAGTGTCGACGTCGTCGTGCATACGGCGCGCGACCCGCAAGGGCATCGCCGGGTGCGCGAGATCGTCGCCGTTCCCGGCCGTGTCGAGGGCGACGTGATCGAGACCGCCGACATCTTCACGACGCGCGCAGAGCGCCTGGTGCGTGCGGACGGCTGGCCTCCGCACGTCGAGCGGTTCGCTCGTGCCGGCTGCGACCTCGCCGAGCTGCTCAGCCAGCCGGCCGCCCGGCCGGAGTCGGTGCTCGTCTGATGGGAGCGCTCATCGGGGGAGTGTTCGGGGTCGGCCTGCTTTTGATATGGCGCAGCGGAACGCGTAAGCCGCCACCGAAGCCGCGAAGCGGCCCGACCCGCACGCAGCGAACCGCCGAACTCCTTGCGCAAGCCGGCTACCC
>Ga0070681_10005814_pt1 | contig 11937 bp, 9 predicted proteins | sample KBSC83BmetaG_FD_65650 | JGI IMG/M metagenome (GOLD analysis project Ga0070681, IMG submission 65650) | Corn rhizosphere microbial communities from Kellogg Biological Station, Michigan, USA - KBS C8-3B metaG | ecosystem: Host-associated > Plants > Roots > Rhizosphere | place: USA: Michigan...
CCTTCGACCACCTCGGAGCGCGCCCCGATAAAGCAGTTGTCCTCGATAATGGTGGGGTTGGCTTGCAGCGGTTCCAAGACCCCGCCGATGCCGACCCCGCCGGAAAGGTGCACGTTGCGGCCGATTTGCGCGCACGAGCCCACGGTCGCCCAGGTATCGACCATCGTTCCGCTATCGACATAGGCGCCGATGTTGACGTAGCTCGGCATCAGCACGACGTTCGGCGCGATGTACGCGCCCCGTCGCGCCACGGCCGGCGGCACGACCCGCACGCCGGCCTCCGCAAACGTCTGCTGGTCGAACTGGGCGAACTTGGTCGGCACCTTGTCGTAGAAGCGGAACGGCGCATCCGGGCCGGGCAAGCCAATCGGCGCGTTTTCGGCGAGGCGGAACGAAAGCAGAACCGCCATCTTCACCCATTGGTGGGTGACCCATTCGCCACCTCGCTTTTCGGCGACGCGTACCCGGCCGGCGTCCAGGTCTCCGATGACCGCCTCGACGGCGTCGTGAACTTCGCGCGGGGTCGACGCGGGCGAAAGCTCGGCGCGCTGCTCCCAGGCAGATTCGATCGTTTGCTGCAAGGTGCTCATCGCGAGGCGCCCTGAGTCGCCGCGGGGAAACCGCTATTTTACCCGCTGGCACCAAGGCATGGCAGACCCTCGCGTGACCAAGTAACGTCTCGGTTTATGCGAAAATCCAAGGTCTTTGGCTGGACTTCGCCCATGTTCGCGTCCATCCTCGGCTATTCAAATCCCTTCGGCCAGTGCTCGATTCCAACCATTCCGCCTGCGTCCGATGAAGGTTCTCTTTATCGCCGAAGCGGTCACCCTGGCGCACGTCGGCCGCTCGATTCGCCTCGCATCGATACTTCATCGCAACGGGATCGACGTCGAGCTTGCGTGCGACAAGCGGTACACCCAGTTTCTGGCGAGCCTTGATTTTCCCGTCCGATCGGTCCGGTCGATCCCAACCGCTACGTTTCTCGAGAGGTTGGCGCGCGGGCGGCCGGCCTTCTCATCCGCGACCTTGGCCGCTTATCTCGCCGAAGATCTTTCGATACTCCGGGAATCCAAACCCGACGTTGTGGTAGGCGATTTTCGACTCTCGTTGTCGGCAAGCGCACGTGTCGCCGGCATTCCCTATGTAAATGTGACGAACGCGTATTGGAGCCCTTACGCCAAGCCGCATTTCCGGATGCCAAGCCTACCGTTTATGCCGCGATTGGGGGATACGCTTTCGACCGCAGTCTTCCGAATGGTCCGTCCGGTCGGATTTGCACTGCATGCCGGCCCTGTGAATCGTTTGCGTCGCGACTATGGCCTGCCGAGATTGGGATGGGACGTGCGGCGCGTGTATTGCGATGGAGACCTCACGCTCTATGCCGACATTTCCAACCTTATTCCTGTCTTCAGCGCCCCGCGAACGCATCGATACATCGGTCCGGTACTCTGGTCGCCACCCGTCGCACCTCCGCTGTGGTGGGATGCGGTGTTGAATGGGGAGCCACCGATCTACATTTCGCTCGGTAGCTCTGGCCCGGCAAAGCTGCTGCCTATGGTGGTCGAGGTCCTAGCGGGATTGGGGCGGCCCATGGTCGTGGCAACCGCGGGCAACCCAGTGCAATTGCCATCGAATCCGCGTCTCTGGGTCGCGGATTTCTTGCCCGGCGAAACGATCGCGGCGAAAGCGTGTCTCGTCGTTTGCAACGGGGGCAGTCCGACCGTCCAGCAGGCGCTTGTCCATGGCATTCCGGTGGTCGGCATCGCCAGTAACCTCGACCAATATCTCAACATGGAGTACGTCGAACAATTCGGCGCAGGCATCCTTTTGCGAGCGGATCAGCCCGATCCAGCCAAGTTACGGAAGGCAATCCAGCGAGCGATCGAAGATGCCAGTCTGCGGGAGAAGGCAGGGTTGGTCGCTGAACTGGCGACCGCGATACGACCCGATGTCGAATTTCCCGCGACGATTAGAGAGATGTTCGACCCCCGACCGCAAAAGGACTCGCAAAGAGAGGGAGTACCATTGGGCTGATTGATCCTTGCACCGACGTCTGCCCTGCGCCATCATAAGAAGCTGCGAATATCGTCTTTGCCTGCGCTCGGCGTCGCCAGTGCGACGAAAAAGCGGCTGGTTGAGAGAAAAAGTGGAGTTCCGATGGCAAATATGAAAGCAGCGGTGGCTGCATACCTTGAACTTTTTGTCGCCCTGACCGTAGCGGTGTGCGGACAAGCGCAAGGTACGACCCAGCCGGTTCCGAATTTGGCCGTCAGCGTTCAGGAGTCCGTCGGTGCCTGGAGTGGGCCTGGTGGCGTCATTGCCCTTCTTATCGAACCACCCGAACCGACAACCGTCGTAGAGCCGAGGGATTCGATTCATTTTGAGGCCTCTGACGAACAGAATGACGTCCAAAAAGTTCGCCAGCTCATTGCAGACAGGAACTTCGATAAAGCATTGGAGACGGTCGCAGCGCTGGAAGCTAGGCAGCCGGGCAACGCCACGGTATTCAACCTTAGAGGGGCGATTTATTCGGCCAAAGGCGATTTTGCCAATGCCCGGAAGTGGTATGAACGCGCTCTTGAGGTAAAGCCGAATTCAATGGTCGCGACGATGAACCTGGTAGAACTCGATTTGCGGGAAAAAAACCCTGATGCGGCGCGCCGGCGATTTCAGGCAATCCTGGCGATCGATCAGGCAAACGCCGAAGCTATGCTCGGGATGGCTGGTGTGGCGGAGGCCACCGGGCAGGAGTCCGAATATGTTTCCTGGCTGGATAAGTCCGCTAAGGCGGCGCCGCGCCTGCCAAGCCCGCGTGTGTTGCTGGCCAAGTACTATTTGCGGAAGAACGACCTGGTCCGCGCTTTGACCGCGGCCCGCGAAGCTCAGAGCCTCAGCCCTGACAACCCTGAGGTCTTGGACGTACTCGGCACTATCCAGTTGTCGGCGCGCGAGACCGATAACGCCGTCGCTACATACAGCAAGCTTGCCGGGTTGCGTCCTGACGATCCGGTCGCGCAATACAGGCTGGCCACCGCTCAGGCGGCCAACGCGAATATTGGCGCAGCACGATCGTCGGTCAACAAGGCTTTGGCGTTAAGGCCCGACTACCTGCCCGGCGAGATATTGCTCGCTTCAATCGAACTTGATGCTGGTCATTATCGCGAAGCGTTGAAGATTACACAACGGGTCGAGGAAAAACATCCAGAATCTGCGTCCGGATTCGCGCTTCAAGGAAATATCCTGATGGCGCAAAAGCAGTTCGCGGCGGCGCTACAAGCCTACGAGAAGGCGTTTGCCATCAATAAGACCGGATTGCTCATGGTCAAGGTGCATCAGGCGCTCAGCGCCGCTGGCAATGTCAAGGAGGCGGATACGCGGCTTCGACAATGGTTCAAAGATCAACCAAACGATGTAATTGCGCGCCTCTATCTGGCGCAGACATACCTCAAGGCCCGGCAGAACAAGCAGGCGATCGAGCAATATCAACTTCTGCTACAAGCCGATCCGACACATATTCGCGCGCTGAACGACCTTGCGTGGCTCTATCAGCAGGAGAAAGACCCGCGCGCGCTGACGACGGCGGAGCAGGGGTACAAGGTTGCGCCCGACGATGCCGACATCATGGACACGTTGGCTTGGATTCTGATCGAGCGGGGTAATACGACCCGCGGTCTCGAGTTATTGCAAAAGGCTGCCGAGAAGGCCCCTGCCTCCAGTGAGATTCGCTATCACCTCGCCGTCGCGCTCGCGAAATCAGGTGATAAAGCTCGCGCGCGTCAAGAATTGCAAGACTTACTTGCCAAAAACCACAAGTTCATGCAGCGCGAAGCCGCACAGACCTTGCTGAAACAGCTGTAAGCGTCCTATCCAATCGTAATGCGCAAGATCAAAGTAAGGGAGACCCTGGTTTTCGTCGCCTTCCTTTCGTTTGCATTTGTTCTTGGAATCGGCACAACTCAGATCATATTCGGATGGCTTCCTTCCGGAGATTTTCGCGGGCTCGTCTTACTCATGTCGGCAATTCTGGCTTCTTATCTTTACGCGATCCTGATCTATCGAATTTTCCTGGCGTGGTTCCCGCTGAAGCAAGGTGAAATTGAGGCAGGATCAAGGCAGGAGTTCATTTACCATGTTTACCTCTTGTTCTACCTGATTTTGTTCTACCCGATCATGCGTAGCGGCTTCGTCCCCGTCCCATTGATGAGGCTCGTTTATCAGGCGTTGGGTGCTCGGTTGGGGCCAAACACATACAGCTCCGGGATCATCCTTGATCCCAAATTTGTCGAGATCGGCAGCAATTGTATCGTCGGACAGTTTGCCCTGCTCGTGCCTCATATAATCGAGGGAGCCCGGCTAGCACACTATCCGATTCGCATTGGGGACAATGTAACGATCGGGGCGCATGCCGTGGTGCTGTCCGGTGTGACCATTGGGGACAACGCGATTGTTGCGACGGGAGCTGTTGTCAAGAAAGGAACACGCATCGGCCCCGGAGAGGTTTGGGGGGGCGTACCGGCAGGTCTAATGCACCGGCAAGAATAGGTCGGGCTATCGGCCGCCGCCAAGGCACCGCCGGAGGATTCGCCGCTGCAAAAAAGAACGGGGCGCTTTGCGCGCCCCGTTCCTGGATTACGATTCGGCGGTGCTTTGGGTCTTTAGCGAGACTGATTGCGACGCCGGCCAAACCCTCCCAGCGCGGCCAAACCGATCCCGAGCAGCGCCAGTGATGCCGGTTCAGGAATCGTGCGGGTATTAAACGCGCTGGTCGTCCGGGTTTCGAATGCTACGTTGGGTCCGGACACGCCATTGAGAGGGCCGACAGTATTTATGAGACACGGGCTCGTTGCCCCCGTACCGGTATTCGCGCCGACTGCATCGGTTACCGGGGCGTTCACCCCAGGTGTGGCCGTATAACACGAAGACGGGTTTTGCTGTAGGAATGGAAGGTTGGTAAAGCCGTTCGCCGTGATCGAAATCAAGCTGGGCGCCGACGGAAAGAAGGTCGGGTCTGCAAACGTAATCGCAGCGAGGAGATTAAATGATCCGAAGCCGGCAAGGCTTGTTACATTGGGGTAGTTATTTTCGCCAAACTGGTCGAGGGCGCCGCCGAAACCGGTAGTGGTGAATCCAGAAGCGCCCACTCCCGTCGTGGGGTCGAACGGCAGAAAGGTGCCGGACAAGATCAACTGCCCGTCGGTGAATCCCGTGCCATTCAGGACGCTGGAATCCCTGGACGCGTCGTAGAAGATTTCGAAAAAGCCGCCACCGGTGCTGGCGAAGGTTGCCGCCGTACCCGTGGAACTGGCCACGACTTCCGGCAGGCCGAATACATAGGTCCACTCGTAGTTAGAATTGAGGCCCAGCCCGCCGATCGAATTGCCAGCTTGGTTAGTGAAGTTGGCTAACGCACCTTGGCCGAACGTAGTGATTGGCGCGCCGACCCCTACGAACCCGCCCCCGACGATCGTGTTTACCGCTATCGAGAAGCCGTTGTTCCAACCAAGAGATCCTACTGTCTGGGTCGAGTCCGGACCGCCGCCATCCGGATTGATCTGGATCGGCGTGGTAGCGAAAACAGACGCTGATGCCGCAAACAAAACGGTCAACGCGATCGATACTTTCTTGGCAAGTCTCATGTCGTCACCTGGGGTTATGGGCTAAAGTAATTACGCAGGCACATAAAAGCACACAGCGTGCCCGGCATCGATATGCCCGCCTAAACAATGGGTTATACAGTCAGGGCCGGCAGGTGGTCGAAGAAGATGTAAGGTAAATCGACATGAAGCGATTGCACTACAATCATCCGATATAAATTAGGAGCCCCGGGGCAATACAGTCGTTGCATGCCTGCAAGTATGAAGGAGATAAGCGCATGATTACAGGAAACGCACATTCGCTTGCCCTGCAACTGTAAGGTTTTCTTACATAGTTAGCGACCAAAAGCTTGGCCTATCGTGAATCGTATAAGACTTTGATCGGACTAAAGTTTCCGCTTCCCAGTGGCTTGCTGATTGCGTTCCGCAACCTTGCCCGCAACAAAGTCAGATCACTGGTCTCGCTTTCGGCCATCGCCTTCGGAGTCATTGCTCTCCTGCTCGCCGGCGGATTCATCGAATGGGTCTACTGGGCCATGCGGGAAGCCGCGATTCAGACTGGCCTTGGTCACGTGCAGATCTCCCGGCCTGGCTTTCGGGCGGCGGGATTCGCCGACCCGAATGCCTACCTTCTGCCGGGAGACGCACCGGAGCTCAAGACCATACTCTCTGCGCCGGGCGCCAGGGTGCTCGACCAGCGCCTGATCCTGAACGGTCTGGCCAGCAACGGTGAGAACACGGTCGCCTTTACCGGCGAGGCGGTCGACCCAGATGCCGACCGATTGATCAGCAAGGTACTCGGCGTGGTCGGCGAGCCGCTTTCATCCACGGATCCCACGGGGGTCGTCCTGGGCCGCGGTCTTGCTGCCGCACTCGGCGTCAGGCGCGGCGATCTCGTAAGCTTTGTCGTCACCCTGCCGGGCGGGGGCATCAACGCAGTCGAAGGCCATTTGCTCGGAACTTTTGCGATCGGCGTCAAAGCATTCGACGATAGCGCCGTGCGTATGCCACTCGCACTCGGTCGGCAACTGCTGCGAGTTCGTGGCGCACAGGTCTGGGTGTTGGGGCTCGATGCGACCGAGCATACGCCAGAGGCGATGGGCTACCTGCGGGCACAACTTCCGGCCAGCCGGTTCGAGCTCGCGTCGTGGCTCGACCTGTCGGATTTCTATCGCAAGGCCGTAGTCCTGCTCTCGCGTCAAATCGACGTGGTTGCCCTGCTCATCGGTGTCATCATCGTGCTGGGTATCTCCAACACCCTGACGATGAATGTTCTCGAACGCACCGGCGAGATCGGGACTCTGATGGCCCTCGGTACGCCGCGAGGCGGGATACTCCGCTTGTTCGTGCTTGAGGGGCTGCTCCTCGGTCTCGTCGGAGGGGTCGCTGGCCTAGCGATCGGTTTCGCGCTAGCCGAATTGCTGTCCTGGATCGGTATCCCGATGCCGCCGCCACCCGGACGCACAACCGGCTACTCCGCGCAGATCATTCTGACTTGGTACCTCACCATCGGGGCGTTTCTCGTAGCGTTGGTGTCGACGACGCTTGCGAGCCTTTACCCTGCCTGGAAGGCTTCGCGGCTGCCAGTAGTCGACGCGCTGCGGCAGAACCGCTAGGACGGGTCCGGCATGCTGAAGATTGCGCTGCGCAATATTCTTCGTCAGCGGACGCGGACCGTCTTGACGTTGACCGCGATTGCGCTGGGAGTGGCGAGCCTCGTATTGAGCGGAGGTTTCGTCGCGGACATTCTGTTGCAGCTTCGCGAAGCGACGATCCGTTCGCAACTGGGCCATCTGCAGATTTACAAGCAAGGTCAATTCGAAAGCGGCGGCCATCGGCCATTCGATTTTGTAATTGATAACCCCAAAGGCATCGAGCGCGTCGTCGATGCCGCGCCGGGTGTTGTGACGCGGGCGGAGCGATTGAGTTTCTCCGGCCTGATAAGCAACGGGCGCGGCGAACTCCCGATTCTAGGCGAAGGCGTCGAGCCGGTGCCCGAGGCGAAAATCGGATCGGCGATCTCGATGGTCGCGGGAAGACCGCTTGCCGGCGGCGACGAGTTCGCGATCGTCGTCGGTGAAGGCTTGGCGAACGCGCTCAAGCTCAAGGTGGGAGAGTCCGTTAATCTGCTGCTTACAACCCGCGATGGAGCGATGAACACGCTCGACTTCAAACTCGTCGGAGTGTTCCGCAGCCTGTCGAAGGAATACGACGCGCGTGCAGTGCGTATTCCCCTGCCGGCCGCACAGGAATTGACGGCAGTCTCCGGAGTAAACGCAGTGGTCGTCTTGCTTGCCGACACCGGGCTGACGGCCTCTACCCTGGAAGCGGTGAGGAGGAGCCTCCCGGCAGGATTCGAGGTGAAGACCTGGCAGCAGCTCGCCGACTTCTACAACAATACAGCTGCCCTCTACGAGCGCCAGTTCGGCGTGCTCCAGGTCATCATCCTAGTGATGGTGTTGCTCAGCGTGACCAATAGCGTGACCATGACATTGCATGAGCGCACGGCGGAGTTCGGCGTCATGCGTGCGCTTGGCCAGACCCGTCGCGACGTGTTCCATCTGGCCATGCTTGAGACCGCGCTGCTCGGAGCGATTGGAGCAGCGCTGGGTATAGTCGCGGGCGTAATACTGGCGTGGATTATTTCAGCGATCGGCATTCCGATGCCGCCGCCGCCGAACTCGGAAAGCGGCTTTGTCGCAACCATCCGGATTGTGCCGGTCGTGCTTTTGGCTGCTCTGGCGCTGGGCTTCTTTGCGACTGTCATCGCGGCGCTGTTGCCTGCACGTCGCATCGCCCGCATTCCGGTGGTCGATGCGCTGCGCCACGGTGTTTAGGGCCCGGTGTTTGCTTGTTCAGTAGTCGAGGCGCTTCAGATAATCCTTGGAGAACATCTTGTCCGGTAGCTCTTTGAGCTGCAGATTGCTGTACTGCAGGAGGGATTGCTCCCCTTGGTGCAGAGCATCTTCGATGAGCACCTCGGTCGGTCGGACCTTTCCGCCGAGCGCCTTGAAAGCGCGGTAATGGCCGATCTTGAGCAGCCGGTCCGAGAGGCTGTAGAACTCGGCCTTCTGAGGCTGTAAGCCGGCTTCTCGGACCCAGTACTTCACGCGGTGATAGGTAACGCCTCTATCGACGGCGTCGAGTTCGAGGACGAAGCACGGCTCGTCATCGAGCGTTTCCTTCCCGAGGAGACGGGGTGTGTAGTCGCCCGCGAAATTTGCTCGGGCCAGGTCGCCGTTGGCGACTTGGCCCGTAAGCCGCTGCGACAGGGCGAGCCGTACCGGTTGCGACAGATTGGGCAGGTAGATCCACAGATCGCGACCCCGCATCAGCAGCACCTGTCCCTTGTCCGCGGCGGGCTCCAGAGTAATGACTAGAGTGTTGTCGTTGCCCTTCGAGAGGATCCGGTATTTCCGGCGCTCGGGTTCCCGGTCCGGCGTCATGCTGGTGATATTGACATCGACCTGAAAGCTCTCGCGCGGAAAACGGACTTGGTCGGCCTGTTCCACGAGGCGCTCGGCTTGCTCGGCATCGGCCGCCCATGTAACCTTGACGCTTAAGCCGGCCAGCGCAACGGCCGTCAACAATGCGGCGATTCGCAAAATTGCCATGCGCATTCCCATGTGTCGTCCGCTCGTCGACCGCAATGTCTGCGCCGATGCGGTAATGTAATGCAGGTACGTTGTCGTTGCCAAGAATCGCGCTTGTGTAGCGGCACACACAAGCGCGCGTTGCTAATTACGAGGTAAGCTCGCGGTGCTCGTTCGTGTCGAGAATGTCACCAAGGAGTATAAGCTCGGCGACCAGTCCGTATTGGCTCTCAACCGCATTAATCTGCAAATCGAGAATGGTGTGTTCATGGCTATTGCCGGCCCTTCCGGCAGTGGCAAGACAACACTGCTCAACCTCATTGGCTGCATCGACACGGCAACGACCGGCAATATCTTCGTGGCCGACCAGGACGTCTCGGGCAAAAGCGCGGACGAGCTTTCCAGGTTGCGGGCGCGCACGATCGGCTTCATCTTCCAGACATTCAATCTGCTGCCCGTTCTTTCGGCAGAGGAAAACGTGGAATACCCGCTGCTGCAGTTCAGGGAATTGTCGTCGAGCGAACGGCAGCGCCGCGTGCGAAAGTATCTTGACGTGGTAGGCCTGAGCACCTTCGCGCGGCAACGTCCGAACCAACTGAGCGGCGGCCAGCGCCAGCGCGTGGCAATCGCGCGCGCTCTCGCTACCCATCCCAAGATCATTCTCGCTGACGAGCCCACCGCGAACCTGGATCACAAGACCGGCGGACGCATCTTGCGGCTGATGCGCAAGATCAACCGCCAGAGCGGCGCCACCTTCGTTTTCTCGACCCATGACAAAAGAGTGATCGACATGGCCGATAGGCGGGTCGATCTCGAAGACGGAGAGATTGTTCGGCTTGGAATACGTAGCGGAAAGGAGTGGTCGTATGCGGCCGAGCGCCCGATCGATACCTCCGACGACGAGGACAACGATGCTTAGGCCCAACATCAACGCTCGACGGATAAGGCTGTTCACGGTGATCGCTTTGATCTGCGCTTCCTGGAATGCGGCCGCGGACGAGAACCTTTGGTCGGGGCCGGCGGCGGCCGCGCGCGAAGATGCCGTCGCGACCTTCCGGCCCACCGTCCAACTTGCCGCGGTCGACACCGAAGCTTCCGCGCCCTCCACTGAACAGGGGGTTGCACCGAAGTGGAAAGGTTACGCACAAGGCGAATTTGCGTACACCTATCCGTCGCCCGCGCACTGGTCGAAGCTCAAGGGGCGGTTCGAAGTCGAAGTCGAAGGTCGATTCAGCGAGCAGCTGCGATGGAAATTGAGCGGCGGTGCGAGCTACGACGCGGTGTTCGACGTCACCGATTTCTATCCGGGCGCCGTCGCGCACGACCAGCGGCAGGAGTTCATCGCGCGCGAAAATTATCTGGACTATTCGGCCGGAGATTTCGACTTTCGCTTCGGGCGACAACATATTATCTGGGGCGAAGTGGTCGGCCTTTTCTTTGCCGATGTCGTATCGGCAAAGGATCTTCGTGAATTCGTTCTGCCGGACTTCGACCTTATCCGCATACCGCAATGGGCGGCGCGGGCCGAGTATTTCAAGAATGATTTCCACGCCGAGGCGGTGTGGATACCGGTGATGAGCTACGACAAGATCGGCAAACCGGGCGCCGATTTCTTTCCCTATCCTCCGCCGTCGCCACCCGGTTACGGCGTCGCGTTCGAGAACGAGGTTCGCCCCGGCGACAGCGCTTCGAACAGCGCCTATGGCGGCCGGATGTCGTACTTGAAGAACGGCTGGGATGGTTCGGTCTTCTATTACCGCAGCTTCGATGCCAGCCCTACATTTTATCGACAGATTGTCGCCGCTCCGGCGCCGTTTTTTCTCTATCAGCCCCGGCATGACCGCATCTGGCAAGCTGGCGCGACGCTCGCGAAGGACTTCAATGACTATGTTTTCAAGATCGAAAGCGTCTATACTGCTGGCGCCGGATACAACGTCACGCGTCTGGCGGACGATGATGGCGTCGTCAAGCAGGATACCTTCGAATACATTGCCAGCGTCGACGTTCCGTTCGGTGAGGAGTCACGCTTCAACGTGCAGTTTTTCCAGCGTTTCTACCGGAATCACGACCCCGACATCATTCCCCGTCGGATCGAGAACGGCGGCTCCGTATTCGTAAGCACGAAGCTGACCTCAGCGTTGTCGGCCGAGGTACTGTTCGTGTCGAGCCTCAACCGGGCCGACTGGATGTTGCGTCCGAAGCTGGTCTGGGGATTCGCTCCGAACTGGCGCGCGGTAGCGGGCGTCGATGCTTTTGGCGGTTCGCCGACCGGCCTGTTCGGACGATTCAATTCCCGTGATCGCGTCTACACGGAATTGCGCTACAGCTTCTGATCGCCATTACCGAGCAGTCGCTCGAGTGGCAGACGCAGCGAGCGCGCCTTCGCGGGATGACCGGCCCCGATCCGCCCCATGAATACGGCGCGCTCCGCGACATTGACTCCAAGCAGGCGCTCGAGTGCTCGTCGTGTTGCCTGCGCGCGTCTTACCGCTGAGGCAACTCCGGTAAAGTGCCGCCGTTCCCGGTCATAGCGCGCGAAAATCAGCGGCGTGTATTGGGGCTGGAACTGCAGATCCAGACTCGTCGCGGTAAGCCAGAATCTTTGCAGCGCGCGGCCGACTGCGACGTAGTCATCCACCGTTGTGGGGGCACGCTCGGCGACGAGCACGCAATGAGCGCCGCAGGCAATGCCGGGCACCAGGTCGAGCTCCAATCTGGGCGCGACCGTGCCGGCGAAAAACCGGTTGAGA
>Ga0070681_10005815_pt1 | contig 11936 bp, 15 predicted proteins | sample KBSC83BmetaG_FD_65650 | JGI IMG/M metagenome (GOLD analysis project Ga0070681, IMG submission 65650) | Corn rhizosphere microbial communities from Kellogg Biological Station, Michigan, USA - KBS C8-3B metaG | ecosystem: Host-associated > Plants > Roots > Rhizosphere | place: USA: Michigan...
GTGCCGAGCAGGCCGATGCCGCCGGTAGTAAAAGGACTGTCATCCGCCACTACCGCTTTTCCCAGTAGCGGCTTAATGATCACTCCGTCGACGCGCTCAGCAAGCTGGAGTAGCTCATTGCGCGCATCGAGACACCCACGGCCGGCAAGGATCGCGATCTTCTTTCCTTCGTTGATTACATTTGCTGCTTGCTGCAACAGCTCGGCCGGTGGCAACGGACAAGCTGGTGCATAGATGTCACCGCTATGCTTTGGAATGTTCGCTGCTGACGGTTCTGCATCTGAGCTCGTCCAGTCCTGCACATCTTTAGGAATCGTGATATGCGCGACTGTTCGGCGTGCGAGAGCGGTCTTGATTGCTTCGTCAACGACGTTCTGGACGTGCGCCGGCCCCATCACACGCTCGTTGTAAGCGGCGACGTCGATAAAGAGTTTGTCCAGGTCTACATCCTGCTGATAGTGAGTGCCGATCAGATCATGGAACGTATGGCCGGTGATCGCGAGCACTGGTTGGCCGTCGCACTTGGCGTCGTACAACCCGTTCAGAAGATGTATACCGCCGGGTCCTGATGTCGCGAGGCAGACACCGAGTCGGCCCGTGTATTTCGCGTAGCCGCAGGCGGCGAACGCGGCGGCCTCTTCATGCCGCACCTGGATGAAACGGATTTTGTCCTGATGAGTTCTGAGTGCCTCGAAAATGCCGTTTACGCCGTCTCCGGGCAGTCCAAAAATAGCATCTACACCCCAATCGATAAGCCGTGTAACCAACAGGTTGGCGACGGTTTTTGACATAACAACTCCCCTTGATCTCTGGCGTACATAGCGGCGCATGGATTACACACGATTGCACTGTTTTGTTGTCTGCTCAACGAACATCTGTTGTGCAACATTGCGCGCACTAACATACTTTTTGGTTTCCGCATTGAGTGACACAACTACAATGCCGCAGATGAAGGTTTGGATTGCGGGTGGTTTATGACTCGGCTGTGCTTTGGAGTCCGTATCGAATCGACGACACGGCGTCGGCGCCTGATGTCGTCGCGGCTTCGCCGCCTGATATCGTCGCGGCTTCGCCGCTTGATGTCGTCGCGGCTTTGGCGCCTGATGTCGTCGCGGCTTCGCCGCCTGATGTGAGGCGGGGCTCGGCCCCGCCGTTCACCCTAGCTATTAACTTTGGGCTATGCCCTCGGTCCGGGCTTTACCCTATCATCTCTGGGCCAAAGGCCGAACCGAGGCACAGCCCAAAATCTTCTTCGAGAGCTGACGGCAAGGCATAGCCTTGCCTCACATCGGGCGGCGCAGCCGCGGCGTGCAAGATCAAGTTTTGCGCAGCCGCGGCGTGCATTGACAAGTGACTTTTGTCTAAAGCCACTTAGCTCTGGATTTCAACTGACGCTCATTCTCGAGGACGGCCGAAAAACAAGAGATAGCCGTCGGCGTCTTTGATCTCGAAACCACGCAAACCGTCATAAGTGTCTCTCAGCGGTTGGAAAAACTCGACGTTGCGCGATGCAAATTCGGCGGCCAGTGCGTCAGGATCGGGAACGGTGACGAACGCGTCCCAGCGAGCGATGCCTTTCTTGATGTCGCGCGTGTAGTTCGGCACCGGAGGTACGCCGATCTCTTTCATCAGGATCTGCGCACCGCCCCTGCGAACGATGCCGAAGAAGATGTCGTCAGGTTCAGGGCCCTGGAAGGTGATCTCAAATCCAAGCTGGTCTCGATAAAACGCAAGCGAGGTCGGTACGTGGCTCACGATAAAAAATGGTGAGATACCGGAAATGTGTGCTTGTGTCATGTCCACTCCTCCCAAAGCGAATGGAAGCCGTTAACGAACATCTGACCGCCACGCGAGGCATATTCGCTCCAGGTCGGTGCCGTTTGCCAGGATCGGTCGAACTTGGCACAAAGGATTTTCGCATGGTCAGGCTCAATGCCGCCGACCTCTACAAGAAGTTTCTCGTCGACCTCTGAGAGTTGAGGTTGACGAGCTCTTAACTCCTTGATGACGAACTTATTCTTCACCATGAGCGGAGCGACGGCACGTTTCGCGGCATCATACCAACGATTACCAGCATTGAACTCAAGCCCATAAACGCGCTTCGCATATGCATGGCCGAAATAAGTCGCAAGCCCCTCTTCCAATACCGTAGCCCAAGTGCGTGTTGGACCAAGCACATGAACCACTTCATGAGCCAATAGGTACGATGCTACAGGGCGATTCTTAGAACCGGCAGTAAGATAAATCCTGATCTTGCGGAAAGGTAAGATATACGGGCGCGCACAACGACACTCGGTAATTCGCGGCGGAAGCAGTTCATATGTACAATCCCTGGGACCAAACAGCGACTCAGCTTCTTCGATTATCTTTAACTGTTCGTCCATCAACGTTTGTTCGTATGAACGATCTGTTGCACCTAATAAGTGCTTTGTGTCTGCTTCTAACCGTAACAACACTTCCATCAACTTAATTTCCATTTAACGCCTCCCGGACCATAACTATATTTTGCCGGACGCGTTTCGAAAAGTCCGATGGTGAGCACTACAGCGCCACGGGCGCGGGTGGCGGGGATTACAGCGCCAAAGGCGCGGAATATGAAAGCCAGGGGCAAGCGCCAAACAACGTGAGGCGCGTCGCCCCTTGTATGAGCGCAAATGATCGTGATGCTCTGAAAGAGCGGAATAATTGACATCGCTATTTCGCACTTTCAGTGCTCTATTCAAAATTATTCCTCGTATCCAGGGGCGACGCGTTCCGCTGCGCTTCACGCTTGACCCCGGCTTTCATATTGCGCTCGTTGGCGCTCCGCCCTTTATTGCAAAGCCGCCTGATGGTCTAAAGCCTCGTAACGCTGTGCTGCTTCGGATTATCATCTTTCTCATAAATCGATTGAACAGGTGAGGAGACTGGTAACGAAATGGGGATCGAACCGCTGATCGGCCTGCTGGGTTTCATAGGAACGCTGCTGATCGTACTCGTGGGCTTGTTGAACTTCTCTGTCTTCCGAAAACAGCTTCGGATCGCGAAGGAACAAATCGACACTGCGGTGCGGCAACTGGAGATTGCCCAGAAGCAACCCGATCTATACCTGATCCCAAGAGCCGTCACTGAGACCTCAAACCATCTTCGCCTCTTCGTCGAGCGTCCAAAACTGCGGCCATACTTTTACAGCGCGGCTGAGTGGAAGTCCGGAGATGAGGTCTCGTTGGATGAGATCAGAGCGATGGCAGAGCTCATCCTCAATAACTTCGCCTCGGCATTGATGCACGCGGCGGCATTCCCGGAATACCCGGTTCGCGGCGTCGATCGAGTTATCATGTTTCACCTTCGTCGCAGCCCTGCGCTGCGCGAGTTTCTCGTCGAGAACTTCGAGCGCTTCCCGTTCACAGGGTTGACGCTCCTGTGCCTCAAGAATGAAACGAGAGATCAGGTCGAAGCAGATCTTCAGCGGCTTATCCATGCGCCCGATGCAGATGATTCAGAGATCGAGCGCCGCAAGGAGTTGTTACAAGTCTACCGGGATGGCGAGGTGCGCGAACCGATTGAGTTCACGTCGTACAGCATGCAGAGACGGCGCTAGGTTCGCCAGTAACTTCGGAAGTCAGTACACAGGAACTTTGCATCACTGAGCGAGACACCAGTCACTTCAACCAGGAGTTTTTCACCGATTTTTGAGATTACTGGTTGACGAGTTCTCAAAATCTTTATCACCAATTCATTCTTAATCAGAAGATTCGAGACGGCCCGCATCACAGCATCAGCCTTCGGGTTAGCACCTCTCTCAAACGACATCCCATGGAGGCGACTCACATATCTCTGCGCGAACCATTCCGCAAGTCCCTCTTCCAGGATCGTCGGACCCGAACCAAATGATGCGGGGCTCAGCACGTGAACTGCTTCATGAGCGAGCTCCAGCGAAGCAAGCCACGGCTTAGTCCTCGAATCGCGACTTAGATATATCCTGGTCATCCCCAGGGGGCGAAGAATGTAAGTGCGCGAAGAAGCACACTCGGTAATGCGAGGTATAGAGAGTTGATAGGAGGCATCTCTCGGACCAAACAGAAGTTCCGCCTCTTTAAATATCCTCAGCAATTCCTGCATCAACGTTTGTTCGTAAGAACGATCGCTCGCAGTCAACAAAAATTTTGTCTCTGCTTCAATCGCCAACAGATCTTCCATGATTCGCAGAACTCGCATGGACCTAACTATAGCTCAGAGATATAGAAAAGTGAGCGCGGTGTGTGATGTTTTCTCTTTTCTCGCCACTCTACAGTGACTGATTAATTTACTGCTGAAGGAGAACCGACAATGAACCACTTACTTAAAATACGCACTCTGATGCTAGCACTCTTCATGTTCCTGGGAACGATCCCAACATATGCCGTCGAGCGGCCATTCGCTCTTAAGGGAACCGGCGTTGCGACTCTTATCACTGATGGATCCGGTCATCTGATTGGCGCAATTCCCACAGGCTCGGGCACAGCGACTTACCTCGGTCAGTGGACCGTCACCGGAAACGTCGCCTACACTCCGGACAGCAACGGCGTGTTACATTCCAGCGGAGACGCAACGCTCACTGCTGCCAACGGAGATAAGCTTCAAGTTCATATTGAGGGAATCCTGGATCCAGTTGCGGCCGTTGATCAGGGTGTCTTCCGCTTCGTCGGAGGCACTGGCCGATTCGAAGGCGCGACTGGCGAAACCAACTTCGTCGTGAGTATTAACCCGGTGACCGGCGGCTTCGACCTGACTATTGTTGGTAAGATTAATTTCTGACGACACGAGCAGGATGCAATGTAAGGGCGGCCAAATCTGACCGCCCTATATTACTCTCAATTTTCGTTATTATCTTTTCCTGATTTTGCTAATGCCAAACAATCCTTACCGGATAAATTGCCGGCAACTTTCAGGTATGCCGACGGAATTCAGGGAAGTCCTGATAGCCTTGGTCCTTTGTATTGGAACTGTTGGTGAGCTCTTGAGTGTTTATGAAAAGGTCGTTACAGGAGGAGTTAATGATCTAATCGTGGTTGAACGGATGTCAGCAGGGTATGCAGCGCGTATTTCAGTTTGGCGAACGCGTTGGTCTCGCGTTAACCCTTGTTCTGTGGATCGCGTGGGTACTCGGCAGTGCGGCTGCGGCCTGGCTTAGCGCGAAGTTCCTGGGACCGCACCCGCTGGCAATCAATGTGGTGTTGCTTATCGCAGTGATCACGGGGACAGGTGGTCTCATTGGTTACTGGGTAGTTGCAGATCTCGTGGACTTCCGGCGTCTGAGCTACCGTGTGAAGTTTGTAGCTGGCAGTGAATGGCTGTACGAGGAACGCCCGAGCCGTGGCTCCGTTCGGTCGTTTCAGTTTCCGTGTCACATATTGGCAGATGGCTATGCGGCGCATTGCGAGGTGCAGATTCCTGGCGAGGCTTTGTGGCTGGAAGAGGTGCCTCTCTGGGCTCATCGCAGGCGAAGTGAGATTATGGAGCGCATAGCTCACTGCTTGGGCGCTCGTGCGGGTAGACGAGTACACTTCGTGGAGCTATCTCAGTACGGAAATCGAACCCGTCGCCGCGGTGAAAGAGAAGCGATCAATAGGAATTCTAAGGAAACCCTGCGGCATGGATAGCACCGCAAGACAGTCTAAGGAGCTCTAAGTCCTCGTTATTGGACCCGCGATGGTCCGACTGAGCTATTAGTAAAGGGGGCGGAACTTGCATCCAGCCCACTTCATAAGGCATCATTGTGTCCAGTTAATCCTTCTCTCGCGCATCGACGGTGATGCGCCCTGCGCACAAATGATTTAGCGCCGGACGTTCGGATAGTTAGAGAGCGGGTTTGTTATTACACTCCGAAGCCGCTCTTTTGAACGAGAGCATCCGAACCTGGTCCTTCGACCGCTACCGTTTCGCCGAAGCCAATCCGATTCGCAGCTTCTTTTCCTTCCCGAGAAGGGGAAAGGTATATGCACATGTCAACGAAACTCTACGTTGGAAACCTCAGTTTCCAAACGACCACCCAGGATCTGGAGGCGTTGTTTGCCCAGGCCGGCACGGTTCAATCTGCCAGTGTGGTGGAAGACCGTGACACCGGACAATCCCGAGGGTTCGCTTTTGTCGAAATGTCGACTCAGGAGGAAGCCACTTCAGCAATTGAACAGTTCAATGGCAAAGAAGTTGGCGGTCGTGCGATGAAAGTCAACGAAGCCAAACCACGCGAAAATCGCGGCGGCGGGAGCCGTGGCTTCAGTAATAATCGCGGCGGCTTTGGCGGCAATCGTAGCAGCAACAACGGACGACGTTCCGAACCTCGCTGGTAACACTCACAAAGGTACGCGCTCGGATCTCCGTGATGCTGAATCATCGCGGAGATCCGCGCTGCCATTCGATAAACACACACGAAACAAAAGGAATTTATGAATTTTTCTGAACTGGGATTAACGGGCGCGCAATTAAGTGCTTGCGAATCCCTCGGTTACTCAAACCCCACAGCAATACAAGCGAAAGCAATACCGCTAGTTCTCCGCGGCGAGGATTTAATCGGCTGTGCTGAAACAGGCACTGGCAAGACAGCCGCTTTTCTACTTCCGATTATTCAAAAAATCTGCGAGCGCTCGCGGCCTGGCGTACGCCTTCTCGTGTTGGCTCCAACACGAGAACTCGCAATGCAAATCGACAAGAACTACGGCGAATTGAACCGCGCCAAGTCTAACCGCTGCATTACGGTCATCGGCGGTACAAACATACGAACCCAAATCGCCGATCTAAAGCGAGGCGCGACCGCCGTAATCGCCACGCCCGGTCGCTTACTCGACCTAATCGAACGTGGCGCAATCAATCTCTCGACAGTCGAATTCCTTGTACTTGATGAGGCTGACCGCATGCTGGACATGGGTTTCCTTCCGGCGATCAAACGAGTGTTGGCAAAGTTGCCGACAAAAAGACAGACGCTCTTGTTCTCCGCCACGATGTCTTCGAGTATCGAAAGCCTTGCGCGTTCGACAATGAAAGAACCAAAGCTGGTGGAAGTGAATCCGCGTGGTCGTGCGGCTCAGATGGTCATCCAGACTGTTTACTCCGTCGCTCAGGAAAACAAAACCGCTTTCCTGCTTGATTTGCTTGAACGAGAGAGCGAACACGAGTCGCTCGAAAAAGTTCTTGTCTTTACCCGTACACGGCGCGGTTCCGAACGACTCTCACATATTCTCAAAGCTCGCAATCACCGTGTGAATCGCATTCACGCCGACCGCAGCCAGTCCCAGCGGGAAGCGGCCTTGCGCGATTTCCGCGATGGTCGAGCGCGGGTTCTGGTTGCTACTGATATCGCGGCCCGCGGCCTCGATGTCGACGCTGTCTCGCACGTGATTAACTACGATGTTCCGGATGCACCGGAGAACTACGTGCATCGCGTTGGTCGCACCGGTAGAGCCGGCAATCGGGGCAAGGCGATCACGATCGTTACACCCGTCGACGAATTGTCGATGCGAGCGATTGAGCGATTGACAGGACAACGAGTAAAGCGTGTTGTGCCGGAAGGCTTCGGCGGTTTAGACACTCCGACGACGAGCACAGCCAAATCGTTTGTGCCTTTTGCACGAACGACAAACATGGTCCGTTCGTTTCGACCGCGGCGGGGAAGGTAATTTGACAACGCACGCAACGTTTAATCAGGCGTGAAATAACGCCAGAGGAGACCAGCATGAAAGAGAACCAGGTTTTCATGGTTGGAGATCGAATTGAGCACATGTGTGTGACCTGTAACGAGGAGCGCGGTCACATCGTAGCCTCCGTCAGTAGAACAGGAAAAATCACGCGCGTTAGTTGCCCAATATGCGGTGCGCGGGTTGCCTACAAAGCCGGCTCAATACGTAAGACCTCTAATGCCACCAGTGCGCCGTATGACCGAACCCGTACGTATCGCAAGGGACAGACCCTGATGCATGCAATGTTTGGTGAAGGCGAAGTGACAGCCATTATAGAACCACACAAAATGGATGTGTTGTTTGCCGATCGAATGCGCCGGCTCATTCACGCTGCTGAGTAGGTAGACTCTCGAGATCAGCGCGGTCACTTCCATGATCCACTTCTGGATCTGTGGGACGACATTTAGGACTTGTCCAGATTCAGATGGTCCCATCAGCACGAACAGCGTAGGAATCATATTCGTCATTTAACCGCGTAGTTCGACCCATGCCAGGAAGGCGGACAATATCGGCACGAGGAGGAAAGAGATTACTGCCGTGGGTTCGCCATCCAGGGATTCCTTTAACCACTGAGAAGTAATATCCGCGACCGTCCACGGCCGGACGAAAGCGAGAATGAAATAAAGCACTAGAGGCATCAGCAGCGGCTTTGGTGATCTAAGCTTAATGGACCATCGCGAAGCAATGATCACGGTGGTCCAGGCCAGCAAACTGTAGATACCCTGGGCCCAGGCGGTCCATGTCCCCACTGTAGAGAATCGGAAAATGTTTACGCCGGCCTGTTCGCTGAAGTTCGAAACGATCAGTGCCGCAGCATACGGCGCCAGCACGGCCGCGCACACGGCCGCCACCGCAAGAATAGTGAAGCCCTCCGAAAGTATTCGCAGCAAGCTTTTCTTATTGCACCAAAACCAACTGGCGATGGCGACAGCGAAGAAACCAGGCATGTAAAGAGGCGAATTCCCGGACATGCCGTGCCGCCACCTGGCAGCAAATTCGTACGCAACTGGGCGTACATCTCGGCCGGCAGACGCAGAAATCCAGCCCAGATCCGCCGTACGTTCAAGCGTGGCCGCCGCGAAGAACATCCACAGAAAGAAGATGCAAGTGACGAGTGCGAATGCCGACGTTGCGAAAGCAACATCGCGCCTGTGCGTTCCAACCGGTGTGGTTGTGTACTCATACATGCAGTCGTTGCACCAAATTAGATTCGACGTCGGGTCCGAACTCGTGGGAGGTGAGCTTGAAGCAAAAGGGATGACCGCACCGAAGACAAACGTATTCCGCCCACAAGCCGCGGGTAGCGTTAACCGTGACGTAATGACCAAGCACCACACATCTGATGGGATGTCGGATCACCTTGAGATCTGCTTGTGCTTTAAGAAACGGGTGTCCGCATCTGCATGCGTATTCAGTTGCGGTCGAGCCTTTTTTGACTACGTGAACTCGATGGCCCAGGAGCCCGCAGACATAGTTAACTTTCTTTTTGAATTGATTACGGCTGGAATAAGGGTCGGAACCTATTTCGAAAAGTAACGAGTGTCCACATCTTTCACAGACGTATTCATTATGTTGTGCCCGCTTCCCACGGGCGACGTAGTGGTGCCAGCCGAAAAAGCAAGAAAGTGAATGAGCGACTCGAGAGACCGTTGGGCTCCGATCAAGAATTGCAGCACCGCATCGAACGCAAGGCGTGCAGGATTTTCGCGCAATTTGCGTATGATCGACTTTGTGGCCAAGGAGTGTGCATTTGGCTGAAGACCGCATTTTGATCGATGATGATCGGATGTTGTTCTTTAAACTCTGACGAACACGATGGTCACTACTCCTCGCAATTTCTCGGCCACATGGTTGCTTTCTTTGGGCGTGGCCTAACCGTCAATGTTGGCGCGGTTTGAGAGTTACGGGCTTACTTCCAGTTGATGAATGGGAATGTTTTGTTAGCCGAATGGAGTATTTTTAGTGCGCCGGCTATTTTGAAATTCCACTGGCTGCGGCACTCGCCCACGGATACTTGAAGGTGCGCAGGTAGCTGGCCATGGCGAAGTCATGCGTCTTTAGTGAGGAAGGATGGAAGCGCGGACTACTGTTTCTCATGACGACGGTTCCTTAATTCCAGATTTCCTGTAATCAATTCCGGAACTACATCTCATTGCAGGATGCTCGATTAAGGAATAAGCGACGGTTGCGAAGCAAGCTGAAGCGAACACGGAAAGTAAAAGTGCCAATAGCTTTTCTAATTCGCCGGAAACCATTGTGAAACGCAACAAGAGGAACAACACTAGCGAACCCAGCGAACCGTGCAAGAGATAGAACGAATACGAAATCCGACCTAGATCATCAAGCAGTGGAATTGGCCTTTTTAGAAATGTGATTACTCCTACCGTGAACAAGGCCGCGCAGAGTACTACCAAGCCAGTTACTAGTAAGACTCCGAATGAACAGACAATGAGCAGAGTTAGATACTCTAAGCGCCCCAAAAGCCCGCTCGAATATTGGATTCTGAGAATCCCCATCAAGAATATGAAAGAGTAATGAAACAAGAAGATAGAACTCGGCAACGCAAACACCGGCAAAACGAATGCCGCATATCCAACGTAACGTCGCCAAGGATCGCTTGAGAATAGGAGCGGAAAGAGCAATCCAACCATTAGATAAAACTGGATCTCAATCGCTAGTGTCCAGTAAATACTGTTTAGCCAGGGCCTGCCGAATAGATCGTTTAGAAGACCGAGATGAAGCAGGAGATCGGTGAAGTCAAGATTGACGCGAGGTTGTCCTTTATATATTGAGTAGGCTACCAGTAGGACCAATCCTAGCGCCACACTCGCCAGATACGGCGGGTACAGACGAGCCAGTCGTCTCAGCAAAAACGTTCTATAGTTACTTAAACTGTATCGCCCTCTCAGTAATGCCAGAGGAATGACGAAACCTGAGATTACAAAAAATACGTAAACACCCAGCCAGCCATATGCTCCTGAAGTCCTGATGGCACCAGCACCAATCAGGCTATTCCCGGAGAAGTGATACCAACATACCGCTAGTGCTGACATACCTCTCAAAGTGTCAAGAGACGCAACTTGACCAATGCGTTGTGCCACAAGCCCTCTAGATTGACATGTAAGAAGATGGTGCGTTCGTGAGACTAATCGCCACGACAACCTTCCGACGATTAAGGAGTGTCGTCGGGAACTATCACAGCGGTGTGGCTTATCAATAAAAGAATAGTCGTGATTTAAGAAATTGGCGTCCCGTACGGGAATCGAACCCGTGTCGCCGCCGTGAAAGAGAAGCGATTTGCGGGAATTCAAAGGAAACCTGCGGCATGGATAGCACCGTAAGGTAGTCAAAGGTACTCTAAGGAATCGTTAATGGACCCTTAATGGACCTACATCGCGCGCTGCGAGTTTGATTCTTGCAGCCCGACGCTCGAGGTGGTAGTGTGACGACATGATTGAACCATCACAGATCGAGAGGATGTCAGTAACCGAACGGCTGCAAGCGATGGACCAGATTTGGGACTCCCTCAATCGATGCGGTGACGAGATACCTTCACCGGATTGGCATCAAGACGTTTTGGCTGACCGGAAAGCGCGAGTCCAGAGCGGAGAAGCAAAGTTTCTGACTCTGGCAGAACTCAGATCCCGTCTACGAAGCTAAACCATGACCGTCGTAATACTCGAGGACGCGGCAGAAGACCTCGAGACGGGTGCCCAATTCTATGAATCGTGCGCAACTGGTGTTGGCAATAACTTTCTCGATTCAATCCTCTCTGATCTTGACTCTCTGGTTCTCTTTGCAGGGATTCATCCGATCTACTTTCAATTCCATCGGATGCTATCGAAGCGCTTCCCATTCGACATCTCTTATGAGGTGGAAGACGACTTAGTCTACGTTGATGCCATTTGGATCTGCGCCGCGCGATCTTCTCTAGGTTTGGAGACGATTGGGGGAGAGAAGATAGAGGAAGCTTTTCGTAGTCAGCTCGTCTCCTCAATACCTGTCACCATACCGACCGCACAGGTACGCCCAATGAAATATCGCTGGCCACGCCTAAGAACCGCCTAATAAACTGTCATTCTTTGCGCTATCATCTTTGCCGTAGTTGAATGGGAACTGGAAACACTCCGTTCCTAAGGGTGCTAGCCCGGTGGCTTGATGATGTTATTTGAGTGATTACAGAAAGGTTGTGAACAGTGGTTTCAAATAAACAAGAAGCAGATATCTATAAAGTGGACGCTT
>Ga0070681_10005818_pt1 | contig 11932 bp, 9 predicted proteins | sample KBSC83BmetaG_FD_65650 | JGI IMG/M metagenome (GOLD analysis project Ga0070681, IMG submission 65650) | Corn rhizosphere microbial communities from Kellogg Biological Station, Michigan, USA - KBS C8-3B metaG | ecosystem: Host-associated > Plants > Roots > Rhizosphere | place: USA: Michigan...
ATGATGCTGCTCGCCGCCGCGCGCGATCTCATGATCGTCTTTCTCGGCATCGAGCTGATGTCGATCTCGGTCTATGCGCTGGCGGGGATCAATCGGCGCAGCATCCGGTCGGCGGAGGGTGCGCTCAAGTACTTCCTCCTCGGCGCGTTCTCGACGGCCTTTCTCCTTTACGGCATCGCGCTCGTGTATGGCGCCACTGGCGCAACCAATTTCGAGGTGATCGGGCAGCGTGCGCTGGCGAACGGAGGCGGTGGACCGCTGCTCGTGATCGGAGTTGCCCTTCTTCTCGTCGGTTTCGGCTTCAAGGTCGCGACGGTACCGTTCCACATGTGGGCGCCCGACGTCTACGACGGCTCGCCCTCGCCGATCACAGCGTACATGGCGGCGACCGTGAAGGCGGCCGCATTCGCCGCCTTCCTCCGCGCGTGGCTCGAGGCCTTCCCGGCCGCGTTCAACGCCTGGCATCCGGCGGTCGTCGGCCTCGCCATCGCGACGATGGTGGTCGGCAACGCCATCGGCCTCTGGCAGAAGAACATCAAGCGCATGCTCGCGTACTCGAGCATCGCCCACGCCGGCTACCTGCTCGTCGCGCTCGCGGCGGGTACGTCACAGGGGGCATCGGCACTGATTTTCTATCTGCTCATCTACACGCTGGCGACCTTCGGCTGCTTCGCCGTCGTCAGCTCGCTCACGCGCGTCGGTGCAGGCACCGTCTACCTCGACGAATTCGCGGGGCTCTGGAGTCTGCGGCCGTGGACCGCGTTCGGCATGGCCGTCCTGATGCTCGCGCTGCTTGGCTTCCCGATCTTCGGTGGCGCCGGCTTCTTCGCCAAATGGTACGTCATTCAGGCCGCGCTTCAATCCAGCACGCCGCAGACACTGCTCGTCGTCGTGCTCGTGCTGACGACGGTGGTGTCGGCCGGGTATTACCTGTACGTCATCCGGGTGATGTTCATGCGGCCGCGGCTCGAGGGGTTGGCACTCCCGGCGCGCTCGGGAGGCTTGACGCGCTTCGTTCTGGTGGCGACGGTACTGCTGCTGCTGATCCTCGGCGTCGTCCCCGACTATGTAGTGAGACTCACCTGGGCCGGACGGCCGCAGCTCCGGTCGCCCGCGCGGGCCGCGGCACCGTATGCCGTCGGGAACGGGGCTGGGGACGGCCAGCCGCTGGTCCGTCGCTGACCTGCGCCGGCCCCGGCCTCCTCGCTCGACCGGTTAGCAGAATCTAAACTCGAGACTCGCATGGCTGTCGCAGCAGGGATCTTCCGGCAGTACGACATTCGCGGGATCGTCGGTCGCGACCTGACGCCCGAAGCGGCGCGCGCGATCGGCGGCGCGTACGCGGCCTATCTTCGTGAGAAGGGCCGTGGCGCGAGCGATCAACGGCTCGGCACGGTGGCCGTCGGCCGCGACAACCGCCCGAGTGGTCCCGAGCTCCGCGACGCGCTCGTCGACGGGCTCACCGCGGCGGGTGTGGACGTCGCCGACATTGGCGTCGTGCCGACGCCGCTCAACTACTGGAGTCTGCACCATCTCGACGTCGTTGGCGGTATCCAGATCACCGGATCGCACAACCCGCCCGAGTACAACGGCTTCAAGCTGTCGCTCGGCAAGGGCTCGATGCACGGCAGCGAGATCCAGCGCCTGTACGAGATCATCAACAGCGGCGGCGCCGCGCGCTCGTCGGGCGCGAAGGGCAAGGTGCATAACGAGGCGGTGATCGATCGGTACATCGACGACGTCGTCCGTCGCGTCGGCAAGCTCTCGCGTCGCATCAAGGCGGTGTACGATTGCGGCAATGGCGCGGGCGCCCTGGTTGCCGATGCGCTCTTCGAGAAGCTCGGACTCACCGGACGCGGCATCTTCTGCGAGAGCGACGGCACGTTCCCGAATCACCATCCGGATCCCACCGTCCCCGAGAATCTCGAGGATCTCATCGCCGCGGTGAAGAAGGATGGTGCGGAGATCGGCATTGCCTTCGACGGAGACGCGGATCGCATCGGCGTCGTCGACGACCGCGGCGAGATCGTCTGGGGCGACCGCATCCTCATCCTCTACGCCCGCGACGTGCTCGCGCGCACGGGATCGGGCCAGCCGATCATCTTCGACGTCAAGTGTTCGCAGGCGCTGCCCGATGCCATTCAGCGCGCCGGCGGCAAGCCGATCATGTGGAAGACTGGCCACTCCCTCATCAAGGACAAGATGAAGGAGACCCACGCGCCGGTCGCCGGAGAGATGTCCGGCCATATGTTCTTCAGCGAGGGCTTCTATGGCCACGACGACGCGCTCTACGGCGCCGCCCGGCTCCTCCGTATTCTCGCCGATTCCGGGAAGACCGTTAGGCAGCTCCTCTCCGACGTGCCGAACTTCGTCTCGACGCCGGAAATTCGCGTCGAGGTCCCTGAGGAGCGAAAGTTCGGCCTCGTCGACAAGGCAGTGAAGCACTTCCGCGCGCAGCACGACGTCATCGACGTCGACGGTGTGCGCGTGCTCTTCGGCGATGGCTGGGGGCTCATCCGCGCGTCGAATACCCAGCCCGTGCTGGTGGCGCGCTACGAGGCATCGTCGGCGCAGCGGTTGGCGGCCATCCAGGGCGAGATGGAGGGGTGGCTGCGGTCGCAGGGCGTCCAGGTGTGACGACCGACTGATGGCCTCGACACGGCGCTGGGTGCTCCTCGCTGTCGCCGGCGCCGCGATTCTTCTCCTCGCGGCGCGCGCCGTCGCTCAGATCTACGTCGAATACGAGTGGTTCGACGCCGTCGGCGCCGTCGAGGTGTGGCGCGCCCGCGCCGCGTACACCGTCGTGATGCGACTCGTCTCCGGGCTCGTCGCCGGATTGTTCGTGTTCGCTAATCTCTACGCGGTGCGGCACTCCGTCGTCTCGCTCGTGCTTCCGCGCAAAGTCGCGAACCTCGAGATCGGCGAGCAGGTCTCCGGGCGCTACCTCATGCTGGCGGTGGTCGTGATCTCCGTGCTCCTCGGTGGCCTCCTCAGCCTGCCGCCGAGCGACTGGACGACCTTTGCCGCTGCCTACAGCAACGTCCCCTTCAACGAGCCCGATCCGTACTTCGGTGCCGACCTCGGCTTGTTCGTCTATTGGCTGCCGTTCGAGCAGACGCTCTACTACTGGACGCTCGTCGCGCTCCTCATCGTCACCGCGATCGTCGTCTTTCTCTATGCATTGACGCCGAGCCTGCGATGGGATCGCGGGCGGCTCTACATCTCCGGCTACGTGCGGCGCCACCTCACCGTACTCGCCGGCGTCGTGCTCCTCGTGCTCGCGTGGAGCTTCCGCCTCGACATGTACGACCTGCTCACGAGCGGCAGCGGACCTGACGGCGCGTTCGGCTACGTCGATCACAAAGTACTCATCCCCGGGAATCTGATTCTCTCCATCGCAACGTTGGGCGCGGCGCTCATCGTCGTCTGGTCCGGGTGGACAGGACAGGGGCGTCTCGCCGGTGCGGCCATTCTCGGGATCATGGTCCTCGCGCTCCTGACCCGCGAAGTCGCGCCCTTTATCGGCGAGCGCATCGCCGAGGAGCAGGACGCGGCGCTGCGCGAGCGGCCGTACCAGAACGCGCGGGTAGCGTACTCGCGTCGCGCCTACGCCACCGATCTCGTGCGGCGCGCCGACAGCACAGTCGGATTCGCGAGCCTCGCCGACGCGGCGCGGAACGTCGCCGTGTGGGACGCGCCGGCGGTCTCGCGCGCGCTGGAAACGACGACCCGCGCCGATGTCGGCTCGTTAGGCTGGCGCGCCTCGCCAGCTGGCATCGTCGCCGATGTCCCTGAACGCCCGCCGCGCGCTGGCGATACTACACGAGCTACCTTCGGGCTCTCCCGCGTACTCGCATGGGACGTCGACGACCGCGGCGGTATCGTCCGCGCGCCGTCTCCCCGCGGCGGTGACGATGAAATGCAGCTCGGACCCGCCGTGGTCTTTCCGGGAGCGCGAGGCTTTCTCATCGTCTCGGACTCGTCGGCGCGCGTCGTCGGTGCATCGATCGAGAGCGGTACCTCCCGCTTCGCGCACGCGCTGAGCTTCCAGCGACTGCGCTGGGCGTCGAGCGACCTTCCTCGCCCGCATCCAACGGTCGTGACGCACCGCGACGTCCGTGAACGACTCGCGGCGCTGATGCCATTCTTCGTGCAGGGAACCGCGGTCACGCCCATCGTTCTCGGTGACTCGCTGTTCTGGAGCGTCGACCTCTATGCGGCGTCGGCGGCGTATCCGCTCAGCCGGCATCTGCAAGCCGCCGGCGACGAGCGCACCTACTTCCAGCACGCGGCAACAGCGATCACCTATGCGGCGACGGGGGAGACCTATGTCGTCGCTGATTCCAATCCCGGACCGCCCGCGCTCACGTGGACCAAGCGATTTCCCGCCCTGTTCGTCCCGTGGACGACGCTGCCGGCAGCGCTCCGCGCCAGCATTCCTCCGCCAATCGACGGGCTCCGTGCCCAGGCAGCGGCCTACGCGGATTACGGCACGCGCGCCGACAGCGATGTGCCGCGCCATCTCGTCGTCATCGACGGCGCTGACAGCGCGCTCGCCGGGAGCGTTCCCATCTTCACGACGCGCGGCTCCGGCGCGACGGCTGTCGGACTCGTTCTGCTGGACGGCGCCGATCGCGTGCGCGGCCTGGTGATCGGCACAGGTGGCGCCGAGCGGCAGACGATCTGGTACGAGGTGCCGCGGCTCGGACCCAAGTGGTCCACGGTGCTCGACCGCCTGCGCGACGTCGACAGCTCGAGGAGCCAGGGTGCGCGCGACGCGTCCGTGGCACGTGGGCCCGTCCGCGGCATTCCGATCGCCGGCGGCATCGCGTTCGCTCAGCCGACGTACTCGTGGCGCCTCCAGAATGCGCCGACGCTGTTGAGCGTCTCGCTACTGATGAACGACACGGTGCGCGTTGCTCCATCCCTGGCGCAGCTCGCCGGAAGCTTGCCGCCCACCACGCCGTCGCCCGCCGCGCCGGCAGGCGCCGATCTACGCGCGCGGGCGGCTGCGCTGTACGCTCGCATGCGCGATGCGCTCCGCCGTGGCGATTGGGTGGCGTTTGGCCAGGCGTTCGACGAGCTCGGCAAGCTGATCGGAGGAGGAAGCAGTTCACGATGAACGGGCTCGCCCAGCCTAACGACGAGTCCCCCGGCACGGCGGTCATCGCGCTCGGCGGCAACGCCCTCGCTCCGGGAGGACAGCGCTCCAACGTCTACGACCAATTTCGCCACACGCGCGCCAGCCTCGGGCCGATCGTCGATCTCGTGAGCGCAGGGTGGAACGTCTGTGTCGTTCACGGCAACGGTCCACAGGTCGGTGACGAGCTCGTTCGCAACGAGATCGCGCGCTATGACGCGCCGCCGCTGCCGCTTGGCGTTCTCGTCGCCGCAACCGCGGGGTGGATCGGCTACATGGTGCAGCAATCGATCGACAACGCGCTCCGTCGTGCCGGCACGCCACGCGACGTCGCGACGGTCATCACGCAGGTTGTCGTCGACCCGAACGACCCTGCGCTGCGCAATCCAACCAAGTTCATCGGTCGCGAGCTGCCGCCGGAGCGCGCCGATGAGCTCGAGCGTGAGGGGCACGCGGTGAAGGCGGACGGCCATGGCCGCCCGCGACGCGTGGTCGGAAGCCCGCGGCCGTTGGCGATTCACGAGCTCGCGTCGATTCGGCGTCTGCTGGACGCGGGTTCGGTCGTGATCGCGTGCGGCGGCGGCGGGGCACCCATTTACGACGATCCTCGACTAGGTTGGGAGGGGCTCGATGCCGTCGTCGACAAGGATCTCGCGGCCGCTGTGCTTGCGCGTGATCTCGGCGCCGAGCTGTTGCTGATTCTCACCGACGTCGACGCGGTGTACGCCAACTGGGGGACGCCGGAGCAGCGGCCGCTGCCGCGCCTAACGATCGACGAGGCGGTGCAGATGGATCGCGACGGCGCCTTCGGCGAGGGCAGCATGGCGCCGAAGATCCGCGCCGCCGTCGATTTCGCGCGGCGGACCGGCGGCCGCGCCATCATCACGGCGTTGGAGAAGGGACGGGAAGCGGTGCGGGGTGAAGCAGGGACGACGATCACAACGGCAGAGACTGCGGAGCACGTGTGAACATTCACGAATATCAGGCAAAAGACATCCTGCGCCGAGCGGGCGTTCCCATCCCACCGGGACGCGTCGCGAGAACGCCGGACGAAGTTCAGGCCATTGCCCGCGAGTTCGGCGGCACGGTGGTGGTCAAGGCGCAAGTGCACGCCGGCGGACGCGGGAAGGCGGGTGGCGTGAAGCTCGCCAAGTCGCCCGAGGAGGCGAAGTCGATCGCGGGCAAGATCCTCGGCATGCAGATCAAGGGACTCATTGTGAGTCAGGTGCTCGTGACGCCGGCGGCGGACATCGCCTCCGAAGCGTACGTCGGTATCATCGTCGACCGCGCGGCGAAGCGCCCCGTGTTCATGGTGAGCCCGGCCGGCGGCATCGACATCGAGGAGGTCGCAGCATCGACGCCGGAGAAGATTCTCAAGCTGCCCGTCGATACGCGGTACGGCCTGCTGCCCTTCCAGGCGACGCAGCTCGGCTTCTTCTTGTACGACGACCTCAAAAAGGTGAGAGCCGTTGCGAAAATCATGCAGCAGCTCTACGCCGCTTTTATGCAGAGTGGGTGTTCACTTGCGGAGATCAATCCGTTGGTGACGACGCCTAACGGCGAAGTCGTCGCGCTCGACGCGAAGATGGTCATCGACGATAATGAGCTCGAGCGCCATAAAGAGATCGAGGCGCTCAGGGATCCCACGGCCGAGGAACCGAGCGAGGTGCAGGCGCGCGACGCGAACCTCACGTTCATCAAGCTCGACGGCAACGTCGGTTGCTGCGTGAACGGTGCGGGACTCGCGATGGCGACGATGGACCTCGTGAAGTACTACGGCGGCGAGCCGGCGAACTTTCTCGATATCGGCGGCTCGTCGAACCCCGAGAAGGTGGTGAACGCCCTCCGCATCATTACGTCCGATCCGAATGTGAAGGCGATCCTCTTCAACATCTTTGGCGGCATCACGCGCACCGACGACGTCGCGAATGGCATCGTCACCGCAACGAAGCAGAGCCCACTCAAGGTGCCTATCGTCATCCGCCTAACGGGCACGAACGAGGAGATCGCCGTCAAGATTCTCAAGGAGAATGGATTCTCCGCGATGACCGACATGGACGACGCGGTGAAACGCGCGGTCGAGCTGGCAAAGGGAGGCAAGGCCGCGTGAGCATCTTCATCGACAACACCACGACCCTGCTCGTGCAGGGCATCACTGGCCGCGATGGCTCCTTCCACGCGAAGCAGATGATGGAGTATGGGACCTGCGTCGTCGCCGGCGTCACGCCGGGGAAGGGCGGCCAGAAGTTCGAGAACGCCGTTCCCATTTTCGATACCGTCTCCGAGGCCGTGCGCGAGACGGGCGCCAACACCTCGGTGATCTACGTTCCGCCGATGTTCGCCGCCGATGCCATCATGGAAGCGGCCGACGCCGGCATCAAGCTGATCGTCGCCATCACCGAAGGCGTTCCCGTGCTCGACATGACCCGCGTGTATCCCTTCGTCAAGGAACGCGGCGCGCGGCTCATCGGGCCGAACTGCCCCGGACTGATCACGCCGGGCAAGTCGAAGGTCGGGATCATTCCCGGCCGGATCTGCACGCCGGGCAACATCGGCGTCGTCAGTCGATCCGGTACGCTCACGTACGAAGTCGTGTATCAGCTCACCCGCGCCGGTCTCGGACAATCCACCTGCGTGGGCATCGGTGGGGATCCGATCAACGGCACGAACTTCATCGATTGCCTTGCCGCCTTCGAGGCCGACCCCGGCACGCGCGCGGTAGCAATGATGGGCGAGATCGGCGGCACCGACGAGCAGGAAGCGGCGCGCTTCATCAAGGAAAAGATGAAAAAGCCGGTTGTCGGGTTCATCGCCGGACAGACCGCGCCTCCGGGTCGCCGCATGGGCCACGCGGGAGCGATCATCTCCGGCTCGTCAGGCACGGCCGCGGAGAAAATCGCGGCGTTCGAGCAGGCGGGGATGGGCGTCGCGAAGCGGCCGAAGGACTTTGTCGACCTGCTGCGGCAGCGCATTGCCTAACGAGCAGCGGTCGGTCGGGATGAAGCTCAGCGAGTTCGTTTCCGTGGAGTGCGTCGTCGTTCCGCTCCCGGGGCGTACGCTCGCCGAAGCGAGCGAGGCGCTGCTGCAGCGCATCGAGGCGTCGTCCGCCGTGCGCGACGCGAGCAAGCTCCGCCGCCGCATCGACGAGTCACGCAACGAGGACATCGTTGTCGTCGGCGGCCGCGCGTTTTTGCTGCACTTCCGGGGTGACTCCGTCGGCGCGCTTCGCGTGGCGATCGGCGTCGCCCCGGAGCCGATCGCACGTGGTGACGAGGACGATGACGCGCGGGCTCGCGTCGTCGTGCTCGTTGTTGCGCCGCCTCGTGAGGCAGCGCGGCACCTGCAGCTCGTCCGCGCCTTTGCCCGCCTCCTCGCGCGGCAGGAGGTACTGGACTCGATTCACGACGCGCCGAGCGCTGGTGCCATCGTCGCGATCGCCGCACTCGACGACTTCACGCTGCCCGAAGAGCTCACGGTTCGCGATCTGATGACCGAGCGGCCGCGCACGACGACACCGGAGATGCCTCTTCGCGAGGCCGCGCGCGAGATGCTCTCGTCCGGCCTCAGCGCGCTCCCGGTCGTCGACGATGACGGCGGTCTCCTCGGCCTCCTCAGCGAACGCGAGCTGATGAGGCACTTCATGTCGACGACTCTTCTCACGGCGAACGCTCGATTCACACCGCCAGGCGCGCACGGACGCCGCACGGTACGCGACGTCATGACGCGCCAGGTGCTCTGCGTCGCCCCGGAGCAGTCGCTCGCCGACGTGGCCGCGCTCATGACCAACAAGGATGTCGAGCGCGTGCCCGTCGTCCGTGGCGGTCGGCTCGTCGGCTTTCTTACCCGCGGCGACATCGTTCGCAAACTCATCGCACCCTGAGCTCCACACTCCAATGGCCGGCAACTACACGCTCACCATCATCAAACCCGACGCTTTCGGCAACGCCAAGGCCGGCAAGATCATCGCCCTTCTCGAGCAGCAGGGCTTTCGCGTTCGCGCCGCGCGCGTCGTGCACCTCACCGAGGCGCAGGCAAAGGAGTTCTACGCGGTCCACCGCGAGCGTCCCTTCTACGGCTCGCTCGTCAGCTTCATGACGTCGGGTCCGTCGATGCCGATGGTGCTAGAGAAGCGTGACGCCGTTGCCGCGCTCCGCACCGCGATTGGCGCAACCGATCCGAAGGAGGCCGCCGACGGCACGGTCCGGAAGCTCTACGCCGAGTCGAAGGAACGGAACGCGATCCACGCCTCCGACAGCGACGAGAACGCCGCTCGCGAGGCCCGCTTCTTCTTTAGTGAGGTCGAGCTGATAGCTGCTAACTGATAGCGTTTTTTGGTGAATGCAGATCCCTCGCTGCGCTCGGGATGACACCTGTCATTCCGAGGAGCGACGCGACGAGGAATCTGCACGTAACCAAATCAACGCTTCGTTCCGAAGTCGCAGATGGCTATCGACGGATAGCTGTTAGCGGCTCTAAACTCTGTTGGTAGCGCGACTTGTAACTCGACCCCCGCACGCGTAGTTTTCCCGGCTATGCTGTCCTTTGACATTCGCTCACTCGAGCACCACGGGGTCGCCGTCGACGGCACCTTGTCCCCCGACGATGCGATCTGGCAGGAGCAGGACCCCAGGCCTTCGGGGCCCCTCCACGTCACGGGACGACTCTCCAACGCCGGTGCCGGACGCTACTACTGGCACGGCCGCATCGAAGGCGACGTCACCATGCCGTGCCGTCGCTGCCTCAACGACGCCACCGCACACGTCGCCGGTGAGGAGCACGTCATCTTCGTCGAAGCGGACGATGAAGAAGCCGACAACCCAGATGTCTACCCGCTCGATCCACGCGCCGATGAGATAGATTTGCGGCCCGCGGTTCGTGAGGCGTGGCTCCTGGCGGTGCCTGGCTTCCTGCTCTGCAAGGAAGACTGCAAGGGCCTCTGTCCCACCTGCGGCGCCGATCTCAACGCTGGTGATTGTGGCTGTCCGCCCGAGGTCACCGCGGATTCGCGCTGGGATGCACTGCGGTCCCTCGCGTCTGCGAACGAGGCGGATATGCCGGAGCGTCAGACGAAGCAAAAGCGAAGCAGCGGCGGCAAGGCGCGCTGATCGCCGGCGTCTCATACAGTTTATCGATTCTCTAACCTCCTGTCCCGACAATGGCCGTTCCGAAGAGACGTACCTCGAAGCGTAAGAAGCGCGCGCGCAACACCCACAAGACCGCGCCCGCCATCGCGCTCCAGAAGTGCCCGCAGTGCCAGGCGATGAAGCGCCCGCACCACGTCTGCCCGGAATGCGGCTATTACGCGGGTGAGCAGCGGGTCGCAGCGCGGGAAGCGTAGCCTTGGCTCGGATCGCGTTGGACGCCATGGGCGGCGACTTCGCCCCTCGGGCGACTGTCGCCGGCGCGCTCCAATCTCTCGCCGAGCTCGATTCCGGTCACACGATTCAGCTCGTCGGTCAGACGACGGTCATCGAAGGCGAACTGCGCACGCTCCTCGCCGGTGAATTCGCCGGCCAGAGCGCCCGTGGCGTTAGGCGCGACCGTCTCGAGATCGTCGAAGCGCCCGACATCATCGAGATGACCGACAAGCCGGGCTCCGCGGTCCGCAGCAAGCCGAACAGCTCGATGATCGTCGGGCTCAAACTGCAGGCCGAAGGAAAATCCGACGCGTTCGTCTCCGCCGGTAACACCGGCGCCCAGATGGCCGCGTCGATGATCATTCTCAAGCTGCACGAGGGCCTCAAGCGGCCAGCGATCGCGACGGTCTTTCCTACCGCGCGCCAGCCGGTGGTCGTCCTCGACTCCGGTGCGAACGTGGATTGCTCCGCCGACGAGCTCACCCAGTTCGCCCGGCTCGGTGCCGTCTACGCCGAGGATATTCTCGGTCGCACGAACCCGGCCGTTGGGCTGCTCAGCATTGGCGAGGAGCCGGAGAAGGGGAACGCGGTCGTGAAGGAAGCGCACGAGCTGCTCCGGGAGTCCGGCCTCAACTTCGTCGGCAACGTCGAGGGGCGTGATCTTCCGGCCGGCCAGTGCGACCGCGGCCCCATCGACGTCGTCATCTGCGACGGATTTGTCGGCAACGTCGTGCTCAAGTTCTACGAGGCCGTCGCGCCGATGATGCTCGGCATCCTCAAGCGCGCCGGCGTCGAGCCGGAACGCCTAACGGCTGCCCTCAAGGACCTCGACTACTCCGAGCACGGCGGCGCGCCGTTGCTTGGCGTGCGCGGCGTGAGCATCATCTCACACGGCAAGTCGTCGCCGCGGGCAATCAAGAACGCGATCCGCGCCGCGGTGCGCGCGGTGGAGTCTCACATGAACGAGCACATCGGTCGCGGCCTGCAATCCGTCGCGGGCGAGGGAGAAGCCGCATGAAGCGCCCGATCGCGTCCATCGCTGGTACTGGCCGTGGCCTGCCCGAGGCCGTGATGACCAACTTCGATTTCGCGAAGATTGGCATCGAGACCACCGACGAGTGGATCACGGAGCGTACTGGAATCAAGCAGCGCCACATCGCGCGCAATGGCGAATCGACAATGTCGATGGCCGCCGCCGCGGCTCGTCAGGCAATGCACCGCGCGGGCGTCAGCCCCGGCGAGATCGACGCGATCGTTCTCAGTACTGCCACTCCCGATCGGCTGCTCCCCGCGACCGCTGTCGATCTGCAGGCGGAATTGGGCGCGACCCGTGCGGCGGCATTCGACATCGGCGCCGCGTGCGCCGGCTTCATCTTCGCCGTCACCGTTGCAGAAGGCATGATCGCCACTGGCGCCGCCGAAACGGTGCTCGTCG
>Ga0070681_10005819_pt1 | contig 11931 bp, 8 predicted proteins | sample KBSC83BmetaG_FD_65650 | JGI IMG/M metagenome (GOLD analysis project Ga0070681, IMG submission 65650) | Corn rhizosphere microbial communities from Kellogg Biological Station, Michigan, USA - KBS C8-3B metaG | ecosystem: Host-associated > Plants > Roots > Rhizosphere | place: USA: Michigan...
GCGCAGCCGTCGTACGACAAGCAGTACGTCCGCGACTGGCTGCTGCACGAGTCCGGCTGGGATCGGCAGTCGCCTCCGCCGGCCCTGCCGCCGGAGGTTGCCGAGCAGACCAGGCAGAAGTACGTCGATGCCTACAAGAGACTCACCGGCCGGGCGTTCGACGAGTATCTCCGCTCCGCATGAGCGGCCGATAGGTTGGCGCACGTGGCCAAGGTCGTCGTCGACGTGATGCTCAAGCCGGAGATTCTCGACCCGCAGGGTCAGGCGATCGTCCGCGCGCTTCCCAGCCTCGGCTTCTCCGAGGTGAGCGCAGTCCGGCAGGGCAAGCACTTCGAGCTGGAGGTCGACGGGCCGGATCCGGAGAAGATCGCCCGGCAGGTCGCCGAAACCTTGCTCGCCAATCCGGTCATCGAGGACTTCTCCGTCACTATCACGTGAATCCGAGTTAGCCCTGCGGGGTAGCGGGGATGCCTTCTGATGAGGAGGGACCTTCCCGTGGAGATCAAGTTCACGTTGCAGCTGCCGCGTGATGCGTTGAGTGTGCCGGTCGTGCGAAAGGTGCTGCAGAGCTCGATGCGGACCCTCGGCGTCGTTGAGGACTGCCTGACCGACATCGAGCTGGCGCTGACCGAAGCCTGCACCAACGTCCTCGACCATGCTGCGGACGGCGACGAGTACGAAGTGGTCGCGGGGCTGGACGACAACGCCTGCGTCATCGAGGTCGTCGACGCCGGTCGGGGCTTCGACGCCGACCACCTTGGTCACGCGGCGGTCGACCCCTCCGCAGAGGAAGGACGAGGCATCCAGCTGATCCGCACGCTGGTCGACAGCGTGCACTTCAAGTCTCGGCCGGAGCGTGGGATGGTCGTGCATCTCGAGAAGCAGCTCGAGTTCATCGAGGGCTCACCGTTGCAGCGGCTCGTAGATCGCGGCAGCGACACGATCGCCCTCGACCTCGAGAAGGCGCAACCGGCGATTGCCGAGCGCGACGCGGCACTCGTGCAGAACGTCGTCGTCGAGTGACAGCGAAGCGTCGACGGCTCAGCTGCTGACGGTCACCGTCTGCTGCCAGCTTCGGGTCACGCCGTTGGCGTCGACGACCGTGCCGGTGATCGTGTAGGTCCCCGGGGCGGGGTAGGTGTGAGTGTCGCGACCGCGACCACCACCGCCGGGGCTGCCGCCGTACGACGTCGAGCCGTCACCCCAGTCGTAGCTGATCGAGCCCTTCGTGCCATCCGGGTTGGTTCCGATGACCAGCGCCGGGCCGTTCTCGGCGGTGTTGACCGCACTGTCGACCGTCAGCGACAAGCCGTGGAAGTCCGGAGCCACCGCGAAGAACTGCACCCCCGGCTTGGTCCGCGCCAACGGGTCTGTCTGCATCGGCGCCTGGTGGACGACCGTCGTCGAAAAGCCGAGTGCCGTCGCATCCTCCCGGGCGGCCTGCGTCGACAGCTCGCCGAGCAAGATGCTCGAGTTGTACTGAAGGTGGTCGCTGTCGTTGGTGACTGTCGTCGCCGGCGCTTCCTCTGGCGGCCAGTAGTAGCCGAGCTGGTCCTGCGCCATGCCGACGACGTGCACGGCGCTCGCGCCCTGGATGCTGTCGCGAATCGCCTTGCTCACCTCCGGAAACGCCTCGCCGGGCTCGCTGACATATGCGACGTCGCCGATGCGGAACGCCGTCACCCAGCTGCCGATCGCTGCGCCGACCACATACGGCGGCGAGATCGAGCGGTCGATCGTGCACGCGATGTCAGGGACACAGGTGTACGGCGCCGCGACGTTGGCGTAGCTCAGCCCGGCGAGCAGCGGGTTGGTGAGAGGCACCAATACGTACTGCTCGGCACTGGCGAGGATGTCATTCGTGATCGGTGTTGCGGCCGACAGCGAGCGCAGCACTTCGTCCGTCACGGTCTCGCCGACGTCCTGGCTGTAGCTCCACCGGCCGACCTGAACGATGCTCTCCTCACGGCCGAGCGTTCCCATCGCCACGACCGCGGTGGCCCCGAGTCGGGTGCCGAGCTCGTCGCGCGCGACACCGATGTGGTCGGCACTCATCGCGTTGTCGCAGGACCCGCACGCGACGTCTGCATGCACCGGCACATTGACGTAGAGCCCGACGGTGTGACCGTCGCCTGGGTCGCGAGCCCACAGGACCGGGGTGTCACCATCGACGGCGTACCCGTCATAGATGTCCGTCTGCGAGACGTTGCTGCCGTCGATCGCGCTGCTGTCCGCCGATGACGTCCACAGCGTCGCGGCTTGGGTGTTGGTCGCCGCCTCCTCGAGTGCGAGGACGGTCTGGTCGTGCACATGCTTGAGGTAGTCGACGTCGACGGGGCCCCAGATGCCCATCAATGTCGGTGCGGCATGCGAGTGGGTGCTCGACACGATCAGGTCGGCTTCGGTCGTGCCCGGGTAGCCGTGAGCCGCGAGGTACGCCGCCGCTGTTGTGCGCGCGTCGTAGGAGCCGTAGGGCCCTTCCTGATAGCCCGAGAACCAGCCCTGCGTGTCGACGATCGCGAACTCCACCAGCTTGCCGGACTTGCTGGCAACGGCGAAAGCACGTACCTGCAACGGGTCGTGGACCTGGTCGGTGGGCGACGCCATCTGCCCGAAGCCGCCGAGGTACTGAGGCTTCGTCGGGGTGATGTCCTCGACCGCGGTCCCCACCTGGAAGACGGCGGGATCGCTCGAGCCGGCGCCGTGGTGACCCTGGCCGCCGGGATGGCCGGCCGGGTGCGTCTCGGCGGCAGCGGGAACCGCGCCGAGGGCGACGGCCACGAAGGCAGCAAGCACTGGCAAACGCATGGGAAACGCCATTCGCCGCATGCCCGGCCGATCCCTGCCCGCCGGTAGGCTGAGGGCACCGCCCGCCTGCCGCAGGAGACGCCTCGTTCATGAGCACTCGCATCGGCGTCGTCACCTTCCCGGGCTCGCTCGATGACCGCGACGCGCAGCGGGCGGTGCGCGTCGCCGGCGGCGAGCCGGTGCCGCTGTGGCACGGCGACCACGACCTTCGTGATGTCGACGCGGTCGTGTTGCCTGGCGGGTTCTCCTACGGCGACTACCTCCGCTGCGGCGCGATCGCGCGGTTCTCACCGGTCATGACCGAGGTCGTCGCGGCCGCGGAGCGTGGGCTGCCCGTGCTCGGCATCTGCAATGGTTTCCAGGTCCTCTGCGAGTCGCATCTGCTGCCGGGCGCTCTCATCCGCAACGCCGGGCTGCACTTCACCTGCATCGACCAGCGGCTTCGGGTGGAGTCGACGAGCACAGCATGGACGGGGGAGTACACCGCCGGCTCCGAGATCACGATCCCGTTGAAGAACGGCGAGGGACAGTACGTCGCCGACGATGCGACTCTCGACCGGCTCGAAGGTGAAGGTCGCGTGGTGTTCCGCTACGTCGGCGGCAACCCCAACGGCAGCCGTCGCGACATCGCCGGCATCCGCAACGAGCAGGGCAACGTCGTCGGCCTGATGCCACATCCGGAGCACGCGATCGACGCGCTGACCGGTCCTGGCACCGACGGCCTCGGCATGTTCGTCTCAATGCTCAAGAGCTTTGTATGCAAGTGAGGCGGCGCCTTGCTTGGGTGGCGGGCGGGGCGGTGGACGTATGAGTCCGGACACGGTCGAGCAGGCACAGCAGACTCCTGACGCGCAACAGCCCTTCACCGAGTTGGGGCTCAAGGACGAGGAATACCAACGAATCCGCGACATCCTCGGTCGTCGACCGACCGATACCGAGCTCGCGATGTACTCCGTCATGTGGAGCGAGCACTGCTCCTACAAGTCAAGCAAGGTGCACCTCCGCCAGTTCGGCGAGAAGTCTCCGAAGACCGACGTGTTGCTCGTCGGCATGGGCGAGAACGCCGGCGTCGTCGATGTCGGTGACGGGCTCGCCGTGACGTTCAAGGTGGAGAGCCACAACCACCCGTCGTATGTCGAGCCCTACCAAGGTGCCGCCACCGGTGTCGGCGGCATCGTGCGCGACATCTTGACGATGGGCGCGCGGCCGATTGCCGTGATGGACTCGCTGCGGTTCGGCGACGTCGACAAAGCCGACACCCGCCGGCTCGTCGGTGGAGTGGTCGCCGGCATCGGCGGCTACGGCAACTGCCTGGGCTTGCCCAACGTCGGCGGTGAGGTCGCGTTCGACCCGACCTACAACGGCAACCCGCTGGTCAACGCGTTGTGTCTCGGCGTCATGCGCGCGGATCGCATCCAGCTCGCGAAGGCAGAAGGCGTCGGCAACCAGGTCATCCTGCTCGGCGCCAAGACCGGTCGCGATGGCATCGGTGGCGCATCCGTGCTCGCCAGCGCGACCTTCGAAGAGGGCAGCGAGACCAAGCGCCCGAGTGTCCAGGTCGGCGATCCGTTCATGGAGAAGCTGCTCATCGAGTGCTGCCTCGAGCTCTACGAGCGTGACCTGGTCACCGGCGTCCAGGACCTCGGCGCCGCGGGCATCGCGTGCTCGATCACCGAGACGTCGGCACACGGCGCCGGCGGCATGCAGGTGGAGCTCGACCGCGTCCCGCTCCGCGAGCCCTCGATGACGCCGGTCGAGATCGTGATGAGCGAGTCACAGGAACGCATGCTCGCGATCGTGCGTCCGGAGGATGCGGACGCTGCGCTCGCGGTGTGCGCACGGTGGGGTGTGCTCGCGACGGTGATCGGTGAGGTCACCGACGGCGACCGCCTGGTCGTCCGCTGGCACGGAGATGTCGTCGCCGACGTCCCGCCGGGCACGCTGGCCGACGACGGTCCGGTCTACGAGCGGCCCATGGCCCGTCCCGCCGACCAGGATCGACTTCAGTCCGACAGCTCCGGTGCGCTGGCGCGCCCGTCCACGATCGACGAGCTGCGCGCAGCCCTGCTCGCGACGGTGGCTTCGCCCAACCTCTGTTCGCGTCGCTGGGTCACCGAGCAGTACGACCGCTACGTCCTGGGCGGCACGGTCCTGTCGATGCCGCACGACGGCGGTGTGCTGCGCCTTGGTGACGAGACCACGCGAGGCGTCGCGCTCTCCCTCGACGGCAATGGCCGCCACGCGCGACTCGACCCCTACGCCGGCGCCCAGCTCGCCCTCGCCGAGGCCTACCGCAACGTGTCCATGACGGGTGCTCATCCGATCGCCGTCACCAACTGCCTCAACTTCGGTTCGCCCGAGGACCCCGAGGTGATGTGGCAGTTCGCCGAGGCGACCCGCGGACTGGCGGACGGATGCCTCGAGCTCGGTGTTCCGGTCACCGGCGGCAACGTGAGCTTCTACAACCAGACCGGCGCCACTGCGATCAACCCGACGCCGGTCGTCGGCGTTCTCGGTGTCGTCGACGACGTGGCGCGCACGCTGCCCAGCGGCTTTGTCCGGGCAGGTGACGTCGTACTCCTGCTCGGCGTCACCGAGGACGAGCTCGACGGCTCGGAGTGGGCCTGGGTGACGCACCGCCATCTCGGTGGCCGGCCGCCGAGGGTTCGCCTGGGTGCAGAAAGAGAGCTGTCTGCATTCGTGCAACGGGCTGCAGCCGAGGGTGTGCTGTCGGCCGCACACGATGTGTCCGACGGTGGTCTCGCGAGCTCCCTCGTCGAGTGCGCGCTGCTCAACGGCATCGGCGCTCGGGTGCAGCTGGCCGGCGATCCGTTCGTCGAGCTGTTCAGCGAGTCGACCGCTCGCGCCGTGGTCACGTGCTCCGATGCCGATGTCGAGCGAGTGCTGTCGCTCGCGGCAGACCACGCGGTGCCGCTCGCCCGGCTGGGTCGCTGCGGCGGCACGGAGCTGGTGCTCGAGGGGTTGTTCGCCCTTGCGATCGACGAGCTCCGACAGGCGCACGAGGCGACGCTGCCCGCGCTGTTCGGCTGACCTCGGTGGCGACCCGACTCCGTTTCGACCTCCCGACGGTCCGGGATGCGATGTCCCGGCAGCACGCCCTCATCGACGCGACGGTCACGCAGCTCTCACCTCAGGATCTGGAGCTGCCGACCAGGCTCGACGGCTGGCGGGTTGCCGAGCTGGTCGCGCACGTCGGCCTCGACATGGCGGCCGTCCCTCGCTACCTCTCGGGTGCGCCGGGCGCACATGCGGAGCTGGACGCCGCTGACTACGCGCTGGCATGCGCCGCCGGCGCGAGCGGAGTCGACGAGCGGGCGCGCCTCATGACCGAAGAAGCGCGACCGGCGGAGCTGCGCGCGCTCGTGCACGAGCGCCGCATCGACGCCGACCAATCTGCGGCAACGGCGATGGCGAGCTTCGTCGTGCCGGCCCGCATCGGCTCGATCGGCTTGAGCGACTACCTCGCGACGCGTTGCGTCGAGAGCACGGTGCACTCTCTCGACCTCGCCGCCGCCCTCGGCCGCGAGCCGGCGCTCGACGGTGCGGCAGTGGCGATCAGCGTCAAGGTGCTTGCAGCGGCGCTGGTGCGCCGCGCCCCCGGCCGATCGGTCGAGCTGCGGGTGCCGCCGCACGTGGCTGTGCAGTGCGTCGAGGGGCCGCGACACACGAGGGGCACGCCTCCGAACGTCGTGGAGACCGATCCGGTCACGTGGCTCGAGCTCGCGACGGGTCGGCTGGACTGGTCGGCAGCGGTCGGCGATGGCAAGGTCCGCGCAAGTGGCGAACGCGCGGATCTGACGGCGTACCTGCCCGTCCTCGCCTGAACCTCGTCACCGTTGGCGCGCAAGAGGAGGGTCGCACCGGGCAGAGTCCTTCGTCCCGTGTTTGGGGCGGCCCGGCGGGTTTTGTCGCCTACACTCGGGAGGCCGGCTTCCCCTGCCGTCCATCGAAGGAGCGCCGCCCCGTGACCCATCACGGTGACGACGATCAGAGCCACTGGGACGAGCCCGAGCAGCCCCCCAAGGACGCGTGCGGCGTCTTCGGTGTCTGGGCGCCCGGCGAGGACGTCGCGAAGTTGACCTACTTCGGTCTCTACGCCCTTCAGCACCGCGGCCAGGAAGCCGCCGGCATGGCCGTCAGCGATGGCACGGCGGTCGTCGTCTACAAGGAGCTCGGTCTTGTCGCGCAGGTCTTCGACGAGTCGACACTGTCGGCACTGACCGGTCATCTCGCCATCGGTCACACCCGCTACTCGACGACCGGCTCGTGCACCTGGGAGAACGCCCAGCCGTCCTATCGGCCGTCCTCCAATGGTGGCGGCATCGCGCTCGGCCACAACGGCAACCTCACCAACACCGCCGAGCTCGCCGCCAAGGTGGTCGACCCGGTCAACCCGTCGCGGCCACTGCCCAAGGCGACCAACGACTCCGATCTGGTGACGGCAATGTTGGCCGGACACCCTGACCGTTCGCTCGAGGCGACGGCACTCGAGGTGCTGCCGCTGCTGCGCGGAGCCTTCTCGCTCGTGTTCATGGACGAGCACACGCTGTACGCCGCCCGCGACCCCCACGGTGTCCGGCCTTTGGTTCTCGGTCGGCTGGAGCGCGGCTGGGTCGTTGCATCGGAGACGGCGGCGCTCGACATCGTTGGTGCGTCGTTCATCCGCGAGATCGAGCCCGGCGAGCTGGTCGCCGTCGACGAGCATGGCTTGCGTTCGCAGCGCTTCGCAGCCGCGACCCCGAAGGGCTGCCTGTTCGAGTACGTCTACCTGGCGCGACCGGACACGACGATCGCGAGCCGTTCGGTGCACGAGACCCGGGTCGAGGTCGGGCGTCAACTGGCCCGCGAGGCCGCCGTCGACGCCGACCTCGTCATCCCGGTGCCCGAGAGCGGCACACCGGCGGCCGTCGGCTATGCCGAGCAGAGCGGCATCCCCTACGGCCTCGGCCTCGTGAAGAACTCCTACGTCGGCCGCACGTTCATCCAGCCGTCCAACACGATCCGTCAGCTCGGCATCCGCCTCAAGCTCAACCCGCTGCGCTCGGTGATCGAGGGCAAGCGGCTGGTCGTCGTCGACGACTCGATCGTTCGCGGCAACACCCAGCGCGCCCTGGTGCGCATGCTGCGCGAAGCCGGCGCTCGCGAGGTGCACGTGCGCATCTCCTCGCCGCCGGTGAAGTGGCCGTGCTTCTACGGCATCGACTTCGCGTCCCGCGCGGAGCTGATCGCCAACGGCCTGACCGTCGACGAGATCTGCTCGTCGATCGGCGCCGACTCGCTCGCGTACATCTCGCTCGACGGCCTCGTCGCGGCCACGACGATTCCGGGCGAGCGGCTGTGTCGCGCATGCTTCGACGGCGTCTACCCGATCGACCTGCCCGCGCCGGAGCTCATCGGCAAGCACCTGCTCGAGAGCATCGCGGCGCTCGCCGTCACCCCGAGCTCGGACGGTCTCGACCCGGCGCCGGACTCCGATCTCGAGCCGCTGCTCCCGGGCATCGGTGGCTCTGACGCGCTCCGCCGTCCATGAGCGACGACGCCAGAGTCACTGCCACCGCTCAGCACGCTGCGACCTCGTACGCCGCCGCGGGCGTGGACATCGAGGCGGGTGACCGCGCTGTCGAGCTGATGAAGGCCGCGGTCGCGCGAGCTGCTCGGCCCGAGATGGTCGGTGGGCTCGGCGGCTTTGCCGGGTTGTTCGACGCGAGCGCGTTGACGAAGTTCCGCCGCCCGCTGCTGGCGACGTCCACCGACGGCGTCGGCACCAAGCTCGTCATCGCGCAGGCGATGGACCGGCACGACACGATCGGCATCGACCTGGTCGGCATGGTCGTCGACGATCTGGTGGTCTGCGGCGCCGAGCCATGGTTCATGACCGACTACATCGCGTGCGGGCGCGTCTTGCCCGAGCGGATCGCCGCGATCGTGTCCGGTGTCGCCGAGGGCTGCCGGTTGGCTGGTTGCGCGCTGGTCGGTGGCGAGACCGCCGAGCATCCGGGCGTGATGGGCGCCGACGACTACGACCTTGCGGGCGCCGGCGTCGGTGTCGTGGAGGCCGACTGCCTGCTCGGGCCGGAGCGAGTCCAGGTTGGCGATGTGATCGTCGCGATGGCGTCGAGTGGCCTGCACTCCAACGGCTACTCGCTCGCCCGCCACGTGTTGCGCGACGTGCCGTTGGACTCGACGACTGACCTCGGTGTCGCTCTTGGCGAGGTGTTGCTCACGCCGACCCGGATCTACTCCAAGGACTGCCTCGCGCTTGCCTCCGCTGTCGACGTACATGCGTTCTCGCATGTGACAGGTGGCGGCCTGACCGCCAACCTCGCCCGAGTGCTCCCGGACGGCGTCGCAGCGTCGATCGACTGGTCGTCCTGGGAGCAGCCCGCGATCTTCCGGTTGATCGCGGACCGGGGGCCGGTTGCGCCCGAGGAGATGGAGAAGACGTTCAACCTCGGCGTCGGCATGGTCGCGGTCGTGCCGCCCCAGGCAGCCGACGCGGCGATCTCGCTCCTGACCGAACGCGGAGTGCCCGCCTGGGCCGCCGGGGCCATCGCCGCCCACTGATCGCGATCGCCTGCGTGGCAGCTGCCCGCGTGCGACGCTGAGATCGTCATCCAGGCCAGGGGGCGCCTGTGCGCACGCTCGTTCGCACCGCCATCGCGCTCCTCGCGGTCGCTGTCCCCCTGATCGTCGTCGACGGCAGCGGCTCCGCGGCACCCTCAGCGCGAGCGATCGGCGTGGCGCACCACGGACCACTCGTGCGACCGGCGTCGTTCGACGGCGACCTGCGGACCGCCCGGGCGAGGAACCCGCTCGAGCGGTTCCGGGTGCATCCCGAGCCCAAGCTCCCCCCGGCGCCGCACTTCGCCAAGCAGGCGCTGCCGGAAGCGCCGTCGCCCTCCGCACCTCCGCCGCAGCCGACGACGCAGGTGCCGGCGCCCACTGCGACGAGCTTCGACGGGCTCGACTTCACGACGTGGGGCGACGGGCACCCGCCGGACACCGTCGGCGACGTCGGCCCCAACGACTACGTCGAGGCGGTCAACACCGCCTTTGCGGTCTACGACAAGAGCTCGGGCCAGCAGCTCGCCGCTGCGACGTTCACCACGCTCTGGCAGAACGCGCCGGACGCCACCGCGGGACTGTGCAAGACCGACAACTTCGGTGATCCGACGGTCGTCTACGACCCGATGGCCGACCGGTTCGTCGTCGCCGACTTTGCGTTCGCCGGCGACGGGACGGCGGCGCCCTACTACGAGTGCATCGCCGTGTCGAAGACGTCCGACCCCGTCGCGGGCGGCTGGTGGCTGTACGCCGTCCGCACCGACGACGCCGCACATCCCTGGCTTGCCGACTACCCGAAGATGGGCATCTGGCCGACCGGCCTGTACATGTCCGCGAACATGTTCTCGCCCACGGCCTTCCAGGAAGTGCGGGTCTGGGCGTTCAACCGGTCCGACCTCGAAAGCGGCGCGGCGTTGCGACAGGTCGTGGTCGATGTCGGCTCGGCGGCACACTTCGGTCTGCTGCCGGCGAACCTGCGCGGCGCCTTGCCGCCCAACGGCACCGATGAGCTGTTCGCGGCCGAGTCGACAACGGTGTTCGGCTTCGAGGTCTACAAGTTCCACGTCGACTACTCGGGCAACACCTCGGCCCTGTCGGCACCGGTGAACGTCGCTCAGACGTCGTACAGCTTCCCTGTCAAGACTCCGCTCGTGCCCACGCCGGGGAACAACCTCGACTCGCTCACCGACCGGCTGATGATGCAGGCGCAGTACCGCAACATCAACGGCGTCGAGTCGCTCTGGGTCACGCACTCGGTGTACATGTCGTCGCACGGCCCCTACGGCATGCAATGGGCGCAGCTCAACGTGTCCGGGGGAACGATCTCGACCGCCCCGGTGCAGCAGCAGATCTACGGCAACGTCGGCAGCGACGGCGTCCACCGGTGGATGGGCAGCCTCGCGGTCGACGACCGCGGAGACATGGCGCTCGGTTACAGCGCGGCGAACTCCACGCTGGATCCTGCCGTTCGCTACGCGGGTCGGCTCGCCGAAGACGCGCTGGGCTCGTTGCCGCGCACCGAGACGACGATGATCGCCGGCGGTGGCACGCAGACGGGCAACTGCGGCTCCTCGACGTGTACGCGCTGGGGTGACTACAGCGCGATGACGATCGACCCGGTCGATGGCTGCACGTTCTGGTACGCGCAGGAGTACTACGCCGTCGACGGTCTCGACTGGCACACCCGGATCGGCGAGTTCGCGTTCCCGTCGTGCACCAACCCGTCCACGGTGACCACCCCGTCGGCTGCATCCGGCACCTTCGGTGGCACGACGAACCTGTCGGCCACGCTGACCAGCGCCGGTGCACCAGTGGTGGGCCGCACGGTGTCGTTCACCCTCAACGGTGTCAATAAGGGCAGTGCATCCACGAACAACAATGGCGTCGCGGCGGTCAGCGGCGTCAGCATCGCCGGCATCAACGCCGGCAGCTACGCGACCGCAGTGGGTGCATCGTTCGCCGGCGACGACACCTATCCACCGAGCAGCGGGACCGCGTCACTGACAGTCGCAAAGGCCGACCAGACGATCGCCTTCACGGGCGCGCCGGCGTCAGCCGTCTACAACACGTCCTTCGGCGTCACCGCGACCGCAAGCTCCGGGTTGGCGGTGACCGTGACGTCGAGCGGTGCCTGCACCAACTCCGGCACGTCCGTGACGATGACAAGCGGCACCGGCACGTGCACGACCAACGCCAACCAGGCCGGCAACGGCAACTACAACGCCGCTTTCCAAGCGACCCAGACGACCGCCGCCTCGAAGGCTGCGCAGTCAGTCGCGTTGACCGTCCCGGCAACGAAGGTCGCCACTGACGCACCCTTCCAGGTGTCGGGGACGGCGACATCCGGCCTGCCGGTAGCGCTGGGACTCTCCAGCGGGCCCTGCACGATCTCCGGCTCGACCGTGACGATCACCGGCACGGGCGACTGCGTGGTCTCCGGCGACCAGGCCGGCGACGGCAACTGGCTTGCCGCACCCACAGCGCAGTCGACGATCGCCATCAGTAAGGCTGGACAGACGATCTCGTTCGCCGCGATCC
>Ga0070681_10005821_pt1 | contig 11930 bp, 13 predicted proteins | sample KBSC83BmetaG_FD_65650 | JGI IMG/M metagenome (GOLD analysis project Ga0070681, IMG submission 65650) | Corn rhizosphere microbial communities from Kellogg Biological Station, Michigan, USA - KBS C8-3B metaG | ecosystem: Host-associated > Plants > Roots > Rhizosphere | place: USA: Michigan...
AGATCGTGCCGTCGGCGTCGGCGCGCAACGCCGGCACGACATAGCCGGACAAGACCTCGCCACTCGAGAGCGCGGCGCCGGGAAAGTAGGCTCCAGGTGTCGGCGTCACCGTGAGGCTCACCTCTGCAGTCCCACTGCCATTTTCTTCGCGCGCCAGAGCGTGCACGGCATATCGGCCGTCGACCAGCACGTGCACGCTCGACTCGCCCATGGTGAGATCCGCGCGAGTCGTCGAGAAGCTCACAGCCGCCGCCGGAACCGCCGCCACAAAGCGCCGCGACGCCCCGCCCTGCTCGTGCAGCGTGATCAGCACCTGTCCGCCCCACGGCCCTTCGGGCACGAGTCCGCCGACGATGAGCGAGACGTACGCCCACCTCTTGTGATCGCTGGAGACGACGTTGAAGTAGTGCCACTCGCCCCATGTCGTGTCGCCGCGCGCGCTGCCTGTCGGCAGATGGAAGTGGTCGATATCGTCGCGCAGCTCGGCCAGCGTCGGATCGCGCCAGCGGCGATCGAGGTCGTCGTCCTCCCATCGGCCGGCGGCGAGCTCGGGCGCTCCACCGACGGCGCGCGTCAGCGATGGGATTTCGCCCGTGGCCTCAACAGGGATCTCGCGCCCGTTAGGCGCGCGAAGATAGAGCAGCTTCGAGCCAATCTGTGGTGCCGCGGCCGTCACCCACCGCGACAGCCTCGGCGCTGCTAGCAGTTGACGATAGATGAAACGCGCGTGATCGATGGAGAAGAACATGCCGCCGAGGCCGCCCGTCTTCAGCACCTCGACGTCGATGCCTTCGGGGAGCACCGTGATCTGACCGCCGCCGACGAGCCGCTCCTGACGCGCCTGACTCAGTAACGCTTCGCCAATGGAGAGGAGCACGATCATCACGGCGACGCCGAGGCTGTAGCCGAGGAGGAGGAAAAGCGAGCGCCAGGGGCGCAGGAGAAAATTGCGAAGTGCGATGAGCGTGATCATCGACGTCGGTCATCCACGATCAGGCCGTCGCGCATGTGCACGACGCGGTGCGCCGCGCGCGCGAGATCTTCGTCGTGCGTCACGACGATGATCGTCGTTCCGTCGCCGTTGAGGCGCTCGAACAGCGCAATCATCTCCTCACCCGTGCGCGCGTCGAGCTCGCCCGTCGGCTCGTCAGCAAGCAAGAGAGCGGGCTTGTTTGCGAGCGCGCGCGCGATGGCAACGCGTTGCTGCTCGCCGCCGGAGAGCTCGGTCGGTCGGTGATGCATCCGCTCGGCGAGCCCGACGTACGCGAGCAACTCGCGAGCGCGCTCCCGGCGTTCCGTCTTGCCGAGACCGGCCTCCGACATCGGCAGCTCGACGTTTTCCAGCGCCGTCAGCACCGGCATCAGATAGAATCGCTGAAAGACAAAGCCGATGCGGCGGAGTCGAAAGAGCGTCGCCTCGCGATCGGAGAGGCCAGCGAGTCGCTCGCCAGCTATCGTCAGTTCGCCTGACGAGGGTGCGTCGATGGCGCCAATCAGGTTCAGGAGCGTCGACTTCCCGCACCCCGAGGGACCGACGATCGCCACGTACTCGCGCGCGCGCACATCGAGCGTCACGCCGCGCACCGCGTGTACCACGCCCGCCGACATCGCATAGTCGCGCCGAAGATCGCGCGCGGCGACGAGGATCTCGTCGCTCATCACGCGACAGCCTCTTCGCGCAGTGTCGCTGCGATCGGCAGCGACGCGCCGCGCCATGCCGGATAGACACCGGCGAGAATGCCGCACCCCGCGAGCAGCCCCAACGCCACCCATGCATCGCGTGGCTGGAAAAGAAAGAACTCGATCGCCTCCGGCAGCCCCGGAAATGCAGCGAGGATCGAATTCAGGTAGCGCGCCGTGACGAGCCCCAGCCCGAGCCCCAGCAGCGCGCCGACGAGCATGATCGCCGAGCCTTCGATGAGTATTTGCGCAACAATGCGCACACGGCGAACGCCGATCGCCCGCAGCACGGCAATCTCCCCCAGCCGCTCGTTCACCGAGACGGTGACGAGCGTCGTCACGAGGAGAAAGCCGACGGCGAGGCTCACTGTCCCGAGGATGAAGGCGAGCTGGCGGAAGTAGCTCAGCCGCTGCTCGACCTGCTCGATGGCCGTCGCGGTCGAGATCGCACTCACCGTGTGTACGTCACGCTCGATCGCGGCGCGCGCGGCCTCGACGTCGGCGCCAGCGCGGAGTCGCACCATCATCAGCGACGCGCGGTCGGCGCGCGTCGGCCCCTCCATCGATTGCAGCGTGGCGAGCGGCAGCGCCATCGCACGCTCGCCCGCGGAGAGGTAGATGAAGTGCACGCGGCCCACGATGTGGAGCGCGCGTTGCCCGGTGTACGCGCGAAGCTGCGGGTCGAAGCCCGCCGCGACGCGCAGCGTGTCGCCGAGGCGGGCGCCGACCGCGGTTAAGAGTGCGTCGTTCGCCGCGATCTCGTCTGCCAGGTTCGGCAATCGGCCGTCGAGCAGCTTGTAATCGCCCTGCACCGTGGCAATGGTCCCGAGCGCCGCGGCGCTGACGGACGCGGTGCCGTGCTCGACGTGCAGCTGAGCGCCGAGGACGGGACTCACGGCGATGACGTCGCCCCGCGCGCGCAGCTGTTGAACGATTCCTGACGCGTCCGGAATCGTCGCATCGGTGTCGAAGGGCAGCGTCCCTCTAGGCGCGAGCCGGATCTGGAATCCCTGCGCCAGGAGCAGCGAGCCGAACGAGACGCGCATTCCGCTCGCCAACATCACCATGTCGAGCAGCATCGCCGCGGAGATGGCGACGCCGACGACGGCGAGCAGCGTCCGCGCGCGCTGCCTCACGAGCGAAGCACGGGCCAGGGCGAGGATCATCGGACCGTCACCGCCCGAAGAGCGTGAGGGGCGGCCGGCGCACGAGGCGCTGCGCCGCGAGCCATCCCGCGCCGAGCCCCAGCCCTAACGAGAGCACGACGGCGATGGCGACGATGTCGCCGGTAATGAGCGAGAAGGTGAGCGGCGTGCGATAGACGCGCTGGTAGTGCCAGTTCACGAATGCCGACACGGCCGCGCCGAGCCCGACGCCCGCGACGCTGCCGAGCGTCGCGATCAACGCCGACTCGAGAACGACGCTCCGCACGATCGTCCGTCCCGAGATCCCCATCAGTCGCAGCGCGGCGACGTCGCGCCGCCGCTCGTCGACCTTGAGCAGCATGATGCAGAGCAGGAACACCGCGCTCGCGACGATAGTGATCACGCCGATCGCGCGATGAAAGCGGCTCACGACGAGGAAGGTCGTCGAGCTCTCGACGGCGATTTCATGGGATGAGTATGCGCGAAACCCGAACGCCGCTTCGTCGATCGCGCGACGTGCCGTGTCGGCACCGCCGGCGCCCCGCGTCGCGACGGCGAATCGCTCCACCCGGTCGCCGTAGCCGACGAGCTGCTGCAGCTCGTCGAGGTGGACGCGGATCCGATACGCGCCCTTCGCGACCTCCGACGGATCGCGCGACCGCCTGACGAGCCCCGACACGATCACCGTGTCGCCCGCACCGCCCGGTGTCGACGCGAGCACGAGCGTGTCGCCGATGCGGATCCCCGCGTCCTGCGCGATGCGTTCGTCGATCGCCACCGTGCGTGGTGCGTGGTGCGGGGGAACCGAATCGATTCCCTGCGTCGCGACCGCAAGCGCCGCGATCCACGGCAATGCGAAGAGGGCCGCGGTCACCCGCGACCCGGAAGATTCAGCTGCGCTGGTTCCGCGCCCACACCGCCGTGTCTTTGAGCGCGGCGCGCGTCTCCTCGAGCGTGTACGACGGCTCTTTGAGAACGCCCATGCCGCGCCGCAGCAGCACTACCGCCAGCACCAGCTCCAGCACGCCCGTGACGAGTGCGCCGACCCACATGTGTCCCGCCGCGATACGCCCGATCAACGTGGCGAGAAAGATCGTGAGGGCGACCAGCATCACGACGCCGATGCCGAAAGCAACGGCGAGCTGCACCGCCCCGGTGCCCGCACGCTGCACGCTCTCCTTCATCTCGAGCTTCGCCAACCGCACCTCGTCGGCAACGAGCCGCTTCGAGTCGTCGCCGAGCTGCCGGATGAGATCCGGAATCCCCGCGTCGGGGTCGGTCTGAATTCGTTCCATAGCCACGCGCAGACTCCGCTGGTGGATTCGGCGTGGATTCGGGCAAGCTTTGTTCCGTTGGCTACGCCTCGCGCTTGCGACGGCTCTCGACGAACACCTGCGCGGCGAGACTCGGTCCGATGGCGCTCTCGCGGTCGGCCCGACCAGACCGACCGGCGACGCGCGAGCCTTCGCTTCCCTCGCGCACGATGCGCAAGGTAATGGGACCGCCAAACGGAGCCCGCGCGACCACTCGCACGTCGGCGCCCGGCGTGACGCCAAGCTCCGCGAGGTAGCGCAATCGCTCGGGATCACGGTCGCCGACCATGCGGATCCGGACGACGTGCCCCACGTCCACGTCGACGAGCGCGAGGAGCGGGCTGGCCTCGAGGGTGCCGTCGCGCGTCGGGATCGGCGCTCCATGCGGGTCCGTGGTCGGCTCGCCAATGGCCGCCGCCATCCGATCGATGAGCTCGTCGGACGCCGCGTGCTCGAGCCGCTCGGCTTCCTCGTGCACACGATCCCACGGGTAGCCAAGGGCATTCGTGAGATATGCCTCGATGACCCGATGGCGTCGAATCGTGCGCAGCGCCGCGCGTCGGCCGGCATCGGACAGCCGCACACCGCGATAGCGCTCGTAGCTGATGAGCCCCTGCTCGGCGAGCCGGCGCAGCATTCCCGTCACGGAGGCGGGCGCGATGCCGAGCGCCTGCGCGATCTCGTTCGTTCCGGCGGCAGGTGGATGCTCCCGATGTCCGCTGCCAGCCGCGTCGGCCAACTCGATCTCGAAGATGGCCTTTAGATAATCCTCAACAGGCGCCGTGAGGAACGGCGCGGACTTCTCCATCATCACGGCGTGCCCCGAAGGGGTGCCTGGCGATTCTGGGTCTCCTCGGCGGTCGTGATCGCCGGCGTCGGACCGGACGGGCGACGCTCGGCGCGGACGAGCAGCACGGGAACTCGAGAGATGTGTCGCACCTCGTTCGCCACACTCCCGTACAGGAGATCCTGCAGGAATCGGTGGCCGTGGGTCGACATCGCGATGAGATCGCAGTCCTCACGTACCGCAGCTTCGGCGATCTCCGCGCCGGGATTACCGGCGGCGAGCACGCACTCGGCGGACACACCCTCGCTCTCCAGCGAATCGGCAATCCGCTCGAGGTACTCACGATCCTCGCGCATCTCCTCGGATTCTCGCAGGTGCAGCTGCTTCACGTTGCGCGCCGCCCAACCGTCGGCGACGTGAATCAGCACGAGCGATGCGCCGCAATGCCGGGCGAGCTTGCGGATGTGCGCGAGAATTGTCTCGTCGTAGGGCGAGTGCTCGAGCGGTACCAGGATGCGCTTGTACATGGCGCTCCGTTCCTCAGGCTCCGAACCCACGCATGGTCTGCACCAGCAGCCACGCATTCAGCGCGGCAATCACCACCGCGACGCTGTACGCAAGGAACTTCAACCAGCCACGATTCACGAATGCGCCCATCTTCGCGCGCTCGGAGGTGAATCGCACCAGTGGGAATACCGCGAACGAGAGCTGCAGGCTCAGGATCACCTGACTGAACACGAGCAGCTTCGCCGTCCCCCTCTCGCCGTACAAGATAGCCGTCACGACCGCCGGAACAATCGCGATCCCGCGGGTGATCAAGCGCCGCAACCATGGCCGCAGCCGAATGTGCAGAAAGCCTTCCATCACGATCTGGCCGGCGAGCGTGCCGGTGAGCGTCGAGTTCAACCCCGAGGCGAGCAGCGCGAGGGCGAAGACCGCGCTCGCTCCCGCGCCGACGAGTGGTGTCAGCAGCTTGTATGCGTCCTGAATCTCCGCGACCCCCGTGTGCCCGCGGGTGTGGAACGCCGCGGCGGACACGATGAGAATGGCCGCGTTGATGAAGAGCGCAAAGGTGAGCGCGATCGTCGAGTCGACGAATGCGTACCGAACGGCTTCGCGCCGTCCGGCGGCGGTCTCCTCGTACCGCCGCGTCTGCACGATCGAGGAATGGAGATACAGGTTGTGCGGCATCACCGTCGCGCCGAGGATGCTGATCGCGATGTACAGCATGTCGCGATTGCGAACGATCTCGGGTCGCGGAATGAAGCCGGCGGCAACGCCGGCCAGATCCGGCTTCGCGCGAATGATCTCGAAGAGGAAGCAGAGACCGATCGTCGCGACGAGCGCGACCACGAGCGCTTCCAGCAAACGGAAGCCCTTGTTCTGCAGAAAGAGCACGAGCATGACGTCGAGCGCGGTGAGAATGACGCCCCACGTCAACGGAATGCCGAAGAGCAGATTGAGCGCGATCGCCGCGCCGATGACCTCCGCCAGGTCGCAGGCCGCAATGGCGATCTCGCAGAGCAGCCAGAGCATGATGTTCGTGCCGCGCGAGTAGTGATCGCGGCATGCCTGGGCGAGGTCGCGTCCCGTTACGATGCCGAGCTTCGACGCCAACCCCTGCAGCAGCACGGCCATCAGATTCGAGAGCAGGATCACGCTGAGCAGCGTGTATCCGAATGCCGAGCCGCCGGCGAGGTCGGTGGCCCAGTTGCCGGGATCCATGTAGCCGACGGCGACGAGATATCCGGGTCCGGCGAAGGCGAGGATCTTCCTCCACCATCGACCGTCGGAGACTGGAATGCTGCGATAAACCTCCGCCAGGCTCGGTGCGACGCGTGCGCGGCGCCACCCGTGGTCGGGGGTCGGAACGTTGGGCTGGGAGAGGCGTTCTGGATGGGCCATGGGAAGATTTAGTGTTGCCTAATATTTTCTTGAGGCTCGATTAACGCAAGGTGCCTCTTGCGCCCTAGCAAGGCTCGTGAAATAATTAGCTCAGCTAACTAATCCGCCGTCCTCGTCCCCTGCCGGAGGATCGCATGACCGCCACTTCGCCCGCCGCCCCCATGGAAACGCCGACGCTTTCCCTCTCTCGGATCGGCCAGATCGCGATCGTGGTAAAGGACGTCGAGCGGTCGACGGCGTTTTACCGCGACACGCTTGGCATGCGCTTTCTCTTCGCCTTCCCCGGTCTCGCGTTTTTCGACTGTGATGGCGTTCGCATCATGCTCAGCAAGCCGGAGGCGAAGGAGTTCGATCATCCGAGCTCGGTGCTGTACTTCCGTGTCGCGGACATCAACGCCGCGTATGAGACCCTGCGAAGCCGCAACGTGGAGTTCATGGACGGGCCGCACATCGTCGCGCGCATGCCGGAGTACGATCTCTGGATGGCGTTCTTCCGCGATCCCGACGCCAACGTCTTCGCGCTCATGGCCGAGGTCGGAAAGAGCTAAGGCTCGTTAGGCGAGCGGAGGTGGAGCGCGCGCGATCAGCGCGCGCGACTCCAAATCGGCTTGCTCCGAGCGCAGCGAGGAGCGGGAATGCGCGTCGTTTGATCGTTAGACTGGGTCTTCCAAGTATTCCAAAAACTGACGGAGCACACGCTCCGTCAGACCCCAGACGGTGTACGCGCCGTGGCGGAACGCCGAGACCTGCCGCTCGCCGGATCCGTGAATCGGGACCATCGCGGTGCCCCACGCCGCGCGCTCGCGCAGCGCCGCCAGCGGCACCCAGAACGCCTCCGCCACTTCGGAGCTCTGCACGATCTCGAGCTCCGGCTTCACGACGGCCACATACGGCCTGACAATGATCGGCGGCAGCGTCGGTGTGCGGGGACTGATGTCGTCGAGCGCGCCGAGGACCCTGCCGTCACGCGCGAGATCGACGCCAGTCTCCTCCCACGTCTCGCGAATCGCCGTCTGCTCCAGATCGTGATCGCCCGGCTCCATGCGTCCACCGGGACAGGCGACGTGGCCGCTCCACGGATCGCCTTCGGCTTCGGCGCGCTTGATCATGAGGAGCTCCGGATCGGCCGGCTCGCCCGTGCCGGGGCGTAATACGAGCGCGATCGCGGCGAGCCGGCGAAGCCCGTCACTACTGTCGATTGCGATGCCTGGGCGCGTCGCGAGCGCGGCGCGTAGACGTCGCACGTCCGGCATGTCGAGCAGCGCGTCGATCGTCGTCATCGGTCGGCCAGCCAGTTCAGCAAATGCTCAACCAGCGACCTCGCCGCCCAGCGCCACCCAGTCGCGAAAGCCGCCGGCGAGCGACGCCACGTCCCGATAGCCCATCTGCTGGAGCGTGTCGGCGGCGAACGCCGAGCGGTTGCCGTTGGCGCAGTAGATGACGACGCGCTTCTCGCGCGGCACGAGCGCCTCGATCTTGGTCTCCATCGAGCCGCGGGCGAGATGCACCGCGCCGGGAATCGTCCCGAGATTCACTTCCGGCTGCTCCCGAATGTCGAGAAAGACCACGTCCGGCCTGGCGGCGCGGAGCGCGATCGCGTCGCGCGCCGAAATCTCCGTGACGCGCGCGCGCGCTTCGTCGAGCAACTCTTGTCCTGTCTTGTACGAGGGCATTCCAATCGTGCGTGAAGGTCACTCCAAGATACGCAGCGTGCGGGCATCCGCGTCGAGCTCGGCCTGGGCGCCGAGCGGCAGCGTCCACTGGTCGGAGACGTGGCCGATCGGCGCGCCCGCGATGCAGGGTACGCCAAGCGAGCTCGCGACCTCGCCGAGCACGTCGTCGAGAGTGCGCACGCCGAGCGACTCCTCCGGCGCGTCGCGCGGAATGTCCGTGAACTGCCCGAAGACGAGACCAGCGCACGCGCCGAGCGCTCCGGTGAGCCGGAGCTGCGTGAGCATGCGATCGATCCGATACACCGCCTCGTTCACGTCTTCCATCACGACGATGGCGCCGCGATAGTCGGGCGCGTACGCCGTTCCCGCGAGCGCGCAGAGGATCGCGAGGTTTCCGCCGACGAGCCGGCCCCGCGCCCGGCCCCGAGCGAGGATCAGCGCGTCCTCGGCCGGGCCGCCCGGATCCCCGCCCGTGACGGCACGCTGCAGCGATTCGCGTGAGAAGACACTCAACTCTGCCCGCGCCGTGGGCCCGTGAAAGGTCACGGCGTCGCACCGCGTCGCAGCCGCGGCGTGCAGTGCCGTGATGTCCGAGTAGCCGATCACTGGCTTGGGACGCCGGCGCAGTGCCGCGTAGTCGATAGTTTCGAGAATACGCATCACGCCGTAGCCGCCGCGAATGCACCAGACGGCGTCGATCGAATCGTCGACGAGCGCGCTGTTCAGATCGGCGAGACGCGCGCCATCGCCGCCGGCGAGGTAGCCGTCGCGCGCGAGCACGTTCGCGCCAACGACCGGAACCCACCCGAGCGATCGCACGTTCTGTTTCGCGCGCTCGAGATCGTTCTCACCATTGAGTGGGCCTGCCGGCGCAACGAGCGCGACGCGCGCATCGACGCGAATCGAAGGACGACGCATCAGCCGAGGCCGGCAGGCAGGGGCAGGAGCTGAATTGCTCGCGTCAATGGTCGTGCTCGCGTCACGCGTCGCAACGTAGACCACCGCTCGAGCACGGTCAACTCGGGTCAAAGTGCGGTAGGTGGCACCGTACCTGCTCAGCCATTCCCGGGCGTGGCGCGTGGCAGAGGATGGTTGCGCCGCGGATCATCACACTCGGAGGATGCAGACGATGGCTGACCGCAAGGACGATCTCAACAAGAGTGGCTCGAGTGGCTCGTCAGGCAGTTCTGGTAGCGACTCGATGTCCGGCAGCAGCGGAAGTGGCACCTCGGGAAAGAGCGCGGGCTCGAGCGGTTCGAGTGGCGGCTTCGGGCAGCAGTCCGGCAGCAGCGGCTCTCAGGGCCAGGGCCGCACCGATCGCGGCAATCAGAATGACGAAGGCATCGGTAGCTCGGCGACGCGTGGCCGTCAGGGCGACGGCGACATGACGGATCCGGAGCTCGGCAGCAGCCAGCAGAGCGGCCGCACTGGCAGCGGCTCGACAGGCAGCTCGGGCTCATCGGGCGGCAGCAGCTCTTCTGGCTTCGGCAGCAGCGGCTCGTCGGGCTCGTCAAAGTCCGGCTCGAGCTCGGGCAGTGGCAGCCAGAGTGGTCAGAGCGGCCAGAGTGGTCAGAGTGGTCAGAGCGGCCAGAGCGGCCAGAGCGGCCAGAGCGGCTCGTCGGGTGGCATGGGCGGCTCGAGTGGATCGAGCGGCTCGTCCGGTGGAATGGGCGGATCGAGTGGCTCGTCCGGTTCGAGCGGCAGCTCGGGTGGTTCGAGCGGCTCGCGCGGCTCCAGCGGCTCGGGCGGATCGAGCAGCGGCTCGTCACACTAAGCGCAGCTCGCGTTCACGAGAGGGCGTCCAGACGGACGCCCTCTTCGTGTTTCTGCCTTGCTCCGTCATCGGTGACGGGTAGCTTTGGCGCGTGTCGCGCCTCTCGCTCAGTACGCGCGTCCTCCTCGCGCTCGTCGCAGGGCTGGCTTTCGGTCTCTTGCTCAGCCGCGCGGGCGCGGCAACGAGCGAGCGCGTCGTCGCGTACGTCGAGCCATTTGGCACGGTGTTCGTCAACGCGATTCGCATGACGGTGATCCCGCTCGTCGTCTCGCTCGTCGTCGTCGGAATCGCGAGTGCCGACGCGAGCCGCATCGCCCGGCTGGGGACGCGTGCGCTCGTCGTCGCGTTCCTCTTTCTCTGCCTCTCGGGATTCGTCGGCGCGATCCTCGCGCCAATTGCGTTTTCGCGCCTCGAGATCGATCCGGTTGCCATCGCCGCGCTGCGGGCGCGGGCCGCGAGCTCGCTCGCAGGCGGCGCCACCCAGTCGACGGGCGGCCTAACGAGATGGCTCACTGATCTCGTTCCCGCCAATCCCATCCGCGCTGCCGCCGACGGCGCGATGCTTCCCCTCATCGTCTTCGCCGTTCTCTTCGGCCTCGCCCTGCTGTCGATCGAGGCCGAGCAGCGCGAGCCGGTCGTGCGATTCTTCCGCGGCGTGGGCGAGGCGATGCTCCGTCTCGTGCGCTGGGTGCTCGTCCTCGCACCGTTAGGCGTCTTCGCGCTGTCGCTGCCGCTCGTCGCCCGGCTCGGTGCCGTCGCCATCGGCGCGCTCGCCGCGTACGTCGCGCTCATCGCCATCGCGACGACGGTGTTCGCGCTGCTCGTGCTCTACCCGGCGGCCGCGATCTTCGGCCGCGTGCCGATCGAGGGCTTCGCGCGCGCGGTCTTCCCGGCGCAAGCTGTCGCCTTTTCCTCCCGCACTTCACTGGCTGCTCTTCCTGCCCTCATAGAGGGTGCGCAGCGCCGACTCGGCATGACGGCCGAGACGAGTGGGTTTCTCCTCCCACTCGCGTCGGCGCTCTTTCGTGTCGGGGCGGCGATGGGACTCACCGTCGGCGCGGTCTTCATCGCGCGTCTCTACGGCGCGGACCTAACGAGTGCGCAGGTGCTCACCGCCGCGGCGACCGCGGTGCTCACCAGCTTCAGTATTCCCGGCATTCCTGGCGGCTCGATCATCGCCATGGTACCCGTGCTCGCGAGCGTTGGACTGCCCGCGGAGGGGATCGGCGTCCTCCTTGGCGTCGACACCATTCCGGACGCGTTCCGGACGACGGCGAACGTGACCGGCCAGATGGCCGCGGCCGTGATCGCGGAGCGCCGGCGCGGCTGATGTCGCTCGTCTGGGCGCTGGTTGCCGCCGCGCCGTGGATCGTAGTTCCGCCGCTGGCGATGCTCCGCGTGCGGCACTCGCGCTCGCTCGACGACGAGTCCGCCACGCCGCCGACGCATGCGCCAACGGTGTCCGTCATCGTGCCGGCGCGCGACGAAGCCCGCAACATCGGTCGCTGCGTTCGGTCGATCCTGGCGAGCCGCTACCCGTCGCTCGAGCTGATCGTCATCGACGACCACTCTCGCGACGACACGGCGACGCTGGCGCGGCAGGCGGCGGCGGGCGACGCGCGGCTTCACCTCGTCGCGAACCCGCCGCTGCCT
>Ga0070681_10005822_pt1 | contig 11930 bp, 7 predicted proteins | sample KBSC83BmetaG_FD_65650 | JGI IMG/M metagenome (GOLD analysis project Ga0070681, IMG submission 65650) | Corn rhizosphere microbial communities from Kellogg Biological Station, Michigan, USA - KBS C8-3B metaG | ecosystem: Host-associated > Plants > Roots > Rhizosphere | place: USA: Michigan...
TCGCTGAAGATCACGCCCGAGACGCTGAAGAACCAGCAGGACGTCGTCAGCGAAGAGGTGCGCGTCAACGTGCTGAACCAGCCGTATCAATTCTTCGAGTGGATCAGCCTCTGGGGGAACGCGTTCACCAACTGGAATAACTCACATAACGGCTACGGCGAGTTGTCGGAGATCAACGCTGCCACGATCGAAGACGTGCGCAGTTTCTTTAAGACTTACTACGCACCAAACAACGCGGTGCTGACAGTCGTCGGCGACGTCGATGTTAACGACGTCAAGAAGATGGTCGAGAAACACTTCGCAAACATTCCATCGCAACCGGCTCCGCCTCGCGCCGATCTCACTGAGCCACCGCAAACGAAAGAGAAACGAATCTCGCAAACTGACAAGCTCGCGAATCTTCCGGCGCTCGCCATCGGCTATCACGTACCACCGCAGAACTCGCCGGACTTTCCGGCCATGGCGCTGCTGGTCCAAATTCTCCAGGGCGGCGACAGTTCGCGCTGGTATCAGCGGTTGGTGAAGGAGAAAGAGTTGACGCTCGATCTCACTGGCGGACTGAACTACTTCGGCAACGAGTTTGACTACGTTGGTCCAATGATCATGACCACGCGGACGACGTACAAGCCGGGCCACACCGCTGACGAGATCCTCAAGGAAATGGACGCGGTCGTTGCCGACCTGAGCTCCAAAGGTGTGACCGAGAAAGAACTGGCTGACGCCAAAGTCCAGTATCGTTCAAACTTCTACAGCCAGGTCGAGTCGAGTTTCGGCAAGGCACACCTGCTCTCGGCGCTCGCGCTCTTCCGCGACGATCCGCAACAGATTAATTCGTTGCTAACACCCTTCGAGAACGTAACTGCCGCACAGGTCAAAGCCGCAGCCGCGAAGTACATGGTCGCCACGAACCGGACCGTGATCGATCGCGTTCCCGAAGCCAAAGCGCAACCAAAGACGGGCCAGTAAGGACCATGAAAGGGACCAGCATGAAAACTCTACTTGCGATACTACTGTTAGCAACTGTCAGCTTCGCGCAACAAAAAACGCCGCCCGCTCCCGGTGCAGCGAGGCCTTTGAATCTCCCGAAGATCACGGAAAAGAAACTCGCGAACGGATTGACGGTGGTCATGGCGCCGCTGCCAAATGTTCCCAAAATATCCGCGATACTGACTTTCCGTTCGGCAACTACGGCGAGCGATCGCGAAGCTCATCCGGGCATCGCGCAGATCGCCGCCTCGGTCGCAAACGAAGGCACAGACTCTCGCACCAGCAAACAGATCAAAGAAGAGCTGCGTTCGATCGGCGGCACTCTCGGACTCGGCAGCGATGCCGATTCGACGACCATGAGCGCCTCGTCGCTTTCGGAGTTCTCGCCGCGGCTGTTTGAACTGATGAGCGACGTGGCCCAACATCCTTCGTTTCCGGAAACGGAAGTGAAGCTGGCGCAGGAAAACACGATCCAGCAGATTCGAGCCGGCCGCGCCGATCCGGGTTTTCTCGTCAACGAACGTTTCCAGAAGGCAGTCTTCGGAAATCACCCGTATGCTTTTGTCGTTCCGGATGAGAAATCGATCAGCGCATTGACGCGAAACGACCTGCGCGCGTTTGTGACGAAGTTTTACATTCCGAACGCCGCGCACCTCATCGTTGTCGGTGATATCGACGTTGACAAGACGTTCGCGGAGATCGAGAAGGCTTTTGCCGGTTGGAAAAGTGGCACTGTGCCGCCGGATGAGAATCCTGCCGTGCCGACTCGAGACAAGCGCCAGATTTATTTCGTCGATCGGCCGGGCTCGATTCAGTCGGCCATCTACATCGGCAACGTCAGTATCCCACGCAAAGACAAGGACTACTTTGCGATCCGCACGGCCAACACGATCTACGGCGGCTCGTTCTATTCACGTTTGACGCGGAACATCCGCGAGACGAAGGGTTACACTTATTCGCCGTTCAGCTCCGCAAACACACTCGCGAAGAGCGGATCGTTTGTGGCGGGCGCTTTCGTGCGCAACGAAGTCACTGGTCCAACGTTGCTCGAAATCTTTTACGAGCTTGACCGTATGCGTGTGCTGCCGGTGACGGACGAAGAACTGAACGCCGCGAAGGAATTCAGCACCGGCAATTTCTCGGTCGAGCTGGCGAGCCAGTTCGGGCTCGCAGGTCGCATCAACACGATCTACACGTACGATCTCGATAAGAACTTCATCAACGACTTCCGCCCGAAGATTGAAGGACTCACGGCCGCGGACATTCAGCGAGCGGCGGCGAAATACTTCGACACGTATCACGCTGCGATTGTGATTGTAGGCGACTGGGAAAAGGTGAAAGACCAGGTCACACCGTTTGGCGACGTGACGATCTATGACGTGGAGGGCAATGTCAAAGCTAAGTCGTAACTAAGTTACGATACGAGCCACGTCACGTAGTCACTGATCTGGCCGATCATCACGGCGCCGTCCTTCATCAGCCCCGAGACGATCAGGAACAGCCGGTCGCCGAGTAAAAAAGGCACGAAGGCGAGTGACACCGATCCAACCATAAGCAGGTTGGACGCAATTTCTGAGAATTCATTCTTCTTCATAACGAGTTCTCCAGCTGATTTGCGCGGCAATAGACATGCCGCGCGCGGCCCAAAACATCAAGTGGTTATTATTAAGCGACTTACCGGATCTTGCGTGTCCGCTGGTCCAACTCACAACCCGTCAACCTTCGGTCACTCTGCGAACCCTCATGCAAATTGATTTCTCTGCGGCCCTCAGCGGCCCTCTGCGCCCTCTGCGTTGAGTGAGATCTTCATCGCAGAGATCGCAAACGGCCGCAGAGCTACGCAGAGAATCAATCTGACTTCTCCATAACCGAATTCGGCCCAATCTGATTGAACTTCAGTCAACTGAACTGATTGCTTTGTGGAATTTTGTCCAGAGAACTTTTCTGGCACCACGATTGCTCAATGGACCGCCGTGGTTCTTCCACTTGGAGATGCGAATGCGAAAGAGCAAAGCTAACTTACACACGACGCGCAGCGGTGGCGGCTTCTCCACCATCGAACTTGTTATCGTCATAACGATCCTGACGATCGTTACCGGATTCGGCGTGATGGGAATTAACAGCGCCAAAGCCAGCATTCGTCTCTCAGGCGCCGCGCGTGAGTACGCTTCGTATATCGAGAGAGCGCGACTCTATTCCATTCGCAGTCACGCTGAAACGGCAGACGAAAGAGCGAACGTAGCCATTAACGATGGCGCCACCAGCTACAACGTTAGTATGGATCTCGACGGCGACGGTGTGCTGGATACTAAAACAATCCCGCTGCCTACCGGCGTCAAGTTCAGTACCGTCGAAACCATTGGTTTCGATTGGCGTGGTCGAACATGGAATACGGCCGGCGCAATAACAAGATCCAACGCCCAGGTCTCCATCACGTTAACGAACGACATCGATACCGTCTCCGTCGATGTTACCGGCTCCGGCGACGTCACGATCGACAGCGCGGTATTCGATGACGAAGTGCCGAACGTGACTCTCAACATCGGCGATCTCGCAAGTGGCGCTACACCTGCTTCAACACCAGGTTCAGGAGCTACGCCAGTGCCTTCACCTGCTGCGAGCGCCACGCCCGCTGCTAGTCCGCAGGCAACACCAACCCCGGATCCCCTCGGTGGTCTGCTGGGCAACATATTGCCGACACCGACGCCCACCCCGACGCCGACTGCAACTCCAACAGCAACTCCGACCCCGACTCCAAGGGCAACTGCAACTCCAACTCCCGCAGTCTGCTCAGTCACAGCAGATCAGATCGCAGTGATCCTGCACATGAATGGTTCGGCGACGATCAAGGTGAGTACCAGTTCGTCCTCGAGTCAGACGATCAACGCCACATCGAGTAGGCCTTCTGACCTCCAGGTAAGCCCGAGTAACCAGTCAGTTTCAGCCGGAGGCACAGTTTCGTTCACAGTCAAGTCGAAGAAATCGATGGGTATTTATTCAGTAACTTTCAGCACGGGCTGTGGTTCGAAGACCGTGCCCGTGACTGTGATTCTCTAAGAACAAAGAAAAAATGATAACCCCACGCGCCCAAAACAAAACTCCCAACTCCCAGAGCGGTTTTTCCCTCGTTGAAACGTCGATCGCGCTGCTTGTCATGATGGTTGGCGCTCTCGCCTGCTCCTCGTTGTTTGTCTTCTCTCTTCAGAACAACGTCGGCGGCGGCGAACGCGCCCTCGCAATGGCTGTGGCCCAACAACAGTTGGAAGAGATTAGAAGCGTCACCTTCGAAGACACGACTTTGACCACAGGCACGACAACGGCAACGGTCAGCAGCGGCGGGCGAAACTACGCTGTGCAGCGAACAGTCGCCGACGAAACCAACTCCGATAATAGTCCGAAGCAGTTAAAGCGAATCACAGTCACTGTCACTCCGCAGACCGCCGGCCCGGACTGGATGCGCACACCTGTCGTGCTCGTCTCCGAACGCTCCACACTCGCATCAGGCAGTTACCTGGTGGCCAACTAATTTTCAAAATCAGAAGGAAAGTTCGATGCAAACTCGACCTTTAAACAATCAGTCTGGCTTCTCGCTGCTCGAGTTGATTATCGCGATGGGTATTACCGTCACGATCATGGGGCTCTCCAGTTCCCTCTTGGCTGGATCGTTCAACATCCGCTCGCGCGAGGATCGCAAGTCAGACGCAATCGCGGACGTGCAGCGCGCGCTGAATATCATGACGCGCGAGATCAGCAACGCCGGCATGAAGTTGCCTGGCGGACTGCCAAACGTCTCGAGCAACGGCATAGTAACAGGTGACAGCGATACGAAGTCGATCCGCATCGTGTCTAACCTGAACGGCTTGCCCGACTCGGCGAACGGTTACTTCGAAGACTCGGACGTTAACGATACCGATGAAGACGTCAAGTTTCTGATGTACGTGGATGCGGATCGCGGACAACGTTACATCGTGCGTTACGAAAAGAACGGGTCGAATCAAACGACCGTGCTCGCCAATCGCATCGACTCGCTCGTTTTTCGTTACTACGATGAGAAAGTTACTTACAGCACCACCGTCGACGCCGACGGCACGTGCGACATCACGAACGTAGTTAACGCATCCGGCACTGCGAAGACTGAAGTGTCACCGGGTTCAGCAAAGTATGTCGTGATCGCAGTTGGCGTAACACTCCCCTCAGTCGGGTCTGTTGGTGCAACAGGTTATCAGCCCGCATCTCGAGTTCAACTCACATCCGACGTCGTTCTGCGCAACTCAATCGTTTACTAAGGAGCTCTGATTCCAGCAATGAACACCCAGGCGAAAGCAAACTACAACCGCAAGCGCGCAGGCGAAAAAGGCGCCGCGCTCGTAACGATGCTGCTGGCGTCAATGCTTATTCTCGGCGCCGGTGGCGCACTGATAATGACGACGACGATGTCGGCAAACAATTCCATCAATTCAACCGCGGAGATGCAGGCTTATTACGTGGCCGAAGCAGGCATGCAATCGACTCTCAACGTGCTGCGCGGCAATACGAAGCCTTTGCTCGTCGCGAGCGATCGCATGAGTTTCCGCACCGCGATCATTCCGAGCATCTCGAACGGCGGCAATACAGGCACGGCGCGGCTCGCAGGCTGGCTTCCGTATAACCAACCTTCGGATCCGAACAGCCTCGTTCCGGTCACGATCGGATCGGTTACTGGTGGTTATCGTGTGACGGTTGAGAACATGGACCCGACCAGTCACATCGTTCAGTTCGAGACGTCGGCAACGATCGACAACGGTAACGCAGGCGCCACTTACAAAAAGACTTTCGGAACCGTCGGCGGTACGGACGAAGTGACGATTCGATACTCAGGCCAGCCGAGCACGACCTTGTCGCCCGATGAAAATACTTTTCCGCTTACGCTCGACTCCGCGCTCGGTAGTTTCATCATCGAACGGCCGGCCACGAGCACCGCAAACGGTGTTGTCATTCCGAAGACCGGTTTCGAGATCACGATCACACAAACACTGCCGTGGACGGCAACCACTTATCTTGAAGGAACATTCGAAGGCAACGTTGATACGGCTGCAACCACAGTCAAAGTGACGTTCGACAAAGCATCAGTGAAAGCCGACGGCACGACTTACGCACTGAATCTCGCGGGCGGCACGCAGGTGCTCAATCTTTCTTACACGTCGTCGCCGAGCACGACTTCGATTCCGGCGAAAGTCACTTCTCCCGATCCAAAACGTTTGCTGGTCAAGTCGTACGGGTTTGGACCACAGGGCGCCAGGAAGCGTTTGGAACTGATGATCAATAAAGCCAACCTGGACTTTGAAGTGCCGGCCGGCGTGACCTTCCGCGGTGCTGACGATTGCACGCCATTGTCACTCGACACGGGAAGCAGCGGCGCGAAGTGGTATTCAGGTGTCGACCACGCAGGTGTTGAGGCGCAGCGACCCGCATTCGCTGTTTCGCCGTGCGACCAGGACGATGCCCAAGCCGGGATCAAGAAGCCCGACACCGTTGTCGATCCTGAAATCGGTCTGCTCGGAGATATCGATACGACGCCAGGCACGGTCGAAACACCGTCATTTCTCATGACTGCCGATCGCGCGCGTGCTTATCTCAACAGTTTGCAGTCGAAGGCGGAGTCGACCGGTCGGTATTTCAAATCGGGCACGACGGTAAACGACTCGGTAAACAGTCCGATGTTCACGTTTGTCGATGGTGACTGCACGCTGGACGGTGGTTCGGGATTTTTGGTGGTGACGGGAACGTTGACGCTGCGCGGAAATCCAAACTTCAAAGGCGCGATTCTCGTGCTCGGCACTGGCGTGCTGATTCGCAACGGCGGCGGCAACGGCGACATCTACGGCGGGATCACGGTCGCTGCGTTTGGTCGAACTGCTGGAAATTTTACGGCGCCGACGTTCAACACGAATGGCGGTGGCAATTCAACGATTCAATACGATTCTGCGGCGTTGAAGAACGGCATCGGCTCCGGTACGAACGTCTCCGGCATCCGCGAGTTTTAATCACGCGGGTATTTACTGTACGGGCGGCCCTCTCTGGCCGCCCGTTTTTCGTAACAGATCTTGGCGCAAGACCGGCGGCCACAGAGGGCCGCACCTACAAAACGGCATGAGTGGCGTTAAGAAACGTTTGGCGCAGGTTCTCGTCGTTAACGTTCGCGGCGATGAAGTTCACGATCTCGGTGGCGCGTGTGGATGATTCCTGTGCGCCGCTCGTATCGCCGAGTTGCGATTTGAGTCGCGCACGATCGGCGTGAACTTTCCACGCGACCAGCGGCGCGGGATAGTTCGACAGTTCCGTCAGCGCCTCATCGAAATGCTTCTGCGCCTCTGCTAACTCACCGTTTGCGATTGCCAGTTTCCCCTTCAGTTGATGAGCGACAGCGATGTACTTGTGAACCTCATGCTCAGATGCACTCACATGCAACCGGTCAACGAACTCGCGCGCTTTCGTCAGCTCACCCTGACGCAGCCAGTGCTCCGCCATCGCTGCTTCAAAGCGAATGTTATAACGCCAGCGAAACCACGCATCGCGTTCGAAAATATCTCGCACTTCGTGAAACGCGGCCGCGGTCTGCTGATGCTCGCCGGCATGTGTGCAATCGATACCGCGATTGATTAATGAGTTCGCCTCCGCTTCGAGCACGTGATATCGCCGCGAGACCTCAATCCCGTCTTCGTTGTACTTGTGCGCTGACTCGAAGTCGTAAAGCTCGCGATAAATCCAACCGATGCAATTCGGGAATCGCGGATGCCAGAACAAGTCTCCATTGCGACGCGCCTTTTCAAGCGCTTCGTTCAACGTCGCGAGCGACGCCGACATCTTCCCCTGATTTCCCTGCGACAAGCCGAGAAAGAAGAAGCACGTCAACATCAGAAATCCGTCGCGCAACTCGGACGCGAGCCGCATCGCTTCGTTTATCGCCGTTATCGCGAGCGCATACTCCGTTTGGAAGAAGTGCAAGCAAGCGCGCCACGTCAAGCCACCGCACAAACCCGGCTTGTGATTCAGTTTTCTCGACGTCGCAATTGCTTCGTCCAACAACTTCTTCGCTTCTTGCAGCTCGCCGTAACAGCAATGTTTCAGACCCATCAGAAAGATCGTGTCCACTTTGTGTTTTTCGCTTCCGGCTTGTTCCGCGACTTCGAGCGCTTCGTTTGCACGCGCCACCATCTCGTCGAGACGATGCGAGAAGAACAGCGTCATCGTGAGCGCATTGAGCGCGGTCGACTGAAGCTCGAGCAAATTCAACACGCGCGCCTGGTCCAGCATGTCGGCGAAATCTTTGGCCGCCTGCGTGAAATTGCTCAAGGCGTGATTGACAGTGCCACGCTTGTGGTAGAGCGTCGCCAGGTGTGACGGTTGTTCGTCGGGCGGGAGCTTCTTGACGAGATTCAGAGCGCGCGTGTAATGCTCTTCGGCTTCGGCGTAACCGTAGAGTTTCGCAGCGTGATCGCCGGCGTGAATCAGGTATTCAATCGCGCGCGGAAAGTCGCGGCCCTGCTCGAAGTGCATCGCGAGCTGAGTCGCAATCTGCGGCGCACGCTTGCCGTAGTGACTGAGCAGTTGTTCGCCTGCCTGCTGGTGCAACATCACTCGTCGCTTGTTGACCAGGTCGCTATAGAGAAAGTTTTGATAGAGCGCGTGCGAGAAGCGATAGCGCGTGGCCAACGTGCCGTCAGGCAACTCCGCTTCGTCCTGAACGTCAATCAAGCGATGACTCTTCGCGATGCTCGCGAGCGACTCTTCGAGATCGATCTCGTCGACTCCAAGCAGTTTCGCCGTCACGCTCGAGAGAAACTCAGTGCCCTCGATGCTTGAATACTGCAACGCACGACGCTCTTCCGGGTCGAGCGCGTCGATCTTCTTGCTGATCATCGCACGCACGCTTTCCGGCGCGGCGAGATCCATTTCCGACAGTGGCCTGACAAGCGACCAACGACCGTTCACCTTCGACAAATCGCCACGCTCGCCGAGATACTGCAACAGGTTGGCGGCAAACAGCGGATGACCTTCAGTCTTTTCGTGAACGAGCGAAGTTAGTTCTTCAGGAAAATCGTTCGGCGAAAAGGTCGCATCCAGGTACTCGGCTATGTGCTCACGACTCCACAAATCCAGTGCCAATTCATCGCAGAGATTGTGCGCCTGCATCTCGGCCTTGTAGTGTTTGAGCGGATGCCCGCTGCGTTCGACGTCTTCCGGTCGATACGTGCCCGCGATCAGCAGCCGTTGCGTGCCGAGACGCTGCGAGAGATGGCGCAGCAAATCAACGCTCGAGGGATCGGCCCAGTGCAGATCTTCGAGCAACAGGACCACCGGCGACGCAGACGCGAGCATACCGAGCGCGTCGCCCATCTCGCGCATCATGCGTTCCTTGGTTGCGCCTATAGTCTCCTGTTGTAACTTCTCCAGCGAACCACTCGACACGAACGCAGTCGGCAACTCCATGCACCACGTCGGTGCATAAGTGCGCATGACTGCGGCGATTCGCTCGCGGCCGGGCCCCTGAAGCAACTCACCCATAGCATCGAGAAACGGCAGATACGCCTCGCCGGTGCCGTACTGTTCGACGCAACGGCCGCGTGAGATCAACAGACCGAGCGGATGCTTACGTGCGCGACGCAAAAACTCATCCGAGAGCGACGTCTTGCCGATGCCCGGCTCACCGGTGATGAAAACGATCCGACCCGAACCTTCGGTCGCCTGTTGTAGCAGCGCCTCGAGCTTCCTCATCTCCGGTTCGCGACCAACAAAGGAAGGCGCCGAGCGATCGATTAAATCCGCGTCGTAAACGATCGGTATTCCCGCCCACGCGCCGGTGATCGAAGAACGAAGACTCCGCAGCGCGTCCGCTATCTCTCGCGCCGATCGGTAACGACGTGTTTTGTCTTTCGCGAGCGCCCGCTCGATGATGAGATCGAATTCACTCGGCAGCTCCGGTCTCAACTTACTCGGTGGCGGTGGATCGATAGCGGCAATTGCGTGCATGATCGCGAGCACACTTGGACCACTGAAAGCGCGCGTTCTCGTTGCTGCTTCGTACAGCAGACTACCGAGCGAAAAGATTTCCGAACGCGGATCGAGAGGCTCGCCGCGAGTCTGTTCCGGAGACATGTACGCGGCGGTGCCGAGGACGATGCCAGGTCCGGTCAGGTTGGCGGCGAGTGTTAATGCTTCACGGTCAATTTCGTCCGTGTTCATACGGACCATCTTGGCGAGTCCGAAGTCTGTTACCTTCGCGATGCCTTTCGGTGTGATCAGAATGTTCGCGGGTTTGATATCTCGATGTATCAGGCCGATGGAGTGAGCCTCTTCGAGCGCGTCCGCGATCTGAATGCCGATATCAAATAGTGACGTCAACGGCAGCGCGCCGTTGACCGCGAGATGCGAAGTCAACGTTTCGCCTTCGACAAACTCCATGACGATGAAGTCGATGCCGTCAGCTTCTTCGATCGCGTAAATCGTGACGATGTTTGGATGATTTAGGACTGAAGCCGACTGCGCTTCAGCCAGCAAGCGGCGTTTGGCAGTTTGATCGGCGGTCGCCTCGGGCGCGAGCAGTTTGAGCGCGACGTAGCGTCCGAGCTTCGTGTCTTCAGCGCGGTAGACCTGGCCCATGCCGCCCTCACCAACTTTGTTGATGATGCGATAATGCAGGAGCATTCGTTCTGGTTCGACAGAACTCATCCAGAAACTCCGTAGGATGGACGGCTCGGAATGATATGTGTTCCAAATGAAACGCGCAAAGGAGCCGCAAAAAGGCACAAAGTTAAATCCCTGCATTAAAAAACAATTTTGAGCTTTTGGTGCCTTTTTGTGGCTGAAACATTTTGTTAGCCTATACCGAAATGGCTAAGACACTTCGCCTCGTGCTTCCTGTGTTATTGCTGATTCAATCAGCGAGCGCCTTACGACAACACAATTCAAGCCCGCTCGCCTTAAAGGACTGCGACGTTCAAGGAATTCAAGGCAAAGCAAAATGCGGCACGCTCGAGGTCTACGAAGATCGCGCGGCGCGCACAGGACGCAAGATCAATCTGAATATCATCGTCCTGCCTGCGACAAGCGCACAGCGCGAGCCGGATCCACTCTTCTACTTCGCCGGCGGACCAGGCTCCTCCGTGACTGAAGAGGCTGCCGGCCTCGCACAGCTCTTCGCGAAAATTCGCGAGCATCGCGATCTCGTGTTCGTGGACCAGCGCGGCACCGGCGGCTCGAATCCTCTGAACTGCGAGTTCTACAACGCCAACGATCTACAGTCGTATCTCGGCTACTTCTTCCCACTCGACGACATCCGCAAGTGCCGCACGCAACTCGAACCAAAAGCCGACCTGAAACTCTACACCACCACGATCGCGATGGATGATATCGACGACGCCCGCGCGGCGCTCGGCTACGATCGCATCAACATCGCCGGCGGCTCTTACGGAACGCGCGCAGCGTTGACGTACCTGAAGCGCCACGAGCAGCACGTGCGCACCGCAACTTTGCAAGGCGTCTCACCGACAAACCAGGACATGCCGGTCGACTTCCCGCAGCAAACAGAACGCGCGCTGCAAGGTGTTCTCTCCGAGTGCGTCGCGGATGAGCAGTGCAACAAAGCGTTTCCAAACATCAAAGCCGAAGCACAGGCAGTGCTCGCGCAACTCATCAAAGGACCAGTTGAAGTCGAAATACAAAAGCCTCGCTCGACCGACCACGTGAAGGTGAAACTCTCGCGCGATCTCGCCGCGGAAGCGATTCGTTACATGCTTTACAGTCCCGTCCCGGCGAGCCGGATTCCGCTGATGATTCATACTGCGGCTCAGGGCAATTTTGCTCAATTGGCGTACGCGGCGCTCGAATATCGCATGAATCTTGTAGCTACCGGCAGCAACGGCATGTATCTCTCCGTCACCTGCGCCGAGGACCTGCCATGGATC
>Ga0070681_10005824_pt1 | contig 11928 bp, 7 predicted proteins | sample KBSC83BmetaG_FD_65650 | JGI IMG/M metagenome (GOLD analysis project Ga0070681, IMG submission 65650) | Corn rhizosphere microbial communities from Kellogg Biological Station, Michigan, USA - KBS C8-3B metaG | ecosystem: Host-associated > Plants > Roots > Rhizosphere | place: USA: Michigan...
CACGAGACGCTGCGGCCGGCCGCCGAGTTCCAGCCGATCCAGTATCCGCGGCCGGACGGCGTTTTGTCGTTCGACAAGCCCTCGTCGGTCTTCCTGTCGGCGACAAATCACGAAGAGAACCAGCCGGTCCATCTCAAGCTGCGCGATCCGTCGATCCCGATCGCCGTCAACCTGCCGATGTATGCCGAACCGGCGCAGCGCTACTGCCCGGCCGGCGTCTACGAAGTGGTGACGGCCGACAACGGCCAGCCGCGCTTCCAGATCAACGCGCAGAACTGCGTGCACTGCAAGACATGCGACATCAAGGATCCGGCGCAGAACATCGATTGGACCGTGCCCGAAGGCGGCGGCGGTCCCAACTACCCCAACATGTGAGTCGAATGAGATTGAAGCCCCTCGCGCTGCTGTCGGCAGCGCTCCTGCTCGCCCTCCCGCTTTCCGGCAACGCCCAGGCCCCGCGCGGCCCCGCCGGCCAGAAGGTCGCTGTCCAGAAGGCTGCCGCGATCTCGCTCGGCGGCCGCTACCTTGCCGCGCGCGTGGCCGAGCAGGATCACGACTACGACAACGGTGCGACCCAGCTCGACCTGGCGCTGGTGCAGAGCCCCAACGACCCCGACCTGATCTACGCCGCCTTCCGCCTGCGCCTCTATGCCGGCCGGTTCGACGCCGCCGCGCTGCTGGCGCCGACCGTGCTGAAGGCCAAGCCCGGCGACGGCTTCGCCAATCTCGTGATGTCGGTGCAGCAGATCAAGAAGGGCGACTACCGCGCCGCCGAGACCCAGCTCGGGCGCATCGGCTCGGAGAACCAGCTCGGACCGCTGCGCGATTACGTGCTGGCCTGGCTGAAGGCCGGCCAGAAGGACTATTCGGCCGCGCGCCAGTATCTGGCGAAGCTGAAGCCGAGCGGCGGCGAGCGCGCCGAGGCGCCGGCGCTGGTCATCGACGCCGAGGTCGACGAGATGGCGGGCGACCGTGCCGCCGCCGAGACGAAGTATCGCCGCGCCGCGTCGCTCGATCCCAGCGGCCTGCGCATCGTGGTGTCGGCCTCCGACGGCTTGCGCCGGCTCGGCAAGGCCGACGACGCGCGCGCGCTCCTCAAGGCCTATGGCGAGAAGTTCGGCGACAGCGTCGTCATGGACGGCCTGCTGGCCGCCAACGCGCCGATGCCCAAGCCGCCGACCGCGGCCGCCGGCATCGCCGACATCATGTTCGACATCGGCGGCATCCTGAGCGCCGACCCGCGCAACCAGCGCACCGACCTGGCGCTGATCTTCGGCCAGTTCGCCGTCGAGCTCAGGCCCGACCACGATTTCGCCTGGCTGATGATCTCGGGCATCTACGAACAGTTCCAGGTCCTGCCGAAGGCGATCGCGGCACTGGCCAAGATCGGCCCGACCTCGCCGCTCTACTGGCAGGCGCGGCTGCGCATGGCCGCGCTCGACGCCCAGGACGGGCACTTCGACAAGGCGGTGGCGCAGCTCAGGACGCTGGTGGCCGAGAAGACCAACCGCATCGACGCGGCGCTGACGCTGGCCGACCTCCTGCGCGGCAAGGAGCGCTTCGCCGACGCCGTCGCGGCCTACGACACCGCCGTGTCGCGGCTCAAGGGCTCGAGCGAGCGCTACTGGCCGATCTACTTCGGGCGCGGCATCTGCCTGGAGCGGGTCAAGCAGTGGCCCCGTGCCGAGGCCGACATGAAGAAGGCGCTCGAGCTCTCGCCCGACCAGCCCTACGTGCTGAACTATTTGGGCTACAGCTGGATCGACCAGGGCGTGCATCTCGACGACGGCATGAAGATGCTCAAGCGCGCCACCGAGCTTCGGCCGGACGACGGCGCGGTCACCGACTCGGTGGGCTGGGCCTACTACCGGCTCGGCCAGTTCGACCAGGCGGTCGAGTGGCTCGAGCGCGCGAGCGAGCAGAAGGGCGACGACGCCACCGTCGTCGAGCATCTCGGCGACGCCTACTGGCATGTCGGCCGCAAGCGCGAGGCGCGCTTCGAATGGGAGCGCGCGCTCAACCAGAAGCCCGAGAAGGACCGCATTCCCAAGCTCCAGGACAAGCTGGTGAACGGGCTGATCCCGACCAACGACCAGCCGACGGTCTACGAGAAGGCGGCCGAAAAGAAGCAGGGCGGCTGACCGCTCGTGCGGGCGGCGCGGGCCAAGGTCAATCTCTGGCTGAACGTCGTCGGCCGCCGGGCTGACGGCTACCACCTCCTCGATTCGCTGGTCGCCTTCGCCGATCTCGCCGACACGCTGGAGGCGACGGCGTCGGATCGCCTCACGCTCGCGGTCGACGGGCCAGAGGCGGCGACCCTGGCGGGCGAGTCCGACAATCTCGTGCTGCGCGCCGCGCGGCGCCTGGCCGACCGTGCCGGCGTGGCGCCGCGCGCGGCGCTGCGGCTCACCAAGAACATTCCGGTGGCGGCGGGCCTGGGTGGCGGCTCGGCCGACGCCGCCGCTGCATTGCTGGCGCTGTCGGCCCTGTGGCGCGTGGCCCTGCCGGTCGAGGAGCTGTTCGAACTGGCCGCCGGCCTTGGCGCCGACGTGCCGATGTGCCTCGCCGGCCGACCGGCAATCGCCTCCGGTGTGGGCGAGCGCCTCGATCCCGCGCCGCCTTTGCCGGCCTGCGGCCTCCTGCTGGTCAATCCGGGGGCGGCCTTGTCGACGCCCGAAGTCTTCGCCGCGCGCTCCGGGGGCTTCTCATCCGCGCAACCGGTGGTGCGGCCGTGGACCGACTTCGCGGGTTTTGTCGAGGCGCTGTCCTTGCGCGGCAACGATCTCGAAGCGCCCGCGATCGCGCTGCATCCGGCGATCAGCGAGGTGCTCTCCGTCCTGCGCGGCAGCGCGGGCGCGCGCTACGCGGCGATGAGCGGCAGCGGCGCCACCTGCTTCGCGCTCTATGCGACGCTTGCCGACGCCCACGGCGCGGCGGCGCGCCTGCCTGCCGGCTGGTGGCGCCATGCAGGGACGTTCGTCTCCGGTTAGTTCGCCACCGCCGGGACCGGCTGCATCATCTTGCGGATCTCCTTCAACGACTCGAACAGCGCCTTGCTCGGTTCGCCGGTCTCCTTCAGGCCCATCGTGCGCTGGTAGTCGCGGATCGCCGCGGTCGTGGCGGTGCTCGCCTGGCCGTCGACGGCCTTGCCGTAGAAGCGCAGGTCGCGCAGCAGCGTCTGGATCGCCTTGGTCTGATCGACCTTGCGGGCGGGCCACGCGTCGATGGCGGCCTTGGCAGGCTCCGGTTTCGCCGCGGGTGGCGGCGTGGTGCGCGCCAGGTCGGCCGAGGTGACCGGCGGCGGCGCGGCGGCGGCGGGAATCTCGATGGAGGCCACCGGCGGGCGGACGATGTCGGGCGCCACCGCCGGCGGCTTGGTCGTGTCGATCGCGACAGGCGGCGGCTTCGGCGGATCGATCTTCGGCGGTGCGGGCGTCGGTGGTGCGGGCGGTGTCGTGGCGGCGACCTCGGCCGAGGTCGGCGGGGCCGGGGGCGGTGCGGGCGCGCCGAGCTCGACTGTCTTCTCGCTGGTCGGCTGATCGGGGTCGGGCGGCGGCACAGGCTCGGGCTTCGGCTCGGGCGCAGCCTTCGCCTCGGGCGCCGCCGGCGCTGGTTTCTGCTCGGGCGCCGCCGGCGCTGGTTTCTGTTCGGGCGCCGCCGACGCCGCTTTTTGTTCGGGCGGCGCCAGCGCCGCGGGGGCGGCCGGCATGGGCAAGGGCGACTCGCTCACGACGTCGTGCCGCGCCGAGACCAGCGCCATATAGACCTCGCGGCTGGGCTCGCCGGTCTCACGCAGGCCGGCGCTCTTCTGGAAGTCGCGGATGGCGGCGCGCGTCACCGGCCCCAGGGTGCCGTCGGGCTTGTCGCGCAGGCGCTTGAGGTCGAACAGCCCCTGCTGCACGGCGCGGATCTGGTCGGCGGTCGACGTCGGCCAGTCGATCGTGGCGTCGGTGAGGGGCGGCGGGGGCGCCGGTGCCGCCGCGCGCGGCGCGGGGGCGAGCGCCGAGACGATCTGCCTGAACTCGATCTGCGCCAGCTCCTGCGCACGCTCGAGCTCGGCCGTGGTCAAGGTGCGCTTCAGGATCTGCGCGCGCTGGTTGGCCGTCTTCGCGAGCGCCGACTCGCTGTCGCGGTTGGGCTCGCGATTGGTCTGGCGCTCGAATTCGCCGGTGATGGCGAACCACGCGAGCGCGGCCGCCGGATCCTTGGTGCCGTCGTCACCCTGCTCGTAGATGTCGCCGAGCGTGAACATCGAGGCAGCCATGCCCTGGTGCGCTGCCGACAGCAGCAGCGCCATGGCGGCCTTGACGTCGCGCGGCATGCCCTTGCCGTCGCGCAGCATCAGGGCGAGGTTGTGCTTGGCCGTCGGCAGGCCGGCATTCGCGGCCCTGCGGTACCACTCCGCGGCCTTCGACGAATCGCGTTCGACGACGAAGCCGCGCTCGTACATCACGCCGACGTTGAAGGCCGATTGCGCCGAGCCGAGGCCGGCGGCGCGCAGCAGCCATCCCGCGCCGGCCTGCGGGTCCTTCGCGGTGCCGATGCCCTGCAGCAGGCGGCGGCCGATCTCTTCCATGGCCGGGATCTCGCCGGCATTGGCACGGCGGCGCACGTCATCGAGGGCGACGGACGGCCAGTCGATGGCGGACGATGCGGGCGACGCCGCTGCCGAAGCAGGGGCCGGGGCGGGCGACGGGGAAGACGCGGGCTTCGCCGCCGCGGGCAGCGCGGGCGCGGGTTCGGCCTTGGGTTCGCTCTTGGGTTCGGCCTTGGGCTCGTTCTTGGATGCGGTCGCAGGCACTGCCGCGACGACGGACACCTTCCTGTGTTTCACCGGCAGGGGCGGCGGATCGATGGTGGCGAAGGCCAGCACGGCGGAGGCCGCAATCGCCACGACCGTCACGCCTGCCAGGACACCGACGTTCTTGCGGCCGTTCATCCTCCAACCATAGCCGAGAGCGGCCGGGGTGGAGAAGGCATCGCGCGGTGACGCACGACGATCAGCGAGGTGAAGAGCAGAACGGCGCAGGCCTGGTGCATGGACGCTATTACAATGTCGACTCCGGTCAGGATCGTGGCGATTCCGAGGCCGAGCTGCGTCAGCACCAGCGCCGCGGCGACATAGGTCTCGGGCCGGCGCGCGCGGATGAGCAACGCCAGCACGCCCAGCACCAGGAGCTTGGCCAGCCAGCGATGGATGAACTGCACGGTCGTGCCGTTCTCGAACGGGTTGATCCACCACGGCACGAGGTCGAACATGCCGGGCGGGATCCAGTAGCCCGACATTTTCGGGAAGGTGTTGTGCGACCAGCCGGCGCGCAGGCCGGCCATCAGCGCCCCGAACGTCATGACCACCAGCACGAAGCCGATCAGGCCCGCGGCCTTGCGCGCCGTCCGGGGATCGTCGCGCCGTGCGCCCTGGTCGCCGAGCTCGAGGATCAGCCAGATGGTGTAGCCGTAGAGCGCCACGGCAAGGAGAAGATGGGCCGCCAGCCGGTACTGGCTGACCGAGGGCCGGTCGACGAGGCCGGACGCGACCATGACCCAGCCCAGCACGCCCTGCAGGCCGCCCAGCATGAGCATGACAAGAAGTCGCGGCTTCAGCGCCGGCGACAATTGTCCGCGCAACCAGAACCACGCGAGCGGCAGGGCGAAGACCAGTCCGATCAGGCGGCCCCACAGGCGATGCAGGAACTCGAGCCAAAAAATCTGCTGGAACTGGGCGATGGTGAAACCACTATTCACCAACCTTCCCTGCGGCGAGGAAAGATACTTCTGCAACTCGGCCTGCCACGCCGCGTCGGACAGCGGCGGCAGCACGCCGGTCACCGGCTTCCACTCGACCATCGACAGGCCGGATTCGGTGAGACGCGTGAGCGCGCCGAGCACGATCATGAAAAAAATCATGCCGGCCACGACGATCAGCCAGTTGCGCACGGAGCGGGGGACGGTATGCATGGCGGCCGGAACATGCGTGAAGCCATCAGCCCCGTCATCAGGCATTTATGTCGCGAATCTGTTGCGCCCCTCGTGCGAGTTGGCTAATCGGTTCGTGTACGAACAATTGACCCCTCAGCCCATCCGGATATCGCCCAAATGAAAGCCCTTTCGCTCGCTCACGGGCTGAGCTTCGACGATCTGTACGACCGCGAGGGCCTTGCGCGGCTCGATGTCGCGTTCGTCGACTGGCTGCGCGACGCCAACGTCGACGTGCATGCGCGCCTGATGGCGGCGCGCGGCGCGCCCGACGATCTCGCGGCCAAGGACGAATCCAACCTGCTGATCGAGCTGGCGCGGCCGCTCGAGGATTTCATCGGCGCGCTGTTCGGCATCGCGGCCGAGACGGCGGCGCTGCGCCAGCGCGACGCGAAGTTCGCGCCGCTCTACGATTGCAAGCGGCTGTTCGTGCAGCGCTACGTCACGCGCTCGATCAAGGCCGACGTCGCGGTGGCGCTCGACGGCGCGTCGGTCACGGCGGCGGTCGCCTTGCCGGCCGCGCTCGACGATCTCGAGGCCTGGGAACTGGCCTTCGCCATCGCCGTGCGCGACGCGCTGGGCGCCGAGTTCAAGGTCGACAAGCCCTCGCCGCGAATCGAGGCGCTGACGCAGTACGCCGCCTGGGCGCTGCACAGTGCCGAGGGCAAGGCGCGCCATCGCGCGGGGCCGCTGTTCAAGGTGCCGCACAAGCTCGACTTCGAGCACCTGGTGCCGATCGAGACCGAGGTCGCCGACGGCGTCACCCGGATCAGGCTGCCGCGGGCGCTGCTGCGCCATCGCGAGGGCTTTGCGCTCACCGACGCGGGCTTCGATCCGGTGCGCGCGCTCGACCACGCCAACTACTGCATCTGGTGCCACAACCAGGGCAAGGACAGCTGCTCGAGGGGGCTGAAGGACCGCAAGACCGGCCTGTTCCAGAAGTCGCCGTTCGGCGTGACGCTCGCCGGCTGCCCGCTCGAGGAAAAGATCTCGGAGATGAACCTGCTGAAGAGCGAGGGCTTCTCCATCGGCGCCGTGGCGATGGTTGCGGTCGACAATCCGCTGGTGGCGGCGACCGGCCACCGCATCTGCAACGACTGCATGAAGGCCTGCATCTACCAGAAGCAGGAACCCGTCGACATTCCCCAGGTCGAGACGCGCTCGCTGAAGGACGTGCTGTCGCTGCCGTGGGGCTTCGAGATCTATTCGCTGCTGACGCGCTGGAACCCGCTCAACCTGCGCCGGCCGATCCCGCGCCCACCGACGGGCCGCAGCGTGCTGGTGGTCGGACTCGGTCCGGCCGGCTTCAACCTCGCCCATCACCTGATGAACGACGGCCACACCGTGGTCGGCATCGACGGCCTCAAGATCGAGCCGCTGCCGGTGGCGCAGTCGGGCGTCGAGGCGAGCGGCGCGCGCCAGCCCTTCGCGCCGGTGAAGGAAGTCGACGTGCTGCGCGAAAACCTCGGCGACCGCGCGATGGCAGGCTTCGGCGGCGTCGCCGAGTACGGCATCACCGTGCGCTGGGACAAGAACTACCTGAAGATGGTGCGGTTGCTGCTCGAGCGCCGGCGCCAGTTCTCGATGTTCGGCGGCGTGCGCTTCGGCGGCACGGTGACGGTCGAGAGCGCCTTCGGCATGGGCTTCGACCACATCGCGCTGTGCGCCGGCGCGGGCAAGCCCACCGTGCTCGACATGCCCAACGGACTTGCCCGGGGTGTTCGCGCGGCGTCGGACTTCCTGATGGCCCTGCAGCTCACGGGCGCGGCCAAGAAGGACTCGATCGCCAACCTGCAGATCCGCCTGCCCGTCGTGGTGATCGGCGGCGGCCTGACCGCGATCGACACGGCGACCGAATCGCTCGCCTACTATCCACTGCAGGTCGAGAAGTTCCTGGCGCGCCACGAAGTCCTGGTCGCCGAGCGTGGCGAGGCGACGGTGATGGCCGCGATGAACGAGGAGGAGCGCGAGGTCGCGGCCGAGTTCATCGCCCATGCCAACGCGATCCGCGACGAGCGTGCGAAGGCCGCGGCCGCGAACCGCACGCCCGACATCGCCGGCCTCGTGAACGGCTGGGGCGGCGTCACCATCGCCTATCGCCGCCGCCTGATCGATTCGCCATCCTACACCCTGAACCATGAAGAAGTGTTCAAGGCGCTGGAGGAGGACATCCGCTTCGCCGAGGGCCTGTCGCCCGTCGCCGTCGAGGTCGACGCCAATGGCGCGGCCCGGGCGCTGAAGGTCGAAGGCGAGCAGAACGGCGAGAAGATCACGGCCACCCTGCCGGCGCGCACGATCCTGGTCGCCGCCGGCACGCAGCCCAACACGGTGCTGGCGCGCGAAGACGCCACGCACGCCTTCATCGACGGCAAGTATTTCCGCGCGCTCGACGAAGCCGGCGAGGCGGTGACGCCCGAGCGCGTCTGCAAGCCGGGCGAGGTGCGCGTGCTGATGTACAAGCATGCCGACGGCCGCTCGATGTCGTTCTTCGGCGATCTCCATCCGTCGTTCGCCGGCAACGTCGTGAAGGCGATGGGCGGGGCCAAGCAGGGCTATCCGGTGCTGACGCGCACCATGGCGACGCTGGCGCCGCCGCTGAAGACGCCGGCGGACATCCTGGCCGAGGCCAACAGGACGTGGCGCGCGAAGGTTGTTCGCGTCGATCGGCTCACGCCCACCATCGTCGAGGTCGTGGTCGAGGCGCCGGCCGCGGCGCGCAACTTCGAGCCCGGCCAGTTCTATCGCCTGCAGAACTACGAGGCGCGCTCGAAGAAGGTCGACGGCACCCTGCTCACCATGGAAGGCCTGGCGCTGACCGGCGCCTGGGTCGACAAGGACAAGGGCCTGCTGTCGCTGATCACGCTCGAGATGGGCGGCTCGTCCGACCTGTGCGCGCTGCTCGAACCGGGCGAACCGGTGATCGTCATGGGCCCGACCGGCACGCCGACCGAGATCGAGCCGGGCGAGACCGTCGTGCTGGCCGGCGGCGGCCTCGGCAACGCGGTGCTGTTCTCGATCGGCCAGGCGTTCCGCCGGGCCGGCAGCAAGGTGTTGTATTTCGCCGGCTACAAGAAGGTGAGCGACCGCTACAAGGTCGAGGAGATCGAGGCCGCGGCCGACGTGGTCGTGTGGTGCTGCGACGAGGCGCCGGGCTTCGCAGTCACCCGGCCGCAGGACAAGACGACCGTCGACAACATCGTCGAGACGATGCGCAAGTACGCGGCGGGCGAACTGGGCGACCAGCCGATCGCGTTCAACACGGCCGACCGCATCGTGGCCATCGGCTCGGACGGCATGATGAACGCGGTGCGCCTGGCGCGGCACGGCGTGCTCAAGCCCTACATGAAGGCGGGCCATCGCGCGCTGGGCTCGATCAACTCGCCCATGCAATGCATGATGAAGGAGATCTGCGCCCAGTGCCTGCAGCTCCACAAGGACCCGGTGACGGGCAAGGAGACCGTGGTGTTCTCCTGCTTCAACCAGGACCAGGAACTCGACCAGGTCGACTTCGCCAACCTTCGCCAGCGGCTGCGCCAGAACGGCACGCAGGAGAAGATCGGCGCGCAGTGGATCGACCGTTCGCTCAGGAAGCTTGGGGCGCGGACGTAGACGCTGCCGTCGGCAGCGCTCGCTCAGGACGCCTGGCGCACGAACCGGAACAGCACCTTGTCCGTGCTGTAGTAGCGCAACTGGTCGGTGATCCTGGGGAAGTAGGGGCTGCCGACGGTCACCGGCATGAACGCATCGAGCGCCAGAGGGCGCACGCCGACGGTGAAGCCCGCGGCCGAGAAGGCCTTCGCCACATCCTCGAGCGCATGATCGTGGATCGGGATCGACGAGGTTTCCGAGATCAGCTTGCGCCACCCGGCCCACACGGCCGACCCGGTGTGACAGCCCATCGCGGCCACATAGGAACCGCCGGGCCGCAGCGCCGCCTTCATGTCGTTGGCGTGCATGGCAAGGTCGGGCAGCAGGTAGAGCACCTCGTGGCTGAAGGCGAAGTCGAACGTCTGGCCGAGCGCGGCGGCGGCGTTCGCCACCTTGTAGTCGATCGGCCGATGGCCCTTCAGCAGCTCGGCGCGGCCGACCGATTCGTGGGCGATGTCGATGCCGACCGCCGCCTTGAAGGGGTGTGTGTCGTAGAGCAGGCGCAGGAAGCCGCCCTGGTTGCAGCCGTAGTCGAGCACCGTCGAGGCGCTGAGGTCGTGCGGCACAGAGACGTCGACCATGCGCCGCCAGATCGGGGCATGGGCGGCGCCCATCGCCTCCTCGTCGGCGGGGTTGCGGTTCCAGGTGGCGATCGTCGACGGACGCAGCATCGCTTCCTCCGGTTGCGGCCGAAAGCTTACCTGACAAGCGCCGGCCGCCGCACTAGCCTGCCGCCATGACCGACAAGGACCAGCCCGATCCACGCCCCTTGGCCAAACCCTCCGTGCAGGTCGACAACGACCGCGTCGTCGTCACCGAGTGGCGTTTCCCGCCCGGCGGCCACACCGGCTGGCACAGGCATCTGCACGACTACGTGGTGGTGCCGGTGACCACCGGCGAACTGCACATCTTCGACGGCAAGGCCGTCGTCCCGGCGCCGCTGCGAGCCGGAGTGTCCTATGCCCGCCAGACCGGGGTCGAGCACGACGTCATCAACCCCAACGACTTCGAGTTCGTGTTCGTGGAAATCGAGCTCAAAGCCCAGTCCTAGACGCGACCCAGCCGCGCAGGACCCCTGCATTGACTTGGGGACACCTAAGGCTCATATCAGCCCCGCCAGCGGTCCGGCCCCGTTCCTGGGGCCTTAGTGAGACCGCTTCACAGTCCAGCTTTGATGTGGACTAAGCCACGGAAACTAAATGAGTTTTGAGGAATTGGGGCTGAGCGCTCCCGTACTGCAGGCAGTCACCGAAAAGGGCTATACGACGCCCACGCCGATCCAGGAAAAGGCCATCCCCATCGTCCTGATGGGTCGAGATATCCTCGGATGCGCCCAGACGGGCACCGGTAAGACCGCCTCCTTCGTCCTCCCCATGATCGACATTCTGGCGGAGGGGCGCGCCAAGGCGCGCATGCCGCGGTCGCTCATCCTGGAGCCGACGCGCGAACTGGCCGCCCAGGTGGCCGAGAACTTCGAGATCTACGGCAAGAACAACAAGCTCAGCATGGCCCTGCTGATCGGCGGCGTCAGCTTCCCCGACCAGGAACGCGCCCTCGAGCGCGGCGCCGACGTGCTGATCGCCACGCCCGGCCGCCTGCTCGACCACTTCGAGCGCGGCGGCATCCTGCTGAACGACGTCAAGATCCTGGTGATCGACGAAGCCGACCGCATGCTCGACATGGGCTTCATTCCCGACGTCGAGCGCATCGTGGCCACCCTGCCGAAGATTCGCCAGACCCTGTTCTTCTCGGCCACCATGCCGCCGGAGATCAAGCGGCTGGCCGACCGCTTCCTCAGCAATCCGAAGGAAGTCACCGTCTCGCCGCCGGCCAGCGCCTCGACGACCGTGGTCCAGGGCCTGGTCGTGGTGCAGGAGGACCAGAAGCGCGACGCGCTGCTCGCCCTCATCAAGAGCCAGGAAGTGAAGAACGCGATCGTGTTCTGCAACCGCAAGCGCGACGTCGCGACCCTGCACACGACGCTGAAGAAGCACGGCATCAACGCCGGCGCCCTGCACGGCGACATGAGCCAGCCCGCGCGCACCGAGACGCTCGAGAAGTTCAAGGCCGGCGACATCCAGATCCTCGTCGCCTCCGACGTGGCCGCGCGCGGCCTCGACGTTCAGGACATGAGCCACGTGTTCAACTACGACGTGCCGTTCTCGCCTGAGGACTACGTTCATCGCATCGGCCGCACCGGCCGCGCCGGCAAGACCGGTCACTCCTTCACCCTGGCGACGCCCAACGAAGGCGATCTCATCGAGGCGATCCAGAAGCTGATCAACACCGTCATCCCGCGGGTCG
>Ga0070681_10005828_pt1 | contig 11927 bp, 10 predicted proteins | sample KBSC83BmetaG_FD_65650 | JGI IMG/M metagenome (GOLD analysis project Ga0070681, IMG submission 65650) | Corn rhizosphere microbial communities from Kellogg Biological Station, Michigan, USA - KBS C8-3B metaG | ecosystem: Host-associated > Plants > Roots > Rhizosphere | place: USA: Michigan...
CGCATCGCGTGCCACCCAGCCGGATTTCACGAGCTCGGCGACCTGCTGGCGCACCGCTTCATAGGTGATACCGAGCTCGGCCGCGAGCGCGCGCATGGGGAGGGGGCCCGAGCGCTTCAGGACCTCGAGCAGCGCCGACGGCGGCGGATCGCCCTGCACGGGGTTCAGCTTTCGGCGCGCCACACCCCTACCCCGAAGCGATACACGAGCATGCCGCCGCAGTAGCCACCGGCGAGCACCAGCACGCAGCCGGCGAGTGACAGCACGACCGCCGCCATGGGCGGCGGCGTCGCGGTGCGCCACGACAGGCTCACCATGAACACCAGCAGCGCGGTCACCATGAGGCTGGCGTGCACCGTGACCCAGGCGCGGGCCGCCGGCGGCAGCTTGCGCAGCCACAGCTCGAGCAGACCGGCGAGCAGTGTGAGCGCCCCCATGGCGGTGCCGGCGGCGACGGCGTGGTGACTCACCGTCCACCACGCCGCCGAGCCGGTCCTCAGGGCGATCAGGTCCGCGACCGACGCGCCGATCCAGAACGCCACCGGGAAGTGCGCGAGGACCGGATGCAGCGGGTGCAGGTACGGCGACCGCATCTAGGCGATCAGGTTCAGGGCGCCGGCGAGCAGGATCAGGAAGCCGACGACCGCCACGGAGGCGTGCACGACCACGAGCCCGGGCGGGATGGCCTTCTTCTTGGCATGGAAGCCGAAGGCGATGAAGAAGCCGCCGAGCGCGGCGATCAGGAACAGCCAGAACGCCCACTGGGCCGGACCCACCGCGTGGTGCACGAACACCGCGACGATGAGCAGCACGAGACCCGTGGCGCCGAACAGGCCGTGCAGCACCGCGCTCGGGACGGGCGGGAACTGACCCTTGAACACCGCGAGCGCCATGGTGAGACCGATCACGGCGGTAACGGCAAAGACCAGGATGGTGATCCACATGAGGGACATGACGGGGCTCCTCTTTTTATACAAGTAACAACTTGTATGTTGTTTATAGCCCGTAAGGCCCGCGAACGCAATGAAAACCTCGCGCAAGTGGCAGCGCGGGCATGGCCCGAGAGGTCACCGACAGAACTTGGATAGAGGAACCGCCCGCGAACGGGCGTTCAGCGGAAGTGCCGGCAGCGCGCTTCGTACCAGAGCGAGCTCAGGTTCCGCAGCCGCTCGCGCAGGACCTCGCCCTCGCCTGCCCCGTAGCCCGCGCGCATGTGGGCGTTGATGGCGTCGCGCTCGGTCTCGATCTGCACGCACAGCGTGCGGTTGTCTCCCGGCCGGTCGGCCGGAGCGCCGTTGAACCGCACCGGCTCGAACACCGGCTCGGCGAGGATGCTCGTGTCCTGCGGATCCATGCGGCTCGGGGCCTTGATGGTGCGGACCTCGGCGCCGCTCCCGCAGCTGGCGTCGCTGAACACGCGCTGGCCGCGTGTCCGGCACTCGTAGACGCTCGCGATGACGCCGGCGGGGGATGCCGCGGGCGGGGCGGCATGTTCTGTAAAGTCCTGGGGAATCAGGGGCACGGACTGCGGTGCGGTACGCACGTGCGGCACCGAGCCCGAGGCCCGGCCGCCGGAGCCGTAGATCGTGCCGACCACGATCAGCGCCACGCCGACCGCGAACGTCCAGAACCAGCGATCCTTGTCACCACCCACGGCGCACTCACCCACACACAAGCATGGGTGCACGCTAGCGCAGGAAGGCGCGCCGCCGCCGCCAACTGGTTCTCGCTTGCGTTAAAAGCGCGGGTGGTGTCCGAGGCCCCGGACGCAGGCGGCGACCGCCGGCACCGGGTCCCGGGTCAGCTGCGCCCGCCCGTGGGCGGGATCGGGTCGCGGTGAGGCGCCGCGTCCGGGTGCTGAGGTGTAACAGATATTTATTCGACCGCGGGCCGGGAGCGGCGGTCCCGTCACTTCGAGAGCGCGTTCTCCTGCGCGTTCACGGCCTGCCATGTGCCGTTCCGCAGCACGAACACGTCGGTGAATATCGAGCGCTGCGCATCGGCGCCGCCCGCGCCGGTGTTGATGACGATGCCGGTCGCGATCGCGGTCCGACCGTACACCCGCACGCGCAGCGTCTCGAAGCTGGCGCGGCGATCTCCACGGCGCGGGTGCGCGACGGCCCAGGCGATGTGCTGCTCGCGGCTGAGAAACACCCCCTGCGGCACCACGTGCACGAAGTCGTCCGCCAGCACCCGCTCGAGGGTGGCGCGGTCGGACACGTGGTCGAGCCAGTCGTGCTCGAGCATTTCGATCGCCCGAACTGCAGCGCTGGTCGGCATGTCGGGCGCCACGGGGGCGGCGAACGCGGGCAGGGTCACGAGCGGAAACGCCAACAGCCAGTCCCTGAGCATGGAGGTCTCCCGTGCCTGATGCGCAGCTGCGTGCATCCAAGTGTACGGCCGCGTACGTATACTCGGGACTGACAGGCACAGGTTAAGCCCATGACGGCGCCGCGCATCGTCCTGCTCCTCGCCCTCCTTGCCTGGGCCTTGCCGGCTCCGGCCGCGCCGGAGCCGCAAATCCCCTGGCACCGCGAGTGGAGTCCGGCCGTGTTCGCCCAGGCCGCGCGCGAGCACCGCTTCGTGCTCTTGGACCTGCACGCGGTGTGGTGTCACTGGTGTCACGTCATGGACGAGAAGACCTATTCGAACCCGGCCGTCGCAGCCCTCATCGGCAAGCGCTACCTGCCGGTGAGCGTCGATGCGGACTCCGATCCCGCGCTCGCCAGCCGCTACGGCGACTGGGGCTGGCCGGCCACCATCGTGCTGGCGGCCGACGGCACCGAGATCGTCAAGCGGCGCGGGTTCATACCGCCCGAGCAGATGGCCTCGCTCCTGCAGGCCATCATCGACGATCCGACGCCCGGCCCTTCGGTGCAGAAGCCGCCGCCGCTGGCCGCGCCTGCAGGAAGCGCCGCGCTCGCCGCCCAGCGCGCCGCGTTCCGGAAAGCCTACGAGGATGCGTACGACAGCCGCTACGGCGGCTGGGGCAGCGGGCAGAAGTTCATCGATGCGCCCACCATGGAGTACACGTTCGCGCTCGTCATCGACCAGCGCGACGCCCAGGCTGAGCAGCGCGCGCGGCAGACCCTCGATGCCAACCTCAAGATCCTCGACCCGGTCTGGGGCGGGGTGTTCCAGTACTCCGAGAGCATCGACTGGGCCTCGCCGCACTTCGAGAAGCTCATGGCCTTCCAGGCCGACGACCTGCGGCTCTACAGCGAGGCGTACGCGCGCTGGCGCGATCCGAGCTACCTCGCCGCCGCGACCGAGCTCGAGCGCTACATGGTCACGAGCCTCAGGTCCCCCGACGGGGCGTTCTACGTGAGCCAGGACGCAGACCTCTCCACCTCCGTCGGCGGGCACCAGTACTACGCGCTCGATGACACCGCGCGGCGGCGCCTCGGCACCCCGCGCATCGACTCCCACCAGTACGCACGCGAGAACGGCTGGGCGATCCGCGCGCTGTGCAAGGACTCGGATGTCACCGGCAATACGGACGCGCTGGCCGCGGCCAGGCGCGCCGCGGACTGGGTGCTCGCGCGCCGCGCCCTGCCGGGGGGCGGGTTCCGGCACGACGAGAAGGACCCGGGCGGGCCGTTCCTCGATGACACCCTCGCCATGGGCGAGGCATTCGTCGCGCTGTACCGCTCCACCGGCGAGCGGCGCTGGCTGACCGCTGCGCACGACTCCATGGATTTCCTCGACCGGCAGTTCCGCGACCCGCGCGGGGGCTACAGGTCGGCTCCCGCTCCTGCCCACGCCGTGGGCGTGTTCCGGGAGCCGGCACGCACCGTGGAGCAGAACGCCCAGGTCGCGCGCTTCGCCAACCTGCTGAACCGCTATACCGCGGACCAGCGCTACGCCCGCGACGCCGTGCACGCGATGAAGTTCGTGAACTCGGCGGCGGCACCTGCGCAGCTCCACACCGACGTGCTCGAGGCCGACCGCGAGCTCGCCAATGCGCCCATCCACATCACGGTGGTGGGCGGCAAGCAGGACCCGGCGTCGCAGGCGCTGCACGCCGCCGCGCTCAGATTCCCCGCCGGCTACCTGCAGGTCGACTGGTGGGACAAGTCGGAGGGGCCGCTGCCGAACCCCGAAATCCAGTACCCGCAGCTCAGGCGCGCCGCCGCATTCGCCTGCACGCAGAGCACCTGCTCGAACCCCGTCTACGAGCCGGACGGCATCGCCGCCACGGTCACCGCGGCGCTTTACCAGTGAGGCGCTTGTATCTGGCGAGCACCTTGCGCAGCTCGTCGTGCGGCAGCGCCCGCACGTGGTGCCCGTCGATTCCGGTCATGTCGTGCGCGGCCAGCATGGCATTGATGATCGCCTCCTCGGTCGCCTGCACCGTGGCTGCGAACAGCGGGTCCATGGAGTCGTTCGGCACCATCCGCACCGTCACCGGCCCGTGATCGTTCTCGCTCGCGTCCGGATTGGCGGTCGAGAACGCGATGAATATGTCCCCCGAGCCGTTGCCGGAGATGCTGCCGTCGCGGCCGATGCCGAGGGAGACGCGCCGGGCGATGCGCTTCAGCTGATGCGGCAGGAGCGGCGCGTCGGTGGCGACCACGACGATGATGGAGCCGTGCTCGACGTTGAAGTTCGGCTGGAACGCGTACGGGTCCTCGCTCTCGATCTCGCGCCCCACCGGGATGCCGGCGACGCGCAGGTTGGCGCGCAGGCCGTAGTTGCACTGGACCAGGACCCCGAGCAGGTAGCCGCCGTCCTGGTCCGCGAGCTTGCGCGAGGCGGTGCCGATGCCGCCCTTGAAACCGTTGCAGATCATGCCGGTGCCGCCGCCGACCGCGCCCTCCTCGACCGGCCCGGAGCGCGCGGCCTCCAGCGCCTGGAATACGTGCTCAGGTCTCACGTGAAAGCCGTTGATGTCGTTCAGCCAGCCGTCCCAGGTCTCGGCGACTACCGGCAGCGACCACCACGCCCCCGTCTGATCCTCCCCGCCCTGCTGCACGCGCCAGGCGATGACGGCATCGCGCACCACCCCGACGCTGTGCGTGTTGGTGATCATGACCGGGCCTTCGAGGAAGCCCGACTCGTCGACCCAGGTGGTGCCGGTCATCTCGCCGTTGCCGTTCTGCGAGAACCAGCCGGCGTAGGAGAAATGCCGGATGGAGTCCTTGCCGCGCGGCAGGATGGCCGTGACCCCGGTGCGCACCGGGCCCTTGCCCACCACCAGCTTGCCGTCGCCCTCGATGAGCGTCGTCTGCCCGACCAGCACCCCCTGCACGTCGGTGATGGCGTTCAAGGGCCCGGGCGTGCCGTCGAACGGGATGCCGAGATCGCGCGCGCGCTCGTGCCTGCCATCGGCGGCAACACCAACCGTCGCGACGAGCGCGAGGAGCGTGCAGGACACGAGGGCGGACGGACGTAACATGTCTGTCTCCAGAACAACAACTGCACTGCGGCAGTGCCGCGGCAGCAAAGCTTAGCAGTGAATCTGGTGTAGGGTTGTCAGTTGTCAGGACGTGCACAGGGACGGCGCATTGACGCCCACCTCAACTCGTAAGAGCAGCGACCTCATCAGCGCCGTGTGGCCGGGTGAGCCGTACCCGCGCGGCGCCACCTGGGACGGCGAGGGCGTGAACTTCTCGCTGTTCTCGGCCAACAGCGAGAAAGTGGAGCTGTGCCTCTTCGACGCGACGGGTCGCCACGAGGTGCAGCGCCTCAGCATCCGCGAGCGCACCGACGGCAACTGGCACTGCTACCTGCCCGAGGCCCGTCCCGGACTGCTCTACGGCTACCGCGTCTATGGCCCGTACGATCCCGAGCGCGGCCACCGCTTCAACCCGCACAAGCTGCTGATCGAGCCCTACGCCAAGCACCTGCAGGGCCCACTGGTATGGAGCGATGCGCACTTCGGCTACCGCCTGGGTCATCCGAAGCAGGACCTGTCCTTCGACCGGCGCGACAGCGCGCCGGGCACGCCCAAGACCCGCGTCATCGATCCGGCCTTCACCTGGGGCGATGACGTGCCGCCGCGCATCCCCTGGCACGACACGGTCATTTATGAAGCGCACGTCCGCGGGCTCTCCATGCGCCATCCCGAGGTGCCGCCGCAGCTGCGCGGCACCTACGCGGGGCTCGCCACCGCGCCGATCATCGATCACCTGGTGCGGCTCGGCGTCACCGCGGTCGAGCTCATGCCGGTGCACGCGTTCGTCGACGACCGGCACCTGCTCGAGAAGGGGCTGCGCAACTACTGGGGCTACAACACCCTGGGCTTCTTCGCCCCGGAGCTGCGCTACTCGGCCAACGGCCGCATCAGCGAATTCAAGACCATGGTGAAGGTGCTGCACTCGGCCGGCATCGAGGTGATCCTGGACGTCGTCTACAACCACACCGCCGAGGGCAACCAGCTCGGGCCGACGCTCTCCTTGCGCGGCATCGACAACGCTTCCTACTACCGCCTCACTCCCGAGAACCCGCGCTACTACATGGACTTCACCGGCACGGGTAACACCTTGAACATGCAGCACCCGCGCGTGCTGCAGCTGCTCATGGACAGCCTGCGCTACTGGGTGACGCAGATGCACGTCGACGGATTCCGGTTCGACCTGGCTTCCGCGCTCGCCCGCGAGCTGCACGAAGTCGACCGGCTGGGCTCGTTCTTCGACACCATCGGCCAGGACCCGGTCCTCTCGCAGGTGAAACTCATCGCCGAGCCCTGGGACATCGGCATGGGCGGCTACCAGGTGGGCAATTTCCCGCCCGGCTGGAACGAGTGGAACGACAAGTACCGCGACACCCTGCGCGGCTACTGGAAGGGCGACGGCGGACTCCTGCCGGACCTGGCACGGCGCCTCACCGGTTCGGCGGATCTCTACGAAGCGAGCGGACGGAAGCCCAACGCCAGCATCAACTTCATCACCGCGCACGACGGGTTCACGCTGGAGGACCTGGTCAGCTACAACGACAAGCACAACGAGGCGAACCGCGAGGAGAACCGCGACGGGCACAACGACAACCGCTCCTGGAACTGCGGCGCGGAGGGCCCGACCGACAACCAGGAGATCCTCACCCTGCGCCGGCGCCAGCGACTGAACATGCTGGCCTCGCTCATGCTCTCCCAGGGCGTGCCCATGATCCTGGGCGGCGATGAGCTCGGCCACAGCCAGCACGGCAACAACAACGCCTACTGCCAGGACAACGAGATCTCCTGGCTCGACTGGAACCTCGATGAAGGGCGCGAGCGCTTTCTGGATGCCGTCGCCCGCATCATCCAGCTGCGGCGGCAGCACCCGGTGTTCGGCCGCCGCCGCTACGTGAGCGCCGATGCCGTGACCCCGGAGGGCCTCAACGAGATCCTCTGGCTCACCCCCGACGGGCGCGAGATGAACGAAGGCGACTGGGGCCAGGAGTTCGCGCGCTGCCTCGGGGTGTATCTGGCCGGCGGCGCCATCCGCCGCTTCGGCCGGCGCGGCCGGGCCATCAAGGACAGCGACTTCCTGCTCCTGGTGAACGCCCACCACGAGGCCATCGAGTTCAAAATCGCCGCGAAGCTCTCGGGCAAGGTCTGGTCGACGGTGATCGACACCGCCAACGCCGAGGATCCGTTCGCTCCGCGCCGCATCGACTCGGGCACCTATGCCATCCAGGCCCGCTCGCTCACGCTCCTCGAGAACGGCCACGCCGACACATCCAGTCCCTGAGCCCCTCCGGGCCTGTGCGCAGCGCGCCCCTCGGACAGCACACTCTTTGATAAGGTACCGGGCCTGACGGTCGGGGGAGCTGTGGCCCGATGAGGATCGCGACCTACAACATCAACGGCATCGGCGCCCGCCTGCCGAATCTGCTGCGCTGGCTCGACGAGCGCTCGCCCGACATCGCCTGCCTGCAGGAGCTGAAGGCCCCGCAGGAGAAGTTTCCCGAGAAGGCGGTCCGCGACGCCGGCTACGGCGTCATCTGGCACGGCCAGAAGAGCTGGAACGGCGTGGCGATCCTCGCCCGCGGCACGGACCCGAAGGAAGCCCGGCGGGCCCTGCCCGGCGACCCGGAAGACGTGCACAGCCGCTACATCGAGGCCACGGTGCACGGCGTCACGATCGGCTGCCTGTACCTGCCGAACGGTAACCCCGCGCCCGGACCCAAGTTCGACTACAAGCTGCGCTGGCTCGACCGCTTCATCGATCATGCCGCGACGCTGGTGGCACGGGAGGAGCCGGTGATCCTCGCCGGCGACTACAACGTCATCCCGACCGAGCGTGACGTGTACAAGCCCGAGCGTTGGGTCGACGATGCGCTGTTCCGCATCGAGGTGCGCGAGGAGTTCGGGCGTCTCATGGGCCAGGGCTGGACCGACGCGATCCGCTCGCGGTATCCGAACGAGACCATCTATACGTTCTGGGACTTCTTCCGCAACGCCTACGAGCGCAACGCAGGACTCCGCATCGATCACCTGCTCCTGAACCCGAACGTGCGCGACCGCCTCACGGACGCCGGCGTCGACCGCAACGTCCGCGGCTGGGAGCGACCGAGCGATCACGCGCCGACCTGGGTGGACATCCGCGACTGAAGGGGACCGAGCCGTGCACGAGATCCGCGCCATCAGAGCGAGCGATCGCCACTCCTGGCGACTGCTCTGGGATGGCTACCTGCGCTTTTACCGGCAGCATCTTCCCGCGGAGGTCACAGATGCGACGTTTGCGCGGCTCCTGGATGAGCGCGTGCAGCCGCACGGCCTCGTGGCCGAGGGCGACGGGAGGCTCGTGGGATTCGTGCACTACGTCTTCCATCCGACCACCTGGTCGCAAAAGGACAATTGCTACCTGGAGGATCTCTACGTCGACCCCGCCGCGCGCGGCGGCGGGGTCGGGCGCAGCCTCATCCGGGCGGTGTACGCCAAGGCCGACCAGGCCAACGCCGCGGGGGTCTACTGGCTGACCCAGGAGTTCAACGCCGAGGGCCGGGCGCTCTACGACACCCTCGCACGCCGTACCTCCTTTATTAGGTACGAGCGCTAGAAACCCGCGCCTAGCCGAGCCGGGCGCACCGGACGGGGGCGGTGCTACTTCGGCGGCCCCTGACCGGTTCCGGCCTGTCTTGCCTGCATGGTCCCCGGCACGGCCGCGTGCGTCGCGATCATGACCACCACGAGGTCGGGCTCGGGTCCCTGGACGGCGCTCGTGACGTAGAACAACTTGACCCGGTTGTAGCCGATGCCGTGCTGTCCCATGTACGGGATCACAGCTTCCAAGCGCTGCGTGCGCGAGTCGCAGAGGCTTCCGGAGGCAGCCTGGATCATGTTCCTGTAGGTATCCCGCTGCGACGCGTCCCAGGGCGGCAGACCCGAGATGCCGGTAACGGCCCCAGTGCCGATCGGGATGAAGTTGACGCCCTGCCAGCCGTCGGACAGATAGCCGGACGGGAAATCGATTGAGAAGTGAGCGCACGACCGCTGGCCCTTGGCATCGAGCAGGTGGCGTGGCCGCAGTGAGAACTGCGGCAGCTTGCCCACGGGCGTCGACAGGGAATCGATCGCGCCCTGCCCCCAGCTGTCGTTAAGCGCCACAGTCTTGTTGATCCAGTTGTTCACGGTTGCTCCTGTGACCTCGTTGGTGTTGCGACTGGCGCCGTCCTGGCAGTGCGGATCTGACGGCCGCCCCCGAGGGTGGCTACCGACACCTGGAACGCAGCCCAGAGGGCCGGGTCCGCAACCCGGTCATGCGTCACGGCTGAGCGCATGGCTGCGCCGAGTGCCGCGGGCGCACTCGCCGCGTCGTGCAGCAGGTGCCGGTAGAAATCTGTCATCACCTGCGCGCCCATCTCATCGGCCACTGGCCAAAGCGAGGCGAGCACCGCGTGCGCTCCGCGCGCGAGCGTCGTGGTGCCAAGCCCCATGAGGCCCTCGCTCGGTGTCTGGCGCCCGAGGGCGGTGTCGCAGGCGCTGAAGGCGACCACGTCCGCATTCAAGGATTGCAGCGCCAGATCCGAGACGCGCACCGAGCGGTCGGCGATCTCGCCCTTCGAATCGTAAGACCCCAGAACGATCGCCGACAGCTGCGGTACCTCCGCATCCACGACGGCGTGCGTCGCCAGATGGATGTAACGGTATTTCGCCCAGTCGAGCGACAGCACCCGCTCGCGCGTGGCATCCGTACCCAAGAGCTCCTCGACCTGCCCGGCCGGAAACAGTGCCGCGATGTCCCGCGCCTCGACCGCCGTATACGGCAGCCGTGCGTACTCGCGCCGGCCGCGCGCCGAGGACTGTGGCACCGCGCTGACGGCGGCCACCTTGCGCGGTGCAGCGAGCCGCGGGTCATCGGCCTGATAGACGGCGTCGGCGACCAGCAGCATCCCGCGGCCGGCCGGGCCTGGCTCGGGGGGCACGCCGAGCATCCACGCGGCCGGCGTGACCGCGACGTCGTGGCGCATGACGACGAAGGCGTCCGTCCCCTCGCCCGGGCCGCGCAGCGCCGCGAACGGCACGTAGTCGAGCGCACCGTCTGGAACGATGAGCCACTGCCGCGCGAGCGCCAGCCACGGTTCGAGGGGCTGGATGACGAGTCCGTGGAGCGCGCGGGCTTGCTGCAGTCGCGTATCGAGAGGGGTATCCACCAGGCGCCTCAGGGCGCGCTGGAGCGCGGCGCTGCGCTCGGCGATCAGGGCGGGAGCGGACAGCTGCACCCATGCGAGTGCCCTGTCCGACAGCACCCACGCGTACGCGTAGTCCGATCCCAACCAGTAGGATACGAGCGCCGTGTCCTGGGGCAGCGCCGGCAGTCCGGTCGCGCTGCCCGCCCGCAGCGGCGCGCCCTCGGGCTGGGTGCGCGCGGCGATGGCGGAGTTGACCGTGTCGACCTGCCGCTCGAGCTCGGCGATGTCGCGCATCAGGTGCTGGGCGCGCGGATCAGCCGACCCCGAGGCGTCGACCCGTGACTCGTAGGCAAAGCGTCGGCCGGCAAGCTCCTGGTACAGCGTCTCCCGGCGCCGCAGTTCGCGGGACATCGCGGCGCGGACCGCGGGCGGGTACTTCCGGCCGGCGACATCGGCGAGCGACTGCGCGCGCGAGGAATCGGCGGTAAGAAAGGCCACGGCAGCAAGTCTCGACGCCTCTTGCTTCCGGCCGCTGGCGACCGACAGGTTGTACTGCGAGCGCAGGACATCGATCTTCAGGTCATAGGCCGCGCGCAACGGTGTCAGGAGCTGCGCCCGCAGCTCGGGGTTGGCGGTCTGCTGGCGCACTGCATCCGAGCGGGACAGGGCCCGATCGACGGCGCGGAGAGCTGCACGCGGCTCGCCCAGCTGCCGCAGGTCGCGCGCCTGCTCCAGATCCGCCTGGAACTCCTCCATGACGCTGCCCAGCCTCCGCAGTCCGGGCCGCGCGGCCTTGAGGTCCGGAAGTGCCTCACGGGGACGACCCATCTCGCGCTGCGCGACTGCCCGCTCCAGGAGCGCCTCCGGTCGAAGCACCACGTCACCCCTGGCGCCGGGAGCCAGCAACGCATCGAGTTGTGTCAGCGCCTCGCCGGGGTCGCCGGCCGCAACGGTGTGCGCGGCCATCTGGATGCGGATGCGCTCGATCGCGGAAGGGGCGACCGCGAGGCTCAGGGCTTCCTGGTCGGCTGCCACGGCATCCGCCATCCGGCCCTGCTCGGCGTACACGGTGGCGAGCGAGCGCACAGTCTGCATGCGGCCCCGCGCATCGCCGGACTCCACGCGCTTTTCGCGCGAGCGCTCCAGGAATGCCAGGGCCCGCTCGCGGTCGCCGAGGGCGTAGTAGTTGATGCCGATGCCGTAGAGCGCCTGGCCCTCGTCGCGCCGCCACTGCCGCTGCTGCGCGAGGGAGAGCGCCTGGTCGAACAGACGCAGGGACTCGTCGAAGTGACCCAGCGCAAAATGCAGGAGCCCGGTGTTGTTGAGGATCGCCGTCTGGACGATCGGTATCGAGTCGTCACTCAGCAATG
>Ga0070681_10005829_pt1 | contig 11925 bp, 12 predicted proteins | sample KBSC83BmetaG_FD_65650 | JGI IMG/M metagenome (GOLD analysis project Ga0070681, IMG submission 65650) | Corn rhizosphere microbial communities from Kellogg Biological Station, Michigan, USA - KBS C8-3B metaG | ecosystem: Host-associated > Plants > Roots > Rhizosphere | place: USA: Michigan...
GGCCCTCGATCGCGGTGATTTCGACGCCGCCGACGGTCATGCCGCCGCGGCCGGCCGCGTCATGGGCGATCACGGCCTGGTCTCACTGGCAGTGATGCTTCCGGTGGTGTGCGTCGTCGCGGCGTTGGCCGCTGACCGCGGCGCCGCGGACGCACACACCCTCGTTGCCTCCGCCGCTGCGCGACTTGCGGGGGCGCCGGCGATCCCTGCCTGGTCTGGGGTGCAGTGCCGCTGCGTGCTCGCCCGCGCCTACCTCGACCTCGACGAGCCGGCCGCCGCGCGGTCGCTGTTGAGCCGCGCACAGACGATGCTCGGCAGCGTCACGGACGCGCCGGTCCTGCAGGAAGCCGTGGAAGCGCTGTGGCAGCGGCTGCAGGTGAGCCCTGTCGACGGGCCAGGCGCGGCAACACTGACCGCCGCGGAGCTTCGGGTGTTGCAGTTCCTCCCCACGTACCTGTCGTTCGAGGAGATCGGCCGTCGGTTGTTCCTGTCCCGCAACACCGTGAAGACGCAGGCCGTGGCGGCGTACCGCAAGCTCGGAGTCAGCTCGCGTTCCGAAGCGGTCGAGCGCGCCGAGGCACTAGGTCTGATCACTGCGGACACCACCCCCGAACAGGTGGCCGCGGACCTGCAGGGCTAGGCGAATCGTCGCGTTCATCCGATCGGGATGACGTGCATCGCCGACCCGGCGGCAACAGTCGCCGCCGTGATCGTCCTCGCCTGCCTCGCGGCTGCCGTGGTTGGCGTGGTGGTGGGCGCAGTCCTGTCGGCATGGGCGACCCGTCGCCGGCTGTCGGCGCAGCCGGAGACGTTCCGATGCAAGCTCGCTTGCGCGCCGGCGACCGATGACGGCGCGGATGTCCGGTGGCCCCGCGCGGTGTCGCACGCATCCTGGGCGCACGACGTCCTGGTCGTTTCGGCCGGTCGGCTGCACACGGCCGTCCGTGCGATCGGCGTCCACTTCGCCGAGGGGCCGATCGAGCAGCCGACGAGGCCGGGCGGGTTCGGCAAGCAACCCGTGATCCTTGCGCTGCAGCTCGACGACGGGACCAGGATGTGGCTGGCGTCCCGCCGCCGTGACCGGCTGCTCGCGGCCGGTCCCTTCCTCGCCGCGATCGCCATGAGCGAGCGCGCCGCCACGCCTCGCGAGAGGAGCTGACATGGCCGGACACACCGACGACGCACGCTGGAGATACGGCCTCGTCGCCGTGCTCGGTGGCTTCGCAGTCCTGTTCGCCTGTTATCTCGTCGCAGTCCTGACGTTCGACACCGCCGGTGACGCCGCCCTGACGATGTCGGGGGTCACCGGCGTAGTGGGCGCGCTCGCCGGCGCGTATTTCGGCGTACAGGTCGGGTCGGCCGGCCGCGACGACGCGCTCAAGCGCGCGGACGAGATGGCCCAGCGGGCCTTGCAGTTCGCCGCCGTCGCCGATCCTTCTCGTGCGCTTTCGGTGCTGCGGCCTTCCTACCGCGGCACATCAGCACCCGAGGCGACGATCGACCTCACGCAGCAGCCCGAACCGGAGTGGATCCTGCCCGTCCCGGCCGAGCCGTCCTCCGAGAACTGAGGTTCATCCGGCGGGGATGATCCCTTCGCGAGCAGACTCCGGCACCGTGTGCTCACGTCGCTGAGAGGAGCGCGCCATGTCGTGGTGGAAGGTGTTCTTCGTCGTCTTCGTGGCGATCCCGCTACTGGTTCTCTGGGGCGCTGTCCTCGTGGACATCTTCCGGCGTACGGACCTGTCGGGAATCAAGATCGCCACCTGGGTCGTGCTGCTGCTCGTCTTCCCGTTCATCGGCGCGATCGCCTACTTCGTCACTCGGCCGGAGGCGCCGGTTCTGCGCGGCGGTCACCAGCCGGACCCGGAGGAGCTGGAGAGATACCAGGCGACGCAGCGTGCCCTGGCGCACAACACGCCCGGTGGTGCCGGACCCCGGGCCGACATCCCGCCGCGCGCCCGATGATCCGCTGACATGGGATGGCCCGCCGACCCCGTCATCTACGAGATCAACACCGCGGTATGGCTCGAGGCGCTGGCGCGCGCCTGCGGCCGTCCGGTGACACTCGCCGACGTCCCCGCTGTCGACTGGGACGCCGTCTGCCTGGACGGTGTGGATGCCATCTGGCTGATGGGAGTCTGGGCGCGCAGCCCGGCCGGCCTCGACATCGCCCGCGACAACGTCGATCTGATGGGGTCGCTTCGCGGCGCGCTGCCTGATCTCACCGACGCTGACGTGATCGGTTCGCCCTACTGCGTGCGCGACTACGCCGTGGAACCTGCCTTCGGCGGCCCCGAGGGTCTGGCGGTGGCAAGGGCGGCGCTCGCGTCACGAGGCAAGCGGCTGATCCTCGACTACGTTCCGAACCACGTCGCTCCGGACCACGGCTGGGTCGTCGACCACCCGGACCGGTTCATCAGCGGGGACGACGCCGACCTGGCTTCCGATCCGCAGGCATGGCTGCGCGTCGGCGACCATGTCCTCGCGCACGGGCGCGACCCCTACTTCCCGCCCTGGCCGGATGTCGTGCAGCTCAACGCGTTCTCGCGTGGCACTCGGCAGGCAACCGCCGACACGCTGGGCGAGATCGCCGAACAGTGCGACGGCATCCGCTGCGACATGGCGATGCTCATGACCAACAACGTCTTCGCGAAGACGTGGGGCGCGTACGCCGGCAGCGAGCCGGTCGACGACTTCTGGCCGACCGTCATCGCGGCCCTGCGGCACCGTCACCCCGGCACAGTTCTCATCGCCGAGGCCTATTGGGACATGGAGTGGGAGCTTCAGCAGCAGGGCTTCGACTTCTGCTACGACAAGCGCCTCTACGACCGGCTCGTCGAGAGCGATGTGGAAGGTGTTCGCGCGCACCTGCGGGCCGACGTGACCTACCAGTCGCGGCTCCTGCGCTTCCTCGAGAACCACGACGAGCCAAGGGTCGCGACCCGCCTGACGCCGGAAGCCGAGCACGCGGCTGCCCTGATGATCGCGACGCTGCCCGGTGCCACCTTGTGGCACGAGGGCCAGTTCGAAGGCCGCCGCGTGCGGCCGCCCGTGTTCTTGAACCGGCGACCGGACGAGCCGATCGACGCTGATCTGACGACCTGGTATCGGCGCATGCTGGCCACGCTCAGCGCAGTCGACCTGCGCTCCGGCAGGTGGCGGCTGCTCGACACCGGGGGCTGGCCCGACAACGACTCACATCGAGCGTTGTTGGCGTGGAGCTGGGGCGAGGTGCGGGACGACCGGCACCTGATCGTGGTGAACGCCTCCGCATCGCCAGCGCAGGGACGGGTCGCGCTGCCTTGGACAGACCTCGGCGATCGCCGCTGCCGCCTCGTGGACCTGATGACAGGTCTCGAGCTCATCCGGGACGGGAGCGAGCTGCTCGATCCCGGGTTGTACGTCGCGCTCGACGGCTGGCGGTTCCACGTGCTGGCGGTCGACTGACGCTGCCCTCACTTCGGCTCGCGTAGCTCAGCCGGGCTCATGTCATGACCCCAGGCGAGGCCGCGGACCAGAACGTTGAGCTCCATGTCCGCGACCTCTTCAGGCGTGCCCTCGATGCCGCCGGCCAGCCAGGCCTCGAGGATCGCGACGTGTGCCCCGGCGAACACCGTCGACATGACGGCCACCGGCACCCGCGGTGTGCGGCCGAGTGCCGCGAGCCGTTGCCGGATGTTGTCCGCGATGTTCCTCGCGACCCCGGCGGTGTAGATGGCCCTCGACTGCGGGTCGGCCAGGCAGACGCGGTAGAGATCCTGCATCTCAGCGGCGTGCTGGTAGGCCGTTCGCATCGCCGTGGGGCGCACCTCGTCCCAGGGTCCCTCCCGGAAGGCGATGCGCTGCGCCAGCTCCTTGTTCAGCCGCTTGAAGACACCCGCGCGCAATGCGTCCTTGTTCGCGAAGTGTGCATAGAAGGTCGCCTTCGCGACATCGGCGGCAGCTGCGACATCTTCGACACTAACCGCGTCATAGCCGCGCTCGAGGACGAGCCGGATGAATGCGTCTTCGATTCTCGTCCGCGTCTGACGGACCCGACGCTGGGTCCGCGTCTGTGACTCGGCCGATGCCTGCGCCTCCATGCCGTCTTACATGCTAGGCCGGGTTTCGCAGAAAGTGAACGCGGCGTATGGTGTCGTACGCTACGACCGAACCGGGGCGGAGGGGGCGCGATGCCCGCTGGGGTGAATGTCGAGCAGGCGCGTCAGCGGCACACGCCGGCGGACGCCCGACGGTTGCTCATGGAGCAGGTGCTCGACTGCGTCGACGCCGCGATCGGCGCAGTCCAGGCGGATCCCGAAGCCGCGCTGGACGATCTCGTCGCCGCGCGGTTGCTGCTCGTCACCGCGCTGGCCACCGGCTGAGCCGTCATATCCTCCGCGCGCGCGGATGATGCAGGCTGCGTACGGCGCGGATCACGACGTACAGACTTCCGAAGACGAGCCAGCTGCCCACGAGCAGCAGCAACGGGATCAGCGCAGTCGCGACGAACAACGCTTCGAGAACCGGTCGATGATGCACCGGACCTCCTCACCGTCTGGGTCGTCAGCCGGTCCGGCCGGTGCGCATCGACTTGGACTCGGACGCGGGCACCGACCGTTGTGCAGGAACGTCTGCCGTCGCCGCCTGGGATGCCACCTCCTCGGCCAGTCGCTCCCAAGCGCCTGGCGTCGCGGTCTGCTCGACGAGCACGTAGCGCCAGTCGCCGTCGTACGTGCTGCTGAGGTGCAGCACCTCGTCACGTTCGGCGGCGAGCTGACCGTCGGTCAGCAGTCGCCGCCGGGGCAGCCGGAGCACGTAGGCCTCGGGGACCGCGAACAACGTCGCGCGCCAGCCGACCTGCGCTGCGACCGCCCGTGCCCGCTGTGCCGCCTGCGACTTCGTGAAGTAGACGAGGTAGGTCATGAGCACCGGCTCGCGCACGTCGACATGCGCCGACGCGTGCAGCAGGAACTTCCCGGAGCTGCCGATCGGGTCGGACTGGTCATCGGTTGCGCTGACCAGCAGCGATCGCTGCTGCCGGCTGGTTCGCGCCACCGTCGTCCCTCTCCGTCGACTCTCACCTTGCTTAGCCCCGGACGTCGTCGCTGTCATCACCTCCGGGCGAACGTGATCATGGAATGTCACCTCGTTGCGGTAGCCCGTCGCGTCGTCCGGATCGGGTGATGCGCGCGCTGCCTTGGTTCCGTCACGGTGGGATCTCCGGTCCGAAAGGTGCACACGATGAGCGCACAGACAACGCGGGCGCACTCCGCTCTGCCGCAGCTGGACACCCGCGCACTTCTCATCGGCGGCATGATCGTCGCCGCCGGCGTGACCGTGGCCGGCTTCGGCGCCTCGGTCCTCGGCGCTGCGGTGCTGTCGGCGGCTCGCGATTGGGCTCAGAGCGAGCAGCGGCGCGAGCTGACGGCCAAGGCACGGTTGGCGTCGGCGGCTGCTGCGCAAGCCTGGCGCGGTCAGCCGCAGCAGATCGTGCTTCCCGATGCGCGTACCCCCGTCGCGACCGGTTAGCGGGAACGGCGGTAGGGGCGGCCGACGGCCCGGATGCCCTCACCAAGGAACGTCTCGGCATCCAAGGCGCCGAACATCTGGATCAGCCGTGCGACCAGGCCGGTCCAGCCCGTCTGGTGTGAGGCACCGAGCCCGGCTCCGTTGTCGCCGTGGAAGTACTCGTAGAAGAGCAACAGATCACGCCAGTGCTCGTCGTCCTGGAACAGCGCCGCCCCGCCGAACACCGGTCGATGGCCGGTGTCGTCGCGGAGGAACGTCGACACGAGCCGGTCGGACAACTCCTTCGCGACGCCGAAGAGCGTCAGCTCGACACCCGAGCCCGTCGGGCACTCGATCGTGAAGTCGTCCCCGTAGTACTCGTAGTGCTGGAGAAGCGCGCGGATGATCAGCAGGTTGATGGGGAACCACACCGGGCCACGCCAGTTCGAGTTCCCCCCGAACATCCCGGTGCTCGACTCGGCCGGCTCGTACTCCACGCGGTAGTCCGCGCCGTTGACAGTGAACACATAGGGCTGGTCGAGGTGCCACCGGGAGATCGAGCGGATGCCGTGCGGACCCAGGAACAGCTCTTCGTCCAGCATGCGCGTGAGGATCCGCCGCAGCTTGTCCTCGTTGACCAGCGACAGCAGGCGTCGTCCGTTGACCCCGGGTTTCGTCGGGTCGGCGATGTTCGCGAGCAGGTCGGAGTTGCGCTGCAGATAGTCCGTCATCATCGGGCGCAGACGCGGGAACTTGTCGAGTGTGTCCTGCTCCACGACGGTCGTGGCACACAGCGGCAGCAGACCGACGAGCGAGCGCACCTTGAGCCTGACCCCTGACCCGTCGGGCATCCGAAGAACGTCGTAGAAGAACCCGTCCTCGTCGTCCCACATCTCGTCCGGGTGGTCACCGATGGGATCGGCCGCGGCGGCGATCCAGAAGAAACGTTGCAGGAAGTTGAGGACGAAGTCCTCATACGACGGGTCCCGTTCCGCCAGGATGATGGCGAGCTCGAGCATGTTCTGGCTGAAGATCGCCATCCATGCCGTCCCGTCTGCCTGCTCGAGCCGTCCGCCCGTTGGCAACGCAGCGCTTCGGTCGAAAACCCCGATGTTGTCGAGGCCGAGGAAACCGCCCTCGAAGACGTTGTGACCGGCGGGGTCTTTACGGTTGACCCACCAGGTGAAGTTGAGCAACAGCTTGGCGAATGACTCCTTGAGGAACGGCAGGTCGACATCGTCGCCCTGGGTGGCCGCGTCCAGTCGGTGCAGCAGCAGCGTCGCGAGCGCGTGTACCGGGGGGTTGACGTCGCTGAAGTTCCATTCATACGCGGGGATCTGGCCGCTCGGATGCAGGTAGGGCGGCGAGAGCATCAGGTCGAGCTGGCTCTTCGCGAAGTCCGGGTCGACCATCGCCAGAGGCACCGTGTGGAAGGCCAGGTCCCATGCGGCGTACCAGGGGTACTCCCACTTGTCCGGCATGGATATGACGTCGCTGTTGTCCATGTGGAACCACGGCTGGTTGCGCAGCTCACGTTGGGGGGCCCGGAGGGGATGGGCCCTGTGTTCACGTAGCCACAGGTCCAGGTCGAAGAAGTAGGCCTGCTTCGACCACAACATCCCTGCCAGTGCCTGCCGCATGACCATCGCGGCGTCGGGACTGACGGTGGGCGGAGTGATCGCCCGGTAGAACTCGTCCGCTTCTCGCCGCCGCAGCGTGAGGACCTGGTCGAAGTCGCCGAAGACGGCAGTCCACGCTGCGGGCTCGCCCGAGCGCAGGCGCAGCCGAACCACGCGTGACTCGTGTGGCGGCACCACGAGACGAACGTGGGCCGCGGCTTTCGTGCCGACGGCGTCGGGGTTGACGGCGTCGAGGCGGCCGTTGACGACGTAGTCGCCGATCCCATCCTTGACGTACTTGGTGGGGTTCTCGCCGCCCCACAGTCGCGCCACGTTGGTGTCGTTGTCGCAGAACAGCAGCTGGACCTCGCGCGGCGCGTGCAGTGCGAGCCGGCCGAGGACGGCGTGCTCGACGCCGATGACGGGGTGGTCGGCCTCCATTGCCGCGGACAGCCGGGGTCGCTCCTCGTGCGGCGGCCAGGACCAGGTGTTGCGGAACCACAAGGTCGGCAGCACGTGCAGCGGTGCGGCGTCCGGTCCGCGGTTGTGGACCGTGATGCGGCACAGCACGTCGTCGGGGGCTGCCTTTGCATACTCGACTTCGACGTCGAAGTAGCGCTGGTCGTCGAAGATGCCGGTGTCGATGAGCTCGTACTCCAGGTCGAACCGGGATCGCGATCCGTTCGTGGCGACGAGGTCGGCGTAGGGGAACGCTCGCTGCGGGTACTTGTAGAGCAACCGCTGGTAGGCGTGCGTCGGCACGTTGTCGACGTAGAAGTAGTACTCCTTCACGTCCTCGCCGTGGTTGCCCTCGGCGTTGGTGAGTCCGAACAGCCGCTCCTTGAGGATCGCGTCCTGCTCGTTCCACAGGCCGAGCGCGAAACAGAGCTGCTGCTTGTCGTCGCAGATGCCGGCCAACCCGTCCTCGCCCCATCGGTAGGCACGGGAGCGCGACTGATCGTGGCTGAAGTAGGACCAAGCGTCACCGTTGTCGCTGTAGTCCTCACGCACCGTGCCCCACTGGCGCTCGGAGAGGTAGGGACCGAACTGTCGCCACGGCACGCCGGCTCGGGCTTCGACAAGGCGCTTCTCCTCCGCGGTGAGCGGCACGGCGGCCTCCTCGCTCGTTGTGGTGGCGACGACGGTCACCGCTGGTTGTTCCGCTCGCATCACCCGGACGGGATGACGACGGCCCAGTAGGCCGCGCGTCTACTGACCCTGTGCCAGCAGGGGTCACGACCGTCAGCGCCGCCACTGACATCGAGGCGATCGTTGCGCGTCTGGCCTACCGGCTCGACTTGGCCGACAGCGTCGTCCGTGCCCACGTGCATGAAGCAGCGGCGATGTTCGCGGATGCCCGCATTCGGTCGTTCGTACCGCTGCTGATCGAGCGCGAAGCACGTCACCGACTGTCTCGCTCCTCACGGGAGGCTTGAGTTCCCATGTCACCACCCCGCGACGAGGCACACGCCGTCGCCGACCGCGTCGTGCATCTTTCGCCTGTGAACGTCCCCGTCCAAGGGGCCCGCCGCGTACACCGCAGCGACGCCGTCGCCCACTTGACGAGATCGCAACGTGCCGCCCGTGGCAAGGCTGCGCGCAACGAGGTTTCACTGCAGGCGCAGGCGATGCTCGTCGCCTCCGACTTGCGCACTGACCCGGTGGAGCTGCTGGAGCGTCAAGCCACGAGCCGGGTGCCCGAGCTGGTGCCGATCAGGTACGGCCGAATGCTCGCCTCGCCCTTCGCCTTCTATCGAGGGGCGGCACTCGTCATGGCGGCGGACCTCTCTGGTACGCCGGACTCAGGTCTTCGAGTGCAGCTCTGCGGTGACGCGCACATGAGCAACTTCGGGGTCTTCGCGTCGCCGGAGCGCAATCTCGTCTTCGACTTGAACGACTTCGACGAGACACTGCCCGGCCCGTTCGAGTGGGACGTCAAGCGGCTGGCGGCCAGCCTTGAGATCGCCGGCCGTGACAACGGATACAAGCGCAGCCAGCGGCGTGAGGTGGTGCTGTCCGCTGTTCGGTCCTATCGAGAGACCATTCGAACGTTCGCCGGGCTGTCACATCTCGACGTCTGGTACGCCCGGCTCGACGTGGAGCGTGCGCTGGTCGACATCCTCCCGCTCATGACCCCGGACCGGGCCCGCCGGACCGAGCAGTTGCTGGCGAAGGCCCGCACACGTACCAGCATGCAGGCGTTCGAGAAGATGACCCACCTGGTCGACGGTGAGGCACGCATCACGAGCGACCCACCACTCGTCGTACCCATCACTGAGCTGCTGCCCGAGGAGGACGCCGCGCAGCTGTTCGCTCAGCTACGACGGTTGCTGGCGTCGTACGTTCGAACCTTGCCTTCCGACCGGCGTCATCTCGTCAAGCAGTTCCGGATGGTCGACATGGCCCGCAAGGTGGTCGGGGTAGGCAGTGTCGGCACGCGCGCGTGGATCATGCTGCTGCAGGGCGACGACCAGGGCGACCCACTGTTCCTGCAGGCCAAGGAAGCCGAGGCCTCCGTGCTCGAGGCCTTCGTCGGCGCGAGTGAGTATGCCAACCATGGTGCGCGCGTCGTCGCCGGTCAGCGGCTGATGCAGGCGACGTCCGACATCTTCCTCGGCTGGCAGCGGACCAAGGGCGTCGACGGAATCGAACGCGACTACTACGTGCGTCAGCTCCGAGACTGGAAGGGGTCGGTGCTGCCGGAGGAGATGGTCCCGCAGGGCATGGCCGTCTACGCCGGTTTGTGCGGCTGGACGCTGGCGCGGGCACACGCGCGCTCCGGTGACCGCATTGCGATTGCGAGCTACCTCGGCAAGAGGGACACGTTCGACCGGGCGATCGCCGACTTCGCGGCCGGCTACGCGAACCAGAACGAGAAGGACTACGCGGCGCTCCAGGAGGCCGCGGCGTCCGGACGGGTCACGGCCCTGACCGGGCAGTGACCACGCCGGCGGTCCAGCGCCTCACGCCGGCCTGGGTTCGCGGCTACGAGCGAGCGTGGCTGAGACCGGACGTCCTCGCCGGACTGACCCTTGCTGCCGTCGCGATCCCGGAGTGCATGGGCTACACCTCGATCGCGCAGACGCCGATCGTGACGGGTCTCTACACGATCATCTTCCCCACGTTGTTGTTCGTGCTGCTGGGTTCGTCGAAGCTGCTGGTCGTCGGCGCGGACTCTGCAACGGCGGCGATCCTGGCGGCCGGGCTCGCCGGGCTTTCGATCTCCGGCCTGTCACCGGGGTCGTCGCAATGGGTGGCGTTCTGCGGCATGACGGCCCTGGTCTGCGGCGTGCTCCTGCTGCTGGCCCACCTGCTGCGTCTCGGGTTCATCGGCGACTTCCTCGCGGCCTCCGTGCTCATCGGGTTCCTTACGGGCGTCGGCATCTCTGTGCTGAGTGGCCAGATTCCGGGCATGCTCGGGGTGCCGAAGGGCAGCGGCAACTGGTTCCACCAGCAGTGGGCCTGGATCAGCGACCTGACCTCGATCAGCTGGTCGACCGCCGCGTTCGCCGCTGGAGCGCTCGCGGTCATCGTCGGCTGCAAGCGTTTCGCGCCGCGGGTGCCCGGCGCGATCATTGCGGTGATCGGGTCGATCAGCGTCTCTGCAGCGACGGACGCGAAGACCCATGGGGTGAGCGTGGTCGGTGCGGTGACCGGTGGCTTCCCACCGATCGGCCTCCCCGACGGCATCAGCTGGACCGACCTCGCCAAGGTCACGGGGGTTGCGGCGTCCTGTGTGGTGCTGATCATCGCCCAGAGCGCGGCCACCTCACGCTCGTTCGCGATGCGGCATGGGGACTCCGTCGATGTGAACCGCGACATCCTCGGTCTGTCGTTCTCCAACGTCGCCGCCGGGCTGTCCGGCACGTTCGTCGTCAACGGCAGCCCGACAAAGACACAGATCCTCGACGAGCAGAAGGGCCGCAGCCAGGTCGCGAACGCTGCGATGGCGCTTGTATCGCTGTTCGTGGTCTTGTTCGCCACGGGGCTTCTGAAGGACATGCCGAAGTCGGTGCTTGCGGCGATCGTCTTCCTGATCGGCATCGACCTGATCGACATCGTCGGGATGCGCGTGCTGTTCCGGCGCCGCCGCGACGAGGGGCTGATCGCGCTGGTCACGGCCGTCGTCGTCTTCACGATCGGTGTCGAGCAGGGAGTCGTTCTCGCGATCGTGCTGTCGCTGCTCGATCTCGTCCGGCGGCAGTACGCGCCTCGCGACTACGTCGTGCACCCCGGTGCCCCGCCGGACGAGATGTTCACCGCGGCGGTTGCCGGTGCGCAAACCGAGCCTGGTCTCGTCGTCTACCGGTTCGACGCAGAGCTGTTCTACGCCAACGCGGCTCGGTTCGTCGACGACGTCCAACGGGTCGTCGACGGTGCGCCGGATCCCGTGCGCTGGTTCGTCCTCGACGCCGGTGCCATCGATGATGTCGACTACTCCGCCGGCGTACGGCTGCAGGGTCTGATCGACTTCTTCGACTCTCGCCACATCCGCTTCGGCTTGGTGCACGCCGATCCGTCGCTGCTCGCGACGCTGAACGCCTACGGCCTGCTCGACCGGATCCCCGCCGAACTCCGCTTCGCGTCCATCGAGACGGCCCTGGATCAATTTCACGGGCCGGTGCCGAGACAACCTGGGCGCCAGCAACCGGTGCCGACATGAGTGGGCCGGCAGGCGCGGTACGGACACCGAGCCGTGCCGGGGCCGTCCTCGCCGCGCTCCCGGCCAGCAGTTCCTGCAGAACGTGCTGGGCTACTCCACCCTCGACGCCGGTCTCGCGATCCTGCCGGCGGCCGCGTTCATGGTCGTCGTGGC
>Ga0070681_10005833_pt1 | contig 11922 bp, 11 predicted proteins | sample KBSC83BmetaG_FD_65650 | JGI IMG/M metagenome (GOLD analysis project Ga0070681, IMG submission 65650) | Corn rhizosphere microbial communities from Kellogg Biological Station, Michigan, USA - KBS C8-3B metaG | ecosystem: Host-associated > Plants > Roots > Rhizosphere | place: USA: Michigan...
CGGCGGTGGAATGCCGGTAGAGACCAAAAAAGCCCGATCCGTCGTTGCTTTAAGTCGCGTCCCCCGTTGAGAGCGGGGTGCGCCGGTTCGCCTCCGGCTGCCAGTCACGGTTGCAAGAGATGGAGGGAGCCTTCAACGGCATCTCTTGAGAGAGATGCTGGCCACCTGGATCTCCGACTTCTCGTCTTCGATCTAAAGCGACCCTCGGTCCTTCATCCCTTGGCGGCTGTCCGGCCTCTTGTCCGGATACCTACCGACTGACACACGACCACAGGCACGTGCGAAATTGGGCAAGGCTGGAAATAATATCTTTGACTCTGCTTCGCAAGAATTTTTTTAGGCTGAGGATAAATTTCCCTAACGGCTGATTACGAAGCGCTTCTCGGCACGCTCGCCAGTCGTCGAACATGAACAGACGTTAAGATTTTTTGAAGGAATCAGAATCGAGATTGGACCTGTGCCCCAAGGCTTTCTTGAATCGCCTCGTCAGGCGCGCTTGAAGAACGGTTCGACGCGCTGCGCCGCGCGGACGAAGGCGACCATCACCAGCACGCCGAGCCCGAACAGCACCGCTTGCAGGATGTGGGCGCCGGTGTCGTCGAGGCCGAACAGAATCGCGAGCGCCCAGCCGCCGGCAAACGCGGCTCCAAACACCTCGGCGCCGATCAGGATCGCAGCCGAGATGACGGTGACGACGCTGCCCCAGACGATCTGGCGGGAGGCGGTCGCGGGGGGCTCTGAGCTCATGGTGTGGTCCTCGTTTTCGGGCCGCAATCTCTCCGAAAAGGCCGCGGCTCGCAAGCTTAAAGGGCCTAAAAATGGCCCTTGGCGTGATATAGCTGATCTCCAATACAGCCGAAATACAGCCGAAAAAATACGGGATTTTTCGATGTCAGAAATCGCTGCAAACACGCCTCGGACAGAGGCCAATCCGCTGCTCGCTCCCTGGCAGACGCCGCACCAGACGCCGCCGTTTTCGGAGATCGCGCCGGAACATTTCATGCCGGCCTTCGAGCAGGCCTTTGCCGACCATTCGGCCGAGATCACGGCGATCACACACGACCCCGCGGCGCCCGATTTCGACAACACCGTCACCGCGCTGGAGCGCTCCGGCAAGCTCCTGAACAAGGTCTCGGCCGTGTTCTACGACCTGGTGTCGGCGCATTCCAATCCTGCGATCCTGGAGATCGAGAAGGAGGTCTCGCTCAGGATGGCGCGGCACTGGAATCCGATCATGATGAACGCCGTGCTGTTCGGCCGCATCGCCATGCTGCATGAGAACCGTGCGACGTTGGGTCTCACCGGCGAGCAGATGCGGCTGCTGGAGCGGACCTACACCCGCTTCCACCGCGCCGGCGCCGGGCTCACCGAGGAGGCCAAGAAGCGGATGGCCGAGATCAACGAGCGCCTGGCCCATCTCGGCACCAGCTTCAGCCACCATCTGCTCGGCGACGAGCAGGAATGGTTCATGGAGCTCGGCGAAAGCGACCGCGCCGGGCTGTCCGAGAGCTTCATCGCCGCCGCCAGGGCTGCGGCGGAACAGCGCGGGATGGCCGGCAAGGCGATCGTGACGCTGTCGCGTTCTTCCGTCGAGCCGTTCCTGCAGAGCTCGGCTCGGCGCGACCTGCGCGAGAAGGCCTACAAGGCCTTCATCGCCCGCGGCGACAATGGCAACGCCAATGACAACAACGCCGTCATCGGCGAGGTGCTGGCGCTGCGCGAGGAGAGCGCCGGGATCCTGGGTTACCCGACCTACGCCGCCTATCGCCTCGAGGACTCCATGGCCAAGACGCCGGACGCGGTCCGCGGCCTGCTGGAGCGGGTCTGGAAGCCGGCGCGGGCGCGTGCGCTCGCCGACCGCGACGAGATGCAGGCGGTGATCGCGGCGGAGGGTGGCAATTTCGCGCTCGCGCCCTGGGACTGGCGCTACTACGCCGAGAAGCTCAGGCAAGCCAAAGCCAATTTCGACGATGCCGCGATCAAGCCCTACCTCTCGCTCGACCACATGATCGAAGCGGCCTTCGATTGCGCCACGCGCCTGTTCGGCATCACCTTTGTCGAGCGCAAGGACGTCCCGGTCTGGCATCCGGATGTCCGGGTCTGGGAGGTGCGGGATCGCGACGGCCGCCACAAGGCGCTGTTTTATGGCGACTACTTTGCGCGCCCCTCCAAGCGCTCCGGCGCCTGGATGACCTCGCTTCGCGATCAGCAGAAGCTCGACGGCGAGATCGCCCCGCTCATCATCAATGTCTGCAATTTCGCCAAGGGAGCCGAAGGCCAGCCCTCGCTGCTCTCGCCGGACGATGCCAGGACGCTGTTCCACGAGTTCGGCCACGGCCTGCACGGCATGCTCTCCAACGTGACCTATCCCTCGCTGTCGGGCACGTCGGTGTTCACCGATTTCGTCGAGCTGCCCTCGCAGCTCTATGAGCACTGGCAGGAGCGGCCCGAGGTGCTGCAGAAATTCGCGCGCCACCACCTGACCGGCGAGCCGCTGCCGGAGGATCTCCTGAAGCGCTTCCTCGCCGCGCGCAAATTCAACCAGGGCTTTGCCACGGTCGAGTTCGTCTCCTCGGCGCTGGTCGATCTCGAATTCCATACCCAGCCGGCGTCCGCGAGCCGCGACGTGCGCGCCTTCGAGAAGGCGGAGCTGCAGAAGATCGGCATGCCCGAGGAGATCGCAATGCGGCATCGGCCGACCCAGTTCGGCCACATCTTCACCGGCGACCATTATGCGGCCGGATATTACAGCTACATGTGGTCGGAGGTAATGGATGCCGACGCGTTCGGCGCGTTCGAGGAGGCCGGCGACATCTTCGATCCCGCCACCGCCAGGCGCCTGCACGACGACATCTATTCCAGCGGCGGCTCGGTCGATCCGGAAGCGGCCTATGTCGCCTTCCGCGGCCGCGAGCCCGAGCCCGATGCGCTGCTGCGCCGGCGGGGCCTGTTGGAGACGCCTGCGGCGTGAGCGGACGCGCTCACACCGCGAGCCACTGCCGGATCAGGGGCAGGAAGAAGATCACGATGTTGATGGTGAAGCCGATGCTCCAGAGGATCGATCGGAGCCGCGGGCGATTGCCGACATAGGTCAGCACATAGGCGATGCGCACGATCAGGAACAGCATCGCCAGCTCGTTGATCAGGTATTGGGGCGCGGCGTGGAATTCGGCGAGCAGCACCGCGGCGGCGAAGAACGGAAACGCCTCGATGCCGTTCTGGTGCGCGCCGAGCGCACGGGCACGAATGGCGTCCTGGTAGAACGCGGGGTCGCGCGGCCTCGAATTGTCATATTGGCGAAACCCGACCCATTTGATCGGCACGATGGTCAGGAGATAGAGCGCCACCACCCCGAAAATGCAGTATTCGGCGATTGTCATGTCTCTTCCCCGCGCTTTTGGCGGAACAGTAGCGAACGGCTGGCCTGCTTGACAAGGATGGTGAGCCGCGCGAATCCACTCTGCCCATGACGGACCGCCATTCCCATCGAGAGCGCACCAGTGTCAGCCGCAATCACCCTGCCACATGTCGGCGTGCTCCTGGTCAATCTCGGCACGCCCGACACCGCTGACGCCAGGGGCGTACGGGTTTACCTGAGGGAATTTCTGTCCGATCCGCGGGTGATCGAGGACCAGGGCCTGCTCTGGCAGTTGATCCTGAACGGCATCATCCTCAATACCCGGCCGCGGACCAAGGCGCGCGATTACCAGAAGATATGGAACCGCGAGCAGGACGAGTCGCCGCTGAAAACCATCACGCGCGCGCAGGCGGAAAAGCTCGCGCGGGCCGTTGCGGCCCACGACCATGTCGAGGTCGGCTGGGCGATGCGCTACGGCAATCCGTCGATCAGGGCCGGCATCGAGTCGCTGATGAAGCGGGGCTGCGAACGGATTCTCGTGGTGCCGCTCTATCCGCAATATTCGGCTGCGACGTCGGCGACCGTCTGCGACGAGGCATTCCGCGTGCTGGCCTCCTTGCGCGCCCAGCCGACCTTGCGGGTGACGCCGCCTTATTACGACACGCCCGATTACATCGAGGCGCTTGCGACCTCGATCGATGCACATCTGGCGAGCCTGCCGTTCAAGCCGGAATTGATCGTGGCGTCCTTTCACGGCATGCCGAAGGACTATGTCGACAAGGGCGATCCGTATCAGGTGCAGTGCGTCGCCACCGTGGACGCGCTGCGCAAGCGGCTTGGGCTCGATGCCTCAAAATTGCAGCTCACCTTCCAGTCGCGCTTCGGCAATGCCGAATGGCTGCAGCCCTACACCGACAAGACCATCGAGCAACTGGCGAAAGACGGCGTGAAACGCATCGCGGTGGTGATGCCGGGCTTTGCCGCGGACTGCCTCGAGACGCTGGAGGAGATCGCGCAGGAGAACGCCGAGATCTTCCGGCACAATGGCGGCGAGCAGTTTTCCACCATCCCCTGTCTCAACGACAGCGACGCCGGCATGAAAGTCATCAGCGAGCTCGTGCTGCGCGAATTGCAGGGCTGGATCTGATTGAAGGTTTGACGCATCGCAACGCAGCCGCAAATCATTCCTAACAGAAGTCCGCACGGCGAAGTGAATCCGCCAGTTTCCCAAAGGGTACAAGCCATTTGAGCGCGTTCTGCTGTCATACATCTGGCAGCCTTCGTGGCCCATACATACGTGATCTGCTAAAAGAACGGCAGGGTGAACCGGCGCCGCCGGCGCAAAGACAAAACAACGGCGTCCGCGGCCACCTTTCTGGCGGGGACTTGGCGCGCGACCAGGGTGTCGCGCCTTGGAGGGAATATGTCTGGTTTCGACGTTTTCGCGATCGTTCTGGTTCTTCTCGTCATCTTCACCTTGTTCTCCGGCGTCAAGACGGTGCCGCAGGGCTATGACTGGACCATCGAGCGGTTCGGCAAATTCACCCACACGCTGACGCCCGGCCTCAATCTCATCGTTCCCTTCTTCGACCGCGTCGGCCGCAAGATGAACATGATGGAGCAGGTGATCAGCATTCCCGAGCAGGAGGTGATCACCAAGGACAACGCCACCGTCACCGTCGACGGCGTTGCGTTCTACCAGGTGTTCGATGCCGCCAAGGCGAGCTACGAGGTCGCCAATCTCAACCAGGCGATCATCGTACTGACCATGACCAACATTCGTTCAGTGATGGGCGCGATGGATCTCGATCAGGTGCTGTCGCATCGCGACGAGATCAATGAGCGGCTGCTGCGCGTGGTCGACGCCGCCGTGTCGCCATGGGGCCTGAAGGTCAACCGCATCGAGATCAAGGACATCGTGCCGCCCGCCGACCTCGTCGAGGCGATGGGGCGCCAGATGAAGGCCGAGCGCGTCAAGCGCGCCGACATCCTGCAGGCGGAAGGCCAGCGGCAGTCGGAAATCCTGCGCGCGGAAGGCGCCAAGCAGGGCCAGATCCTGCAGGCCGAGGGCCGCCGCGAAGCCGCCTTCCGCGACGCCGAGGCGCGCGAGCGCTCCGCCGAAGCCGAGGCCATGGCGACGCAGGTGGTGTCGGACGCGATCGCCAAGGGCGACGTCGCCGCGCTGAACTACTTCATCGCCGTTGCATACATCAAGGCGTTTGGCGGGTTCGCCGAAGCGCCGAACCAGAAGGTCATCATGCTGCCGATGGAAGCCGTGAGCCTCTTGGGCTCGCTCGCCGGCATAGGTGAGATCGCGAAAGCAACCTTCGGAGAGAGCACATTGTCGGCGCAGGCTGCCGCGCGCCGCAATACGTCCGTGCCGCCGGCCGGTCCCAATCCGCCGCCGGTGACGTCGCAATAAGGGATTTGCAGTGAGGGTCGTGTCATGGCCGAGATGTTTTCGACGTTAGGCACCTGGAACTGGCTGATTTTCGGCTTCATCCTGATGGCGCTGGAATTGGCCGCGCCGGGTGTTTTCCTGTTCTGGTTAGGGCTTGCTGCGCTGCTGGTGGGGCTGGTTTCGTTCATGCTGCATCCGTCCTGGCAGACGCAACTCTTGATGTTCGCGGCATTTGCCCTGGCCGCGGTGCCGATCTGGCGGCGGCTCGCGTCAAGCCGCAGCCAGGCGAGCGAGAGCAATCCCTTCCTCAACCGGCGCACGGCGGCGCTGGTCGGCCGCGAGTTCACGCTGGAGAAGCCGATCGTCGACGGCACCGGCACGGTGCGGATCGGCGACACCATCTGGCGAGTCGCCGGCCCCGACGCCCCGGCGGGCAGCCGCGTCAAGGTGGTGCAGGTCGACGGCGCCAATCTGACGGTAGCGGCGGCGTAGCACGCAAAGAATTCGTAGCTACCGTCTGCTCCACCGTTCTGCGAAATGGTGCAGCGGCAGGAAGGTCTCCCGCAGCTCGCGCCCCAGCGGGGTGAGGGTGTAGCCGCCGCCGTCGCCGAGCTCGACAAAGCCCGCCTCGCGCAATTCCTTCAGCCGCTCGTTCAGCACCGTGGGCGAGGCCTCGTCGCAGGCTGTGCGCAGCGTGCGCGAGGTCAGCGGGCCCTCGCGCAGCTCCCAGACGATCCGCAGGGTCCAGCGCCGGCCGAGCAGGTCGAGCAGCGCCATGATCGGCCGGCCGGTGCGCGAGCCGCGGACGCCGCGCTTTTTCACGGCCGTTTTTTCATGGCGGAGGCCGGTTTCGGCATGGAAGCTCCCTTGCGATGCTACGGAATATGTAGCACAATGCTACTGATATTGTAGCACAGGAGTCCGCCATGTCACGCATTGCGCCGCTGCAGCCGCCTTACGCGCCCGACATCAAGGAGCAGTTCGACCGCATCATGCGCGGTGCGCCGCCGCTGGTGCTGTTCCGGGTCATGGCGGGGCATTCCCGCGCCTGGGAAAAATTCCGCGCCGGCGGTCTCCTGGACCGCGGTCCGCTCTCCTTGCGCGAGCGCGAGATCGTGATCGATCGCACCTGCGCGCTGAATACCTGCGAGTACGAATGGGGCGTGCACGTCGCGACCTTCGCCGCTGCCGCGCATCTCACCGACGAGCAGGTTCGTGCCACCGTGCTGGGGAGGGCGGATGCGTCCTGCTGGTCGGCGGCCGAGCAGGCGATGATCGCCGCCGTCGATGCGCTGCATGCGCGCGCGACGCTCGGCGATGCCGAATACAAGGCGCTGTCGGGGCATTACGACGAGGACCAGATCCTCGAGATCATGCTGTTGTGCGGCTTTTACCGCACGGTGTCTTATCTCGCGAACGGTCTGGCGCTGCCGCTGGAGGAGAAGGCGGCGCGGTTTCCGGCGCGCTGACGGCTAGGCCACCCCCGCCCGCAAGAGATCGTGCAGGTGGATGATTCCGACCGGTTTGTTCGCCTCGGTCACGATCAGCGTGGTGATCTTGACCGAATTGAGCAGCTCCAGCGCTTCGCTGGCGAGCGAGTCGCGGTCGATGACCTTCGGATTCCGGGTCATGATGTCGTCGACCTGCAGCGTCATCAGATCCGGCCGCATCTGGCGGCGCAGATCGCCGTCGGTGATGATGCCCGCGATATGGCCGCGCGCATCGATGATGGCGACACAGCCAAAGCCCTTCGCCGACATCTCGACCAGCGCGTCCGACATCTTCGTGCCGACCGGCTTCATCGGCACGGCGTCGCCGGTGTGCATGAGGTCGGAGGTGTGTTTGAGCATCGCCCCGAGCTTGCCGCCGGGATGGAACTTCGCGAATTCGAGCGCGGTAAAGCCGCGGCTTTCCAACAGCGCAATCGCGAGCGCATCGCCGATCGCGGCCTGCATCAGGGTCGAGGTGGTTGGCGCGAGGTTATGCGGACAGGCTTCGCGCACCTTCGGCAGTTCCAGCACGACCCGCGCGGCCGCGCCAAGCGAGGATTCCGCGTTCGACGTGATCGCGATCATGGGAATCGCAAAGCGGGCCGAATAATTCACGAGGTTCTTCATCTCCGGCTGCTCGCCCGACCAGGACAGCGCCACGATCGCGTCGTCGGGCGTGATCATGCCGAGATCGCCATGGCTCGCCTCCGCCGCATGCACGAAGAAGGCGGGCGTGCCGGTCGATGCCAGCGTCGCCGCGACCTTGCGGGCGACATGGCCGGACTTGCCGAGGCCCGTGACGATGACGCGCCCCTTGGCCTTGCGGATCAATTCCACGGCCTGCGCGAAGGCTTGACCGAGCGGGCCCTGCAGCGCCGCCGCGATCGCCGCGATTCCACCGGTGCCGACCTCCAGCGTGCGCAGCGCGGACTGCACGGCAGCGTCAGCTGATTCGGGTCCGGATGATGGGGTCATCAGCGGTTGTTGGCTTGCCATAACTGGTTCCCGGAAGAGGGGCGTTCCCCAGCCGCCTGATTAGCACGATCGCTCGGGCGAGGCGACGTGAGAGGGCCGTCCTCAACGCGCCATTAACCATAAACGTTTTAACTCCATTAACGACTTTTTTGCTTCACCGGGGTTTTGCGGGCGGCGGGAATTTGTCGGTGAAGTGCATGATTTCGTTGGAGTTTCCTTCATCGTGAGGGCGGGGCCAGCACGGGGCCGAAAATGGCGCGCACATCTTGCGCGCACGGCCTTCGCTTGCCCTTTCGCTTGCCTTGCGCTGATCGCCCTCGGTGAAACCAAGGTCCGGGCGCAATCGGTCACGCCGGACCTGTTCAGCCCCCGCCAGACCAATCAGGTCGCGCCGGACAATCCGGCGCCACGCCAGGTCGCCGCCAGCCCCGGCGGCCCCGCACTCGATCCCGATGGCGCGCCAGATCCCAATGGCGATCCAGGCAAGCGCAGGGCGGATCAGCCTGCGGCGTCGCGGATCGGCAAGGTGCCGACCTACGGCCTGCCTGCCGCCAGTGGTGCGTCTGACACCGGCTATGACTCGCTCAACCGCAAGCGCAAGCAGACGAAATATTATCCGGGCCAAGCCAGGCCGAAGAAGCCGGCAGGACCGGGCTCGCCGCCACTGCCCGACGCGGCCGGGCAATTGCGCCTCTCGATTCCGCCGTCGGGGACCGCAAACAAGCAACCGCTGCCGCCGGCGATGGCCGGCACCGTGCCCGGCCAGCCGCAGCGCCGGCGGTTGAAGATCGATGACGATCCGTTCGGCGCGGTCGGCGATTATGCTGGCAGCTTCCTGGTCAAGTCGGCGGTGGAAGTCTCGAGCGGCTACGACAGCAATCCCGCCCGCACCTTCCAGCCGCGCGCTCTGCCGTTCTGGGTGGTCGCGCCTGAGTTTCTCGCGGTGTCCGACTGGGAGCGTCACGCCGTGGTCGCGGATCTGCGCGGCTCCTTCACCGGTTATGGCGGCTCGCTGCCGGCGACGCTCAACGGCCAGGCCAATTCGGCGCCGACCAATCTCGACCGGCCGGACTTCACCGGCCATGTCGACGGCCGGCTCGATGTCACCAGGGATTTCGATCTCACCGGGCAGGCGCGGCTGCGGGTCGCGACCGACAATCCCGGCAGCCCGAACATCCAGGCCGGGCTCGCCAGATATCCAGTCCTTGCCGCGTTCGGCAGCACGGTCGGCTTCGACCAGCGCTTCAACCGCCTGCAGGTTTCCGCCGGCGCCACCGTGGACCGCACCGTCTACCAGAACTCGACGCTGACCGACGGCGAGACCGCGTCGAACGACGACCGCAATTTCAACCAATATGGCGGCATCGGGCGCGTCTCCTACGAGCTCAAGCCCGGGCTGAAGCCGTTCGTCGAGGTCGAGGGCGACACCCGCGTGCATGACCTGCCGATCGACCGCAGCGGTTTTGCGCGCGACTCCAACGGCGGCTACGCCAAGGGCGGCACGTCCTTCGAATTCACGCGGCTGCTGACCGGCGAAGTCGCGGTCGGCTGGTCCGAGCGCTCCTACACCGATCCAAGGCTGAACCGGCTGCAGGGCCTGCTCACCACGGCCTCGCTGGTCTGGAGCGCGACGCCGCTCACGACGGTGAAATTCTTCTCGGACACGCAGATCAACGAGACCACGCTCGCCGCCACTTCGGGCGTGCTGGTGCACACCTACTCGTTCGAGGTCGATCACGATTTCCGCCGCTGGCTGACCGGCATCGGCAAGTTCACCTACGGCACCTACGACTACCAGGGCGACAACCGCAGCGACAGGACGTACTCGATTGAGGGCGACCTCATCTACAAGATGACGCGCAACCTCTGGGTCAGGGGCATGCTGCGCCACGACATCCTCGATTCGAACGTGCCGCTGGCGAGCTCGACGGGGACCGTGGTGATGCTCGGCGTGAGGGCGCAGAACTAGCAAGGCTCGTCATGCGCGGGCTTGCCGTCTTCGCTCACGCTTCGCCGGCCACTGCGCGCACAGGCGCCCCCTCCCGGATAGCCCAGACGACCAGCGACCGACCGCGGCGCATGTTGCCGGCGGAGAACACGTTCGGGCGTGAGGTTTGTTAGTCGGCGAGATTGGCACGGACGTTGCCGCGCTGGTCGAGATTGAACTCGGTGCCCGGCGACGGCTTGAACTTGTCGTCGACTTTGACGCAATGCAGCTTCGCGTCCCCTCAATGATCGACCTGGTACAGGCGCCATCGCTCCGGCACGCCTTTGAGCTGGTGGACGCCGCGGTCCTTGAAGCGGATTCCGGACTGTGACATCAGGTCCTTGACCGCGCTCGAAACCAGGACTTCGCCGGCACGCGCTTTCGCGGCGACGCGCGCGCCGATGTGAATCGCGAGGCCGACCACCTCCGTTCCGCTCACCTTGTATTCGCCCGCGTGCAATCCCACCCTGATTTCCAGGCCCAGCGTGCGCACGGCCTCGCGGATCGCGGTGGCGCAACGGACCCCGTTAACCGGTGCGCGGAACGTCGCCAGCAGCCCGTCCCCCGTCGTTACGACCTCTTTTCCGCGCAGGGTCCTCAGCTCTCGGCGGACGGCGGCGTAGTAGTGATTCATCACCTGTGTCCAGCGCGCATCGCCGAGTCGCGCGGCTTTTTCGGTGGACCGGACGATATCGACAAAGAGGATCGTGGCGAGCGCTTGCTTGACCTCGGCATCACGAACGGCGGTTCGGCGTCGGTTCGCAATATTTCCGGTCAGCGGCTCATAGCGGTGGTTGCGCCGCCGCGCGATTGCGGCTTTTGCATAATCCCTGGCACGCTGCACCGTGCCGCAACGAATGGTCTTGTCCCTCGGTGGAAGCGTCCAGTAGACCTTTCGCCCATCTCCGACGCCATGGACTTCCACGGCGCCCCACTTCAGGAGAATCGTCGATCCAACTCGCCGAACGCACCAAGCCTTCGACGTGTATCCGGAGACGTTCGACTGATGGACTCCGATGCGAAGGAATTTTGGCATGAGCGTGCGGCCGATCGAAAGACCGTTTGGGCTAGCTGGGGTAAAACGTAGTCATCCATTCGCACGTTGGCAACAGTACGCACAACCGAAAATCCACTAATGGCTCTCGTGTTGCTTCGCAATCAACCCCCACACAGTGTCATCGAACAGGCGTCAGTAAATGCGATAGCGTCCATCGCGTCCTGCGCCCGTGGCGATTGCGAGCGCCGCTCCTGTGGGAGGGATTGGAAATTGAGTCAATTCAAGAGTTTGCTCCGGCGAATGTGTTGCGCTCTAAGGGATAGTGTTCCCGATCTCGATGCCCTGCATCGTTTCGTCAAACCTTGGATACAACCACCCACGTCGAATTGTGCATTGAACGGCAGCTACTAATGTCGTTAGAGCATAATCGGTAACTTCAGATATTCGCTCATAATTCTCCTGGACGCGCTTATCTAGAAATTCGTTATGCATTGGATGGGCAATTTCGAATCCTCCGTGAACGATAGAACTCCTTACATCATACATTCCGCGAAATTTACGTCGAAGTATTTTTGACTGGCCTTCATTTAATTCGAGAAGCGTCACGAGCCTTCGAACTAATGATGAAAAATTCTCTCCAGCCTTAGTTTGGAGCAAACTTTCAAACGCGTAAAACAGCCAAACAATGATAATCGGAGTCAGATCTAATTTCGC
>Ga0070681_10005835_pt1 | contig 11920 bp, 12 predicted proteins | sample KBSC83BmetaG_FD_65650 | JGI IMG/M metagenome (GOLD analysis project Ga0070681, IMG submission 65650) | Corn rhizosphere microbial communities from Kellogg Biological Station, Michigan, USA - KBS C8-3B metaG | ecosystem: Host-associated > Plants > Roots > Rhizosphere | place: USA: Michigan...
CTCCGCCTCGACGTTGTTCTGTGTGGTGACGCGCGGTGTCGAGAGCAGGCGACCCTGGCCCTGCTTTTCAAGCGCGGACAATGCGACGTCGAGGTTGAGTGCACCGTTGAGCGATCCCAGCGCCAGACCGAATGCCGTGGAGGCACCGCTGACCGGCAGATTCACGCCCGTCGGTACATTGTCGGCTCCGGGATCCGGTGCGGGCGGTCCCTGCTGACCGCCCGTTCGGCCGGTGATGCTCCCCTGGTTCGGGAACGAGAGTCCCGTCGTGTTGCCGAGCGCGTTGCTCGCGCGCGCGCCAAGGCCCCACTCGACGCCAAGCGATCGCGCAAACTGCCGCGTGGTCTGGACGATCCGCGCTTCGATTTCCACCTGCGGCTGCGGCGCGTCCAGCGTGGACAGCAGATCGTTGGCGCGCTGGAGGCGTTCGGGCAGGTCGTTGATGATGATCGTGTTCGTTCGTGTGTCTGTCTGGATGGAGCCACGCGATGACAACACCGTTGCGGTCAACAGCGGACGCAGATCCTCCGCGCGCGCGTAGCTGAGTGGACGCGTGAGCACCCGGAGCTCACCGGCGAGCGCCTGCTCGTCAGCAAGCTTGCGACGCTGCGTCTCTTCATCCGCGAGCACCGTGAGCGGCGCCACGCGCACGATAGTGCCGTCGACGACATAACCGAGCTTGTTCGCACGGAGGATGATGTCGAGCGCCTGATCCCATGGCACATCGCGCAGCGAGACATCGACGGTTCCCTGAATCGTCGGATCGATCACGATATTCAAGCCGCTGATTTCCGCAAACGTGCGGAGCACCGCGCGAAGATCCGCGCCCTGGAAATCGAGGCTGACCGGATTGCCGGTGTAACGCGGCGGGGTCTGACCAAACTGCGTGGCTTGCGCTCCCGCCGGCAGCGTTGGTGCAGGAGCAGTCTGTCCCGGCGCCTGTGGCGCCGCGGATTGTGCGGCGGCCTGCGGGGATGCGGCCCTCGCCGGCGCCTGTGGAGTCAGCGCGGCTGCGGCGGGCGGAGGCGCCACGACCTGCGCGACTGTGTTCATGGGCGGCTGGTTTGCCGGCAGCTTCGCCGACGCGGTGATCGCCGGCACTGGCTTCTCGGGTGCTGCCGGACTCACACCCACCTTGTCAGGTGCGGCAGCGGCCGCCACCATCTTCGCCGGCGTCGCACCCGCAGGCGCATCGTCGACGATGATGGTGAGCTGACGTCCATCGGACGAGGGCTCGACACGATAGGCGGAACGACGCGTCATCTCGACCGCGACGCGGGTCAGCATCGGACTGTCGTCGTTCAACCCGATGCGGACGTTCTGAACCGGGCCCTGCCCCACTGGCGTAACACCCGGCAGCGCCGAGGTGGCGTTGGCGAGGTCCAGATAGAGTCGTGCCGGGCCGTCTTTTGTTTCCTCGACGTTGGTCGTCAGCAGTTTCCCGGTGGCCTTTAACGTGATCGCAGTAGCCGCGCCCCGACGCTCGACGTCCAGGTCACGAATGACGGTCGACGGTCCGGAGGCACTGATGGCTCCCGGCGCCGCGCGATCAAGACGATCTGTTTCGATGTAGATAACGTTGCGCGAGCTGCGCACCCGGGGACGAACGGGCTGCGCCAGAGCGACGCTGACGCGGGCAATCGAGGCGCCGTCGAAGGCGCGTGCGCTCTCGACATGGACGCCGGTGATTGGCACGCGCGGATCAACCTTGAAGTTGTCGGAGAAGCCGACGGCAAGCACGTCCCGCATCTCGACGACGAACGTTCGCGGATCGGGCTGCGAGGCGACGTACGGCACCGGGTCGGACGCTTCAATCGACAGCACGCCCGCGTGATCGTCAACCCGCGATGTGATCCGTTTCAGCACGGCGAGATCGGTGCTGCTGGCGCGCAGCGGCACGATGACCGCGAGCGCGAGCAGCGCGCCGAGCAACGGTTTCCAATGTCGAACACCCATCTTCCAAGAGTCCATTACTTCGCCTCGTCGGTCTGTCGCAGCAACTTGCGCACTTCGCGCTGTTTCTCCAGCGCCAGCGGATCGGTGACCTGTTGAGTGATCACCATGCTGTCCGGAGCAATGGCCTTGATGGTGCCGTCAAGCAGCTTGTCCCCTGCTTTGACGATGTATGTCTTCTGATCGGAGCCCTGCAGGATCCCTACGTACGTGCCCTGGCTGGCAATCGTCCCCTTCAACGTCACTTCGCTGGCTTCCAGTCCGGCGAGACCATTCGGCCGCGTCGTCAGACCACTCGTGGTGGCGATGTCGCTTCCGCGCCGCAGCATACTCACGAACGGGTCGCGGCGGCCGTGCGGGTCGTACGTGTAACCCTGCGGCTCCACCGTGTCTGCCGTGTTCGCCGCCCCTGCAGTTGCGGCGGCCGGCGGGGCTTGTGTTACTCCCGCCGCTGAAGCCGCGACCGGCTTTTCAGCTTGCGCATCGAGCGCTGCCGCGAACACGAAGGCGAGTGCCACGGCAGACGCGAGCGAACGGTTCATCATCGTCATCGCTATCCCGCCTTCGTCGAAGCAGGCCGCGCCGCTGGCGCCGGCTTGCCGGAGGCGGCGCCCGCATCCGCCGGCTTTTTCGCCTCAACCAATACGAACGTCGTCGCCGTGCACTGCGCGCTGATCGTCTGATCGGAACTGCCGGCCGCCTTGGCCTTGATATGAATGCCGTTCACGTTGATGATTCGCGGGAACTTGCTCACACGCTCGAGGAAGCTGCCCAGGTTGTGATATGTCCCATCGAGCTCGAGACCGATCGGCCACTCCGCATACATCTGACGCGTGGTGACGGGCTGCGGCGCGAAACCGCGAATCTGCAAGTTCGACTGCGTCGCCATTCCCTGAATGCGGCGCAGCAGATCGGCAACATCTTTTTCCTCGGGCAGCACCGGACGAAGCCGATCGAGCTGCGCTTGCAGGCCATCGACCTGGCGGCGGAATTCCGGCAGCCGGCGTGCGGTCGCACGGCCCTTCGTGATGTCGGCGCGGATCGTGGCGAGCTGTGCCTTGCGCGTCGCCAGGCTCTCCTGCTCCGTTTTCGCGTAGTAGTTCCAAAACACGCCGGTGGCCGCGATTGAGAGCGCGGCAAACACACCAAGCTGGGCGTACCACGGCAACTTGTTGAGACTCAGGTTCATCGCCATTGCTGCGTATCGGGCTGGTTACAGACCGCTTTAACGCCCTCCGCGCGCTGCTGGTTTGGGCGGCGGAGCGCCGCGCCCGCCACGGCCACGCCCGCCTCCGCGGCCGGGTGGAGGCGGCGGCGCGTTCTTGGGCGGGACCAGTTGTGCCTTGACGGTGAACTTGATGATGTCCACAGATGATGCGGGCCCGGCGCCGCGTCCACGACCGGAGGAGACCTGAACGGTGTCTACCTGACTGTTCACAATCTCCACTGGTTTGACGAGCATCGGACTGTTGCCCAGATTGCCGACGAAATCGGAGAGCGCGATGAGCGTGGTGCTTTGTCCCTGGATGGTGACGTCGGTGCCCTCCTGTGCGAAATCGGTGAGCCAGAGCATGTCCGGCAGGCTCTTGCTGACCTCGTCGAGCAGCTGCACGGGAATGCTCTGTCCGCCGCGAAGCTGCTCGATGAGCGCGACGCGCTGCTGCAGTTCACCGCGCTGTTGATCGAAGGCCGCGACGTCGCGAAGAATCGACTGCAGCCGCCGCTGTTCGCTCTGGGCCGCGACGATGTCCGCATCGAGCTGCTCCGACGCCTGCCGCAGCGACCAGAACCAATAGCCAATGCCAGCGACCGTCAGAACCAGCAGGAGGATGCAGCCGGCCATTGTCTGCTGGCCACTGTCGAAGCTGAATGATGCGCGCTTCTTGGTTTGCCGTTCGACGCCGAGAAGGTTGATGCGTATCACCGGTCGCCCACCTTCCTCAGTGCCAGTCCCACGGCGACGGCAGCGGTCGCTGCGGTGTCCACGGCGTCACCACCGAGCTTTCTGGCATCCCAGGTGACGGCCCGGAACGGATCGAAATCCTCCACTGGTGCGTTGAACCGCTCCTGCACCATGTGATGAAACCCATCGACGCGCGAGGCGCCGCCACTCAGCATGATGCGGTCGATGTGATCGGTGGACGCGCTCGCTTTGAAGAAGTCGAAGGTTTTCTGGATCTCGAGCAGGACGTTCTCCGTCACCGCGTGCAGCACCGGCTGCGCCTCTTCGAAGGTCGCACCGTCAACGGGAATGCCCTTCTTTAACTGCTCTGCGGACTCGAACTGCAGGTCCAACTCTTTCTGGACCGCTTCGGTGTAGGCGTTGCCGCCCATCGAAATGTCGCGGGTGAAGACCGCCTGATCGCCTTGCAGGATGCTGATGTTGATGGCGCTCGCGCCCGCATTCAGCAGTACGACGGTGCGGCCGCCCTCCAACCCATAATTCACTTCGAAGGCGTTCTGAAGTGCGAACGCGTCGACGTCCACCACCACGGGTGTGTGGCCGGACTGCGCAATGACGCTCGTATAGTCCGCAATCTTTTCTTTCTTGGCCGCCACGAGCAGCACGTCCATGCTGCCGCGCGAATTGGGTCCGGTGCCCGGGTCGAGGATCTGGTAATCGAGGTTGACGTCCTGGATGTCGAACGGGATGTACTGCTCGGCCTCCCAGTAGATCGACTCGGCCAGCTCGTTCTCGGTCATCACCGGGAGGGTGATCTTCTTCACGATGACCGCATTCCCCGAGAGCGACGCGCAGACTTCCTTGGTTTTGAAGGCTTTGTTGCTGTCGAAAACCCGGCGAATGGCGTCGGCGACCGACGTGGCGTCGATGATGGCGCCATCGACAATCGCATCGGGCGGGACGGGCTCCGCGCCGAACGCCGTCACTTTATATCCCTTGCCTGATGGCTTCAGCTCTACCGCCTTGACGGCGCTCGACCCGATGTCGAGCCCGATGACGGTTCTGGGTTTGGCGAAAAGCGACATCGATACCCTGTGCGAAAGTGAGCGCTCGCGCTCCGAATCGAGAATGCCTGTGAAGCACCGCGTCCGTTCCCGTAACTTCGCAGTGTCTCGAAACTTACTGTCGTGTTTTGTTATCGGTCGTTTGCGTCAGTGCATCACTTGGGCAGGGCGAAAGGTTGTGCCGTTTCGAGCCGTTCGGTTGACAGTTTCCAAGGGCCTCCGTATCATTGGGGTTTGCGGTTGCAGGCGTTCGTGTGAGTGATCGCGTGCGGCCGGGTAACAGGGTTCGGCTCGACAGCCGTGGCTCGGTCGGGCCCACGAAGGATTCCCTTATTCATGCGTACGTTCGTGGCGAGCGCGAAAAGCGCGGATAGCCGGTGGCATGTCATCGACGCCAAGGGCCAGGTGCTCGGGCGGGTGGCGACGCTCGCCTCGCGGCTGCTCCAGGGCAAGCACAAGGCAACTTACACCCCGTTCATCGACACGGGGGATCACGTCGTCGTCGTCAACGCGGCGGAGGTGAAGCTGACCGGCCGCAAGGAAGATCAGAAGCTCTACCGCTATCACAGCGGATTCGAGGGCGGGCTTCGCGAAGAGCGCGCGGCAGTGGTTCGCAAGAAGCAGCCAGTCCGGCTGGTCGAAGAGGCGGTCCGCGGCATGCTGCCTAAAACCAAGATGGGTGATGCGATGTATCGCAAGTTAAAGGTCTACGCCGGCTCGGATCATCCGCATGCCGCCCAGCAACCCAAGAGCATCGAGGTCGCATAGTTTGGCAAGCATCGAATACTACGCAACGGGCCGTCGCAAGACATCGACCGCACGAGTTTTCCTCCGCCCCGGCACAGGCAGCGTCACCGTCAACCACCGAGAGTTCGACAAATACTTCACGACCGACGCGCTGCGGACCCAGGTCCGACGGCCGCTGCTCCTCACCGAGCTGGGCGAGAAGTTCGACATTCTCGCGACCGTCGCGGGCGGCGGAGTGAATGGCCAGGCCGGCGCCGTGCGGCTGGCAGTGGCGCGCGCGCTCGTCGAATACAACACCGAGCTCCGCAAGCAGTTGAAGAAGGACGGTCTGCTGACGTCCGACTCGCGAGTGAAGGAACGCAAGAAGTACGGCATGGCTGGCGCGCGCAAGCGCTTCCAGTTCAGCAAACGGTAGTGTCAGGACGGGTCGCCGGACCAGTCCACAAATATTCGGAGAGAAGGAGGAGCTGTTGCCCGGGATTGCGATGAAGGATCTGCTGGAGGCCGGCGTACATTTCGGCCACCAGACGAAGCGCTGGAATCCGAAGATGAAGGAATACATCTTCGGAGAGCGGAACGGCATCTACATCATCGATCTGAACAAGACGGTGAAGAAGTTCCGGGACGCCGAAGAGTTCGTCACGAATCTCGCCGCGGACGGCAAGACGCTGCTCTTCGTCGGCACCAAGCGCCAGGCGCAGGACGTCATGGCCGAGGAAGCGCAGAAGTGCGGAATGTACTTCGTCAACCAGCGCTGGCTCGGCGGCCTCCTCACCAACTTCACGACAATCCAGCGCAGCCTCGGCCGCCTGCGGGACCTCGAAGCGATGGTCACCGACGGCCGCTACGACACGCTCTCGAAGAAAGAGATCGCGCGCAACGAAAAGGAAAAACGGAAGCTGCTGAAGAACCTCGAAGGCATCCGGCATATGTCCCGCCTTCCCGACGCAGTGTTCGTCGTCGACACGCGCAAGGAAAAGATCGCCGTTGACGAGGCGCGCAAGCTGAAGATTCCGGTCATCGGCGTCGTCGACACGAATTGCGATCCCGACGAGGTCGATTTCGTCGTCCCGGGCAATGACGACGCGCTGCGCGCGATTCGCCTGTTCGCGTCCAAGATCGCCGAAGCGGTCATCGCAGGTCGCGGGATGCGCGAGTCGCGGTTGGCCGAGGAGGAATCGGCGCGCGCCCAGGAAGCGGCCGAAGCCGACGCCGCCGCACGCCTGCGGACGGCGGTTCGTCCGCAACGCCGCGAAGCGGCGCCGACGCCGGCAGGCGCGTAACCGCCGCCAGCCGCAGTTCGCGCGCCGGCCGCAGTTGGGCCGGCGCTTTTTGTGTACATCGATGGGCCGCCTGGAGGCTGTGCACATCGGTCGGCCGCCTAAAGGCGGCCCCTGCGTACACTATGAAGGAACGATCGATCGGGCCGCGTGAATGCGACCCCCTACATGGTACGTAGACGTCTATGTGGTACGTAGGGGCCCGCTTCAGACGGTCCACAGCGGAGATCAGAGAATGGCAGCGACAGCAATTACCGCAGATCAGGTCAAGCAGCTTCGCGACAAGACCGGCGCCGGCATGATGGAGTGCAAGGCGGCGCTCAACGAAGCGAACGGCAACATGGAGGAAGCGATCACGATCCTCCGCAAGCGCGGGCTCGCGCAGGCCGCCAAGCGCGCCGGACGCACCACCGCGCAGGGGCTCATCGGCAGCTACATCCATCTGGGCGGCAAGATCGGCGTCCTCGTGGAAGTAGACTGCGAAACCGACTTCGTCGCCCGCACCGACGATTTCCAGAACCTGGTGAAGGAAGTCGCCATGCACATCGCTGCGGCCGATCCGAAGTGGGTCCGCCGCGAGGACGTGCCCGCGGACGCGATCGAGAAGGAAAAGGCAATCTACCGGGCGCAAATGGAGAACACCGGCAAGCCGCCACAGGTACTCGACAAGATCATCGAGGGCAAGCTGGGAAGCTTCTACTCGCAGTTCGTGCTCCTCGATCAGCCGTCAATCCGCGACAACAACATCACGATTGGACAGTTGATTACCCAGGCCACGGCGAAAACCGGCGAGAATATCCAAATCGGTCGCTTCGTGCGCTTCCGCGTGGGAGACGCCGAATAGATCTTCAATTTTCAATGTGCAAATGTTCGATTTGAGTATCGATGGTCGAATCGATACTCAGATTGAACATCGAAGATTGCAGATGCCATAATGCAGGCCCGTGCCCTCGTCTGAGCCGTCTCCACTCTACAAACGCATTCTCCTCAAGCTCTCCGGCGAAGCCCTGATGGGCGATCGCCAGTTCGGGATCGATCCCGTCGTCGGGACGCGCATCGCGCAGGACGTCGCTGAAATCCAGGCGCTCGGCGTCGAAACCGCCATCGTCATCGGCGGCGGCAATATCTTCCGCGGCCTTGCCGCGAGCGCGCGCGGCATGGATCGCGCGACCGCCGACTACATGGGCATGCTCGCCACCGTGATCAACGCGTTGGCGTTGCAGGACGCACTCGAGCAGCTTGGCGTGCTCACGCGCGTGGTCACCGCGATCGAGATGCGGGCCGTTGCCGAGCCGTTCATCCGTCGCCGCGCTATCCGCCATCTCGAAAAGAAGCGCGTCGTGATCTTCGCGGCCGGCACAGGCAATCCGTACTTCACCACCGATACGGCCGCGGCCCTTCGCGCCATGGAGATCAAAGCCGAGGTGATCCTCAAGGGGACGAAGGTTGACGGTGTCTACACCGCGGATCCGATGCTGGACCCCGATGCGACGAAATACCCTACAATCTCGTACTTGCAGGTGCTTGAACGGCAGCTGAAGGTGATGGACGCGACCGCCATCTCCCTCTGCATGGACAACAAGCTGCCGATTGTCGTGTTCAACCTGCGCGAAGGCGGGAACGTGCGGCGCGTCGTCATGGGAGAAGCAATCGGGACGACTGTCAGTTAGTAGTTGGCCGTTGGTGGTTAGCGGTTAACTACGGACTACGAACTACCAACAACCAACCAGCTGCTATGGATTTCAACGATCTCAAAAGCATGTTCGGGGAAGTGAAGACGAAGATGGACGGCGGCATCGATCGCGTTCGCCGTGATATGGCGTCGGTGCGCACCGGACGCGCCACGGTAACGCTTCTCGACGGGATTCAGGTCGAAGCCTACGGCTCGAAGATGCCGATCAACCAGGTGGCTACCCTTTCGGTGCCCGAACCCGCCCTCATCGTTGCCCAGCCGTTCGATCCGTCCACGATGAAGGAGATTGAGAAAGCGATTCGCGCGTCGGACCTGGGCCTCAATCCGTCAAACGACGGCAAGGTGATTCGCATACCGATTCCTCCGCTCACCGACGAACGGCGCAAGGAATTGTCACGGCACGTGCACAAGCAGGCGGAGGAAGGACGCAACGTCGTCAGGAATCTGCGGCGCGACGCCAACGAGCGGCTGAAAAAGCTCCTCAAGGACCACAAGATCTCAGAAGACGACGAGCGGAAGGGACTGGATCACGTGCAGAAGATGACGGACGAGCACGTGAAGCTGATCGACGATCTGCAGAAGAAGAAGGACCAGGAACTTATCGGGCACTAACCATCTTCAATTTGCAATGATCGATTTGTGTATGTGATTGCGGAATCGACGATCGGCAAGCAAAGGTGATTGAGTCGTCAGATCTCCCGACCAATCACAAGCTTGAACATCAGATCGAAAATTGAAAATCGACGATTGCCGATGATTTAGTCTCCGAACGACACTCCCATCATCCGCGCGGTCTGCAGCAGGTCGTAATCCAGCGGCACGAGTTTCGTGCGGCCGACCACTTCGCCCAACGGGACCGGCACCAGCTCGGGCGGATGGTTGGCGACCATTTTCCCGAACTGACCTCGCAGAACCAGCTCCACGGCCTTGCCACCGAATCGGGTGGCGAGCGTCCGATCGAACGCCGTCGGTGCGCCGCCCCGCTGCAGATGGCCAAGTACCACGTGGCGCGTTTCCTTCCCTGTCAGCCGCGCCAGTTCGTCGCCGCACACCTTGGCCGCGCCGCCAAGGCGTTCGACATGACCGCCGTGCGCCGGCTCGAGGATCGAAAGCTCTCCGTTCCTGGGCCGCGCGCCTTCCGCGACGACCACAATACTGAACTTCGCGCCCCGCTCGTCGCGTTTCCCCAGGCACGCGACGACATGGTCCAGGTTGTATGGAATCTCGGGAATGAGAATCACGTCAGCGCCGCCCGCCATACCGGCGTGCAGCGCAATCCAGCCCGCGTACCGCCCCATCACCTCGACAACGATGATGCGCCGATGCGCTTCGGCCGTCGTATGCAGCCGATCGATCGCGTCGGTTGCGAAGCTGACCGCGGTATCAAAACCGAAACAGCTTGTCGTGCCGTAAATATCGTTGTCAATCGTCTTCGGGACGCCAACCAGCGGGATGCCGCGCTTATAGAACTCGTACGAGATGGCGAGGGTGCCGTCACCGCCGATGCAGACAAGCGCGTCGAGCTGCATCTGTTGGAACATTTCCATGACGCGGTCGGCGTAGTTGAACGTGCCGTGCGGCGTTTCGATCGGCTCCGCAAACGGATCCCCGCGATTGACGGTGCCGAGGATGGTGCCCCCGAGCCGCAGAATCCCCGTGACGTCCTTCGGCGACAGGACGCGCGACCGTTCCGGGTAGATCAAACCATCGAAGCTGTCCTCGAGCCCGATGACGGTCACGTCAGCGTTGCTGGCGGTCTTGACGACGGCGCGGATAACGGCGTTCAGGCCAGGCGCGTCACCGCCGCCGGTGAGGACGCCTAGTTTTCGAATGGTGGGCATGCGGACGCGCGGGGGGCTGGTGTCAGATCAGGCGTCGGCATTCACGTGAACGCCGACTCTCGTCAGTATAGCGCGCCATGTGGGCGCATGTTAGACTCCAAGGTCGTGCCGGCGCGGACTCACGTCAGTATGCGGTCGGCGCCACGTTAAACGTCAAGAGGGCCGCTAGCTCAGCTGGGAGAGCGCCGCGTTCGCAATGCGGAGGTCAGGAGTTCGATCCTCCTGCGGTCCACCAACCTTCGCTCACGCGAGGGATGTCGAAGCGTGAGCTTCGACTCGGCAGGCCAACCTCCGCTCCGGTGCCACGCGAACTTGCCCGCCATAGCGTCCCGAGCGACGCGACGGCGGACTGGCCGAAATGTTCGAGCTACGGTTGGAAAGCCAATCACACCTGCTACTGCCGATTCCACACCAGAAAATTCCGAATCACCCGTCCTTCGGCATCGCGGCCCGTCACAGTGATCGTGCGTGTCTTCCCGTCCGGGCTCACCGCCACGCGCGACGTCGTTGTAATCAGTCCGTTCACCTTCGTCGCGTAGCTGTAGTGATGATCGTCAACCCGCGTGTATGCACGCGTGGTCTTCGGATCGAGCGCCCCTTTGACGTCGAAGTCCTTGCCATTGAACGTGTACGTCGTTTCGTCGTGTGCCTTTGTGCCTTGCGCGTTGACACCATCGCTCACGACGGTGACCGTGTCGCCGGACGTCGTGATCGTCGTTGTTTGACTCTGCGGCGCAAGAGTGGCCGGATCGTATGAAGATTGCGCGATATTCAAGATCCAAGTGCCGTCCCATGCGTCGCCCGATTGTGCGCGCGACGAGGTTGCGATAAGAAGGTACGCGGTTGAGGCGAATACGATGACCAGCAGCAGCCGACGCATGTCCCACCTCCTGCGGCGCACACTCTACCTCAGCTTGACGCTCTGGGTGCTCGTCATTGCCGGCTGCAGCAGCAGCAAACGCGCGCCTGGGCCGGATCCGGCGCCGGCCGCCGCGAGCACCGCCATCGACCCGGCGACGCACGAGATCGACAAAAGTGCGATCGATGACTCCGTCGCACCGGGAGACGACTTTTTTCAGTACGCGAACGGAAACTGGCTCAAGAGGACCGCGATCCCGCCGGACCGCAGTTCGTATGGGGTCTGGTCGGTGTTGTTCGATCGGGCGCAGCAGCGCACCCACGAACTGATGGAGCGAGCCGCCGCCAGCTCACCGCGCGAGGGATCGGACGAACAACAGATTGGCGATTACTTCGCGACCTACATGGACGAGCAGGCCATCGAGCGAAACAAGCTCGAGCCGCTGCGCGAGACGCTCGCCTCCATCGAGTCGATTTCCGATAAGCATGCGCTTGCGACCTGGATTGGAGAGCACCTCCGGGCAGATGTTGATCCGCTCAACATGACGAACTTCCACACCGATCGGCTGTTCGGCGTGTGG
>Ga0070681_10005837_pt1 | contig 11919 bp, 12 predicted proteins | sample KBSC83BmetaG_FD_65650 | JGI IMG/M metagenome (GOLD analysis project Ga0070681, IMG submission 65650) | Corn rhizosphere microbial communities from Kellogg Biological Station, Michigan, USA - KBS C8-3B metaG | ecosystem: Host-associated > Plants > Roots > Rhizosphere | place: USA: Michigan...
TTCTTTTCGCGCCTGCTCGATCCGCGCGCCCGGTTCCGGGAGATGCTCTTCCGGAGGGGCCCGCGCAGGATCATGATCGCCGCTTGTCGATCGGGTTGATGCGACTCAATCACAGTGGAGAGGTGAGCGCTCAAGCCCTGTACCAGGGTCAGATCGCGGTCGCACGCGATGGCAGGGTCAAAGCGCTGCTCGAGCGTGCTGCGCGTGAAGAGGTCGAGCACTTGGCTTGGACCTCTCGCCGGCTGGATGATCTGGGCGGGCGAAAAAGCCTGCTCAACCCGTTTTGGTATGCGGGCTCGTTTGCGCTCGGGGCGGCGTCGGGGTTACTCGGCGATCGGTGGAATTTGGGATTCCTGGCGGAGACCGAACGCCAGGTGGAAAGTCACTTGAACGGTCACCTGGATCGACTTCCGCCGGATGATCAGCGCAGCCGTGCGGTCGTGGAGCAGATGAAGAAAGACGAAGGTGGCCACGCCGTCGCCGCCCGGCGCGAAGGCGCCGAAGAGCTGCCGCGGCTCATCAAGCTTGCGATGAGGCTCGCTTCGAAGGTGATGACCGGAACCTCGCGCTGGCTCTGAGGCAGCATTCGGCCGGCACGAGGGAAGCTCTGATCAAGTCTCGCATGCGCGACTTGATCAGAGCTTCCCTAGGTCTTGAGCGCCTGTCCTTCGCTCTCGCGGATCTCGAAATCGTGCGTGATTGCGGCCGTCTTCCCGAGCATGATGGAGGCTGAGCAATACTTTTCCGCTGACAAGTGAATCGCGCGATCTACTTGCTTTGCGTCGACACCCCGGCCCGTTACGATGAAGTGGAAATGGATGCGCGTGAAAACTTTGGGCTCCTGCGCAGCCCGCTCCGCGTCGATTTCGATCACACAGTCGCTGACGTTCTGCCGGGCTTTGCGTAGTATCGTGACAACGTCATAGGCGGTACAACCGCCGGTGCCCGCGAGCATGGTCTCCATCGGGCGTGGACCCAGGTTTCGTCCCCCGCCTTCGGATGCGCCATCCATTACGATTGCATGGCTGCTTTCGGTCTCGGCAACGAACGTCACGTTTTCGACCCACTTGATTCTGACTTTCAAAGGCGCCCTCTCGACGTGCAGGAAATCAGGAGAAGGCGAATCTTATCCGATACCACGCGAGGCCGAGCAGCTCGCGCCAGGCGGTGCTTGTCATCAACATTCCGTGCGCGCTTGGTATCCCCAGCGCCAGCGGATTGTCGTCGCTGCGAGTAGTGAAGCCCATCGGCGCCGGCACGACTTGCAGGCCCGCATGCTCGAAAGCGAGGCGCGCGCGGCGCATGTGCCAGGCATGCGTCACCAGCAATATCTTGGTGATGCCTTCCTCGCGCAGCAGCTTCTCGCTCGCGCTTGCGTTTTCCAAAGTGTCCATACCGGTCGATTCGAGCCACCTCACCGGCGTGCCGAAGTCCTGCTCGAGCGCATCGCGCATCTGTTCCCCTTCGCTGGAATGGGCGCCCAGGGTTGGCCCGCCCGTTACCAGCACCGGAAGGCTGGTCTGGCGGTACAAGCGGGCGGCATAGCGCAATCGTTCGAGCGTCCAGGGGCCCACCGTATCGCTGCCGTATTCGGGCGCGCTGATGTAGGTCCCGCCGGCCAGTACTACGATGGCGCCCGCGCCGGTCCCCGTGAGCGGGCTTGAAGGCGCACCGGCCTCCAGGATATGCAGACAGCGCTCGGCGAAGAGCGGCGCGCCGCAAATCCAAAGGAGCGCGATGCCAGCGATCAGCAAACCAAGGCCCAATCGCGGTCGCCAACGCCTGCACACCAAGCCCGCGATGAGCAACAGGAGGCCATTCAGCGGCGGTAGCATCCATCCGCTCAACAATCCGAAAACCAGCTTTTTCATTCAATAGCCTGCTTTGAGTCGTCTTTCGGTCGCCTTGCCTGATCGGCCCACGCTGCGCCGCAAAAGCTGCGCCGCACAAAATTTCTTGCATCGCAACTTTTTTTCTTTCAGAATAGAGTCAGTTGCGGGCCGAATGTGCGCCCATCAACTTCTCCTCCATCCTCCTCCTTTGGTGGAAGTTAGCGCAATCCCAGCGGATTGCGCTTTTTTTTGGCCGTTCTCGGCACGCCTCACCGATCGTCTTAGGGTTTCCTTTGCAACGCAAAAACCGGCCACCGGCCATATCTCAAGAGGTCTGCCCTCGCACGGGTTCAAAGGACGAGATTATCTTTCTAAGTCAGAAAGTTATCCTGGAAATGCTGTAATCGCCAGGAGCTTTTCGCTAAAATAGCTCGTTTATCTGTTCCCGGGACTCTCAAGGATCTCTTGCATGGCCGACCCCAAGATCGACGGAGGAAAGCGGCGCATCCTACTGGTGACCACAGGCGTGCTCGGTGGTATCGCCACAGTCGCGACGGCGGCTCCTTTCCTCGCAAGCATGTTGCCGAGCGCGCGCGCCCGCGCTGCCGGCGCTCCGGTTGAAGTGGATATCTCCAAAGTCGAGCCCGGGATGATGATCCGCCCGGAATGGCGAGGCCAGCCAATTTTCGTGGTCCATCGTACCCCGGAGATGCTGGAGGACGTGAAGAAGATGGATCCGCGCGTCGCGGATCCCGATTCCGACGCATCGATTCAGCCTGAATACGCCAAGAACGAGTACCGCTCCCGCAAGCCTGAGTTCCTCGTACTGATCGGCATCTGTACCCACTTGGGCTGTTCTCCCTCCGACAAGCTGCTCGCGGGCGCAGAAAGCGGACTCGGCTCGGACTGGCTCGGCGGCTTCTTCTGTCCTTGCCACGGCTCGAAATTCGATTTGGCGGGTCGCGTCTTCAAGGACGTCCCGGCGCCCACCAATCTGAAGGTCCCTCCATACAAATTCGTGGGCGATACGCGGCTGCTGATCGGTGACGACAAAGGAGCGCAAGGATGAGCAAGGCTCAGGCCCTACTCAACTGGATCGACGACCGGTTCCCGCTGACCGCGCTGTGGAAGGAGCATGTCTCCGAGTACTACGCGCCGAAGAACTTCAACTTCTGGTACTTCTTCGGCTCTCTCGCGATGCTCGTGCTGGTGATCCAGATCGTGAGCGGCATCTTCCTCACGATGAACTACAAGCCCGACGCGAGCCAGGCGTTCCAGTCGGTCGAGTACATCATGCGCGACGTGGAGGGCGGCTGGCTGATCCGCTACATCCACTCGACCGGCGCGTCGATGTTCTTCATCGTGGTGTATCTGCACATGTTCCGTGGATTGCTCTACGGCTCCTATCGCAAGCCGCGCGAGCTGCTCTGGCTGTTCGGCGTCGTGATCTACCTGTGTCTGATGGCCGAGGCTTTCTTCGGCTATCTCCTGCCGTGGGGACAGATGTCGTACTGGGGTGCGCAGGTCATCGTGAATCTGTTCGGCGCGATTCCGTTCATTGGCGAGCCGCTCGCCGTCTGGATACGCGGCGACTATGTCATCTCCGATGCGACGCTCAACCGCTTCTTCGCATTCCATGTGATCGCCATACCTTTGGCGCTGCTCGGGCTGGTCGTGGCGCATCTGTTGGCGCTGCACGAAGTGGGCTCCAACAATCCTGACGGCATAGAAATCAAGAAGCGCAAAGACGCCAGCGGCAAGCCGCTCGACGGCATTCCATTCCATCCGTACTACACGATCAAGGACACTGTCGGCGTCGTCGTGTTCCTGGCTGTCTTCAGCTTCATCGTGTTCTTCACGCCGGAGATGGGCGGCTACTTCCTCGAGCACAACAACTTCATTCCGGCCGACTCGTTGAAGACGCCGCCGCACATCGCGCCGGTATGGTACTTCACGCCCTACTACGCGATGTTGCGCGCCGTGCCGGCGTTTCTGCACACCCAGTTCTGGGGCGTGGCGGTCATGGGAGCGGCCGTGTTGATCTTCTTCTTTCTGCCATGGCTGGATCGCAGCCCGGTCAAATCGATCCGGTACAAGGGTCCGTACTACAAGATCGCGCTCACGCTGTTCGTGATCAGCTTCCTGATCCTGGGCTGGCTCGGTACGCAGCCGACCGATTTCCTGGGGAGAATCGGCAAAACCGAGTGGGCCGTCCTGCTCGCGCGTCTGTTTACGCTGGTCTATTTCGCGTTCTTCCTCGCGATGCCCTGGTACAGTCGCCTGGACAAGACCAAGCCCGAGCCCGAGCGGGTCACGGGCTGACAGCACGACAACCTAATCGTAGAGCCGAGCCTCGAATGAATAGAGCCGCCCTTTTGATCTTGCTGCTGCTCCCGTTCGCACCTCTTGCCGCGGGCGAAGAGATGAAGCTCGAGCGGGCACCGATCGATCCGCAGGACGCGGTGTCGCTCCAGCGCGGCGCGAAAGTCTTCGTGAACTATTGCCTCAACTGCCATAGCGCGGAGAACATGCGCTACCAGCGGCTGTCGGATTTGGGGCTGACGGAAGCGCAGATCCGCGACAATCTGCTGTTCGCGACCGACAAGGTCGGCGACACGATGACCGTTGCCATGCGCCGCAAGGATGCGAAGGTGTGGTTCGGCGTGGCACCACCGGATCTCACCGTGATCGCGCGATCGCGCGGTGCGGATTGGCTGTATACCTATCTGCGCACGTTCTATCGCGACGACAGCCGCGATACCGGCTGGAACAACCTTGCGTTTCCGAGTGTCGGCATGCCGCATGTGCTGTACGAGTTGCAGGGTGTGCAGGTTGTGAAGATCGAAGAGCAGAAGAGCGAGCACGGCACCGAGTCTGTCAAGACGCTTTCGCTGCAGAGCGCGGGCAAGCTGAGCCCGCAAGAGTACGACCAGCTGACCGCGGATCTCGTCAACTATCTCGTATTCATGGGGGAGCCTGCGCACCTTTCGCGCCAACGCATCGGGTACGCGGTGCTCATCTTTCTCGGCGTGCTGTTCATTCCGGTGTACCTGCTCAAAAAAGACTATTGGAAGGACGTCCACTGACTGCGCCACGCTTGGATTTTCCTATGATGACCTTGTATTCGGGCACCACGTGCCCCTTTAGCCAGCGCTGCCGGATCGTCCTGTACGAGAAGGGCATGGACTTCCAGATCGTCGATGTCGATCTGTACAACAAGCCCGAAGATCTGGCCGTGATGAACCCGTACAACCGCGTGCCGGTCCTGGTCGAGCGTGACCTGATCCTGTACGAGTCGAACATCATCAACGAGTACATCGATGATCGCTTTCCGCATCCCCAATTGATGCCGGCGGATCCGGTCATGCGTGCACGGGCGCGGCTCTTCCTGTTCCGCTTCGAGCAGGAATTGTTCTGCCACATCGACACGATCGAGAAGGGCCCGCAGAAGTCTGCCGACAAGGCGCGTGTCGTGATTCGCGACAGCCTTACGCAGATAGCGCCGGTGTTCGTCAAACAGAAGTACATGCTGGGCGACGAGTTCTCCATGCTCGATGTGGCGATCGCCCCGTTGTTGTGGCGTCTGGATTACTATGGTATCCAGCTGCCGAAGCAGGCCGCGCCGTTGATGAAGTACGCCGAGCGTATCTTCAGTCGGCCGGCGTTCATCGAGGCGTTGACGCCCTCGGAAAAGGTGATGCGCAAGTGAAGGATCCGTCGTCCACGACGCCCTACCTGATCCGCGCCATTTGGGAATGGTGCGGTGACAACGGGCTTACGCCCTATGTGGCGGTGAAGGTCGACGGCAGCACCCGCGTTCCACTCGAGTTCGTGCGCAACGGCGAGATCGTTTTGAACATCAGCTCGGACGCCACGCGCAACCTCAAGATCGGCAATGACCTGATCCAGTTCTCGGCGCGCTTCAGCGGCGTCTCCCGCGAGGTGTCGGTGCCCATTTCAGCGGTCGCGGGTATTTTCGCGAAGGAGAACGGCCAGGGCATGGCGTTTCACACCCCGACCGGCGATTCTCCCGTTGTGGCGCTGCCGGGCAAAGGCAGCGACAGCGGTCGTGATGGCAAGGCCGGCAGCGACAAGCCTGGCTCCGAAAAGCCCAGCGGCGACAAGCCGGATCCACCGGCGGGCCGCCGCCCGCGCTTGCAGGTCGTCAAGTAGCGCTTCCAGCCCGCCGCAGCAGCGCCGCAGCGCGGGCATAATAGCGCCCATGCCGGATTAGCTCAGTTGGTAGAGCAGCGCACTTGTAATGCGAAGGTCGGGGGTTCAATTCCTCTATCCGGCACCGGTTCCGATGCCTGGCTTCACCTCAGCATTCTCCTCAGGAAGATCTCGATGAAAACTGCGCCTCGATCGGTTCGTCGCTGGATGACGGCATCCTTCTTCTCGTTCGCCGTACTGTTTGCCCCGGCAATTTTCGCCCAAGGCAATGCGTCGAGCTCGGAATCCCTGGCGGCTGCGCAGGCCAGACTGCGTTACGCGCGTGAAGACTTGGATGCGGCCAACGCCAAGCTCAAGAGCCAGGAAAAGCGCCTCAAAGAGCTGCAAGACTCGGCGGCGCGCGCACAGAAGAAACTGGAGGAAGAGAACGCCAAGGTCGAGCAGGCGAAGAGCGATCTCGCCACAGCCAAGTCGCGGGCCGAGGAGGCCCAGAAGAAACACGACGAAGCCTCGGCTGAGATCCGGCGCTTCTACCAGGAACGTCAGGGGGCCCCGGCGCCTGCGAAGCCTCAGTAGATCAGGTGTGACAGAAAAAGAAAACGGGCAGCAAGGGAGGAGATGCTGCCCGTAAATCCCCAACAGGGGAGGAGACCAAGCCTGTTATCGGTGTCTCATTTAGGAACTTTAGGAATTATTTTTCGGGAGATGCACGGCGCGCGCAGGCCAAAAAAATGGGCAGCTAGGGGGAGGAGACCCGCTGCCCAGAGTTCCCCAACAGGGGGGAGGAGACCTGAGACTTACAACGTCGCGTTGCCGTAGAAACTTGAGGAGCCTAGCGCTGCCGCGCTAGAGCATTCCGTTCACGAACCATCTTGCCGCAAAGAACGTGCCAAGCGCGACGAAAAAGTACAACGGCAAGTCGCTGCTGGATACACGATGGCCGTTGCCGCGCGCGGCGAGGATCATCGTGACGAGCCCAACCAGCACCAGGGACGTAAAGCCGGGATGGCTAGACCACAGGCGGGCGACCCAGGGCCCGATCAAGCCATCCGGAGAGAGTGCGTGGTAAATCAGCCCGGTCATCCCCAGCAGCGCTAGCGCAACCAGGAACAGGCTGCCAGCGAATTCGACCACGTCGTTGAGACCTTTGCCGCGCAGCGTCTTCTGCATACGATCCTCCTCGAACCGGACCCATCGCAATCACATGGGCTTCCGTCACGGGCGCAGGTCAAACGGAGGATCACCAGGAGAGATCCGAGCGACGCGATCTGGCCAACATTCGTGGCAACCGCCGTTCGCTTCGGCGACATCCGCCGGCAATCCCGCCGTCCTAGGAATCGCTTCCCTTAGACCGGTGACTTTGCGCCCCCGCCTTTCGGACGGGTTAGCCCTTTTCAGCAGCAGCCGGCTGGCGCATTTGCGCGCCATGACCGGTTACGCGATTGTTAACGGATTCCCTCACCGGATCTTGAGCACTTTCTGACGTGCCGGGTCAGCATGCGGAAAGCTTTGCGGCGCCGGGTGGGAAATTTGTGAAAATCAGCAAGATCGCGCCAATCTCGAGGTGCTCGGCGCTGCGTTGGCGAGCTCTGGGCTACGAGGCCGGCTGTCCTCGTACAGGGCCGGGTGCCCGACATGCCTTGAGTTATACTTCGGTACCTTTTTTCGGCATCTCCGGGAGCTAAGCGCGCCGCGGAACATGACTGAACCGCGAGCTTCCGCGATGAGGTCCCGCCAGCGTCTCATGCGCCCACCGGGGCGCCACCTCACAACCGGCAAACGATGAAGATCCACGAATACCAAGCCAAGGAGATCCTGCGGCGCTACGGTGTCGTTACGCCGCGCGGAATCGCCTGTTTCAGCGTCGATGAAGCGGTGAAGGCCGCAGCCCAGCTCGGTGGCTCAGTCTGGGTCGTGAAGGCTCAGATTCACGCTGGCGGGCGCGGCAAGGGCGGCGGAGTGAAGCTTGCCCGCAGCCCCGCGGAGCTCAAGCAACATGCTTCCAGCATTCTTGGCATGCGTCTGGTGACCCACCAGACCGGGCCCGAAGGCCAGGTTGTGAAGCGGCTGCTGATCGAAGAAGGCGCCGATATCAAGAGAGAGTTGTATGTCGGCATGGTGGTCGACCGCGGCTCGCAGCGTGTCGTGCTGATGGCGTCCAGCGAAGGCGGCATGGACATCGAGGAAGTCGCGGCCAGCACGCCGGAGAAGATCCACAGGGCGTACATCGATCCGATGGCGGGGCTGACAGCGGATCAAGCTGCGGACATCGCACGCAAGATCGGTATTCCCGAGGCGATCGTGCCGCAGGCGGTAAGGCTGCTGCAAGCGCTCTATCAGGCTTTCGACGAAACCGATGCATCGCTGGTCGAGATCAACCCGCTGATCCTCACGGGTGACAACCGTGTGATAGCGCTCGACGCGAAAATGACCTTCGACGATAACGCGCTGTTCCGCCATTCCGACATCGTCGCGATGCGCGATCTCGACGAAGAGGATCCGGCAGAGATCGAAGCATCCAAGTTCGGCCTGTCCTACATCTCGCTGGACGGCGAGATCGGTTGCCTCGTGAACGGTGCCGGCCTCGCTATGGCCACCATGGACATCATCAAGCTCTACGGCGCGGCCCCGGCCAACTTTCTTGATGTGGGCGGCGGCGCGACTGCCGAGAAGGTCACGGAGGCGTTCAAGCTGATGCTGAAGAACCCCGAGGTCAAGGCGATCCTCGTCAACATCTTCGGCGGCATCATGAAAGGCGACGTCATCGCGGCCGGCGTCGTCGAGGCGGCGCGGCAGGTCAAGCTGTCGGTACCGCTCGTCGTGCGCCTCGAGGGAACCAACGTCGACCTCGGCAAGAAGATTCTCAGTGATTCCGGTCTGCCGATCATTTCTGCGACCAACATGGCCGACGCCGCGCAGAAGGTCGTCGCAGCCGCCAAAGCGAGCTAGACAGCATGTCCATCCTCATCGACAAGAACACCAAGGTCATCACGCAGGGCATCACGGGCAAGACCGGGCAGTTCCACACGCGTGCCGGCGTCGCGTATGCCAACGGGAAAAACAGCTACGTCGCGGGTGTGACTCCAGGTAAGGGCGGGCAGAACTTCGAAGGCATACCGATCTTTGACTCCGTGGCCGACGCCAAGGCAGCGACCGGCGCGACCGCCTCGGTCATCTATGTGCCACCGCCATTCGCGGCCGCAGCGATCGATGAAGCAGTCGAGGCCGGGCTGGATCTCGTGATCTGCATCACCGAAGGCATTCCGGTGCGGGATATGATTCGCACTCGCTACAAGATGCAGGGCAAGAAGACCAAGCTGGTCGGCCCGAATTGTCCCGGTGTGATCACGCCCGACGAAATCAAGATCGGCATCATGCCGGGCCACATCCACAAGAAAGGTCCGGTCGGCGTGGTGTCGCGCTCCGGCACGCTCACCTACGAAGCAGTCGGCCAGTTGATGGAGCTCGCGCTCGGGCAATCCAGTTGCGTAGGCATCGGCGGAGATCCGGTAAACGGTCTCAAGCATCTCGATGTGATGAAGCTGTTCAACGACGACCCCCAGACCGAGGCCGTCATCATGGTCGGTGAGATCGGCGGCACCGACGAAGAAGACTGCGCGCGTTGGATCAAAGACAACATGCGCAAACCGGTCGTCGGTTTCATCGCCGGCGTCACGGCGCCGCCCGGCAAGCGCATGGGTCACGCGGGCGCCATCATCTCCGGCGGCAAAGGTACAGCGTCCGAGAAGCTCGCGGCAATGGAAGAAGCCGGGATCAAGGTCACGCGCAATCCTGCGGAGATCGGCAAGCTCGCGCGCTCAGTACTGCGCTGATACCACAGTGGCGCTGGCGGGCGCGGTTCGGCAAGGAGCGCTACTTCACTCCGCCGCCGTTGCGCGACGTCGTTCCTCGATCAGCTCGGTGAGGCAGTTGCGGCAATAGCAGGTCTGGCCTTCCTTCGGTAGAGCCAGCGCGCGCTCGAACTCGACTGCGCACCAGCATGGGCCGTCGCCCGCGATCCCACATCTGTTGTCACGGCCGCATCGAGGGCAGTGGTTCGCGGTATTGTCGGGTGTAGATTCCATTCTGAGCAGCATCGGCGCTGTTGCAGCGAGCAACGAGACAACCGGCATTATGAACCCGCCGCGCAACGCTGGCTGCGCCGAGCTCAAGCGGCCGACAGTCTGTTGTTCGCCCAGGTCAGGCGGTCGATGAGGATGCGCAGGAAGGCTTTGTTCATTTCCTTCTGCAAAGCATCCGACGCCTGCGACAGGTCAGCTGCCTTGATCTCGATCACCGTGATCGGCGAAAGCGAGGTGATGGTGGTGGAGCGCCGCGTGTTGGTTTCGCTGAAGTACAGCATCTCTCCGAAGCAGTCGCCCGCGCGCAGGATGTTCAGCAGCCGGCCGGTCTTGCTCACCTTCGCCTCGCCGCCGCTGATGATGTAGAAGCTGTCGCCGCTGTCGCCCTCGCGGATCAGCGGCTGGTCGGCGAGAAACTTGCGCCACGTAGTGATGCGCAGCGTCTCCCACAGCTCCTGCTCGCGAAAGTTCTTGAAGAAGGCGAGCGACTTGAGAGCATTGAACTTTTCCGTGTCCGAGATCGTATCGGCCGGAACTTCGAGGCTGCGGTACGAATGCGTCAGCTCGCGCGAGAAATCGCCCCAGCTCTGAAAGCGCGCCTCTGCCTCTTTCTCGAGGCAGCGCAACACGAGGCGATCCAGCTCGGCTGATACTTCGCGCCTGAAAGTGCTCGGCGGTATCGCCGGAATGTTCACGACCTGGTACAACAAGCTCGCTTTGCTCGACGCCCGGAACGGGAGCTTGCCGGTCAGCATCTGATACATGACCACGCCGAGCGAATAGATGTCGGTATGGAAGTCGACCTCTTTCTCCTGCACCTGCTCGGGCGACATGTAGGCCGGCGAGCCGATGCCCCGTAAATACGTGTGCTGCGCCTCCTCGTACTGCGCTGCGCCGAAGTCGCTGATCTTGATGTTGGTGTCTTGGGCGATCAGGATGTTGGCCGGTTTGATGTCGCAATGGATCACGCCATGGCGCTGCGCGAACGCGAGCGCGAGGCTGCACTTGAAGACGATCTCGACGACCTTTGCGACCGGCAGCAATTCCGCCACGTCGCAGTAGTGCTCGAGCGTTCGCCCCTCGACGTACTCCATTACGATATAGCTCAGATCGTCGTCGCTGAACGCATCGTAGATCGCGAGGATGTGCGGGTGGAACAGCTTGCCCACGAGAGCGGCTTCGTTGAGAAAGACCTTGCGGTAGCGGCGCCGCAAGTCGGTGTCCAGCACCGGCTGGCTCTTGATTACCTTGATCGCCACCTCGCGGTTGGCGAAAGCATCGCGCGCAAGGTAGACGACGCTGGTGGCGCCACGTCCTAGCTCGCGCAGGATGGGGTACTTGCCGATCTGTTGGGGGAGCGGGTCGCTCATGCCGGGGTCTTGCGGGGGAGGCCCGCGCGCCGGCTGACCCTGAAGGATCAGGGCCATGACCGACAGACGGGAATCGGCAGGAAAAGTTGAAACTTTATGGCGCCCGGACGGGCGGCGACGCCTTTAGCTGCGTACGACTTGTGGGATCTTCATGCCAGCCTGCACAGCCGGACGCGCGCCGATCCGATCGAACCAGCGCTTGACTGCCGGGAAGTCGTTGAGATCGACCTTGTGCCAGTCGTAGCGCGCCACCCATGGGTAGGTGGCGATATCGGCAATCGAGTAGTTTGCCGCCAGGTACTCGCTTTGCTCGAGGTGCTTGTTCATGACACCGTAGAGGCGGCGTGTCTCTTTGGTGTAGCGTTCGATCGCATACGGCACGGGTTCGGGCGCGGCGCGCAGAAAATGGTGAACCTGCCCGAAGAACGGGCCGACGCCGCCCATCTGGAACATCAGCCATTG
>Ga0070681_10005838_pt1 | contig 11919 bp, 13 predicted proteins | sample KBSC83BmetaG_FD_65650 | JGI IMG/M metagenome (GOLD analysis project Ga0070681, IMG submission 65650) | Corn rhizosphere microbial communities from Kellogg Biological Station, Michigan, USA - KBS C8-3B metaG | ecosystem: Host-associated > Plants > Roots > Rhizosphere | place: USA: Michigan...
CCCGGCAACGCCGTGCGCCGCCAGGTCCAGTCGCACGCCATCAATCCGCGCACTTCAGAGGAGCTCGCCGGCTTCTTCCGCGACCAGTCGTATACCCTGGCCGACGTCCGCCTGGGCGTCGCCGTGCCGCCGATCAAGCTCGAGCGCGTGCCCGACGACCTCAACACCAAGGACGGCGTCGAGCGCAAGGTGCTGTTCATCACTGCGCTGCTGCCGGTCATCCTCGAGGTCAATCAGCGCGTCATGGTCGAGCGCGAGCAGCTCCTGAACCTGCGCGACAAGTTCGCCGAGAATCCCGCGAGCCTCAGCGACTTCGACCGCGCGTGGCTGCTGCAGCTCGCCGACCGCTACGAAATGAACGTCGACCAGATCGACAAGGACCAGCTCGACCAGCTCGTCCGCCGCGTCGACATCGTGCCGCCGTCGATGGCGATCGCGCAGAGCGGCATCGAGTCGGGCTGGGGCACGTCGTTCGCCGCGCGCACCGGCAACGCGCTGTTCGGCCAGATCCAGTCGGTCGGCCAGCATGCCGTCGCGGTGTCGTGGAAGCCGGGCGCCGGCATGCCGCAGCCCTTCGCCAACGTCGGCGAGGCGGCCGAGGCCTATGTCGACAACCTCAACACCCATCCGGCCTATGCCGCCTTCCGCAGCGAGCGCGCCGCCATGCGCGAGCGCGGCGAACAGCCCGACGGCTACAAGCTGATCGGCCAGCTGCTGCGCTACTCCGAGCGCGGCCTGGGCTACGTCCAGTTCGTGCGCCAGGTGATGCGCGAGGACAAGCTCACCGACTTCGACAACGCCAGGCTGAAGCTGGCGGGATTCTAGCAGACTTTCATGTTCCTCCCCCCGTCTCGGGGGAGGTGGCGCGGTAATCCGCGACGGAGGGGGAGCCTCAGTCGAGTTGTCCGCAAGTTTAAGATCATGATCTGAAATTGGAGGGAGTGGCCGCGTGGCACCCCCTCCGTCGGCGATTACGCCGCCACCTCCCCCGAGACGGGGGAGGTACATCTATTCCGATCGGAATGACTTCACGCGCCGCCTGTCACATCATCGGGCGCGGCAGATCGGCGTCGCAGACCAGCGGATGGCGCCGGGCATCGAAGAGCTGATAGTGCCACCACTCGTTGCGATAGAAGTCCCATCCCGCCGTGGTCATCAGTCCCATCAGGGTCAGCCGGTTGCGCTGCGCCTCCGGCGAGACGTCGGTGCGGCCGTGGTGCGACAGCGGCGTGAAGGCGTCGAAGCCGGTGCCCATCTCGAGGTCGCGGCCGTCGCGCCCGATCAGGGTGAGGTCGACGGCGGCGCCGCGCGAGTGCGGCGAGCCGCGGCGCGGGTCGGCGAGGAATTCGGGGTCGGGATTGACGTTCCACAGCGCCCACTGCGCCTCGACCGGGCGCAGCGCGTCGAAGATGCGCAGGCGCAGGCCGAGCGGCCGTGCCAGGGCGATGGCGGCCTGCAGCTTCTCCGCGGCCTCCGCCTGCAGCCAGCATTCGGCGTTCCGATAGACCGGCTTGCCCGTTAGATTGGCGTCGGTCGCATAGGCCAGGCTCACCTCGACGTCGAAGTCGGGCGGAGCGATCGCAACCAGGTCGAGTTTCATGTCCCCAGAATGCCCAGCCCCCACAGCGAGCGCCAGCCGGACATGAGTCTCGTGCTCGCCTTCGACTGCGCGGTGCGCGGGCTGGCCGTCGCCGTGGTGCGCGACGGCGAGGTGCTGGCGTCGGCGCGCGAGGATGGGCGCGAGCAGGCCGCGCGCCTGCTGCCGGCGATCGCCGATGTGCTGCGGACGGCCGGTGTCGCGCCGCGCGCGCTGTCGATGATCGCCTGCACCACCGGTCCGGGCAGCTTCACCGGCGTGCGCGTGGGCCTTGCCGCCGCGCGCGGCCTGGCCCTGGCGCTCGGCATTCCGCTGGCGGGCATCGCCACGACGGCGGCCCTGTTGGCAGAGGCCCCGGCGGGGGAGCAGCTCGCGGTCGCCGCCATCGACAGCCATCTCGGCGACTGGTTTTGCGCACTTCGGGCACCTGACCCGGCGCCCTTCCTCGCCACGACGGAGGTCCTTGCCGCGCGCCTCGCGGGCCGGCCCGCGGTCGTGATCGGGCCGGACGCGGCCGTGCTCGCGCCGCTGCTTGCCGATGCCACGGCGCAGGTCGCCCTGCCGGATCCGGTCGCGATCGCGCGCCTTGCGCTGGCGGACGGTGTCGAGGCCTGGCAGGAGCGCAACCGTACCGACGGCCTGCCGCGGCCGCTCTACCTGCGCGGCGTCAATGTCACCCTGCCCGACGGCGGACGGCGCACGGTCGACGCATGAGCGGCTTCGACCTGCGGCCGCTGGGGGCGCTCGATTTCGACCGCGCGGCGGCGCTTCATGCCGAGGCCTTCGCGCCGCTCGGCGAGCGCGTGTGGACGCGGCAGGACATCGCCGAGCTCGTGGCCTCGCCGGGCGTCGCCGGAATGTTCCTGGTGAGCGAGGGCAGGAACGTGGGCTTCGCGCTCTGGCGCGTGGCTGTCGACGAGGCCGAGCTGATCACGATTGCCGTGGCGGCGTCCGATCGCCGGCGCGGTGCCGGCCGGGCGCTGCTCGACGCGGTGATCGCCCGCGCCCGCGCGGCCGGTGCGGCGACGCTCTTCCTCGAGGTCGGTGTCGACAATTCGGCGGCGTGCTCGCTCTATGGGCAAAAGGATTTCCAGACCGTCGGCCGGCGCGCCGGCTATTACCGGCGCGGCGATGGCCCGCCGGCGGACGCCATCGTCATGCGCCTGGCCCTCACGCGCGACGGATAGTCACGATATGGTCACTCCCGTCCGCTACAACCCCAAGAATGCTGTGGCCTTCATCGCGCGCCGCCTTCGGTACGTTGCGCAACGGTTCCTCGCCGCGCAACCGCACGCTCAGGATTTCGCCCGGCGCCATGCGTTCCAGGCGCAATTTGGTGCGCACGAAGGTCATCGGGCAGACCTCGTCCGTGATATCGAGGGCCTGGTCGGCCGGGGTTGGATGGGCGGGGGTGTGCATGCCCCCAACTATACCCCGTTCCCCGGCCGGTGTAGGGTGGCCGTGCATGTCCGATAGCCGTTCGAAACTCGAGGCGCTGTGCGCCGAACGCGGTCTGAAGATGACCGATCAGCGCCGCGTGATTGCGCGCGTGCTCTCCGAGTCGTCGGATCATCCCGACGTCGAGTCGCTGCACAAGCGCGCGACCGCGGTCGATCCCAACATCTCGATCGCCACCGTCTATCGCACCGTGCGCCTGTTCGAGGAGGCGGGGATTCTCGCCAAGCACGACTTCGGCGACGGCCGCGCGCGCTACGAGGAGACCCCGGAGGAGCACCACGACCACCTGATCGACATCCAGTCGGGCCGCGTGATCGAGTTCCACAACGACGAGATCGAGGAACTCCAGCGGCGGATCGCCGAGAAGGCGGGATACCGCCTCGTCGGCCATCGCCTGGAGCTCTATGGCGTTCCCCTGGACGGCAAATCCGACCGTCAAAAATGAGTAGACGCGTTTCCCGCGGGCTCGATAATGGCCCCATGACCGGGGCAACCTCCTTGCGGATGACCCATGCGCATTGACCGTGCTGATAGCGAGTCGGAGCTGCTCGGGCCGCCGATCTCCAATCGCGAGATCGTCAAGGTCGTGGCCGGCGACTTCGAGGTCCGGCTCGCCCAGACACCGGCCGAGATCGATGCCGCCCAGGCGCTGCGCTATCGCGTCTTCTACGAAGAGATGTCGGCTCATCCGTCGCCCGACATGGCGCTGGACCGCCGCGACTACGACGAATTCGACCGCGTCTGCGACCACCTGCTGGTGCTCGACCGGCGCCGCGGCGAGGGGCCCGAGGGCATCGTCGGGACCTATCGCCTGATCCGTCGCGAGGCCGCCGCCAGGGCCGGCCGGTTCTATTCCGCCGCCGAGTACGACATCGGCAAGATGATCGACTATCCCGGCGAAGTGCTGGAACTCGGCCGCTCGTGCATCGCCCGGGACGCGCGCAACACCGCGACCATGCAGATGCTGTGGCGCGGCATCGCGCTCTACGCCTACCACTACGACATCAAGGTGATGTTCGGCTGCGCCAGCGTGCCGGGCATCGATCCGGCGCAGCACGCGATGGCGCTGTCGTACCTCTACCACAACCACCTCGCGCCGCCGGAGATCCGCGTGCGCGCGCTGCCCGAGCGCTACGTCGACATGAACATCCTGCCGCCCGACAGCTACGACAAGCGAAAGGCGCTGGCGCGCGTCGCGCCGCTCATCAAGGGCTACCTGCGGCTCGGCGCCTTCGTCGGCGACGGCGCGGTCATCGACCGCGAATTCGATTCGACCGACGTTTTCATCATCGTCAAGACCGAGCTGGTGACGGAGAAGTACATCCGCCATTACGAGCGCGGCGTTCGCTGACGGGACGCACCACCCCATCACGATGTGGATCGGCTCTCCCCTGCGCGGCACGTTCCGGTTGCTGGCGTACGTCACGCTGACGCTTGTCCTGCTGCCGTTCTATCTCGTGGCGCTGGCGCTCGGCATCCAGCCGATCATCCGCTGGATGCCGGTCGGCTATCACCGCGTCGTCTGCTTCATCCTCGGTATCAAGGTGCGCGTGCACGGCCAGCGCTCGGACGTGACGCCGACGCTCTTCGTCAGCAACCACGTGTCGTATCTCGACATCGAGGTGATGGGCGGGCTGGTGCCGGGCAGCTTCGTGGCCAAGGCCGAGGTCGCGACCTGGCCCTTCTTCTCGACCCTGGCCAAGGCGCAACGCACGATCTTCATCGAGCGCAGCTCGGGCAAGACCAGCGCCAGCCGCGACGAGATGATGAAGCGGCTGAACACCGGCGACAACCTGATGCTGTTCCCCGAAGGCACCTCGAGCGACGGCACGCGCGTGCTGCCCTTTCGCAGCGCGCTCTTCGGCGTGGCCCAGCTCAGGCGCGACGACAAGCCGATCGTCGTCCAGCCGGTGGCGATCTCCTACACGCGCCTCGACGGCATTCCGCTCGGCCGCTACTGGCGGCCGCTGTTCGCCTGGTTCGGCGACCTCGACCTCGTGCCGCACCTCTGGCAGATGGTCTGCCTCGGCGAGACCGAGGCGGTGGTGACGTTCTTCCCGCCGATCGACATCGACCAGGTGGGCGACCGCAAGAAGCTGGCCGAGCACTGCTTCCGCCAGGTCTCGTCGGGCGTGCAGGCGGCCAACACCGGCCGCCTCGAGCTGCTGCCACCGCCGGTCAAGGCAGCCTCGGCCAAGGCCGCGTAGGCGCCGACTCGACCCCCTCCAGCACCGGTGATAGAAGCCGCTCCGTGACCGCGCAAAAGGCCCAGAAGCGTGTGTTCATCCGCACCTACGGGTGCCAGATGAACGTCTACGACTCCGACCGCATGACCGACATCCTGCGGCCGCTGGGCTATGCCGTCGCGCCGACGCCCGAGCAGGCCGACCTGGTCGTGCTCAACACCTGCCACATCCGCGAGCACGCCTCGGAGAAGGTCTACTCCGAGCTCGGCCGCCTGCGCGACACCAAGAACGAGCGCCGGGCCGAGGGCCGCGAGTACACCATCGCCGTCGCCGGCTGCGTGGCCCAGGCCGAGGGCGCGGAGATCCTGAAGCGCCAGCCGGCCGTCGACATCGTGGTCGGCCCGCAGGCGTACCATCACCTGCCGCGGCTCCTGGCCGAGGCCGAGCGCAAATCGGCTTTCGTGAAGGCCGGCAAGCGCGTGCCCGGCGCTGGCGTGCTCGACACCGACTTCCCGGTCGACAGCAAGTTCGACCACATGCCCGCGCCGCAGGGCGTGCGCGCCGGCTCGGCGTTCCTGTCGATCCAGGAAGGCTGCGACAAGTTCTGCACCTTCTGCGTCGTGCCCTACACGCGGGGTGCGGAGTATTCGCGGCCGGCGGCCGCGGTGCTGGCCGAGGCCCGCCAGCTGGTTGCCGCGGGCGCGCTCGAGATCACGCTGCTCGGCCAGAACGTCAACGCCTATCACGGCGAGGCTTCTGACGGATCGACCTGGTCGCTCGCGCGCCTGATCCGCGAGATCGCCGATATCGAGGGCGTGACGCGTCTCCGCTACACGACCTCTCATCCGCGCGACATGGACGATGCGCTGATCGCCGCGCACGGCGAGGTGCCGCAACTCATGCCATACCTGCACCTGCCGGTGCAGTCGGGCTCCGATTGCATCCTCGGGGCGATGAACCGTGGCCACGGGCGCGATCTCTTCCTGGGGCTGGTCGATCGGCTGCGCACGGTGCGGCCCGACCTCGCGCTGTCGTCCGACTTCATCGTCGGCTTCCCGGGCGAGGGCGACGCCGAATTCGACGACACGATGCGGCTCATCGAGCAGGTCGGGTTCGCCTCGGCCTACTCCTTCAGGTACAGCCGCCGTCCCGGTACGCCGGGCTCGGCCATGCCCGACCAGGTGCCGGAAGCGGTCAAGGTCGCGCGGCTGAGCGCCCTGCAGGCGCTGCTCGGCCGGCAGGCGCACGACTTCAACGTGTCGAAGGCCGGCACGACCGTGCCGGTGCTGTTCGCCGAACCGGGCCGCCGGCCGGGCCAGCTGATCGGCAAGACGCCGTGGCTGCAGTCGGTCTATGTCGAGGGGCCGCAGCGGCTGATCGGCCGCATCGTCGAGACACGCCTGCTTGCGGGCCATGCCAACAGCCTGGCGGGTGAGATCGCGCTCCGCGAAGAGGTCGCGGCGTGAGCGTCACCAAGCGCATGGCGTTCGAGGACAATGCGGTGGTGGCCCGGCTCTATGGCAATCACGACGCCCATCTGGTGCGCGTCGAGGCCCTCACCGGCGCGCAGCTTAACGCGCGTGGCAACCAGCTCGACGTCACCGGCGCGGGCGACGAAGTCGCCATCGCCAGCAAGGCGCTGACCAGCCTCTATGAACGGCTGAAGCGCGGCCTGTCGGTCGAGATGGCCGACGTCGATGCTTCGGTGCGCTTCGCCAGGAACGGCAACAATGGCAACGACGGCGGCGATGGCGAGAGCATCCGCACGCGCCGTCGCACGATCGCGGCGCGCACGCCCGGCCAGCGCGGCTACCTGCAGGCGCTGCGCGAGCGCGACATGGTGTTCTCGCTGGGGCCTGCGGGCAGCGGCAAGACCTATCTCGCCGTGGCCATGGGCGTGTCGCTGCTGCTGGCCGGCAAGGTCGAGCGCATCGTGCTGTCGCGGCCGGCGGTCGAGGCCGGCGAGCGGCTGGGCTTCCTGCCGGGCGACATGAAGGAGAAGATCGACCCCTACCTGCGGCCGCTCTACGACGCGCTGCACGACATGATCCCGGCCGAGCAGATCGCCCACCGCATGGAATCGGGCGAGATCGAGATCGCGCCGCTCGCCTTCATGCGTGGCCGCACGCTGGCGCACTGCTTCGTCATCCTCGACGAAGCGCAGAACACCACGCCGATGCAGATGCGCATGTTCCTGACGCGGCTGGGCGAGGGCTCGCGCATGGTGATCACCGGTGATCCCAGCCAGACCGACCTGCCCAACAACCAGAAGTCGGGTCTCACCGACGCGGTCGACACGCTGGAAGACGTGCCCGGCATCCGTTTCGTGCGGCTCACGTCGCAGGACGTGGTGCGCCACGACCTGGTGACCCGCATCGTCGAGGCCTATGACGTCCGCGACAAGCAAGCCAAGCGCTGACTGCGCCGTCGTCGTGCTCGACCCGGCGTGGCGCCGCGCGCTGCCCGGCGTCGAACGGCTGGTCCGCAAGGCTGCACGCGCGGCGATCGGCGCCCGCAAGAAATCCCTCACCGTAGCGCTGGCCGACGACAGGATCGTGCGCACGCTGAACGCCCGCGACCGCGCCAAGGACAGACCGACCAACGTGCTGTCGTACCCGTCCGGCGAGAAGAAATTCCTGGGCGATGTCGTGCTGGCGCGCCAGACCGTATGGCGCGAGGCCAAGGCACAGAAGAAGACTCCCGCCGACCATCTCGTGCATTTGGTCGTGCACGGCACGCTTCACCTGCTGGGCCACGACCACGAGACCAGCGAGGCCGACGCCGAGCGCATGGAAGCGCTCGAACGCCGCATCCTGAAACGGCTCGGCATTGCCGATCCGTACGAAGTGAAGTGAAAGATCCCTCGCTGGGGCGCGTCTGACACGACCCAGCGAGGGACCTTTACAGCATCTCCAGCGGCTGCTTGCGCCGGGGCGGCGGAAACGCCTTGTCGAGTTCGGCCAGGACCTGCGGCGTCAGCTTGATGTCCAGCGCACCCAGGTTTTCCGTCACCCGTTCGCGCGTCGAGGATTTGGGAATCGTCACGACGCCGGGCTGGGCGAGCAGCCACGCGAGCGCCAGTTGCGCCGGGGTGCAGCGGGCCTCGGCGGCGAGCTTCTTGAGCGCGGGCTTGGTCAGCAGCGCGCCCTGGTCGAGCGGCGAATAGGCCATCAGCGGAATCGAGCGCTGGCGCATCCACGGGACGAGATCGAACTCCGGGCCGCGGCGCGACAGGCAATAGAGCACCTGGTTGGCGCCGTTCCCGCCCTTGTTCCCGTCCTGGTCGAGGCGGGCGGCGTCTTCCATGTCGTCGAGGTCGAAGTTGCTGACGCCGAAGTCGCCGATCTTGCCGGCGGCCTTCAGTGCGTGGAACGCCTCGAACGTTTCCTCGAGCGGCGCGCCGCCGCGCCAGTGCAGCAGGTAGAGGTCGATGCGGTCGACGCCGAGGCGCGTCAGGCTGCGCTCGCAGGCCGCGACCGTGCCGCGGCGGGTGGCGTTGTGCGGGTAGACCTTGCTGACGAGGAACGGCCGGTCCTTGCGGCCGCGGAGCGCCTCGCCGACGATCTCCTCGGCGCCGCCGTCGCCGTACATTTCGGCCGTGTCGATCATCGGATAGCCGAGGTCCAGGGCATGGACGATGGCGTCGAGTTCCTGTGCCCGCCGGCGCGCGCTCTCGCCCATCCGCCAGGTGCCGATGCCGAAGACCGGCATGTCGGCGCCGGAGGGCAATTTGCAGGAACGCATCAGGAACTTCCACGATTGCAACGCAAGGCCTTTAGCCTATCTTAAGAGCCATGCCGGACTCCACAGCGCGCGGACCGCAGCCGGGGTCTCCCGGACCGGCGACGGCCGGAGAGCCCCCGGCGCCGGGTCCCGCCCTTTCTCCCGACGTTCCTTCCAACGGCGGCCTGCTGCGCGCCCTCCTGCGCCGGCTGCGCCGCCGCGACAAGAACGAGGCGGTGCGCGAGGCGATCGAGGAGCTGATCGAGGAGACGCCCGAGAGCGACACGCCGATCAGCGAGGACCAGAGGGTCCTGCTCGCCAATATCCTGAAGCTGCGAGACAAGACCGTGCGCGACGTCATGGTGCCCCGCGTCGACATCATCGGCATCACCGCCGACACGCCGCTCGACGCTGTCGTGCGCCTGATCCAGACCGAGGCGCACTCGCGCTACCCGGTCTACCGCGAGGCGCTCGACGACGTGATCGGCATGATCCACATCAAGGACGTGCTGGCCTACTGGGGCACGTCCAAGAAGTTCAATCTCCGGGACATACTGCGCCGCGTCGTCTTCGTGGCGCCGACCATGCCGGTGCTCGACATGCTGCTCGACATGCGCCGGCAGCGCACGCACATGGCGCTGGTCGTCGACGAGTTCGGCGGCACCGACGGGCTGCTCACCATCGAGGACCTGGTCGAGGAGATCGTGGGCGAGATCGAGGACGAGCACGACGTGGCCCAGGCGCCGACGCTGGCGCATCGCAACGACGGCACGTTCGACGTCAACGGCCGCACGCCGATCGAGATGCTCGAGCAGGAGATCGGCCCGATGGTGTCCGAGGACGAACGTCGCGAGATCGACACGGTGGGTGGCCTGATCTTCTCGCTGCTCGGCCGCATCCCCGAGCGCGGCGAGGTCGTGAGGCATCCTTCGGGCGTCGAGTTCGAGGTGCTGCAGGTCGACCCGCGCCGCATCCGCCGCCTGCGCGTGCGACCGCCGGCCTCCTCGCCGCCGGCCGGCTGATCGACCATACCGGCGCGATGAAGCCTCCCGCCTGGCGCACCTACGCCGCGGCGATCCTCGCAGGTGCGCTCGCAGCCCTTGCGATGCCGCCGCTCTTCTGGCTGCCGCTTGCCGTCGCCGGCATCGTCTTCTTCGTGCGCCAGTGGGACACCGCGCCGACGGCGAAGGCGGCTTTCCTGCGCGGCTGGGCGTGGGGCTTCGGCCATTTCGCCGTAGGTTCGTACTGGATGGTCGAGGCCTTCTTCGTGCCGCCGGCCGACTTCGCCCTGCTGGGGCCACCCGCGGTGATGGGCCTCGCCGTCGTGCTCGGCCTGTTCTATCCCGCCGTCGCCGCCGGCACCGCGCGCTGGCTGACGCTGCGCTGGCCCTATCTCGGCGGGCGCTACCGCCGGCTGGTGCTGCTGGCGATCCTGTGGACGGCGACCGAATGGCTGCGCGGCCATCTCTTCACCGGCTATCCGTGGAATCCACTGGGCCACGTCTGGGCCTTCGCCACGCCTCTGCTGCAAAGCGCATCGCTGTTCGGCGTCTACGGCCTTGGCACTTTCACGTTCCTGATCCTGGCCGCGCCCGCAGCGGGCTGGCGCGCGGTGCTTGCCGCCCTGGGCGTCGTGGGCGCGGCCGGTGCCGCGGGGCTCGTCCTCATGGCGCCGCCCGACGCCGGTCCGGCCGGTCCGCTGGTGCGCATCGTGCAGCCCAACGTCTCCCAGGCCGAGAAGATGGTCTCGGCCGACCGTGGCGCGCATCTGCGCAAGCTGATCGAGCTCAGCCGCCGGCCGGGCTTCGACAAGCTCGCGGCCGTCGTCTGGCCGGAGACGGCCGTGTCCTTCGTCGTGCAGCCGGAGTCGCCGGCCCTGCCGGTGATGGCCGAGGCCGCGCCGCCGGGCGGCTACCTTCTTGCGGGCGCGCCGCGGGCCGGCGCGCAGATCGAGGACGGCGTGTGGAACTCGCTGCTGGCGATCGACAGCGCGGGCCATCTGCGCGCGTCCTACGACAAGGTCCATCTCGTGCCGTTCGGCGAGTACATCCCCTATCACAAGGAGTTCCCGCCGATCGGCGGCGCCATCGGGCGCGGATCGTTCGAGACCGGCCAGTCGTTCGTCACCCTGACGCTGCCCGGCCTGCCGCCGTTCTCGCCGACGATCTGCTACGAGGCGATCTTCCCCGGCGCCGTCGTCGGTCCGGGCGCACGGCCGGGCTGGCTGCTCAACGTCACCAACGATGCGTGGTTCGGCACGTCGAGCGGCCCATACCAGCACCTCACGAGCGCGCGCCTGCGCACGGTGGAGGAGGGGCTGCCGATGATCCGCGCCGCCAATACCGGCGTCTCGGCCGTGATCGACGGCTATGGCCGCGTGCTGGCATCGCTCGACATGGAACGCCAAGGCGTGATCGATCACGTCGTGCCGCCGCCGCGCGCGGCCACGCCGTATGCGCGGTGGGGCGATTGGACCCTGCTGCTCCTGCTCCTGGCGGGGGCGCTGGGAATGGCCGTCAGACGGCCAAACTGACCGCAGCGTCAGGCGGATATTTTTTCACGAATTCAAAGTTCTAACGTTCGGCTTGCATTATGTGCGGGAGCGGATAATGTCATATGCAGCCTTGACGTGTAGATATGCATTTTTGCACTATGAGTGGTGCGACTAAAGAACACAATTTTGGCGTGTCTGGTGCAGCTCCTGCACGCCGGCGTTGTCGTGGAACCAAGACGTAGAAGGACCAGGAATTCATGGCGAGATCACATCCGGTCGACGTTCACGTAGGTGCCCGCATGCGCCAGCGCCGCACGCTGCTCGGGATGAGCCAGGAAAAACTCGGGACGGCGGTCGGCCTCACCTTCCAGCAGATCCAGAAGTACGAGCGCGGTTCGAACCGCATCGGCTCGAGCCGGCTGTTCGAGTTCGCCAAGGTGCTCGACGTGCCGGTGTCCTAT
>Ga0070681_10005840_pt1 | contig 11918 bp, 21 predicted proteins | sample KBSC83BmetaG_FD_65650 | JGI IMG/M metagenome (GOLD analysis project Ga0070681, IMG submission 65650) | Corn rhizosphere microbial communities from Kellogg Biological Station, Michigan, USA - KBS C8-3B metaG | ecosystem: Host-associated > Plants > Roots > Rhizosphere | place: USA: Michigan...
GGACAACATTGCGATGACGGTGACGTTGATTGCGCCGATCGCGATGGAGGAAGGGTTGCGGTTCGCGATACGCGAAGGCGGGCGGACGGTGGGTGCCGGCGTCGTATCCAAGATCATCGAATAGTTCGTCGGCGCAAAGTGAAAACCTGCTTTGCGCCGGAAAAATCCATTGGCGAAAAGTGAAACCTTATTTTCCGCCGGAGAAGTCAGCACGAAAAGCTCGGGGCGGCCCCTCGCTTTTCGTGGAGCAGGGACAACGAAGAACCGAGCGTCGTGCGGGCGGTTCCTCAAAGGAATGATGACATGCAGAATCAACGCATCAGAATCCGCCTCAAGGCATTCGACTACAAGCTGATCGACCAGTCGGCCCTCGAGATCGTCGAGACGGCGAAGCGCTCGGGCGCCGTCGTCAAGGGCCCCGTGCCGCTGCCGACGAAAATCGAGCGCTACGACGTGCTGCGCTCGCCGCACGTCAACAAAACGTCGCGCGACCAGTTCGAGATTCGTACGCACCTGCGGCTGATGGACATCATCGACCCTACCGACAAGACGGTCGACCAGCTCATGAAGCTCGACCTGCCGGCCGGCGTCGATGTCGAAATCAAGCTCCAGTAGCACAAGGAACGGGACGGAGACAGGCGCCCGCAAAGCGCTCGAAGTTGGGTAAAGAAGAAGGTAGGCGTCGCATCGTCGGGCTTGGCCCGCGATTCGACGCAAGCATGACCGGCGAAAAGTAGGGGTGCACTTTTCGCCGTATGGAGATCGCCGGCCAATTGCAGCCGGCACCGGATGCGAATCCGGTCAACACGAAGAGAGAGACGACATGAGTCTAGGATTGGTAGGTCGCAAGGTCGGCATGACCCGCGTCTTCGCCGACGACGGCAGCGCGATCTCGGTCACCGTGCTCGACGTTGCGAACAACCGTGTCACGCAGGTGAAGACGCCCGACACCGACGGCTACGCCGCCGTGCAGGTGACGTACGGCAAGCGCCGGGCGTCGCGCGTCGTGAAGCCGGCCGCCGGGCATCTCGCGAAGGCCGGCGTCGAGGCGGGTGTGGTGCTGAAGGAATTTCAGGTCACGACCGACGAGCTCGCGAAGTTCAAGCCGGGCGACGTCGTAGGCGTCGACACGTTCGCGGTCGGCCAGCTCGTCGACGTCACCGGGACGACGAAGGGCCGCGGCTTCTCGGGCGTCATCCGCCGCCACAACTTCAGCTCGAACCGCGCATCGCACGGCAACTCGGTGTCGCACAACAAGCCGGGTTCGATCTCGATGGCGCAGGATCCCGGTCGCGTGTTCCCGGGCAAGCGCCTGCCGGGCCAGTACGGCAATGTGACCCGTACCGTGCAGACGCTGCCGATCGTGCGCGTCGACAAGGAGCGCGGGCTTCTGCTCGTCAAGGGCTCGGTTCCCGGCGCCGACGGCGGTCACATCGTCGTACGCGTCGCGGCGAAGACGCCCGCGAAGAAGGGAGCGTGACGATGGACCTGAAGCTCATCGACGACAAGGGCCAGAGCACGGCGACGGTGGCGGGCTCCGACGCGCTGTTCGGACACGACTACAACGAGGCGTTGATTCACCAGGTCGTCACGGCATACCAGGCGAACGCGCGCCAGGGCACGCGCGCGCAGAAGGGCCGTGGCCAGGTCAACAAGTCGCACCGCAAGCCGTGGCAGCAGAAGGGCACGGGCCGCGCGCGCGCCGGCCAGGCGAACAGCCCGCTGTGGCGCGGCGGCGGCAAGATCTTTCCGAGCTCGCCCGACGAGAATTTCACGCAGAAGGTCAACCGCAAGATGTACCGCGCGGGGATCGCGTCGATCCTGTCACAGCTCGTGCGCGAGGAACGCCTGTCCGTGATCGACGCGCTCGCGCTCGACGCGCCGAAGACCAAGGTCTTCGCGCAGAAGATCAAGAGCTACGGGCTCGAAGGGACGGTACTCGTCGTCACCGACCAGCTCGACGACAACGTGTTTCTCTCGTCGCGCAACCTGGCGAACGTGCTCGTGCTCGAGACGCGAGAGGTCGATCCGGTGAGCCTCGTGCGCTTCAACCACGTGCTGCTCACGAAGGGCGCCGTGACGCAATTCGAGGAGTTGCTGGGATGACTGCAACGATCAAGTACAACCCCGAGCGGCTGATGACGCTGCTGCTTGCGCCGGTCGTGTCCGAGAAGGGGACGTTCATCGGCGAAAAGTACGAGCAGGTCGTCTTCCGCGTCGCGAAGAACGCGACGAAGCCGGAAGTGAAGGCGGCGGTCGAGCTGATGTTCAAGGTCCAGGTCGAGTCGGTCCAGATCGCCAACGTCAAGGGCAAGAAGAAGCGCTTCGGCACGCACGCGGGCCGGCGCGGCAACTGGAAGAAGGCGTACGTGAGCCTTGCGCCGGGGCAGGAAATCAACTTCGCGGCGGAGGCTTAAGCGATGCCACTCGTCAAGGTCAAACCCACGTCGAACGGGCGGCGCTCGCTCGTCAAGGTCGTCAACCCGGCGCTGCACAAGGGTGCGCCGCTGGCGTCGCTCGTCGAGAGCCAGAAGCGTGGCTCCGGCCGTAACAACAACGGCCACATCACGATGCGGCACAAGGGCGGCGGCCACAAGCATCACTACCGGATCGTCGACTTCAAGCGCAACAAGGACGGCATTCCGGCGAAGGTCGAGCGGCTCGAATACGATCCGAACCGCAGCGCGAACATCGCGCTTCTGCTCTACGCCGACGGTGAGCGCCGCTACATCATCGCGCCGCGCGGCGTCGCCGTCGGCACGCAGCTCATGTCGGGCAGCGAAGCGTCGATCCGGCCGGGCAACACGCTGCCGCTTCGCAACGTCCCGGTCGGCACGACGATCCACTGCATCGAGATGCAGCCGGGCAAGGGTGCGCAGATCGCGCGCTCCGCGGGCGCGGCCGTGCAGCTCCTCGCGCGCGAGGGCCTGTATGCGCAGGTGCGCCTGCGTTCGGGCGAGATTCGCCGCGTGCACGTCGACTGCCGCGCGACGATCGGCGAGGTCGGCAACGAGGAGCACAGCCTGCGCTCGATCGGCAAGGCCGGCGCGACGCGCTGGCGCGGCATCCGGCCGACGGTGCGCGCGATCGCGATGAACCCGGTCGACCATCCGATGGGCGGCCGCACGAACGGCGGCGGCGGCTGGCATCACCCGGTGTCGCCGTGGGGCACGCCGGCCAAGGGTTACAAGACGCGCAAGAACAAGCGGACCGATTCGATGATCGTGCGCCGCCGTCACGCGACAAAGGGATAAAGTGTCCTGCACCGCAAATTCACTCGACAGTTCGCGGCGAAACCGGCCGCCATGCTGCGTTACTCGACCTCGCCGTAGTGCGGACTACTGTCTCGGCCTCGCGCCCTGCCTGACGGCCGATTTCATCCGCTCCTTTGTCTTCGGAATTTACGGTACAGGACACTGAACATGGCACGCTCGATCAAGAAGGGCCCGTTCGTCGACGACCACCTGCTGAAGAAGGTGGACGCCGCGCGCGCGGTCAACGACAAGAAGCCGATCAAGACCTGGTCGCGCCGCTCGACGATCACACCCGAGTTCGTGGGGCTCACGATCGCCGTGCACAACGGCAAGCAGCACATCCCGGTCTACGTGTCCGAGAACATGGTCGGCCACAAGCTCGGCGAATTCGCGATGACGCGCACGTTCAAGGGACACTCGTCGGACAAGAAGGTCGCGGCGCCGGCGGCTCCCGGTCCGCGCAGGAAGTGAGGGGCACGATGGAAACCACTGCAACGCTTCGCGGCGTACGCCTGTCGGCCCAGAAGGGCCGGCTCGTCGCCGATATGATCCGCGGGCTGCCGGTCGATCGCGCGCTGAACCTCCTTGCGTTCTCGCCCAAGAAGGGTGCGCGCATCGTCAAGAAGGTGCTCGAATCCGCGATCGCGAACGCCGAGCACAACGAAGGCGCCGACATCGACGAGTTGAAAGTCACGACGATCTACGTCGACAAGGCCGACACTCTGCGCCGCTTCACCGCGCGCGCGAAGGGCCGCGGCAACGTCATCGGCAAGCAGAGCTGCCACATCCGCGTCGTCGTCGGCGACAAGAAATAGGACACCCTATGGGACAGAAAATCCATCCGACCGGCTTCCGGCTCGCGGTCAACCGGAACTGGGGCTCGAAGTGGTTCGCGAACAAGAAGCACTACGGCCCAACGCTCGCCGAGGACATCAAGGTGCGCGAGTACCTGAAGAAGAAGCTCGCGCACGCGTCCGTCGCCAAGGTGACGATCGAGCGGCCGGCGAAGAACGCGCGGATCACGATCCACAGCGCGCGGCCGGGCGTCGTCATCGGCAAGAAGGGCGAGGACATCGAGACGCTGCGCGGCGATCTGCGCAAGATGATGGGCAGCGACGTCGGCCTCAACATCGAGGAGATCCGCAAGCCGGAGATCGACGCGCAGCTCGTCGCCGACTCGATCGCGCAGCAGCTCGAGAAGCGGATCATGTTCCGCCGCGCGATGAAGCGCGCGATGCAGAACGCGATGCGCCTCGGCGCGCAGGGCATCAAGATCATGAGCGCCGGAAGGCTGAACGGCGTCGAGATCGCCCGTCGCGAGTGGTACCGCGAGGGCCGCGTGCCGCTGCACACGCTGCGTGCCGACATCGACTACGGCTTCGCCGAAGCGCGCACGACCTACGGCGTCATCGGCATCAAGGTGTGGGTGTTCAAGGGCGAGGTGATGGCGCACAACCAGGAACCGGCGCAGGCGCCGGCGCCTGCACCCGAGGCGACGAAGCGCCCGCGGCGCGCGCCGCGCGAGGAACGCGCAGGAGCAGGAGCGAAGAATGCTGCAACCAGCTAGAAGGAAATACCGGAAGGAGCAGAAGGGCCGCAACAAGGGCGTCGCGACCGTCGGCAACAAGGTGAGCTTCGGCGAGTACGGCCTCAAGGCGACCGACCGCGGGCGCCTGACGTCGCGGCAGATCGAAGCGGCTCGCCGGGCGATGACGCGCCACATCAAGCGCGGCGGCCGCATCTGGATCCGCATCTTCCCGGACAAGCCGGTCTCGAAGAAGCCCGCCGAAGTGCGGATGGGCAACGGCAAGGGCAACCCCGAGTACTACGTCTGCGAGATCCAGCCGGGCAAGGTGCTCTACGAGATGGACGGCGTCGAGGAGGCGCTCGCACGCGAAGCGTTCGCGCTCGCCGCGGCCAAGCTGCCGCTGCGCACGATCTTCGTCCATCGGCTGGTCGGCGCCTGACGGAGACGACAGATGAAGCAGAACGAACGCAAGCGCGCGCTCGCGCAGAAGGATGCGACTGAACTTCAGGGTGAGCTCGAGGCGCTCCTCAAGGAGCAATTCGGCCTGCGCATGCAGGGCGCCACGCAGCAGTTGACGAACACGGCGAAGTTGCGGGACGTGCGTCGCGGCATCGCGCGCGTGCGCACGCTTCTCGCGCAGAAAGGCCGCGCGGCGAATGCCGCTTCGCAGGCGAAAGGCAGATAACAGATGAGCGAGCAAACGGGAAACCCGGCGGCCGAAGCGCCTGCACGCAAGGCGCTGATCCAGACGGTCACGGGACGCGTGACGAGCGACAAGATGAACAAGACGGTGACCGTGCTCGTCGAGCGGCGCGTCAAGCATCCGATCTACGACAAGGTCGTCATCAAGTCGAACAAGTACCACGCGCACGACGAGGCGAACGCGTGCAAGACCGGCGACCTGGTCGAGATCCAGGCGGCGCGCAAGCTCTCGAAGACGAAGGCCTGGCGCGTCGTGCGGGTCGTCGAGAAGGCAAAAGAGGTCTGACAGGCGGGCCAACGTTTCGGTCGCCGCGCCGCGGCTCCCGCGACACGTTGGCCCGGCTTGGCCACCGCAATCGGCTTGGGACGGCCCGGCGCCGATCGCGCAACGACCGCAACGTTCGATCAGGCGCGGGTATTGCAGAGCTCGGCGTTACCTGCCATAATCGCGGTTTTCCTTGCCGCGGGCGCAATCAGCCTGGCGCTCGTGGCTCATCCCAGCCGGAATCGCCGACCGCGGTTTCGCGACGGGGTCCAAAACTGGCCGCCGCCTTGACATTCGCCGGTTGCACGCGTCCCGAGGGACCTGCCGGCAGGCGGATCAAGTTGGAGAGAAGAAGTCATGATTCAAATGCAGACGGTGCTCGACGTCGCCGACAACACGGGCGCGCGCGAGGTCATGTGCATCAAGGTGCTGGGCGGCAGCAAGCGTCGCTACGCGCACATCGGCGACGTGATCAAGGTGTCGGTCAAGGAAGCCGCTCCGCGCGGACGCGTCAAGAAGGGCGAGATCTACAACGCGGTCGTCGTCCGCACGCGCCAGGGCGTGCGCCGCAACGACGGCGCGCTGGTCCGCTTCGACACGAATGCCGCCGTGCTGCTCAACAACAAGCTCGAGCCGATCGGAACGCGCATCTTCGGGCCGGTCACGCGCGAGCTTCGCACCGAGCGGTTCATGAAGATCGTCTCGCTGGCGCCCGAAGTGCTCTGACGCGCGCCGCACGACAGAAGAGACCACCATGCGCAAGATCAGGAAGGGCGACAACGTCGTCGTCATCGCCGGGAAGGACAAGGGCAAGCGCGGCGACGTCGCCAAGTACGTCGACGACACGCACGTGATCGTCAACGGCGTGAACACGGTGCGCCGCCATACGAAGCCGAACCCGATGAAGAACCAGCCGGGCGGCATCGTCAGCAAGGAAGCGCCGATCCACATCTCGAACGTCGCGATCTGGAACCCGGTCACGCAGAAGGCTGACCGCATCGGCTTCCGCCTGATGCAGGACGGCCGCAAGCTGCGCTTCTTCAAGTCGAACGGGGAACAGATCAATGGCTGACAAGAAGACGCCCGACAAGAAGACGCCCGACAAGAAGACGCCCGACAAGAAGACCCCCGACAAGAAGGACGCGAAGGCAGCGAAGCCCGCCGCCGCGGCGCCGGCGAAGCAGGCGAAGGCCGAGAAGTCGCAGAAGGCCGCGGCTGCCGAAATGGCGCACACGGCCGATCAGCCGCACCAGCCGGCGCGCTTCAAGGAGATCTACCGCAAGGAAATCGCCCCGGCGCTGCGCAAGCAGTTCGGCTACAAGTCGCCGATGGAAGTGCCGCGTATCTCGAAGATCGTGCTGAACATGGGCGTGGGCGAAGCGACCGCCGACCGCAAGATCCTCGACAACGCCATCGCCGACATGACGAAGATCAGCGGCCAGAAACCGGTGATCACGAAGGCGCGCAAGGCGATCGCGGGCTTCAAGATCCGCGAGGGCTATCCGATCGGCTGCATGGTCACGCTGCGCCAGGAGCGCATGTACGAGTTCCTCGACCGCCTGGTGTCCGTCGCGCTGCCGCGCGTGCGCGACTTCCGCGGCGTGTCGGGACGCGGCTTCGACGGGCGCGGCAACTACAACATGGGCGTCAAGGAACAGATCATCTTCCCGGAGATCGAGTACGACAAGATCGACGCGATCCGGGGGATGAACATCACGATCACGACCACCGCGAAGACCGACGCCGAAGCGAAGGCGCTGCTCTCCGCGTTCAAGTTCCCGTTCCGGGGCTAGAGGACTCCCGCATGTCGAAACTCGCACTGATCAATCGCCAGCAGAAGCGCGAGAAGCTCGTCGCGAAGTACGCGAAGAGGCGCGCGATGCTCGAGTCGATCGTCGACAATCCGCGCGCCTCCGACGAGGACCGCTTCGCGGCGCGCCTCAAGCTGCAGCAGCTTCCGCGCAACGCCAATCCGACGCGGCTTCGCAACCGCTGCGCGATCACCGGACGGCCGCGCGGCGTCTTCCGCAAATTCGGCCTGGGCCGCAACAAGCTGCGCGAATATGCGATGCGCGGCGAAATCCCCGGCATCGTCAAGGCGAGCTGGTAGGAGCGAACGATGAGCATGACCGATCCCATCGCCGACATGTTGACGCGCATCCGGAATGCCCAGATGACGGAGCGCGCGACGGTCGCCATGCCCGCGTCGAAGGTCAAGGTCGCGATCGCTCGCGTGCTGAAGGACGAAGGCTACATCGACGGCTTCAAGATCTCCGGCGATGAAACGCGCAAGCCCGAGCTCGAGATCGCGCTTCGCTATTACGCCGGCCGCCCGGTCATCGAGAAGATCGAGCGCGTGTCGAAGCCGGGGCTTCGCATCTACAAGGGCAAGGACGACATTCCGAGCGTGATGAACGGCCTCGGCATCGCGATCGTCTCGACGTCGCACGGCGTGATGACCGACCGCAAGGCTCGGGCGTCGGGCGTTGGCGGCGAAGTCCTCTGCATCGTCGCCTGACCGGAGAAGCGCATGTCACGAATTGGAAATGCCCCGGTCGCGATTCCCGCCAAGGTCGAGGTGACCCTGCAGGGAGGCGAGATCGCCGTCAAGGGACCCCTCGGCACGCTGACGCGCCGCTTCGACCCACGGGTCACGATCGAGCGCGACGGCGAGAAGCTCGTGTTCAAGGCAGTCGGCGAGGAAGCCGCCGCGATGCAGGGTACGATGCGCGCGCTCGTCGCCAACATGGTGAAAGGCGTCACGCAGGGTTTCGAGAAGCGCCTCGCGCTCGTCGGCGTCGGCTACCGCGCGCAGGCGGCCGGCGACAGGATCAACCTGTCGCTCGGCTTCTCGCACCCGGTCGTGCACGCGATGCCGAAGGGGGTCAAGGTCGAAACGCCGCAACAGACCGAGATCGTCGTCAAGGGCATCGACAAGCAGCAGGTCGGACAGGTCGCCGCGGAGATCCGCGCGTATCGTCCGCCGGAGCCGTACAAAGGCAAGGGCGTTCGCTATCAGAACGAGCACGTGAAGATCAAGGAAACCAAGAAGAAATAATCGGTCGGCCGAAAGTGGAAACCTACTTTCGGCCGTTAAGCCAGTCTCGAATCGCGGGCGGAGCCCGACGATTCGAGGTAGCAAGTGCAACGAGGTGTAGCGATGAACAAGAAGGAAGCTCGTGTCCGCCGCGCCCGCAAAACCCGGGTGCGCATCGCCGAGCAGCGTGCAACGCGTCTCACCGTGAGCCGCTCGAACTGCCACATCTACGCGCAGCTCATCGCGCCGTCGGGCGACAAGGTGCTCGCCAGCGCGTCGACGCTGGAGGCGGACGTGCGCAACGACGTGAAGAACGGCGGCAACAGGGCCGCTGCCGCCGCGATCGGCAAGCGCATCGCCGAACGGGCGAAGGCGCTCGGCATCGAGTCCGTCGCGTTCGATCGCGCCGGTTACCGCTTCCATGGCCGCGTGAAGGCGCTGGCCGACGCCGCCCGCGAAGGCGGCCTCAAGTTCTGACCGGGGTAGAAAGTTCATGGCACAGCAACGTTCGAATCCGCGCCAGCCGCAGCAGCAGGACGACCGCGGCGACGGGTTGCGCGAGAAGATGATCTCGATCAACCGCGTCACCAAGGTGGTGAAGGGCGGCCGCATCCTGGGCTTTGCGGCGCTGACCGTCGTCGGCGACGGCGACGGCAGGGTCGGCATGGGCAAGGGCAAGGCGAAGGAAGTGCCGGTCGCCGTGCAGAAGGCGATGGAGCAGGCGCGCCGCAAGATGGTCAAGGTGCGCCTCAAGAAGGGCACGCTGCACCACGCGGTCGAGGGCCGGCACGGCGCGACGCGCGTGCACATGCAGCCGGCGTCCGAGGGCACCGGCGTGATCGCCGGCGGCGCGATGCGCGCGGTGTTCGACGTTGTCGGCGTGACGAACATCCTCGCCAAGTGCCACGGCTCGACGAACCCGTACAACGTCGTGCGCGCGACGATCAACGGGCTCGAGGCCGTCAATGCGCCGGCCGACGTCGCCGCCAAGCGTGGCAAGACGGTCGAAGAAATCCTCGGGGCCTGAAAGCGATGGGTGACGCGAAGAAACTGAAGGTGACGCTCGTCAAGGGCACGAACGCCTGCCGCAAGGACCACCGCGCGACGGTGCGCGGGCTCGGTCTCTCACGCATCCGCCAGGTTGTCGAACTCGACGACACGCCGGCGGTGCGCGGCATGGTGAACAAGGTCAGCTATCTCGTCGCAGTCGTCGGCGAGTGAAATCTTCGGAGCACGCGATGCGTCTCAATACGATGAAACCCGCTGCCGGCAGCCGCAAGGCGAGAAGGCGCGTCGGCCGCGGCATCGGCTCGGGGCTCGGCAAGACCGCCGGGCGCGGTCACAAGGGGCAGAAGTCGCGTTCGGGCGGCTTCCACAAGGTCGGCTTCGAGGGCGGACAAATGCCGCTGCAGCGGCGCCTGCCGAAGCGCGGCTTCGTCTCGCGCTCGCGCGACGACGTCGCCGAGGTGCGCCTGTCGGATCTCGCGCGACTCCCGGTCGACGAGATCGACTTTCTCGCGCTCAAGGCCGCGGGCATCGTACCGGCGCTTGCGAAGTCGGCGAAGGTGATCAAGACCGGCAAGCTCGAACGCGCGGTCAAGCTCTCCGGCGTGGCCGTGACGAAGGGCGCGAAGGCCGCAATCGAGGCGGCGGGCGGCAGCATTGCGGCGGTCGCGGCCGCTTGAATCGGGCAGCGCGCGACGCAAACTAGGACAGTCCATTGGCAATCGCAAATCCGGCCCTGAAGAGCGGCACCAAGTACGGCGACTTGAAAAAGCGCCTCTGGTTCCTGCTCGGCGCGCTCGTCGTCTACCGGATCGGGACGCACATCCCGGTGCCGGGGATCAACGCGTCGGTGCTCGACGAGCTCTTCCGCGGTCAGCAGGGCGGCATCCTCGGCCTGCTGAACGTGTTCTCCGGCGGGGCGCTTTCGCGCTTCTCGATCTTCGCGCTCGGCATCATGCCGTACATCTCGGCATCGATCATCATGCAGCTCTGCACGACGATCGTTCCGTCGCTCGAGGCGCTCAAGAAGGAAGGGCAGTCCGGGCAGCGCAAGATCACGCAGTACACGCGCTACGCGACGCTGTTCCTGTCGTTCTTCCAGGCGTTCGCGATCTCGGCGGCGCTCGAGGCGCAGCCGGGACTCGTCATCGAGCCCGGCATCGCGTTCCGGCTCGTGTCGGCGGTGACGCTCGTGACCGGCACGATGTTCCTGATGTGGCTCGGCGAGCAGATCACCGAGCGGGGCCTCGGCAACGGCATCTCGCTGATCATCTTCGCGGGGATCGCGGCCGGCCTGCCGCGCGCGATCGGGCAGACGCTCGAGCAGGGTCGCACCGGCGCGTACTCGTGGCTGCTGATCATCGGCATCGCTGCGCTCGTCGTGCTCGTGACGGCGTTCGTCGTGTTCATGGAGCGGGCGCTGCGCAAGATCCTCGTGAACTACGCGAAGCGTCAGGTCGGGAACAAGGTCTACCAGGGGCAGAGCTCGCACCTCCCGCTTAAGATCAACATGGCCGGGGTGATTCCGCCGATCTTCGCGTCGTCGATCATCCTGTTCCCGGCGACGCTCGCGCAATGGGCGGGGACCGGCGAGAACACGATCTGGATCCGCGACCTCGCGGCGACGCTTGCGCCCGGCCAGCCGGTGCACGAGATCCTGTATGCGGCGGCGATCATCTTCTTCTGCTTCTTCTACACCGCGCTGCAATACAACCCGAAGGAGACGGCGGATAACCTGAAGAAGAGCGGCGCGTTCATCCCCGGCTACCGGCCCGGCGAGCAGACCGCGAAGTACCTCGAGAAGATCACGCTGCGGCTCACGCTGATCGGCTCGCTGTACCTCGTCGTCGTGTGTTTCGTGCCGAACTTCCTGATCGCGTGGAAGAACGTTCCGTTCTATTTCGGCGGCACGTCGCTTCTGATCATCGTCGTCGTGACGATGGACTTCATGACGCAGGTCCAGGCGTACCTGATGTCGCAGCAGTACGAGAGCCTGTTGCGGAAGGCCAACTTCAAGGCGGGGGTGCCGACGCGCTGATGGCCAAGGAAGAAACGATCGCGATGCAGGGCGAGGTGGCCGAGATGCTGCCGAACGCCACGTTTCGCGTGAAGCTCGAGAACGGGCAC
>Ga0070681_10005841_pt1 | contig 11918 bp, 9 predicted proteins | sample KBSC83BmetaG_FD_65650 | JGI IMG/M metagenome (GOLD analysis project Ga0070681, IMG submission 65650) | Corn rhizosphere microbial communities from Kellogg Biological Station, Michigan, USA - KBS C8-3B metaG | ecosystem: Host-associated > Plants > Roots > Rhizosphere | place: USA: Michigan...
CACAAGCGCATCGTGCGGTCCGGCCCGCACACGCTGTTCCCCTACCGGGAGAACCCGCCGGACCGGGTCATCGAGGCGGACGACATCGTCTTCGCCGACTTCGGTCCGATCTTCGAGGAGTTCGCGGCCGACCTCGGGCGCACCTACGTGCTCGGCGGCAGGCACGCCGGCCACCTGGTCGGCGAGTTCCCGCACGAGAAGGTCGACGGCGCCGACATCGAGTCCTACATCGCGCCGGGCAACACCACGCCCATGCGCCGCCGCGACGAGGCCGGCCGCCAGTGCCACTGGATCCTGGAGATCCACCTCACCGACCCCGCGCGCGGGTTCGGCGGCTTCTACGAGCAGCTGCTCGACCTCGGCCGACGCGTGCGGTCGGTGAGCGCTGGTCAGCCGAAGGTGAACGAGTAGGCCTGCAGTCCCGGAGAGAGCCCGATGGTCACGGTGCCGTTCTGCGCGGGCTGTTCGGTGGCGACGGTGTAGATGTTCGGCGCGCCGGAGACCGGGATGACCTTGCTCTTGCCGCCGGAGGAGACGGTGAGCGTGCCGGTGCCGCCGACGTCGAGGTAGACGGCCGAGGCGTGGAACGCGAGCTTGATCGCGGCGCCCTTGCCCGCGGTGATCGACTGCTGGCCGATGGCCCAGGCGCCGGACAGGCCGAAGGAGTTCGCGGGGAGGGTGGCGGGCTCGGTGAACTGGCCGGTCGCGTACTGGGTGCTGCCGCCGTAGCCTTGCTGGCGCTCGGCGCCGAGGTAGGTCTCCGGCGTCTGCGCGGGGTCGTTCGGGGTGGTGTCGGGAACGTCGGTCGCCCGCGGCAGGGCCAGCCCCGGGTGCGCGGCGGCGAGCAGCTGCCGGATGAGCTGCTCCTCGCCGGCGTAGCCGCCCTCCCCGACGGACACGTGCCTGATCTGGCCGGTCGCGTCGATGAGGTAGGCCGCCGGCCAGGACTGGTTGTCATAGGCGTTCCAGGTGCCGTAGCTGTTGTCGAGCGCGACGGGGAACGTGAGGCCGAGCCGGCGCACGCCCGCGGCGACGTTGGACGGCACGTGCTCGAACGCGTACTCCGGGGTGTGCACCCCGACGACCTCGAGCCCGTCGGCGGCGTAGTCCTTGGCCCAGGCCTCGGCGTGCGGCAGTTCCCGCTGGCAGTTGATGCACGAGTAGGCCCAGAAGTCGACGAGGACGACCTTGCCCGTGAGCGAGGCCAGCGTCACCGGCTTGCCGCCGGGGGTGTTGAACCACTGCTGTATGCCGCTGAAGGCGGGCGCGGCGCCGCACTGCTCAAGCCCGGAGCCGCCGTACAGGGCTGCCGTCTGGCAGTCCTGCAGCGACAGGCCGCCGCCCGGGGGCGCCGCGGCGCCTTTCTCCAGCGAGTTGCCCACGGCCGAGGTGTAGTTCGGGACGTCGCGCTGGATGATGTCCGAGAGGTTGAACGTCAGCGCGACCGCCAAGACGATCATCACCGCCCCGCTGACCGCGCGGAAAGCGCCCTGATGGCGCCGGAAGGCCCCGAGCCGCCGGCTGATGCCGCGGCCCGCGAGCGCGAAGGCGAGCAGGGGGATCGCGGTGCCGACGGCGAAGCCCACGGTGAGGCCGGCGGTGCGCAGCCCGATGTGCCCGGTCGCGCCCGCCACGGTGATCGCGGCGAGCACCGGCCCCGCGCACGGCACGAACACCGCGCCGAGCGCGACGCCGAGGACGAAGCCGTTGCGGCCGGTGCCGGTGACGCGCTGCGGGAAACGGTAGAAGGGCCGCTCAAGCAGGTGCCCGAGCGGCGGCACCAGCAGCCCGAGCCCGACGAGCACGAGCAGGGCGAGGCCGACCCAGCGGATGGCGTCGGCCGGCAGGTGCAGGCTCGCGAGGATGAGGCTGCCGAACAGGGTGAAGACCGCGAAGCTCAGCGTCAGGCCGAGGACGATGAGGTAGGGCCGCCGTCGCGCGGACTCGGCGCTTGCCCCGGTGTCCAGGCCGGTGTCGTTCCCGGTACCCGCCGTGCTCGCCCCCGTGCCACCACCGAGAAAGACGACGGGAAGGACCGGCAGAACACACGGGGACAGGCCCGTGATGATCCCGCCGACCAGGCCGATCAACACCAGCGTCACGCTACAAACCTCCTGCTGACGGCCAGGCCCGGATCGCTCAGGATGCTACGGCTAAAAGCGTACGACCAGCTCCGACCGCCGGGTGCGCCGCGGCCGGTCGCCGTCGCTATGTATTTCCGCAGAACTGCTGGCGGTGGCGGCAGGCGGCGCGCCGCGCGGCAGCGCGAGATTCAATACTTGAATAAGTCAAGTTAATGGACTTGGAAATCAACTTCAGCGCGGCTAAGCTGACCGCATGCGTAGTTACGGCCAGTACTGCTCGGTCGCCAAGGCGCTCGACGTCATCGGCGACCGGTGGACGCTGCTGATCGTCAGGGAGCTGCTGCTCCGGGGCGCCTGCCGGTACACCGACCTGAAGAACGGCCTGCCCGGCATCGCCACCAACCTGCTCGCCGACCGGATCCGCGAGCTTGAGGCGGCCGGCCTGGTCCGCCGGGAAGAGGCGCCGCCGCCCGTCGCCACCACGCTCGTCCACCTGACGGAGGCGGGCGCCGAGCTGGAACCGGTGATCAAGGCCCTCGGCTGGTGGGGGCTCAGGTACATGGCGAAACCCGCGGACACCGACGAGTTCCGCCCCCAGTGGTTCGCCTACCCGGTCGAGTTCTTCCTGAGCGACCGCGACCCGGCCGCCCCGCCGGCGTCGATCGAGCTGCGGACGGGCGCGGACTCGGCGGTCGTCGAGGTGTCCGGCGGCGCGGTCAGCGTCCGCGTCGGCTCGGTGCCCAGCCCCGACCTCGTGCTCACCGGGCCGGCGCTGCTGATCAACGGCCTGTTCACCGGGCAGCTCACCGTCGCCGACGCGGCCGAGCACGGCCTGGAGATCAGCGGGAACGCCGGCGTGCTCGACCGCATACTCCCCGGGGCGGAAGACGCCTACCGGCCCGAACGCCAGCCAGAACCGAGCGGAGGAAAGCCGTGACCACCAGCGAGATCGGCGCCCAGTACGCGACCGGCCTGTCCAGGCGGAACATCGAGCAGGCGCTGATCGCCGCCGGCCAGGACACCGCGCACCTGGCGCCCGCCGACCTCGGCGCGCTCGAGGACTTCCACACGATGGGCCGCATCGCCACCGGCCAGCTCGCCGAGTTGGCTCGCATCACCGGCGCGGACCGCGTGCTCGACGCCGGCGCGGGCATCGGCGGCACCGCCCGGTTCCTCGCCGCGCAGTACGGCTGCCAGGTCACCGCCGTCGACCTGACCAGCGAGTACTGCGAGACGGCCGGCTGGCTCAACCAGCTCACCGGCCTCGACAAGGCGATCACCGTCCGGCAGGCGGACGTGACCGACCTGCCGTTCGCCGACGCCGCCTTCGACGTGGTGACCAGCCAGCACGTCCAGATGAACGTGGCCGACAAGGCCCGGCTCTACGCCGAGGCGCGCCGCGTCCTGGTCACCGGGGGGCGCCTCGCGATCTGGGACGTCACCGCGGGAGAGCCCGGACCGGTCGACTACCCGCTGCCGTGGGCCGACCAGCCCGGCCGCAGCCACCTCGTCCCGGCGGCCCGGCTGCGCGCCGCCGTCGAGGCGGCGGGATTCACCGTCGGCCACTGGGCGGACCTCACCGTCGACGCGGCCGCCCTGATGCGGGCGGTCCTGGCGGACCGCGCCTTCGCCCGCGCGCCGCTCGGGCTGCACGCGTTCGTCCCCGGCTTCGCCGCCAAGGCCGCGAACCTCACCGAAGGGCTGGCCGCCGGGCGGCTGCGCGTCATCCAGGCGGTCGCCGTCGCGGGCGGGTAACCCGCGTCGTCGTTCTGCACCCGCCCCTCGGCCGGTATACGGGCGCACAGTTTCGGGGTGCTGTCACGCGTACGCCGGCGGCGGTCTAAACCCGCCGATCAGGCCGGCCAGGGTCTGGGCGAATGCGGTCACGGTGCGGTCGTGCAGGTAGGGGCCGACGATCTGGATGCCGACGGGCAGGCCGTCGGCGGCAATCCCGGCTGGTGCCGCTACTGCGGGCAGGTAGGCCACACCCACCGCCTGCACCCAGGCGAACTGGTCGGCGTAGGCCACCGGCTTGCCGTTTACGGTGATCACCCGCGCGTCAACATCCGGGTTGTGATCGTGAGGTATGGCGGTAGTGCGCATGGCCGGACACAGAAGAATGTCATAACGGCTGAAAAACCGCGCCCAGGAGGCGCGCAGGGCGCGCTGCTGCTGCTTGGCCCGGGCCAGTTGCCGCGCCGACTGGGTGATGTTGCGCGCAAACCGGGCGGGCGGGGACTGGTCATGCAGGTCGAGGGACGCCGCCCGGGCGGTCAGCGCGGCGAAGTCAGGTTCGGGCAGGAAGCCCGCGACCTGGCCCTGGATCAGCCGCTGGGCGACATCGAGGGACTCGTCCAGGTTCACCGGGCGACTTTCCTCCACGCGCATTCCCGCTGCCGCCAGGGTGTCCGCGGTCGCCTTCAGGCGCTCGGCTACACCACGGTCGAGCAGCCAGCCAGGTTCATCCGGCCACACCGCTACTCGCCACGCCCGAAGGTCGCGAGCAGGGGACGCGGGCAGTTCCAGGCGCCACCCGGCCGCTTCCACCAGGTCCGGCCCGGCCAGCACCGTCAGGCACAGGTCAAGGTCGGCGGCGCTGCGGGCGAGTGGCCCGAGCACGCCGATGTCCACCTCGGCCAGCGTCCCCGGCGGCGGAGGGATGTGGCCCTGCGTCGGGATCACGCCGTAGGAAGGCTTGAGCGCATACACCCCGCTCCACGCCGCCGGGATCCGGACTGACCCGCCCAGGTCGCTGCCCAGCTCCAGAGCGCACAGCCCGGCCGCCACGGCGGCCGCCGCACCGCCGGATGAGCCTCCAGGGGTTCGCGCGGCATTCCATGGATTGTTGGTGGTCCCGAACAGCTCGTTGTAGGACTGACAGTCCGATGCCCACGCCGGCAGGTTCGTCTTGCCGGCGATGATGGCCCCCGCCCGTCGCAGCCGCCTGACCGCCACGGCGTCGTTATCGGGCACATAGTCGGCGAGTTCCCGTGCACCGCACGTGGTGCGCATGCCCGCGGTCTCCAGACAGTCCTTGACCGTCACCGGCAGACCATGCATCGGCCCGAGGTCCTCGCCTTGCGCGAGACAGCGGTCCGCCTCCCTAGCCTGCGAACGTGCGCTCTCGGCAGCCACCGTCACCACCGCGCCCAGCCGCGGGTTCAGCGCATCGATGCGGTCCAAGTAGGACTCCACCAACTCGGCGCTGGAGATCTCCTTGCTCCTGATCGCGACGGCCAGCTCAGTCGCCGTCATCAAAGTCAGCTGCATCGTGCCTCCCGCTTGCCCGATCAGGCTACCGAACGGACACAGCCGTGCCCGCCCTCGAGCCATGGGTCCGCGCGTTCCTGGCCAGGCGGGTCGGCGACGGCATCGTGCTTGACGGCGGTCACCTGAGGTGGTCGTTCAGCGACCTACGGACCGCCGGCGCCGCCGCCGACCACTTCGCCTGGCGGAACGAGGCCGCGGAGGAGGGCGGGCGGTGGCGCCGGCGCGGTGCGCGCTACCCGGCGGATTCGGCGACCACGCGCTCCTGCCCCTCCGCGGCGCGCTCCTGGCTATCCGTCGCAAGCTCGACGGTCTGGGCCGTCCAGAAGGCGATGAACAACAGCGCCACCAGGATCTCGACCCAGAACAGGGAGACCACGTCGGCCAGCCACAGCGCGATCAGGACGGCCGCGCCGGCCAGCATGGCAATGGCGGTCCATGTGTAGTAGTACTCGCGCGCTGACGTCAGGACCCGCCCGAGGGCCGGCTTCTCCCGCCGACGGTAGGCGTTTGCCCCGGCCACCGCGATGATGCCGAGGAGCAGGCCGGCGGCGGCGATGTAGTGCGCGTGGCCGGCGAGCCAGTCGACGGAGGCCGCGAGGGCGGCAAGCCCGCACAGCCACACGGCCAGGGCCGCGAGGAACCCGGCGAGCGCCCATCCCTGCCCCGCGGTTCCGTTCCCAGCTCTCCTGTTCCTAATCAGGATGACCGCGGACAGGATGAGGCCCAGGCCGCCCACGATGAGCAGCGCGGCCACGTTGTTCTCCACGTTCGCCCTGGTGGCTTCCTGCAGGGCGCGCACGGTAGGGCAGTCGAGGTTCGGGGCGGCCCGGTTGGTGAGCAGGCCCCCTCCCGACTTCTGGCAGGCCTGTACCGCCGTCTGGAAGTCGGCGCCGCGGCCGGTGGGGACGATCGCCACCACGATCGCGAACATGCCGCCGAGGTTGAGGAACGTGTCCTCGGCGCCATTCATCCCCTGCAAGGCGATCATGCACGCGCCCAGGCCGATGAGCGCGCCGACGAAGACGGCCTGCGCCGGCGTGTAATAGTAGGCGCTGACCGAGGAGAGGATTGAGCCTTGCTTGCTGGTCTGGTAGAACACGGCCGTCGCGAGGGCGACAAGCAGGCCGATAATAACGACCCGCAGGTAGCGATAAGACTGCGTCTGGACCTGAAGTGACTCGATTGGCATAGCGAGCTCCTGACTAGAATTCCTCGCGGGCTGGCCGGGTAATCGCTATCTGTTGGTCCGCGGGGAATTCTGGTGGTTAGATTTCGAATGCGTTGCCGTAGGGCAAGATAATGGGGCCGACACCAGGGATTGCCTGGGCGGTCGCGTCGTTGAGCAGGGAATCGGCGGTTTCCTTGGCGGCTACGCCGGCCCGGGACTTCCGGGCGGCGATGAGCCCGGCCACCAGAGGAGTGGAGAAGGACGTGCCGCTCCATTTGGCTAGGGCCTGGAGTTCATCTTTTCCGTGCACGATCCCCTCCTGAGTTGAACACGGAAATGGCCGGCGCCAGGACCCGCGCCGGCTTTTTGCTGTAAGGAGCGCCCGCATCCGCGGTTTGATGCAGCCGCCCCGTCCCCGGGAAGGCATGGGTGCCCGCATGATCGCAATGCGCGAAATTCATGGGTCAGGGGAGTCACGCGGGATTAGTGTGACGGCCGGTGCCCGTGAATTGCGGGATTACCGATAGACCGCCGGAATGCCCGAATCTAAAATAGGCCCCATGGCGGGAGGGGGCCGCGCCACGGGGCCGGGCGGGCGCGAGGTGGACAGCCTGCTGCCGCTGGCCTTGTCCCGCCCTCTCGAGGCGCTGGCGCGAGCGCGGGCGATCCTCGCCGGGGAACCCGGCCCGTATGACGCGTCGGTCGCCCATCAGGCCGCGGGAATCGTGCTGCGCGAGTTCGGCGATGTCGGCGCCGCGATCGGTGAGGTTCGCGAGGCGCTGAACTGGGCGCGCAAGGCCCGCTCGGCCGAGCGTGAGGCCGACGTCCTCGCCACTCTGGGGGTGGCGCTCGGCTACGCGGGCCGGACCGCCGAGGGCCTCGCCGTGTTCGACCGGGCGCTGCGGCGGTGCGACGGCGCGCAGGCGGGGCGGGTGCGGCTCCGGCGCGGCAGCGTGCTGTGGACCCTGGGCCGCTACGCGGCGGCCCTCGACGACGTGCGCCAGGCGCAGGCCGCGCTGCGGCACTCGGGGGACAGCCTCTGGATGGCCCGCGTGCTGCAGAACCGGGCGCTGCTGCACCTGGCGGCCGGTTCGATCCGGCGCGCGGACGCCGACTTCGCCGCCGCCGGGCGCTCGTTCGAAGAAGCGGGCCAGGACCTTGAGGCAAGCTACGCCGTGCTCAACCGGGCGTCGGTCGCCTTCATGGCGGGAGACCTTCCGGCGGCGCTCTCGCTCCTCGATGAGACCGCGCGGCGCGTCGGGCTGCTCGGCGTCCCGGTCACGGCGGTCAGCATCGACCGCTGCGCGGTGCTGCTCGCGGCCGGACTGGCCGACGACGCGCTGGCGCAGGCGGCGGCCGCGGTGTCGGAGATCGAGCGGATCCACGGCCCGTCCACCAAGAAGGCCGAGCTGCTGCTCATCGCGGCTGACTGCGCGCTGGCCGCCGGGCAGCCCGCGGCGGCCCTCGACTGGGCGAGCGCCGCCTGCCGCCTGTCGAGGTCGCAGCGCAGCGCGTGGTGGGAAGCGCGCGCCGCGGGCACGCTCGCCCAGGCGAAACACGCGGCCGGGATGGTTTCCGTCCGGCTGCTGCGCGAGGCGGAGCAGGCCGCGGCCAGGCTGGAGGCGGTCGGCTCGGGAGACGCGGCCCGCGCGCACCTGCTGGCGGGGCGGGTCGCGCTGCGGCTGGGCAGGGGCGCAGACGCCGATCGCCACTTCCTCGCCGCCGCCCGGGGGCGGCACCGCGGCCCCGCGCTGGCCCGCGCCAGCGGCTGGCTGAGTGAGGCGCTGCGGGCCGAGGCGGCCGGCCAGGCGCGCCAGGTGCTCTCCGCCTGCCGCAGCGGGCTGGCCGTACTCGACGAGCACCGGCTCGCCCTCGGCGCGTCAGAGCTGCGGGCCCAGGCCACCGCGCACGGCACGGAACTGGCCGCGCTCGGCCAGCGGCAGGCCGCGTTGGCGCGCCGCCCGCGGCTCCTGCTCACCTGGAGTGAGCGCTGGCGGGCCACCGCGCTGGCGGTCCCGTCGGTCCGGCCCCTCGCCGACGCGGAACTCAACGCGAACCTGACCGCGCTGCGCGACGTCATGAACCGGCTCGACAAGCTGCGCCGCCAGGGCCAGCCGGACGCGACCGGGCGCGCGGAGCAGCAGCTCCCGCTCGAGCGCGAGCGGCGGCGCCTGGAGGACGCCGTGCGCCGGCGGGCGCTGAGCACTCCCGGGGGCACGGCCCCCGGCCGGGTGACGATCAGCGTTCCCGAGCTGCTCGATGAGCTTGGCGACGGCCAGCTGGCCGAGATCGTCGACATCGACGGCGTTCTGCACGTGCTCGTGTGCGGGCGGGGGGCGGTGCGGCAGTTCACCGCGGGGCGCGCGGCGGACGCCGAGCGGGCCGCCGACTTCTCCCGCTTCGCCCTGCGCCGGCTGGCCCGCAGCCGTCCCGGGGACGACCTCGCCGGTGCGCTGGCCATCTTGAAGTCGGCCGGCCCGCGGCTCCAGGACGCGCTGCTCGGTCCGGCCGCCAGGCACCTCGGGGACCGGCCCCTCGTCGTCGTCCCGCCGGGCCGGCTGCACGCGATCCCCTGGGGGCTGCTTCCCGCGCTGCGCGACTGTGCGGTCACCATCGCCCCGTCGGCGGCCGCCTGGATCAGGGCGCGGCGGGCCCGGCCACCGGGCCGCCGCCGCGTCGTCCTCGTCCGCGGCCCGGGACTGGTCACCGGCGGCGCCGAGGTGCCGGCCGTGGCGCGGCTGTACGACGACGTCACGATGCTCGCCGAAGGGAACGCCACCAGCAAGAACGTGCCCCGGGCACTCGACGGGGCCTGGCTCGCGCACATCGCCGCCCACGGGGCGTTCCGGGCCGACAGCCCCCTGCTCTCCTCGCTGCGCATGCACGACGGGCCGCTGACCGTCTATGACTTCGAGCAGCTGCACAGCGCGCCTTACTGGATGATCCTGTCGAGTTGTGACTCCGCCGCCGCCGCGCCGGCGGGCGCCGATGAGCTGCTCGGCCTCGTGAGCAGCCTGCTGCCGCTGGGCACAGCCGGGATCATCGCGGCCATCGCGCCGCTGAACGACCACGCCGTCGTCCCGGTGATGGTCGGCCTGCACCGCCAGCTGCGGAAGGGCGGGACCCTCGCCGAGTCGCTGTCGAGCGTGCGGCACGCGTTCGCGGTCGACCCGGTGCAGCGGGCGACCGCGGAGTCGCTTGTGACGCTGGGCGCGGCCTGAGCCCGTCCGGGACGGCGTTCCCCGTGGCCTACAGCATGATCAACCCGGTCACGACGTCCGCGCCGTCGACGGTGCGGCACCGCAGGCGGAACGGGCTGGCCGGCTTGGGGTCGACGGCGAAGCAGCCGATCTCATCGACCGGGACGGTCACGACGGCGCCCGCGCTCGTTCGCGCCTCGACCGTCCCCTCCCGGAACGGGGAAATCTGGCCGAGCACGGAGCGCCCGGTGACCTCCAGCTCTATCGTGACGCTGGCCGAGGTGAAGGTAAGCGCCCGGACCGACGCGGTCTCCGCGCGCACGGTCGCCGCCGCGGCGTCGTCACGCTGGGAATCGTAGGTGAGCTGCGCCAGCTCGGCCTCGAGGTTATGCCAGGCGTAGGCGGCCCTGGCGGCCTGGACGAATCCGTCCGGCACGGCCCGGCGGGCCCGCTCGGCGTCGCGGAGCGCGGCCAGGAGCCGCTCGTCATCCCGGGCGTCACGCATGCGGCTCACTCCCTGGCACACTGAGCCGCGCCGCGGCGAACTCATCGTCACTGAGGCCCGTGAGGAATTCCGAGCGCCGCAGGCGCTCCAGGCAGCGCCCCCGCTCCGGGCCGATGCTTCCGATCCGGATCCCGAGGACCGCGCTGATTTCCGCGTACGAGCGGGGCGGGTCGCTGATGAGCATGGAGAGCAGCCGTCGGCACCGCGGTGGGAGCTCGGCGAGGGCCGCCCGCAGCAGCGCGTTCCGCTCCGCCGCGATGATCTCCTGGTCGATCGCCGCCGCGTCCGTCTGCGGCGACAGTCTCTCCTCCAACTCGTCCCCGGGTATGTCAACCCGCTGGGCCGCCCTCACCACCCGCAGGCACTCGCGGCGGGTCGTGGTGGCCAGCCATCCGGGCAGCGCCGCGGGCTCTCGCAGGTTCCCGAGTTGCTCGACGAGCCGTAGCCACACATTCTGCCCCACGTCCTCCACGTCCTGGCTGCTCAGCTCGAACCTGGCGCAGATGGACCACACGAGCGGCGCGTAGCGGTCAACCAGGTCGTCCCACGCGGCCTGGTCGGACCCGGCCGCCCGGGCGACCAGCGCGACAACGGACGAGTCGTCACGCACGACCCGCCCGTCCTGCCCCGGCCTGAGGGGTCTTGCCGTCCTGTGCCAGCGTCATCTGCCCGCTCCTTTCGCGCACGAACCGCGCCGACGGCTACGGCCGCAGGGACTCCTACAAGCCAGAGAACGACCGGGCGGCGGCTGATGCAACCAGGCGGAGTCCTTCACTTACACGAGCCAGGCGGGCGACCTCGCGGGGCACGCGGGAAACCTGCGCCGCGCCCGGTCAGCCCGCCTGATGGGCGAGCCTGCCGTCAATGACTGTCACGGCGGGAGAGAGGCCGGGCAGCTGCTCGCCGGGGCAGGTGAACGGGTCGGCCGGGAACGCGACCAGGTCGGCCGGCGCGCCGACAACGAGGGCGCCGGCGGTCTCGCCGCCGAGGAAGCGCGCTCCCGCGACCGTGTACAGCCGCAGCGCCTCCTGCCTGGTGATCGCGTGCTCCGGGCCGAGCGTGCCCGCGGGCGTGGCGCGCGTGGTCATCCCGGCGACCGCGCGCAGCGGGCGCAGCGGGCCGATCGGGTGATCGGTGCCCGCGCTGATCCACGCGCCGGCGTCGGCCAGCTCCCGCCAGGGGAACAGCGCGGCGGTCCGGTCCGCGCCCCAGGCGGCGAGGAAGGCGGGGGCGAGCCCGTCGAGCAGCGCCTGCTGGACGGTGACGTGCACCCCGAGGCTGACGGCCTGCGCGACGCGGCCGGCGATCAGGCCGCCGTGCTCAACCACGAACATCCCGGCGGGCACGTCGGGTACCCGCGCGCGAGCGTCGCCGATCGCGTCGAGCAGCGTGGCGACCGCCAGGTCGCCCATGGCGTGCGTGCCGACGGGCCAGCCCCGCCGCGCGCACGCCGCCAGCGCGGCGGCCAGCGCTTCCCTGTCCCACATCAGCTCGCCGAGGTAGCCGGGCCGGTCGTGGTACGGCCGCGTCATCGCCGCGGCCTCCACGCCGCCGTCGAGGACGAACTTCAGCCCCCACACCCGCAGCAGGCCGTCGCCGGCGCCCGGCTTGATTCCCTGCTCCTCCAGCGAGTCGAGGTAGGCGTCCACCGAGCCGGCGGCCGCGATGACCGCTTGTGTGCTCATGATCAT
>Ga0070681_10005848_pt1 | contig 11907 bp, 13 predicted proteins | sample KBSC83BmetaG_FD_65650 | JGI IMG/M metagenome (GOLD analysis project Ga0070681, IMG submission 65650) | Corn rhizosphere microbial communities from Kellogg Biological Station, Michigan, USA - KBS C8-3B metaG | ecosystem: Host-associated > Plants > Roots > Rhizosphere | place: USA: Michigan...
CCAGGATCTCCGCGATCTTGTCCCGGCATTCCTGGACCGTGTACTGGCGGGTGCTGGCCTTCTCGGTGCCGGGGTCGGGCCGGTACGCGTTGTCGCCGTCCAGGACCGAGGTACGGTACGTGCGCCGCTCGGCGCCGGCCAGGCCGAGCCGGCCGATCCACGTCTGCAGGTCGGCCGCCAGCTTCTTGCGCCTGTTGAAGGCGTCACCCAATGTCATCGCCACGGACCCGAACAATACCGGCGGCCGCACCCTGCCGCCACGCGAATAACGGAAACTCACGGAATAATGAGTTGATATGACGTCGGCCGCGGTGATATCTAATTGAGCCTGTCAGTTATCGATTTAATTAAGGTAAAAGATGGAGAAGGTACACGACAAGCTGCTTGTTTGGGGCAGCGAAGTCGACTACCAGGCCCGGGAGCAGGCCAGCCGGGCATCCCGGCTTCCTTTTGTTCCGGGCCATGTCGCGCTTATGGCCGACGCGCACGTGGGGCTGGGGGCAACCGTCGGCTCGGTCATCCCGACCGAAGGCGCGATCGTCCCGTCGTTCGCGGGTGTTGACCTAGGCTGCGGCATGATCGCCACGGAGACCACGTATACCACTGCCGACTTGCCGGGCAACCTGGACCCGCTGCTGTCCCTGGTGGCACAGCGCATCCCCGCGGGCGTGGGCAAAGGACGGGACCTGGGGTACCGCGACGGACACCGGGACGTCTTCGGAGTCGTCGGCGAGCCGCCGTCCCGATTGTCCGCCAAGCAGCAGGCCACGGCCATCGCGCAGTTCGGCACGCTGGGCTCGGGCAACCATTTCGTTGAGGTCTCGCTTGACGAGCGCGGGACGGTCTGGACCGTCTTGCACTCTGGCTCACGCGGCATCGGCAACCAGCTCGCGACTTTCCACATCGGGAAGGCCAAGGGGCTGATGAGGGAGTATCTCTCGACCGTCTCCGATCCGAACCTCGCCCACTTCGCCGAAGGAACGCCGGAGTTCGACGCCTACATCCGGGACATGCGGTGGGCGCAGCGCTACGCCTATGAGTCCCGGGCGCGGATGAACCGCGAGTTGCTGCGGTCCCTGGCGCAGGCCGTCAGCCCGAAGCGGAAGACAAAAGAAGCAGCGATCGCGGTCCAGGTGGTTAATTGCCATCACAATTACACTGAGCGGGAGCGCCACGGCGGCAAGGACCTTTGGATTACCAGGAAAGGCGCGATCAAGGCGGACGCCGGGGACCTGGGGGTCATTCCAGGCTCCATGGGCACGGATACCTACATCGTCCGCGGCAAGGGAAACGCAGATTCATATAATTCCAGCTCGCACGGTGCCGGACGACGCCTCTCGCGAGGCGACGCCAAGCGCCAGCTCGACAAGACGGGACTGCGCGCCCAGATGAAGGGCAAGGCCTGGAACGCCAGCTCCGCCTCGGCTTTGATCGACGAGGATCCCCGCGCCTACAAGGACATCCGGCAGGTCATGGCCGACCAGTCCGACCTGACGGAAGTCCTCCACGTTCTCACCCAGGTCCTCAACTACAAGGGCACCGGCTGAGGGCAGTGGTGTCCCAGAAACAGCTATGACGGGTCCAGCGGAAACCCGAACACGGTGACCAGGCCGGGGTCTCCGAAGGAGCTGACCCGGCTGATGCCCTGGCTGGTGACGGTGAGCACGCAAATGCCGTAGGGCTGGTAGCCGCCGTGCTGGTCACGGGTGTAGGCCGCCGTGGCGGGCTGCCCGTTGGCGCTGGTAGCCAGCATGCGCCAGTCACCAGGCGAGCCAAGGACGCGGTCGCGCAGGAACGGCACGCAGGTCTTACGGCCGGCGAACCAGGTGCGCAGCGGCGGCGCCTCGATGGTGGCGTCCGCGAGCAGGAGCCGCTCCAGGGCGGCGGCGTCGGCGTTCTCGAACGCCGCGATGTACTGGTCGAGCAGCGCGCGGGCCTGCGACTCGGTCGGCTCGGTGATCTGGTCGGCGGCCGGGGCCAGTTCCCGCAGCCGGCCGCGGGCGCGCTGCAGCGCGCTCTTGACCGACTCCGTCGTAGTGCCGAGCATGACCGCGACCTCGGTGGCGGGAAACGCCAGCACATCCCGCAGGACCAGCACGGCGCGCTGCCGGGGCGGGAGGTACTGCAGGCTGGCGATGAGCGCCAGCCGCAGTCCCTCGCGCGCGGCCACGATGGCCGCGGGATCAGCCGAGTCCGGAGTCATCATCGCATCCGGCGCCGGCTGCAGCCAGTTCACTTCCTTCCCGGCGCCTTCCGGGTCCGCTCCGGGATCCTGTTCGGCGGCGTACAGGCCGGACGGCAGTACTCGCCGGCCCCGGTTGGCCAGCTCGGTCAGGCACCGGTTGGTGGCGATTTGATACAGCCAGGTACGCACCGAGGACCGGCCCTCGAACCCGCCGTAGGACCGCCAGGCGCGCAGGTACGTCTCCTGAACCAGGTCCTCCGCGTCCTGCGTTGAGCCGAGCATGCGGTAGCAGTGCGCGAGCAGCTCCCGCCGGAACGGTTCGGTGTCCTGGACGAATCCGGCGCTATCGGGCACGGCTCACACCGCCCTCTCTTGCTCAGGGCACCAGGGCCAGCTTGCCGACGGTGGCCCTGGTTTCCAGTTCGGCGAGCGCCTTCGGGCCGTCGGCGAGCTCATACGTGGTGGGGTGGCCGGGAGTGAGCACTCCGGCGGCGATGAGCGCGAAGAGCTCGCCCATGATCTCACCGAAGATCTGCGGCGCCGCCTGGATCAGCACGCCGATGTTCAGGCCGATGAGGTGCACCTGGTGCTTGTAGATCAATTCCCAGCTGGTTATCGCGGCTTCGCCGCCGGCGACGCCGTAGACGACGACGCGGCCGGTGACCCGCTTGGCCGCGGCCAGGCTGACGCCGAGCGTGGCGCCGCCGGCCGACTCAAGCACGAGGTCGACGCCGGCGCCGCCGGTCAGCCGCAGTACCTCCGCGGTGAGATCGGCGCCGGATGAGTCGAGCACGTGGTCGGCGCCCAGGGCCCGCACTGCCTCGTGCTTGCCAGACGAGGCGGTGGCGATAACCGTCGCCCCGTAGTGCTTGGCCATTTTCACCGCGGCCTGGCCGGTTCCGCCCGCCGCGGCGTGGATCAGCACGGTCTGCCCGGCGGTGATGCCGCCCAGGGGCCGGAGCGCGGCCAGCGCGGTGGGCCAGTTCACCACCAGGCCGAGCGCCTCCTTCTCGGCCCAGCCCGCTGGCACCGGCAGCACCGCGGCCGCGGGCAGCGCCGTGTACTCGGCGAAGGCGCCGCATCCGAGGCCGGCACCGATGACGCGGGCGCCCGGTTCCAGGCCGGTCACCGCCTCACCGACAGCGACGATCTCGCCGGCCGCCTCGAAGCCCGCCAGGTACGGAGGTCGCGGGCCGCCGAGGAACGTGCCGTAGGCCTGCGAGACGTCGCCGAAGTTGACCCCGGCGGCCGTGACCCGGATCAGGACCTCCCCCGGGCCGGGGACCGGGACCGGCGCGTCGGCGATCAGTCGCAGGTCCTGCGGGCCGTTCAGGGAAGGCTGCTGCAGGGCCCGCATGGTAGCGGGGATGCTCATGGTAATCGGATTCCTTTCCTTGGCAAGCGTTCAACCAGGGAGACCCGACGAGAGCGGAAAAGGAATCGCTCAGACGGCCGTGCCCCTCGACATCGGCTCCTGCGCGCCATGGGAGGCTGACCTTAGCCGCTTGCGGTACTCGACGAGGGAGGCATGTGTGGACAGTGTTGATGTGGCCGAGCTTTCGATGCCCATCGGGGAAGCGATCTTCACCCAGCGGTCGATCCGTCGGATGCGCCCGGACCCCATCCCCGTCGAACACCTCCGGCTCGTCGTCGAGGCGGCCGTCAAGGCACCGAGCGGCGGTAACAGTCAGATCGGGCGGATCCTCGTTGTGACCGACAGGGACAAGATCGCGGCGTTCGGCGAGCTGTACCACCGGTCGTGGTGGGCCAAGCGCAAGGTGGACCGGGGCTGGAACGGTCCCGAGGACGTCCCGCCGGGCAACACGTCCCATGCGCCGGCGATGCGCCTCGCCGACGAGATGAAGGACGTGCCGTGCGTCGCCTTCATCCTGTCCGAGCCACCGCACCTTCCCGAGTCGGTCCTGCTGTCCGCCCAGAACCTGATGCTCGCCGCGCGGGCGCTCGGCATCGGCTCGGTGCCGACCCGGCTGCATCCCGACGACTACGGCGAGTTCCGCTCGCTCTTCGGCATCCCGGAGCACATCGGCTTCCACTTCGCGATCCCGCTCGGCTACCCGAGGGGCAGGTTCGGCCCCACCAGCCGCAAGCCCACGGCCGAGACCACGCACTGGAACGGGTGGGACGGGACCGTGCCGTGGGCCACGGCATGACCCGGACCTTCGTCCTGATTCCGGGCGCCGGCGGCGCGGCCTGGTACTGGCACCGGGTGATTCCGCTGCTGCGCGAGGCCGGACACGAGGCGATCGCCGTCGACCTGCCCGGCGATGACCCGCGGGCTGGCCTGCCCGAGTACGCGCGCCTCGTGGGCGCGGCGGTTGACGGCCGGCCCGACGTGGTGCTGGTGGCGCAGTCACTCGGGGGGTTTACCGCGCCGATGGTCGCCGTGACGGTCCCGGTATCCGCGATGGTGTTCGTCAACGCGATGATCCCGGTTCCCGGCGAGACGCCAGGTGCCTGGTGGGATAAGACCGGGCAGCCTCAGGCGCGGGCGGCCGCGGCTGAGCGAGGCGGCTACAGCGCCGAGTTCGACCTGCAGACGTATTTCTTGCACGACGTGCCCGCGGAGGTCGCCGCCGCGGGCGAAGCGCATCAGCGGCCCGAGGCGGACGCCGTCTTCGGGTCCGTCTGCGACTTCGGCGGCTGGCCGCCCGTCCCGGTCCAGGTGGTCGCCGGGGCCGACGACCGGTTCTTCCCGGTGGAGTTCCAGCGGCGGGTGGCCCGCGACCGTCTCGGGGTTGAAGCCGACGTGCTGCCCGGCGGCCACCTGATCGCGCTGGCCCAGCCCGCGTCCCTCGTGCGTTATCTGCTCGGCGCTTAGCCTGGTCGCCGGCGTCAGAAGGCCATCGCGCCGGGGATCACCGTGGCCTCTATCGGGCTGACGGGCAGCGAGGTGAACTCGTTGGGGGTGATGGCGCCGAAGATGCTCGTGCCCGGAGCCGACGGGACGCCTGGCCTGGAGATCTGGATATTGCCGATCGCGAGCGTGCCGGATCTGGCCCACTCGGCCTGGGCGAAGCTGGAAATGCAGGCGCCGCCCGGGTACCGGTACAGGACGCGTTCCAGCTTGCCCGTCGCTACGGCGTAAGCGGTCAGTTCCGGCTGTCCCTTGACACACCCGTGGTTGACAGTCTCGGTGCCGCAGATCACCGCCTGGCCGTCCGCGGTCATCAGCGGGAGGTAACAGTCGGCCGGCACCGGAAATACCGGCCGGCTGTCGGCGATCAGGTCGGTGCCAGGGCCATCGGTGCGCACGGTACGCAGGACCGGGTGCGCGGCGAGGGCAGAGTAGGCGAACGCGAGCGTGCGGCCGTCGCCCAGCCAGGACAGTCTGTCGAAGCTGTCCAAGCCGGGTATCCCGGAGCTCTGCGAACTGGGAACCGGCTCGGTCCAGCTACGCAGCTCCCGGCCCGTGGCCAGCGAGTAGGTCCGCAGCGTTTCCGGGCCGGGTGTCGCGTCACCGAGATAGACCTGGAAGATGATGGCGAGCGTGCGGCCATCGGGTGACACCGCGAGCCCCCCGATCGACGTGTGGGTGAAGGAGGCAGCGATCGGGACACGAGTCAACCGGACCTGATGAGCGGCGCCCGGGGTCAGGCGGAGCACGAAGAAGATGTGCGATTGCGGTACCGACGACGTGTCTGCGTGACTAGAGCCTGACGTGCCCAGGCCAGGGCCCGCGACGGCGTCCAGAACAAACGTCTTGTCATCCGCCGAGGCCGCTACGCCGGTGAAGAGGGCGTCCGACGGCGGATTGAGGGTGGCCAGCCGCTGGCCGGTGCCCGCGTCGGCCAGGAATGCGTTCCGCACCGGCGTGCCGCCCTTGCTGGTGCCAGGGCGGCTGAGCGCGACGTAGTACCGGGGCACGCCGTCGGGCAGCGCCGCCGTCGACGTCGCGGCGGGCGTGACCCGCGGCACCGGCCCGGCGCCTGAGAGATGCCTGACCGCCACCAGCGTCGCGGCGACCGCGATGACCGCGGCGGCCGCCGCGACCGGGACCAGCCAGCCGGGCCAGCGGCGCGCCGGGCGGACGCGGCGCGGCCGGGCGGCCGAACGGGCAGCGGACGGCTCTGGCGGGAGGTCGAGGGGACGGACCGGGCGCATGGCCGCGGTGACGGCCTCGGTGGTGGCGCGGAGGCGCTCTTCGACGCTCACTGGGCCTCCTTCAGGATGCGGGCGAGGGCGGCGAGCCCCCGGTGGGAGGCGGACTTGACGGTGCCCCGGCTGACCTTCATCGCCTCCGCTACTTCGTCTTCCGGCAGGCCCAGGCAGTGCCGCAGGATGACCGCCTCGCGCTGCCGACCGGGCAGGCGGCGCAGCGCCGCGAGGACCTCGCGGTGCTCCTCGCCGAGCAGGGCCCGCGCCTCGGCGGACTCCGCGTGCGGCTCAAGCAGCGCCGCGGGGATCTTGCGGGACCGTCTGCGCAGCACGTCGCGGCAGCCGTTCAGCACGCTCGCGCGGGCGTAGGCGACCGCGCGGCCCGGGTCGCCGAGCGCGCCCCAGCGGCGGTACAGCCCGAGGAACGCGTCCTGCACCACGTCCTCGGCGGACGGCTGGTCGCCGAGCATGAGCATCGCCAGCCGGACCAGGCCGGTCGCGTGCGCCTGGTAAAGCGCGGTCACCTGGCCCTCCGCCCCGGCGGGCGGCGCGGGCGTCTCCGTCACTCGATCCACATACCAGAGACGTGCCTCCCGCCCTGGTGTTTGCCTGTCCGCCCCGGCCGGCTAGTGAGACGCGCTAATATCCCATCATAGATAATTGCCAATTATATCGCCTACCTGCGTAAATACTCTTTTGTTAAAACACTCATCATTGCAATATGTTCAATCAACATGCAAACAACCCGATCGATTTTTCTCGGCGTCGCGGCTGCCGTCCTTCTTGCGGGGTGCGGAAGTGCCGCGTCCTCGTCATCGAACAGCGGCGCGGCCGGAGCGCCGCCCAGTTCGGCCCCGGCCCCGGCCGACGCGGCCGCGAGCCGGGGGGCGGGCACGGGCGCGACGGCATCACTGACCTGCGCTCTGGCCCCATCGTCCCTGGTCAGCACGGACCTGGGCGTGGCCGGCCTGGGCGACCCGAAACAGGTCGTCCACGACGGAAGCGCCTCCTGCGTCTACAGCGGCCCGAAGGGCATCGTCTCGCTTAACCTGATCAACGACGCCACCACGGACAAGATGTCGGTGGAACAGCAAACGATGGCGAAGGCCGAGCAGACCAAAGCCGTCGCGGGCCTCGGCGACGAGGCGTTCTCCGCCACGCTCGCCGAGGGAGACGGCGGGCTGTCAGCCAACACGCTCGTCGCCCGCCAGGGCGCGGTCGAGATCATGGTCGTGTCAAACGCCGACGTCACCGCCGAGAAGTCGCTGGAACAGCACCTATTCGCCAAGACCCACCTATTCGCCAGGATCGGCTAGGAAGAACCGCGCCGGGCGGGCCGCGCAAGAAGGCCCGCCCGGCCCCGGCCGGGCCGCCCGGTGCCCGCTATTGTGTTGCTGCCGCGAGGAGGGTGTCATGGCGGATGACGTAACGAACGAAGTGCTCGCCGCGGAGGAGCGCCGCTGCGCGGCCATCGCCGCGGAAGACTGGGCGGCGCTCGACGCGATCCTCGCCGAAGAATTCTTCTACACCCACTCCGTGGGCAAGACCGAGGACAAGGCCGCCTGGATCGCGGGAATCAAGAAGCGCCGCCGGGCGGTCGAGCATGACCGGCTCACGGTGCGCGGTTACGGGGACGTGGCGCTGCTTTCCGGCAGCTCGGTCTACCGGTACGCCGAGCCGTTCCGCGGCGACTCGCACTACGGGTCGCTCCTCGACGTGTTGCAGGTCTGGGTCCGCCGCCCCGAAGGGTGGCAGATCGTCGCGCAGCACAGCGTGAAGCTGCCTGACAATTAGCTCAACCGAAGGGCCGCCCACCACAGGTCACGGAAGTAGCCAGCCGCGACCCTTACCGCACCAGTTACTACGAAACGTAGTACCATGTCGTCCGTGAACGGCGCTGTTCCCACGACGATCATCGTGGCCGGTCTCGCGCTCGCCGGGTACGCGCTGCTGATGACCGCACTCAACCGGCGAATGGGTCTTGTGCTGCTCGCCGCGCTCGGCGTCCTCGAGATCCTGCTGCTTGTCCTGGTCGGCATGGTCGTGGCCAAGCTCGCCGGCGGCGAGCGCCCGGCCAGCGTCGCCACGCTCATCGGCTACCTGATCGCGATGCCGTTCGTCCCGCTGGTCGCGGGGTTCTGGGGGGCAATGGAGCGCTCTCGCTGGGGCCCGGCGGTCATCGCCGTGGCCGGGCTGGTCGCGGCCGTGCTGATGGTCCGGCTGCACGAGATCTGGCCGGTGATCGGTGTCTGAGCCCGCGGGATCGCCTGAGCCCGGCGCAGCGCGCCCGGACTCGACCAGGACCGGCCCCGGACGGCTGCTGATCGCCGTGTACGGGCTGTTCGCGCTGGCCGCTACCGCGCGGGCCGCCGTGCAGATCGCGACGAAGTTCGACCACGCCCCGGTCGCCTACCTGCTGTCGGCCTTCGCCGGCGTGGTCTACATCCTCGCCACGATCACCCTCGCCGTCGGCAGCCCGGCCGCCCGCCGGATCGCCGTCGTGTCCTGCTCGGTCGAACTCATCGGCGTGATCGCGATCGGCACCTGGAGCGTCGCCGACCCGGCGACCTTCCCCGACGCCACGGTGTGGTCCGGCTACGGCAGCGGCTACGGCTTCGTCCCGCTTGTCCTGCCCGTCTTCGGCCTGCTGTGGCTGCGCCGCTGGGCCAGGCGGACGGACAGCCAGCGGACGATCGTGACGTCGGCGGGGCGACGCGGAACCGAGTGAGGGAACCGCGAATCCGTTCGGGATAGGAAAAATCAAAATCATCATCCCGAACGAGTTGTCGCCTCGCCACACGGCACCGCCACTTCCGGTCGCCTGGCTGCGTTCCGGGGCCGGGCGGCGCGCTAGTCGAGGATCCAGTGCCGGTTGTCCGCCGGGTCGGGTTCGTAGGCGCAGCTCAGCCCGGTGCGGATGCGGGCCCGCAGGTGCCGGGCGAGCGGTTCGTCGACGGTGGCGATGCGGTCGATCGATGAGCTGATGGCCTTCTTCACGGCGACCCGGGCGCGCTCGCCGCTGCCGCCGACCGTGCGGGCGCGTCCGCCGAGTCCCGCGGCGCTGGTGAGTTCTGCGAGGAGCGCGTCGCGCTCCGCGGACAGCGCGTTCACCCGGCCGATGTCGGCCCACTCTTCGGCCTCGGCGAGTTCGGCGTCGAGATCGCGCAGGCGTTCCCGGTAGGCGCTGAGTGCCTGCCGGTCGAGCAGGCCGTCAAGACCCGGCTGCGCCACGGTCCCGGTTCCCGCCGCGACGAGGTCAAGCGCGGCGACCGGCTGGCGCGGGCGGCGCAGCAGTTCCCGCAGGTAGCAGAAGCCGCGCCGGGCGGGCAGGGACGCCGCTGCCTCGGCCGGCCCGACCAGCCAGAGCCCGCCGGGAACGGGATGCAGGTGCACCCGGCGCGGGCTGCCGAACGTGTCGTCCGCCGCCGGTGGCCGCCACGACGCGAGCCGGTCCCGCCACCAGGAGGCGCCGAGCCGCTCGTAGGTCGCCAGTGCCCGGCCGCGCAGCCGGGCGGCGGTCGCCGGGTCACCGAGCAGGGCCGCGGCGCGGGCGAGGGTGTCGTCGGTGACGCCGTGGAACATCACCGCGCCGGCGTTGAACACGGCCCGGTTCTCATACGGCGCCAGCAGCCGGGCGCAGTCCGCGGCCACGTCACGGTCACCGACGGCGAGCGCGGCCTCGAGCACGCACTGGAGGGTCAGCAGCCAGTTCACATCGCGCGGCAGGTCATTGAGGGCGGGCCCGTGGAAGGTGCGCACGAGGGCGCGGGCGCGGTCCAGCTGCGGGGTGCGGGACCACAGGTAGGCGGCCTCGGCGCAGAGCACCGCGGAACCTTCGGCCAGCCCGAACTCCTCGCACTCCGCCGCTCCGGCCGCGCAGACCGCGATATCACCGGACTGCGCCGCCGAGTAGGCGGCCATGGACTTGAGCACCATCCAGGCATCGGCGAGGGACGCCCGTTCGGCCGCCGCCGTGGCGATGCTCCGCAGCCGGTCCGTGGTGTCGGTGCGGCCGCGCAGCAGGTCGAGCATCAGCCGTCGCGACGCGGCGAAGAACAGCGCCCGGGCGGATTCCTCGCCGAGCAGTTCCAGGGCGCGCATCTCACGGTGGATCGCCTGGATGTCGAGTGCCTCGCAGGCGACCTGCAGCGCCCACAGGTGCGCCTGCAGCCGGGCGGCGGGATCGAGGACGTGGGCGGCGGCTTCGTCCAGCCGGGCGGCCAGCGACCGCCGCACGTCAAGTTCGTCGGGTCCCCAGTGAACGGCGAGCGCGGCATCGAGGCAGTCGGCCACCAGTTCGGGGGTCCCGGTGCGCTCGGCGCGCGCCACGGCCTCGTCCGCGAACCGGACGGCGCGTTCCGGATGGCCGGCGTACGCCCAGCACCGGGCGAGCGCGGCGGCCAGCCGCGCCCGGGTCGCGTCGTCAGTCGTGCGCGCCAGCACGTCGTACAACTGCGCTGGCAGCTTGCCGGGCGCGGCCCCGAACACGTAGACCGACGCCGCACCGAGCACGGCCTCGGTCCACCCGTCGAGGTCGTTTCCTTCCCGGCCGAGCGCGGCCGCCTCGTCGTAAAGGCGCGCGGCGTCCGCTCCCCGGCCGGCCACGCGGGCGGCGTTGGCGCGACCGAGGAGATCACGGACGGCAGGCGAATCCGTCGCCATGCCTCATCGTAGGCTTCCGGACGCCGTCAGGCCCTGCGCAGGCGCACGGCCGCGGCGTGCTCGCGCTGCCTGGCCTCGTCCCAGTCGCCGGTGCAGTAGATGGACAACTCCGCGATGCCGCCGCCGGCCAGGTCGGCCCGGATCATCTCCCGGCAGTACCACCGCTGGCCCCCGTCCTCCCAGCGTTCCTCGAACTCGAGGGTGAAACCGTGGCCGGTCTCCTCGACGCGCTCGACCCGCACCTGCCCGGGGCAGGGATGGCCCTCGGTCCTGATGGCGATAATCTCCGCCGCGGTCGCGGCCTGGACCCGCCACCGCGGCAGCGACAGGTCGGCGAACGCGTCGGCCGCGAACAGCCCGTCGGGGACGGTGCCGGTCTCGAGGAACCTGATCAGGTCCGCCACGACCGCGTTCGCGTCCCGCTGGCTGTGCGGTGCCGTCGTGCCGCTGCTTGCGCGGGCGTCCGGCGGCGCGCTCATGCCGGTGTCCCCGATCCGGTCAGGTTCCGCTGGACGACGGCCATGGTGGCCTCGAGGTCGGCCGTGGGGCTGAACTCGACGACGGCGGTGCCCGCGGTCACCAGCGGCAGGTGCCCCGGCGGCGCGTAGTAGGCGTCGCCTGCCATGTAGGTCTCGTCATGATCGGGCCAGCGGAAGGTCAGCTGGCCGGCGGTCACGACGCCCCAGTGCGCGCACTGGCAGCGGTCGCCGGGCAAGCCAGCGAAGTACGGCGCGGGGTCGGCGTCCTGCCGATATGTCTCGAAGCTGACCGTGTAGCCGCCCAGGGCGGCGTAGCGGCCCTCGATCTGCGGTTCGTCGACCGCGACCGGAGTCGCCATCCGGTTGGCGCTTGGCATGCTGTCCTCCTCCTGAGGGGTGAAACTGACACCCTTGAGGCGTGACAGCCGCCGGAACACCGTGACGCCGGCCGTCACATCGCGGCCG
>Ga0070681_10005849_pt1 | contig 11907 bp, 7 predicted proteins | sample KBSC83BmetaG_FD_65650 | JGI IMG/M metagenome (GOLD analysis project Ga0070681, IMG submission 65650) | Corn rhizosphere microbial communities from Kellogg Biological Station, Michigan, USA - KBS C8-3B metaG | ecosystem: Host-associated > Plants > Roots > Rhizosphere | place: USA: Michigan...
GTCTTCCTGCCGGGAATGATTTGGAGCTTTGGACGGCGTAGGCTTGAGAACACAGATCCCACCTCGTGGCCCGGTGACGGGCGGCCACCTCGGTGGACACCAAATGCTCTAAGTTATTGGGAAATAAAGGATTGTGCCGGAAGCTGGCATTCTTCCAACTGAATTACTCCCGCTCAGCTTTCATCCTAAGGCTAGCAGAAACAGTAACTTCTGAGCAAGCAAAAAAACGGCTAGCTTTGTGAATCCCAGATTCTACCGCAGCCTTTGGCCATATTGATTCTAAAGACAACCCACGGAGGATCCAAGTGCCATCAATTCAAAAACAGACACCATAGCACTGCCGAGCCCAAAAACGCTATCGTGGTGCGGGCCGGGGAACGAAAGACCGGCTGACATGCGGGTAATAAATTGCATTCACCTGAAATGGATTTGGTGCTCGCCGAAGGAAGGCCGTGCGCAGCAAAAAGTAACCTGGTACCCGAGACGTTATAGTTTTGAGTGTTATACACGAGAACCACTTCGACGGATTTCTTGTCCGCGAGATCTATTCCCAGAATTCGCACGCCTCATGCGTCGCTTGTGGTGCACTTTCCAGTATCCCCTGTAGAGCGTCGAAGACGATCCATTTCGTACGCGTCCGCAAGCATCGTTTCGCCGAAGTGTAAGTAGTCGTCGTGCGCAATCGATCGAAAAACGTTCGCAAAGAATATCGCAAATGTGTCGCCTGGTGGGATCGGTATCGTAGCTGCTTTGTTTGCTCGATGAGTTGTCAGTTCGGTGGGCACATTCGGCGCCGGAGCAGCCCGCCGCCGAACAGCCTGACCGGCAACACCTCGAAGATTCTGTTCAAAGCGAAAGAACAAAGCGGCAACTCACTCGCCTCGAGGCCCGCGCTACTTTCCCAACACGCGATCTGCCTTGGCATCGATCTTCTTTTTGTCAGCCGCGCTCAGTTTGCCCTGATGCTCCATCTGGGAGGCGCGAGCCTTCGCATTTCGTGCGTGACTTGCATCGGGCATCGGATACTTACGCTGCTCTGGCAGTCCGAATTCCTTGTTTGGCTCCGCCTTCTTCTTTGCGGTTGTAAGTTTTCCCATCGTACCTCTCCTTGCCGAGACACTAGCACGCGAGGTTCCGTTGTAGCGCTACGGTATGCGAGGACAATGAGCATCGCTCACCTCCGTGTCCGTGGTCAAACCTAATCGCGCCTTAAATGAATGACTTCGCACATGTCGTCAGGAAGGACATCACACGAACGTTACACCAACTGTTCTTAAGCACTGGGCACGGAAGAAATTGCCGCTTAAAGTTTTTAACATGACAGACTGTACACCCGCCATTCAATGCGGCGCTGCCGCATTCCACGCACTACCAGTAATGTTCCGACGAGATTTTCGCCAGCCTGCGGAAATATCTCATGGAGAGAACAAAATCAGGGTAGGGCGGAAACGGTCATCCTCAGAAGTCATCGCCGATTCCTCAAAATGTACCAGCGTTGTGCGAGAAGAAGCATTTTAATGGATTACCGGCAGCACAATATATGATGACCGATCGCTAGAGTGGCACACCACATTCGTCGCGACCACGGCTTCACTCTCGTCGTAATTATTTCCGCCCGTATTCAAGTTGCGGTCAAACCGCGGGAAGTTGCTGCTGGAGACCTCCAGGCGGATGCGGTGGCTGGCGGGGAAGTAATTGCTGGTCGCGTGCAGATCTATTTTCAACGGGTATACTTCACCGGGTTTCATCCAGACCTTGTTGAATCCCTCTCGATAACGGGCGCGCAGAACACCGTCCTGCAGGTTAAACGCGGTCCCGTCGGGATAGACATCCACGAGCTTCGCCGTGAAATCAGTGTCGCGTGCGCTCGATCCGACGAATAAGACAAGTTCCAGCGGCCCGGTCAGCTCGACGCCCGCCGTGAGCGGGGGAGTGCTGTAAACCAGCACATCAGCGCGTGTCTCTACTTCGGACTGATCTTCTGCTCCCTCACCGACAGTCGGCACGGGATTCTTCGGATCATAGCGAAACTGATCGGAGGCCTCATTTCGCGGCGCCTCCGTGCTCAGTACGCCATCGCCTTCGCGGCTGTTGGCATGTCCACCACTATGTAGATAATATTTTGTGAACCTGGTGCGGGCCAGCGGCCATTCATTTTCGGATCGCCACTTGTTGGCCCCCATTACGTAGATCTGTATTTTGGGGACCGGCGCTATCCCGTTCTCAATCCCTTTTAGCCATCGGACATACCAGCGGAGGTAGAGGCCGTAATAATCAAACTGCGCGTCACCCAGCTCGCGCTTCCCCACCACGGTGCGCTCCGTGGCGGAATCGAAAGCGCAATGCTTGGTAGGCGCGATTACTACAAACTGGTTATCGCGCGCCAGCGCGCTCTCAGCGTTCTCGTGCATCAGCTTGGCTAGCAGGAATGTTTCATTGACCACCGAGTCGTACCAGGAGCAGACTTGCAGCGCAGGTGTGTTGAAGCGGTTTCGCTTGTCCACGTAGCCGAAGCGATCCCACCAAGGGTCGCCGGGCTCATGGGAGACGAAATCTTCGAAATCGGTGTGTGGCGCGCCTGCCTTTTTCATCATTTCAACGAGCGGCAGAGTGAGAAACATTTGCGCGAGATCCACTTTCGGCGTTTCAGCCTTGGGTTCGATCTTGTTGCCCCACTTTAAAAACCAGGGCGCGGCTTCGGACAGGCCCACCGCGCCGCCTTCGAGCAAATCGGCGAAACGATACGCGCCGCCACCCGCCTGGGGGATCATCGCGGTGTGATGCGGGTTTCTGAGTTTCGACAATTCAATCTGGTCTTCACCGAGATAAGAGCAACCATACGTGCCGATCTTGCCCGTGGACCAAGCCTGGGCCGCAATCCAACTCAGCATGTCTGACCCGTCATTGGTATCGTTCGCGGATACCGTGAACCGGCCTTCCGAATCGAACTTGCCGCGCACATCCTGCACCGCGACCACGTAACCCTGACCGGCGAACATGCGTGGCGCCTCTGTTCGGGCCCGTCGGTCATATGGCGTACGGATCATGATCGCCGGCAGCTTGTCGCCAGCGCCTTCCGGGAAGTAGAGGTCCGTCGCGAGCCTGACGCCGTCGCGCATGGGCACGCGTACATTCGTTTCGACGCGGACTGCGTACCGTGAAGCGGGCAGCGGATACCGCGGCCCAGCGAGGAGCGGAATGATAACGAAAATCAGCGTGAGCCGATGCACAAGATTCAGGAGAACAGAGCGTCAATCTCGGCGACGTCGAGGAAACTCGTGCCGGACTGAAACTCGATGTATTCGAAGGCGCGGCCGGACGGCGTGTTGGTGATCTCCTTGGTCCAGTCGATTCCCAGAGCCGAATAAACGGTGGCGGTCACGTCCTCCGGATACATGGAACGTTTTTTGGTCCAGCCCGGCTTGATTACATGCGCACCTTCGTCATCAGTGGCGCCAAGCGCGCGGCCGCCGATTACACCAGCGCCCGTAAACAGAGCGCTCATGGCGAAACGGTGATGATCCCTGCCTTTTCCGACCGTCAGATCGCCTGGCGTCCTACCGAACTCACCCAGGCAGACAATCAGCGTCTTGTCGAGTAACGTGCGGCCGTCCGCGGTCTTGGTCTTCTCCATGTCGTCGATCAGCTCGCTTAGACCGGTGTCCAGATCGCGACTCAGAGTGTACTGATTCGACTTTTGTGTTTTGTCGTAGATGTTGGTGTGAAAATCCCAGAAGCCGTGATTGATGGCGACGAAGCGCGTTCCCCGTTCCGCCCCCAACATATTGCGTGCCAGGATGCACGCGTCGCCAAAACCAGTGTTTCCGTAGCGCTTCTTCTCTTCGTCTTCGAGCTTGAGTATTTTCGGGATCTCCGGCGATTCCATCATGCCCAGAGCGTCGGCGCGGAAAGAGTTAGCCTGTAGCACCGGCGCCGTCCCCAGCACTATCGCGCCGGGCGAAAGCTTTGATAACTCGTTGAGATAGGCGACGCGGCGCTCGAAGCGATTCTTCTCTTCGTCCGGAACCACAAAGGACAAATCGCCTCCGCGAGTATCAATATTCAGCGGGCCGTACTTCGCCTCTAGGCATCCCTGCTTCACTTGGTTATGCCCGTAGTTCATGGACATGAACGGCGGCAGAAAGTCGGTGCCTTTGCGCTTGTCGCGAGACTCGTAGGCCACGATGGCGCCCACCGACGGAATCTCTTTGACGCGCGCCGGGCTAAAGCCGTGCGCCGCGTGCATGTAGTAAATGGCGCGTTCATGCTCGGTCTCCCACGTTTCGAGGGAACGCAGGATGGCGATCTTATTGAAGTTCTTCGAGAGCTTTGGAAAAAGGCCCACCGGCATCTTCACGCCCGGGGCGACCTGTTTGACCTCAAAGTCAGGCGGGGTCCACTTGCCCTCTTTAAGATCAAAACTGTCCACATGGCTGGCACCGCCCTGCAGGAAAATGAACAGGCAGTATTCTGCCGTCCCGCGTAGCCGGACTTTTTCCTTCACCGTCGCATTCAGCGGGCGCAGCAAGGGCAACAGATCGAAACCCGAGATTGCTACCGCGCCAACCTTCAGCAGACTGCGCCGCGTCAGCGTGGGGATTTCAGGCAGCCAGATCGACATTTCACCTCCTAATAATTCAGTATGAATTCCGGTTTATTAATCAGCGCCCAGAGCAGGTCTTCGCCACCTTTGGCATGATGCTCGGCCAGCAACTTCTCTCCGAATGCGGATTCTTCCGGCGACGGGAAACGCGCCAGCGCGGCCAAAAACAGCTCTTCGACAATCTCTTTATTGGTCTTGGGGGGCTCGGCAGTCAGCAGCGCGCCCAGCAGGCTGCCTTTGGCGTCCAACTTAAGTTTATCCTTCAATAGCGCGCTGTTTAGGAGCACCGAAGATTGCAGTGTAGATAGATCGAGCGACCTGGGTTTGAGAACGCGATCGTCGAGGCCAAAGCTCACCAAAGTCTTAGCGAGGTTCCCCGGCAAATCCTCGGGCGAAACGGTCTGCTGCACGTACTTCACCTTGGCGGCGGAATCGCCTGCGCTGAACTCTTCAAAGACGCCAGTGGACTGCGAGATGGCGTCCCAGATCTGTTCGGCGGGCAGGCGATGCACCAGATGGCGCGCAAAATACTGGTTGTACTCGGATTTCCAGGGTCCTTCCAGGCGATTCGAAAGCTGATACGCGGAAGAAGTCACGATGAGCCGGATCAGGTAGCGGAGGTCGAAATGGTGCATCTGGAAATCCTTGGCCATCGCATCCAGCAGATCAGCCTGGATAGTCTGCGGACCCCATGGCGCCGGAATCTGAGCGGCCGGCTCATCGTATCGCGCAAGATCGAAACTAGTGGGTGGATCGACAATACCCGCGCCGAACAACTCCGCCCAGAACAAATTCACGGTTGCGCGCGCGAACTGGATGTTATTGGTGAGCATGCGCGCAAACGCCGCGCGTGGGTCTTCGCCCGGTTCGGGATGCTCGCCGGTCAGGATGAAGGTGGGCTTAACGTCCGCTCTGTAGCGCTGGATGCGCGCCACGCTGTGGCTGGAAGTGTCGTAATAGCCTTTGCCCTCGTTGCTCAAAACAAATTCGTCCACCAAATCGCCGTAAGGCCGGTAGAGCTTCACTTTGCTGAAAAACGCGGCTTGTCGCCACAGATCGGCGCGCTTATGCTCGGTGAGCCACAAGTTAATTTTCTCTAGGTGGTTCTTGCCGTCATGGCACGAGATACACTCGAGATTGATCCCGAGAAAGATCCGGCCGGTGCGGATGGCCCACTCATCATAGGTGTCCTCGTGATTGACCGTGCTCTGGTCCGGCTGGTCGACGTAATACCGCTCCAGGAAGTTTCCTTCAGCCGACGCGTATGTGGAGCGCGTCGTCGCGGTCAGGATCTGGTGTACGAATTCGTCATACGGCTGATTGGTGATGAGAAAGTTATTCAGGTAATGGTGGGATAGCGTCTTGCCGGGACCATTCAGATTTCCCACGCTGAACAGGTCGGAAAAGAAATAGGTCCAGCGGTCGAGAAACGGCGTGGAAGGTTTCGCAGTGACACCTTTGGTACTGGTTACCATGAGCGCGTCAACCAGTTTCTCGCGCTTCTTCGGGTTGGCGTCCCGCACGAACTCCCGAATTTTCTCCGCTTCGGGCAGGCGGCCCGTCAGGTCAAGCGACACCCGCCGCAGAAATTCACTGTCGGAGCAGAGTTCGGCGTGAGGGATGTGGTCGCGACGAATTTTGGCGAAAATGAATTCGTCGATGTAGTTGTTGATCGCGATAGGGCGAGTAGCCGCGGATGGCACGCTGTGCGCGACAGCTTCGGTGAGGCGACCCAACTCCTCCGAGTTTGCCCTGGGCGACGCGGGATGGTGGGCGTCGGCTGGAGGCTGAGGGTTGGTTGCCGCCGCCGCTGGCGGATCTGCGGTCTGCGCTAATGCCAAACCCGCCGATATTAGTACCAACGGCCACGTTCTCCGAAAAGACACGAGCCCTCGCCTCATCGATCAAATGCCACTAGTCGATTATATCTCTTGATCGATCATCGGACAGCACTCTCACAAGAACGGGCGCCTAATAGCGCTTCACCATGTAATTCGTTAAATTGAGATCCAAGGTCCGGCCGACGCGTCGTTTGATCCAACCCGAGTCGGGAACCAATGCGGTAGGTCGATCAACGTGGATGGATGCTCGACACATCCTCTGAGCGAGAGGGTCAACTCTTATTCCGCGTGGGCTCGAGGATCTTATGGTATTTATTGGGCCGTAGACCAGTAACGGTCTGTGTTTGGCCATTGGGCCACCTGATCTCAACGCTGACTGTCTGGGGTCCCGGCTTGTTGCCCAAGCCAAAGATTATGCGATTGTCATGCGAGGAGAAAATACTCGCCCCGCCTGTTATCCATCGCACCAGCTTGCGCCCGCCAAGCTGAACAATCAATTTGGACCCGATGGCATCGTGGTTGCTTTGAGTTCCGATCAAGTGAAAGCCGATCCAGGCATTGCTTTGCCCTATATTGTTACGCAAAAGGACGGGCGCGTCTTGCAGACAAACGAAGATCGCGTCTGTGTCGCCATCATTATCGTAGTCGCCCACGGCAAGGCCGCGGGCGTCATATCGATTACGGAATACGGGGCCCGCCGACTCCTGTACGTCCCGAAAAACCCCCTTGCCGTTATTGCGGAGAAGCAGCGGCCGTTCCCTATAGGTGACGTTGGCACGGGTCTGTTCAACGATCTTGTTCACGTGTCCCGACACGATCATCAAATCCATGCTGCCGTCGTTGTCGTAGTCGAGAAAGTGCGTTCCCCAGCCGACGTATTGTACGGTCATATGCGCCAGGCCAGATTGGATGGTCCAATCGTCGAACGGAAAAACACCACGATTGACGAATAGGGAGTGGTACTCGCCGTCGAATGCGGTCATTACGAAATCGGGCCAACCGTCACCGTTGATATCCGCAGCGTCAATTCCCATCCCCGCTTTGGCCTTCCCGTTGGAGTCGTAGGCGACCTCGGCTTGCATAGCCGCGTCCTGAAATGTTGCATTTTTCTGGTTCATCAGCAGCAGGTTGCTCGAGCCGTCGCGCGCCACGAAAAGGTCAGGCCAGCCGTCGTCGTTGACGTCCACGGCTACTACGCCCAAGCCGCGTCCAACGGATTTATCGACGCCCGATTGCGAACTGACATCGGTAAACGTCCCGTCTCCGTTGTTATGGAAAAGCGAGAGACGGTCGCCGTCGCCGTAGGAGCTGGGTGCGCAATACGTGGGTGTGCCCTGGAAATCGCAGTGAGGAGGCTTCGCAGATGGTATCTGCGCGTAGTGGCAGATGATCAGGTCCAGGAGCCCGTCGCGATCGTAGTCAAACCAGGCGGCGCCCGTAGACCATTTGCCGGACTGTTTCAGGCCGGCCTTCTCTGTTACGTCAGTGAATGTTCCATTGCCATTGTTATGAAACAGGGCACTGTCCGAATAGCCCGTAATCAAGAGGTCCGGAAAACCGTCGTTGTCGAAATCGCCTACAGTCACGCCAAGGCCGTAGAAAGATATACGGTCGACGCCAGCGCGCGCCGCCACATCTTCGAATTTTCCGTTACCAAGGTTACGATAGAGCGCGTTGCGCACGGGCGTTGGACTTCGACCTCGCGGCGTCTCGCCTCCGTTCACAAGTACAATATCCAGCAATCCGTCCTGATCGAAATCGAGAAACGCGACTCCGCCACCTTTGGTTTCGATCAGATTTGTGTCCGGCGACTCGCCGTTGAAGCGCGTCCAGGTAATTCCGGCCTCCTGCGTGACGTCACTGAAGATGTCACTATCATGGCGAGTGGGGGATTTATTTGGGCCCACTGTCCGCGGTGGTTGCCGGTTTGGGGCGGACGATTGTTGGTTGAAAGCCGACGAGGCCGCAAAGACGGAAACGATAAGGACGGCGCAAGTCCGCCTCCGCCGGTCCCTCGTCTTCATGACTGCATCCGCGATCGTCAAGCGACCACTGGCATTCAATCCGGTTTCTTCCCCTGCGCATTCAGCTTATCGTAGACCGCAACTTCTCTCGCTTCGTCTGCACTCCTCCCCAGACGGCGGTATGCGCGTGACAGCGCGAAATGAGTCTTAGGTTCCGCCGGGTTGAGCCTGGCGGCGGTCAGAAGCTCCGGCAGCGCTTCACTGGTTCTGCCTTTTTGCAGCCACAGATTCCCGATTTGGTAGTGCGGCTCGGCAAGCGACTTGTCTAAGGCGCAGGCGTGCTTCAGCAGCGACACAGCGCGCGCCTCCGCCGGAGCGTCCCCGTTTTCGGCGGGCTTTAGCAGTATCGTCGCGTACTCTACATACGTGGCAGCGTCCTGTGGAAAATGTTTGATGCCTTGTTCGAAGGTGGCAAGCGCTTCGTCGTTCATGCCTGCGAGCCATTGCATTCTCGCCAAGTTGTAGTTTGCCTCCGCGGAATCTGGATTGAGCGCCTTCGCGCGGCGGTAGGCTACTACTGCGTCCTTAAAGGCCCCTTGCTTGGTCTCGATCTGGCCCTTCAGCATGTAACAGCCAAAGCAATTAGGAACTCTTTCTAGTGCCTTCTTTGCTACTTCGTGGGCCGGTGTCAACAATTGGCGGTCCAGGAGCATTTGACCCAAATCCAAGTAGTTCGATTCCTTGGCCGGTTCCAGGTCGATGGCTTGATCCATGGCGCGAACTGTTTCTTGAAACTTATTTTGTTTGTAGTAGCATCGGGCCAGCAAGTTGTAGACCTCGCTGTCCGGTCGGCCGGTGTTGATCAGATCAAGAAGCATGCTCTCCGCTTCCGGAAAGTGAGCGCCACGGTATTGAGCCAGGGCTATCTTGTAGTCGAGGCGCAGCCGGTCCGGGTATGAGGATTTAATGGACTCAAACAGCCCTACGGCAGTGGTGCTGTCGCCAGCCTCCGACGCTATCTCGCCGAATAAATAAATACCCTGAGGCTCCGCCGGTTGGCGCAGAAGATGTTCCAGCGTTTCCTTCGCCTTCTGCTTCTGACCAGTTTGATAGTAGGAGCGGCCCAGGGCAGCGATGGATTCCGGGCGCTGTTTGACCAGCTCCGGCACCGACCCCAGCAGTTCGGCAGCCTGTGCGAAGCGTTTTGAGTTTTCCGCTACCATGCCCAGCAGCAAGACTGTGGGCGGGTCGTGTGGCTTGGCTTTTAAGATGCGCTCGAGGTTGGCGGTGGCCTCCTGCAATCGGCCCGTCTGCCACTGGTCTGCAGCCAGGTTGCGGCGAGCCGTCAGGTTTCCGGGATCGATTTTCAGTGCTTTTTCAAAATACTGGTCGGCTTCCTCGCGCCTGCGTTGCATCCCCAGTACGCCGCCCAAGGCCGCCAGATAATCCGGCTCGTTCGGCGAGAGATGTACTGCCAGCCGCAACTCCGCTTCTGCGCCTTTTAGGTCACCAGACCCTGCGAGTTCCAAGCCCCTGTCCGCGTGCTCTTGAGCCGTGCCGGCCACGCCGCCCAGCGCGCTGAACGTAATCCCTGTCCACGAAGCCAGGGTGACCTGGAAGACGATGAAGACGCGTCCGGCAAGCCCAATGCAAAGTCGGGCCAGTTTGGTTGTCGCTGGCATCTCAGTCTCGAGATGTGACATTAGACCAGACTTTCAAAGCGTAGCAGCGTTTACAAGAAAGCGCACCCTTGCGGCTAGCCCGCTGTCATTTCCGGAGTTGGCCTTCCTGGCGGATCGCTGCTCAGTACGTAAAGCGCAACCCCAATTGTATTCGTCTCGGCGTGTTGTATTGGCCGAAAATCGTGCCGAAAGAGGGACTCCCGACCACGACGTTCGGATTATTGAAGCGGGGGGTGTTGGTGAAGTTGATGAATTCCCCGCGGAATTGCACATTCATGCTTTCACGTACCTTGAAATTCTTGAATATGGATGCGTCGAGGTTGTTGATTCCATCGCCGCGCAGTCGCGAATCGTAACGTGGCGCGTTGCCGGGGACCTGATCTCCCGGATCGGAGAAGGCACCGGTATTAGCAAAAAGGCCTTTGCCATCAACCACCTGTTTGATGCTGAAACTGCTGCGGGGATTACCCGTGATATTGGGCCGCTGGCCACCGTCAGCCATGCGAGGATTGGCCAGCTGAACGTTGAGCGGCTGCCCGGACTGCCAGGCCATGATGCCGTTGAGCTGCCAGCCACCGACCACACCATTCGCCCAGCGGTTCATGTTTTTGCCGAAGCGCTTGCCCCGGCCGAGCGGCAGTTCGTAACCGGCACTGAAGACGAGGCGGTGAGGCGTATCCCCGGAAGAGACCGACCACTCGCCCCTTATGTTCCCAGGATCTTGCGTGCCCCAGCTGTTTGACGAACTTGTGTCACCCAGCCAGGTATTGGACCCCGGACCGTCGTTGAGTATCCTGGAAAACGTGTAGCTGCCGAGGAAATACAAACCATCCGAGTAACGCTTCTCCAGACGAACCTGCAACGCGTCGTACCGGGCGTTGCCCTCCGGGTCCCCGGAGGCGGCCCAGTCAGTGAAACCTCCATCGAATTGAGGATAAGGCCGCAGGAGATTGATCTGCGGAAGCGTCGGGCTGTTGTAGGTGGAAGCCGGAACATTGAAGATGGCGGTCGGCCCCTGGAACAGCGAGTAGAACGAGTTCGCCACCTGTTGAGACAGGCCGATGGAACCGTACTTCACCCGGTCTGCTGCGGAAACAAAGTTTTTGTTCGCGTAGTAAGCCAGCGGCAAATGGTGGCTGCGGCTTGCCGTGTAGTCCACTTCCAGCATCATATTGCCCTTCAACTCACGCTGTACGCCGCCATTCCACTGGTAAATCTCCCCGTTGCGAAAGTTGTAGCCCATCTGGGTGCCATTGGCTAGCCCCCACATGTTGAGCTTCCCATACGCTGTCCCCTGCGGATAGACTACGCCCCTGGGAAATGGATTGTCGAAAGAGCCGTACTGCGTGATGCCGCCGTCCTGAGAACCGCTGGCGTTTGTCGTGCCTCGAAAAGCCGGTCCCATAAGCCAGTCGCTGGTCGCCGGGCTGTTGTTGAAATACACGCCGCCCCCCGCGCGAAGGACGGTCTTGGCAGTGAGCCGGTACGCTAGTCCCAGCCGGGGCGCGAAGTTGTTCCGGTCCGGGTTTACGCTCCGATGGCTGGATGTGGCGAAATCGCTCACGCCGTGAATCTGGCCGAGACCGGGAATGGTCATGCCGCTATCCTCCGGGAAGTTCGCGAACTCGCTGTGGTTGTAACGCTCCGTATAGGGCGTGCTCCATTCGTACCGCAGGCCGAGGTTCACCGTGAGACGGCTGTTTATCCGCCAGTCGTCTTGAACATAGAAGGCGGTCTCTTTGGATTTGGTCGCGGACCGGGCTGGATGGTTAATTGCGCGCTATCGGTCCAGCCAACCAGCATGCTGGCAATGGAGT
>Ga0070681_10005850_pt1 | contig 11907 bp, 13 predicted proteins | sample KBSC83BmetaG_FD_65650 | JGI IMG/M metagenome (GOLD analysis project Ga0070681, IMG submission 65650) | Corn rhizosphere microbial communities from Kellogg Biological Station, Michigan, USA - KBS C8-3B metaG | ecosystem: Host-associated > Plants > Roots > Rhizosphere | place: USA: Michigan...
CCCTGCGGCTTGATATCGATCTTGCCATTCCCAAAGATGCGGTTGAAAAGATTGTCGCTGACGGATAATTTGGGGCGTAACAGCTTCCGGTTCAAAGAGGTAAGCGCATCCGCCCGTTTTCGGAAATAGGCATTCTCCGCACTATCCGACTGCATCCGCATCAACTCCTCGAACGTAAGATAGGTCGGTTTCCTATAATATTGGTTACCAACCTTTTCAATAATGTAATACTGGTGAGTGACCGGATCATACCGGATGGAATCCCGGAGATTGGGAGGGGCTTTCAGATCGAAGGGATTGCGGTTGGGGTTGGAGAACCGGTCGCCGCGGCGATCCTGTAGCGGCCAATGCATGCTGTCCAGTTTGGCGGTATCATTTGGCCACCGGGTCGTATCCCGAAAGCCGGTCGCACTCAAAGCACTCCCCACAGCCCCCGGCGCTGCCCCCGGAACCACCGTCCCCTGCGCCCGCCCACCCAGCGCCCGGATCGAGTCCCGCTGCCGCTGGATCGAGTCGGCGATCTGCCGCATACGGTACATCTCCGGCGTCAGCCCAACCGTATCTGTCCGGTGCCTGACCGTGTCGGGACGTTGCTGGAATGCAGACGCGGTCGTGCAAAACACGACCGAGGCGGCGGTTACCAGTACCGTTGCAGCTATAAATGGAAACAAATAGCGGGTCAAACTTTCCTTTAAGAATTAGTTAGGTAAAGTGTAAAACCGATAGGCTACAAGATTTTTAGTGCTTTCTTAATAAGATCTTCGACTTTGTCCGTTCCGGTCCCTTCTTTTAGCGCTTTTTTAAGGGCATTTTCTGCGGCGGGTCTGGCGATGCCCAGCGTGATCAGTGCATTTAACGCATCCTGTTCCAAGGTATTGTTTATCAGGGGGGAAATATTTGTTTCGGTCATGCCTTTTCCGAGTTTGTCGCGCAACTCAAGGATGATCCGTTCGGCGGATTTTTTGCCGATCCCTTTTATACTTTCCAATTGCCGGGCATTCCCCTGGATAATGGCGCGCGTGATCTCTTCAGGCCGCATGGAAGACAGGATCATACGGGCGGTGGAAGCGCCTACCCCCGATACACTGATCAGTTGGATGAACAGATCCTTCTCCGCCCGGTCAAAAAAGCCATAGAGGATATGGGCATCTTCCCGGATATGCAAGTAGGTGAGCAGCAAACCGCTCTCCAGCCGTTCGATGCTGGAATAGGTATTCAGGCTTATCTGCAGTTCATACCCCACCCCCCCCACATCCATATGTACCAGGGCGGGACTTTTAAAGGCGAAACTACCACGTAAAAAGGCGATCATGGCTGCGAAAATAGGGGAAAAACGTATATGGATATTTTTTCCCACCTTTGCAAAACATTTTCTTAAAAAGACAGGAGATCAGAATGAGCCAAAAAATGACCGCTGCGATCACCACGATCGGAGGATATGTACCCGAAGACCGATTAACCAATGCCGACCTTGAAAAACTAGTGGATACCAACGACGAATGGATACGGACCCGGACCGGGATCGAGGAAAGGAGAATTCTCAAAGGAGAAGGCAAGGCGACCTCCGACCTCTGTGTACCTGTAGTAGAGGAGATCTGTCGCAAAAGAGGGATCAGCCCCGAAGAGATCGACTGTATCATCATAGCTACCGTTACGCCGGATATGCTCTTCCCTTCCACCGCCAATATTGTTTGTGACAAGACAGGGGCAAAAAATGCCTGGGGATATGACATGAGCGCCGCCTGCTCCGGCTTTTTATACGCCCTTACCAGTGGCGCCATGAACATCGAGAGTGGCCGTTACAAAAAAGTGATAGTGATCGGCGCCGATAAGATGAGCAGCATCGTCGATTACAGCGATCGTACCACCTGTGTCATCTTTGGTGATGGCGCCGGAGGTGTACTGCTCGAACCCAACTATGAAGGGTTTGGCGTGCTGGATAGCATCTTACGCAGCGATGGTAGTGGCCGTACACACCTGCATATGAAAGCCGGTGGTTCCCTGCGCCCACCGTCTTATGAAACGGTAGCTGCCAAAGAACACTATATATACCAGGAAGGACAGGCCGTCTTCAAATTCGCCGTAAAGGGGATGGCGGATGTAAGTGCCGAGTTGATGGAACGCAATCACCTCAGCTCCGATGACATCGCCTGGCTGATACCTCACCAGGCCAACAAGCGGATCATCGATGCCACCGCCCACCGCATGGGACTGTCCGGTGAAAAAGTGATGATCAACATACAACGCTATGGCAATACCACCGCCGGTACCATCCCGCTTTGCATGTGGGATTGGGAAAACCAGTTGAAAAAAGGAGATAATTTAGTACTCGCCGCCTTCGGCGGCGGCTTTACCTGGGGAGCTACCTGGGTGAAATGGGGCCATTGATCCAATCATCACCAATCGCACCCCGTCATGGAAGATACCCGCCAAACTCCTCTCGTACCGGAAAATATACAACTGCGAAGGGCCGTCCGCGAAGACTGCCCGCGTCTGCTCGAACTCATCCGCGAACTGGCCGATTATGAACGCGCCCCGGAAGAGGTCACGGTCACCCTCGAACATTTTAGGGACAGTGGCTTTGGACCAAACCCCGTATGGTGGGCTTTCGTCGTCACCGCGGGCGGTCAGATCGAAGGCTTTGCTCTCTACTACATCCGTTATAGTACCTGGAAAGGCCAGCGCCTCTACCTCGAAGACCTGATCGTTACCGAAAAGATGCGTGGCAAAGGCCTGGGCAAATTGCTGTTCGATCGATTGCTCGAAGAAGTAAAAGAAAAGAAATTCGAAGGAATGGTATGGCAGGTGCTCGATTGGAATGAACCCGCCATCAATTTCTACAAAAAATACAATGCCCGTTTTGACGCCGGCTGGATCAACTGCTCCACGTAGACCAGCGCCCTCCGCGTCCGTCGCACATCAGTGCACCCCATCCACTGTCACGTCTTTATTGATCTTGTGGATCAGCTTACTTAACACTTTTCCAGGGCCAATCTCCGTAAAATGCGAAGCTCCATCAGCGATCATGGCCTGTACACATTGACTCCATTTAACCGCTCCTGTCAATTGTGTGATCAGATTTTCCTTGATCTCATCCCGGTCCATAACTGCTTTTGCTACCACGTTCTGGTAGACCGGACAGGTAGGGTTATAGAAAGTCGTCTTCTCGATCGCCTCTTTCAATTCCTCCTGGGCAGAAGCCATAAAAGGAGAGTGAAAGGCGCCGCTGACCTTTAACGGTACCGCTTTTTTAGCCCCTGCGGCTTTTGAACGTTCACCGGCCAGCTCGACCCCCTTGATAGAGCCGCTGATCACGATCTGTCCCGGACAATTGTAGTTGGCCGGAACAACGATCTCGCGGGTCTCTTTTTGTATATCATCACAGATCTTTTCCACTATATGATCATCAAGACCCAATACCGCCGCCATAGCCGAAGGTGCCGCATCACAAGCTTTTTGCATGGCTTCGGCCCGGACAAATACCAGCCGCAGACCGTCATCAAAGCTCATGACTCCATTGGCCACCAACGCGGAGAACTCCCCTTGGGAATGTCCTGCTACCATATCCGGTTTGCTGCCCTCAATACCTTTGAATGCTATGACCGAGTGCAAAAAAATAGCCGGCTGCGTCACGTTTGTCTGCAAAAGCTGTGCTTCATCACCGGAGAACATGACATCGGAGATCCGGAACTCCAGTATCTCATTGGCCTGTTCAAACAGTTTTTTTGCAAATACACTATTCTCGTATAGACTTTTTCCCATTCCGGGGAATTGCGATCCCTGCCCCGGGAAAACAAAGGCATGCTTCATGCTTGTTTTTTAGTTTAAGATGGCAAATATGCCATAAAGACCGGATTCAACAAAGAAAATCTTTGCCCTCGCCGCCCCTGTTCGCCTACATTACCACCCTGTTTGTTTAATGGAGATTGGAAGAGATCAGCTTGGTGAACTCGCTACGGGTCTCGTTCTTCTCGAACTCTCCCCAAAAGGCGGAAGTAGTCGTGACGGAGTTTTGCTTCTGAACACCCCGCATCATCATACAAAGATGAGAGGCTTCGATGACAACAGCAACACCCAGCGGATTCAGCGTTTCTTTGATGGCATGTAATATCTGTGTAGTCAGTCGTTCCTGCACCTGCAGGCGGCGGGAATATACATCTACTACGCGGGCCAGTTTGCTAAGACCCGTGATCCAGCCGTTGGGGATATAGGCAATATGCGCCTTGCCAAAGAAGGGGAGCATATGATGCTCGCACAGGCTATATAGTTCAATGTCCTTCACCAGGATCATCTCGCTGACATCTTCATGGAACTTGGCAGAGTTCAGGATCGTGTGCGCATCCAGCTCATACCCCTGGGTGAGGAATTGCATGGCCTTTGCCACGCGTTCAGGTGTCTTTAGCAATCCCTCCCTCGCCGGATCTTCACCCAGCAAACCAAGGGACTGGCGATAGCTTTCCGTCAACGCCGAAGTAATTTGTTCGTCGTACTGTTCAATTTTCTTATAAGCCATGACTTTCGTTTTTTTAAATCACCCTATACCGGGTATTCTACGAAATTCCTTTCGGTTTCATATAAACGTACCTGTAACTCCAGCGCCGGATCGATCCTGCTCCGCAGCAGATCATAAATAACCATCACGATGTGCTCTGCCGTCGGATTCAGATTCGCAAAATAAGAAGTATCCAGGTTTAGGTTCTTATGGTCAAATTTCTCCAACACCTCTTCGCGCATGATACGGGACAGCACCTTCATATCCATCACATACCCCGTATCCGGGTCCGGTATTCCCGTAACCTTTACGACTACCTCATAGTTATGCCCGTGGTAGTTAGGATTACTACACTTTCCAAAGACTTCGGCATTCTTCCGGTCATCCCACGCGGGGTTAAAAATGCGATGCGCCGCATTAAAATGCTCCCGCCGGAAAACCGCCACTTTTTTATTGGACACACTCATCGTTATTACTTTTAAATTCACTTTATCTCACCCGTCCGCATTCGGCGCCGGTCACTCTCTCGCCTCCTCATCCACCCCGGACGCCGATCACTCTCTCACCCCCTCATCCCACCCCGGGGCGGCGGTCAGCCAAAATATTCCACATAGATCCGCTGTGTCTCATACAGCTTCACACAATGCAACTGTACGCTATCCGGCAAATGCGATACCAACTGCTGCCAGATGCCAATGGCCAGGTTTTCGGTGGAGCACATCTTCCCGGCCATGAAATCGACCTCCAGGTTCAGGTTCTTGTGATCCAATTTTTCCACTACATGATCCCGGATGATATCACTCAATTTCTTCGCGTCGAATAAAAAGCCGGTATCAGTGTCCGGCTCCCCCTTTATCGTAACATAAAGGTCATAGTTATGACCATGCCAGTTCTCATTGGCACATTTACCAAAGACTTCTTCGTTCTTTTCCTTACTCCAGCCCGGATTATATAGCTTGTGTGCAGCATTAAAATGTTCCAGGCGTGTCAGATAGACCATACGCCAAAAATTAAGTTCAGCCGGCGATGCCCAAAAGGCCACCCACACCGGCACAGTACCAGCGGGCCCACAGGGTCCTGCCAAAGCCCCGCAAAGGTAACAAATGTGCCCGAGATGCGATAAACCCAGGGGTCGGACCGCCCGCCAATGTCAATGATTCCTGATATTTGCAGTATGCATATCCTCCTGGCAGCCGCCACGCCGTTTGAAATTCAGCCCACTATCAGCCTCCTGGAAGGTCCCCTCTCCCACCCGGAGCATACTACGACGATCCTTATTACCGGTGTGGGTGGACTCGCTACCGTTTATTCACTCACACGCCAGATTGACAGACAGCGTCCCGACCTGGTGATCCAGGCGGGTATTGCCGGCTGTTTTACCGGGAGACCCGCGACCGAAGTGGTAATAGTGGGGGAAGAGGTACTGGCAGACCTGGGAGTATGGGAAGAAGGCCGCTTCCAGTCCCTGTTCGATCTGCGGCTGGCAGAAAAGAATACCGGCCCCTTTTCCGATGGTCTGTTAAAAAATCCATACCCTCACCTCCTGCAAGTCGCTTCCCTGGCAATCGTACGGGGGATCACCGTTAACGAGATAACCACCGATCCCATTCGGATCCGGTGGCTTCAACAAAATATAGCTCCCGTTGTTGAAAGCATGGAAGGCGGCGGTTTTCACTATGTCTGTTTACAGGAAGGGATCCCCTTTATACAGCTAAGAGCTATTTCTAACGAAGTGGGCGTACGGGATAAGACCCGGTGGGATATACGCGGCGCCATTACCGCGCTGAACGAGCGGCTGACACTGCTTTATAGCGCTATTTATAAAAACGATAACCATGACCTTTACATTAGGCTTTAGTCCCTGTCCGAACGATACATTTATCTTTGATGCGCTGGTGGGTAAAAAGATCGATACCGAAGGCCTGGATTTCAAGGTGGTGCTCGAAGACGTACAAACCCTGAACCAATGGGCAATGGAAGGAAGACTGGATATCTCCAAGATCAGCTATGGCGTATTACCGCTGGTGCTGCAACAATATGATCTCCTGGATGCCGGTGGCGCACTGGGAAAAGGAGTGGGTCCTCTGCTGATCGCCCGCCGGCCGATCCCACTGGCCGATATTCCCGGGTCCACTATTGCCATCCCCGGCCAGCAGACGACGGCGCATTTGCTGTTCTCCCTGGCTTTCCCCTCCGCCACCCATAAAAAGTTTATGGTATTCTCTTCTATCGAGGAGGCAGTCCTTTCCGGCCAGGTCGATGCCGGTGTCATCATTCATGAAAATCGTTTTACCTACCAGCAAAAAGGCCTCGTCCGTCTCATGGACCTGGGAGAATATTGGGAGAAGAAGACCGGCGCTCCCATTCCGCTGGGTGGCATCGTCTTTCGACGCGATCACGATCCCGTCATCCAAAAAAAGGTAAATACTCTCATTCGCCGAAGTCTGGAATACGCTTTCCGCCATTACCCTGACCTCCCCGCCTATGTAAAAGAACACGCCCAGGAGATGGATGAACGCGTCATGCGCCAACATATCGATCTATACGTGAATGATTATTCGCTGTCACTGGGATCGGAAGGCAGGAAGGCGATCCACACCTTGCTCGCCACCTATGCACATATACATGCCCGGGAGGAACCCACCGCTTCCCTCTCGATCGTCCAGTGACCGGGCGGCGCCGCCCTCACCTGATCGGGAATAGGGGGAGAACCGGGAAAATGGCCACGCTTTTCTTCATGGGATGCTCATAGGGTTGCCAGGATATTCTTTTGTATTATTGTTGTCAGGGAGGAATCCAAAACTATGCCCCGGAAGGAGCTTACCGGGCGGATCCCTCGCACGGCATTCGTCAGAAAGATCTCGTCGGCCGTCTCCAGGTCCCGGGTAGTGGTCTCTTTTTCGGCCACTCCCCAGCCCGCGCCGGGTAGCGCCTCCAGAAGATGGCGGCGCATGACACCGGCCACCCCCCCCTCCGACAGCGGAGGTGTATAGATCCTCCCGTTCTTTATATAAAAGACATTGGCGATCGTGCTGTCGGCAATCCTGTCCCGGCTATTGAGGACCAGACAGTCCGATAAACCCCTTTTTTGGGCATAGAGGCTAGCCAGCACATAGACCAGGTAGTTAGCCGACTTCAGGTTGGAAAGAGGGTCACAGGCCTTTCGGCCACCTTCAAAGACATCCAGCGACACCCCGGCTGCCCCAGCGGCCCCCCTGGTCATCCCCCCACCCGCTTCCAGTCCCCCGGGACTCCCTTCTTCTACCTCCCACGATTGAATAAGATAAGAGGGCGCCATGCCCGACAGATCCCAAAGCCCCCCCTCTCCCCGGAAAGCCGCCAGCCGTACCCGGGCCAGGGCATGACCGTTTTGCCGGCACAACTCCGCCACCTGCGCCGCCAGGTGTTCTGCCGTAAAGGAAGCCGGAATAGTAAACTGGAGATACCGGAGCCCGTTTATCAGCCTTTCAAAATGATAGGCTGCCAGCCGGATCCGGCCGTCCCTGGCCAACATCGTCTCAAAGATGCCGTCCCCATACCGGAAACCCCGGTTATCGGCTGTAAGAACAGGTATCCCCGAACGGAGGACCGTCCCATTAAGATTGATAAAAGCTTCGGAAGCATTCACAGTTGACATGAGAAATGAGCTGGAAATGGCTTCACAAAAAATAGCGCATTTCCAGCAAAGCGCCAATGTCTGTGGATTCCGGCGTCAGGCGGCGGCTAAGGTTGCTCGATGATACCGTTCTTTACGGCGTACATAACCAACCCAGCCATGGATTTGGCGCCGGTCTTGGTTTTAAGCTTATCCCGGATCGCTTCTACCGTCCGGGGACTGATGTCGACGATATCGGCAATCTCCTTAGTCGTCTTTTCTTCACACATCAGCTTTAGTACGGTCAGCTCTTTTTCGGTGAGGTTGACATCCTGAAGAGCTCCCACTTCCGGCCTTTTTGTACGGAGGCCGGTTAATAAAGCTTTATTAGTCAGCTCGTTAAAGAAGAATTCCTGTTCGTAGCAGGTCTTGATAGCCTGGTAGATGGTTTCCGAGTCCGAATTCTTGGTGAGATAAGAATTGGCGCCGATCTCCATCAGCTTGGATATCATGGAGTGATCGTTGTGCATGGAAAGAATAATGACCTTGACCTGGGGATGATCCTTCCGGATCTCGGGGAGGGTCTGAATACCATCCATAATGGGCATCTGGATATCAAGGAGAATAACATCCGGTTCCACATGTTTGAGCAGGTTGAGCAATTGCATGCCATTATCCGCCTCAGCGATCAGCTCGACATCCTTCTTAACAGCCAAAGCAGTCTTTACTCCTGCCCGGAAAAGTGCATGATCATCGGCAATAGCAACCTTAATGGCCTGATTCAGCTCTGGTCTTTTCATACGATTTAGTATTTTACACCTGGCAGTTCGAATGGCTGCCCAGACTCCCTGCAAAATGAAACAAAAAATGCAATACTTACTATAGGAAAAGTACGAAATCCGCTTGTTTCGGATAATACGTCCTTACGAAGATAAGTGGTTTTTTTCCGATAATAAAGAGTAATTTCTACGTGCTAAGAACTAGGTAATTTACGAATCCATCCGTAAAACCCGAATAGTTGAAAACGAGCAAATGTGCTCTTGTCCACATAGTTATTCACATATATTTTTGTTTTACAAGTTGATTGACGAGGATTAGCAGCCTCAACCTGTCCAATGTCCTAGAAACCGTCCAGAAAGTTTTTCAATATCCTACGAATCCCAGCAAAATCCAATTGTCAATCAACTTTTATTGAACACAATCACTGAGTATTCAGTATCCTATAAAGATCCGGCTGTAAACAGCCGACCGGCCGTGGCTGGGGAATGGTACCCTGTCGAATACGGCCCCCCAATATCCTGTCCGAAACCACGTTCCTGTGTCCAAGTCCATGTTCCTGTGAAAAAGAGCCAGCGTTCAATATCCAGGGAAATCCTATCCAAGATCCTGTAAGACCATCACTCTTGTTGGTTCATCTCTCTGGTATGTAAAATTTTTTGCCTGCTTTCCGGCGTCACGCATCTCTGCGCACTGCCAAAAGCAGGCAATTTTTTTGGGACGCCCACCGCTCTAATCAATGATTTTATTACGCATGGCGTACATGATCAGACCGGCAATAGTCTTGGCCCCGATCTTTGTCTTCATATTCTGGCGGATCGTTTCGATCGTACGTGTGCTGAGGAATACTTCTTTGGATATCTCTTCGGTCGTTTTGTCTTCGGCGAGCAACTTCAAAATGCGGATCTCCTTTTCGGAGAATTTGATGGGACTGGGATAGAATTGCCGGACCTGCCGTTTGGTCTGCAACTTGGAGAGTACCGCTTTATTGACCAGATCATTAAAATAGAAGTCATCATTCATACAGGTGAGGATCGCCTGGTAGATCTCATCAGGATCTGTGGTTTTTGTCAGATAGGCATTGGCTCCCATTTCCATCATCTTGGAGATCATCTCCTGATCATCATACATGGTCAGTACGATGATCTTTACATCTTCATATTCCTTACGGAGCAGGCCTATCGCGTTGATGCCATCTACCTCCGGCATCCGGATATCCATCAATAACACATCCGGGCGTTTGATCTGCATTTTGTGCACCAGGTCCTTCCCATCTTCCGCTTCCCAGAGTATTCTTAGGTACTCCTTATTTTTCAAAGCCATTTTGATACCGTCACGGAAGATCTTATGATCATCAGCGATCGATACTTTGATTACTAGTTCAGCAGTCATACCGGCAGGTTTGTAGAATTAATAGGTATAGGTCATGATTTTCGTTGACAATCAGGTTATAACATTCATCTTTCGGGAAAATCCCGCTCATAGGCGTAAGGCGGCGTGCCCTCTGGGCAAGCCCCCCGAAGGGGCTTAAGGATATCTACCATATATATTCAGCATTTCTGCGACGCTGTAAAGTATTTTCCGCAATTCATAAATCGGGCAGTTCTGCTATTGTCTGGCAATCAGCCATCCAGTATTTTTGTTGTAGAAGTTGATTGATAGGATAATCTCGCAAACCATCCAATGTCCCGTTTACCGTCCAGTAAAAAATTTCAATATCCTTGAAAGCCGAATAAAATCCAATATCAGTCAACTTCTCTTTTTTTGTTTGACCGGAACAACCTTCTTATAGAAAGGTAATATACCGGAAAAGCATCGAACCCGGATTGTAAGAACGAAAAATCAGGAATTAAATTACACCTCCAACATCCTGGCTACAAAAACCTCACTGAAATTTTGTCAGTCCCGTTTTAAAATCTCATTCCTCCCCTTTGCCGACTTATTCACAATTCACCCTGGATGTGGATATCCTTGGGCCGCCTTAGTATTTTCCCTGCCAGATCTACGACAGTTAGGATAGTAAAAATACTATTTTTATAGCGTGAAACTACTCTATTTTTTCCTAGTAAATGTCCTAAGAAAAACCCGTCAAACCCAATACAGACTTGAATTCCAGGCAATTTAAAGCATTTTACCATAAATTTTGGCCGTTGTCCATATTTTTTTTTAGGGGTTATTTAGCCTTACAAACTAACATTTTACAACCTCTAAAAACTTTCTTATGCAGCAAAAAGAGCTACTTGCACAAAAAGACTATGCCCAGGTAGGAGAAGAGATCAGCCACGAACTGGCAGGCGATTTTATCAAGGCTTTCGACCAGCAATTCCCCGGTGAGATCAAGCACTTTACGATGGGCAAGAACATTCTCGACCAGATCCTCGCTCAACCCGGATGCGCCGGTATCCGTTTCTATAACGGGATCAACGAGAAAGGACAAAAAACCCTGGTATATGTAGGGGTTGATGCTGCTGGAAAAGACCTTCTCACCAAAACCGTTGTTCTCGAAGATGGAAAACTCGCTACGGTTCGCGCTACCGTCGCCGACCGGAACGAAGGCGGATTCGACTTCGGAGATCTCTGGAATTGGATCGTTGGCAAATAAATAAATACGCGATAAATGCTTGGATTATAAGCTAATGCCTTTTATATTTGATAAAATTTAAAGGTATTGCTTCTTCCACTTTTAGGCCGCATATCTGGAATATTACCCATTATCTTCTTTATCCTCTTTTTGAAGAGGAACAAACAAGGAAGGTTATGGGTAATATTTTTATATTGCCTGGTCTCCATTGGAACGGATAATATCTACCATCATCTCGAGGACCGTCCTATTAATTACTTCTACGTCTATAGTTCTTTTACGATCGTAGAATATAGCTTTTTCGCCTTTTTCCTGTACTCCTCTCTAAAGGAAAAAGCCCTCAAATACATCGTCCTCATCTGTTCACTGCTCTTTTATATCGTTGCGATCCGTAATTTCCTTACGATCAAAACAGAACGGTTCGATTCCTTTTCAGCTTCCGTAGAGGACGTCCTGCTCATC
>Ga0070681_10005852_pt1 | contig 11906 bp, 11 predicted proteins | sample KBSC83BmetaG_FD_65650 | JGI IMG/M metagenome (GOLD analysis project Ga0070681, IMG submission 65650) | Corn rhizosphere microbial communities from Kellogg Biological Station, Michigan, USA - KBS C8-3B metaG | ecosystem: Host-associated > Plants > Roots > Rhizosphere | place: USA: Michigan...
TACATGGCCCTTCGCAATCTGTTTCCTGAATCGATCTTCGGCCGCAAGCTGAATCCAAATGCGGAGCGCCGTCTGCGCCTGTCGCAGGCCCGCGCGGAAGAGACGATCATTCGTGGCCACGTCGACAACGCGCTGATGTTCGTCGACACACTTGCAGAAGACCTGTCGTTCGATCGCGCCATCGACACCTACATCAGGGTGATGGGGATCCCGGAGCCGCTCGCCAGCACGGTGGCGACGCGGGCGCTGGTGCACCTCGGCCGCGATCTCGTGCCCTTCCGCCGGCGGATGCAGCGCGAAGGTGAGGATGCTGCCGCCGAGAACAAGCCGAGGCTCAGGTTGGATGAGGCGGCACGGGCGGGGGACATTCGCCGAGCGTAGGCCTGGCGGTCTGAGATCTGGGCACTGCCGACGGCACCCTAGTCCTAAAGTCGGCAGTCTGGAGACTGGTCAGATGGGAGACTCTTAGCTGTCATACTGGCGCCTGACAGCCGTGAGTTTCCCATAGATGCGAAGCACGACAGACTGAGACGCTCCGAGCTGCCCAGTCTCCAAACTGCCGGCTTTTGGACTACAGTGGCTCAGGCGCCCGCAATTCCCTGTAATCCGCGATGCTGACCAGGAAGATCGTGGTGACGATGATGGCCGACGTGACGCACCAGATGCAGATAGCGTGGATGACGGCGAGCTCGAGGTAGGTCAGCCAGGCCGAGAATAGAACGCCGATTGCCGCCTCGATGACGAGAATGATCGAGATCGCCGGATGGTCGGCGAGGCGCGCGGTGGTGCCGATCACCGCGATTGTGAACACCTCGATGTAGAACAGCAGTCCCCACGCTGCGACCGGGAATCCGGCGAAGCGGGACCATTTGCTGGTATTCACCGTTTCGCAGGAGCCGATCGAGCAGCTCAGCTCGCCGATGACACCGAGCTTGTAAAGAGTGAGGTAGGTGGCAATGAAGATCCCGGCCAGCGCGAGCGCGGCCACGATCATTCTCTTTGTCACTTCGGCGTCGTTGAAGCAGCGCTGGTGGCGGGGGCCGGAGACACCCTGGCGATCGAATCGACGATGTGCTTCAGCTCGTCGTACGACCGCATCCCGGCGTAGAGCTTGTTGCCGATGACGAAGGTCGGTGTCGAGCCGACGCCGCGCCGCAGACCGTCGGCGAGATTCGCATTGATGCGCGGCTGATATTTGCGGGCGTCGAAACAGGTCTCCCACTTGGCGACGTCGAGCCCGATCTCGCCGGCGTAGCGCTTGAAGAAGGCCTTGGGCGCGTCCGTCGCCTCACCGTTCCACTCATCCTGCGCCTGGAAGAGGCGGTCGTGCATCGGCCAGAACTTGCCCTGCTCGTCGGCGCAGGCGGCCGCGTTGGATGCGGCGAGGGTGTTCCGATGCTGGGTGAGCGGGAAGTCGTAGTAAGTCAGGTTGGCGAGTCCGGGCTCGATGATGCGCGATCTGACGTCGGGCTCGGTGACCGTCGCGAACCCGGCGCACGAAGGGCACTCGAAATCGGCGAACTCCATGATCTTCACCGGGGCATCGACTTTGCCTATGAGGTAGCCCTGTGATGGTCCCGCATTCGTCGTGTCAGCCACATCGCGCACATCGGAGCTCGCCTTTGGTTTCGTCGCGACGTAAGCCAGCGCGGCCACTCCAATGAGCGCGATCAGACCCAGTATCCAGAAGAAAGCCTTTGGCCGACTTGCTGCACGGGACTCCCTGACCGTCTTTCGCGGGGGTACGTTCCTGTCTCTCGGAGTGTCGTTGGTTGCCATTTATTTGATCGATTGCAGTACGTTGACGATGCGCGGGCGCGCGACCTCGAGGGCGCGCTGTCGCGAAAGCTAAGAGAGGGGTACCGAGATGCAAGCTGACATTCTGCGCGCGCCGGTCGGGCCGGGAGCGATGCACGTGGAGCGTTACGGTCACGGGGGCACTGCTGTCATCCTGCTCCACGGATTCGGAACGTGCAATTTCCTTTGGCGCGCCGTCGCACCGGCGATCACCGCCGCCGGGCACACGGCCTACTCGGTAGATCTGCTCGGCCACGGCCAGTCCGATCGCCCACTCGACGCTGATTTCGGGATTGCGGCGCAGGCCGAGTATCTCGACGCGGCGATGACTGTGCTGCGCGTCTCGCGCGCGGTGATCGTCGGCGTCGATCTCGGAGGAGACGTGGCGATGAAGCTCGCCGCCAACCGACCCGACCGCGTCGAGAAGCTGGTCCTCATCAATACGCCCGCATTCGACGAGCTGCCCGCGAAGGACATCACCCAGATGCAGCGGCGAACGGCTCGCTTTGCGTTCAGTCTGACGCGCGGCGTGATGGGCGCGGCGCCGCTTCTCGAGGGCGTGCTCAAGGGCAGCGTCGCCGATCCGGAGCACATGCCGATGAAGCTGATCGCGCGCTATCTGGCCCCGTTCGTCGGCAAGGACGGAGCGAAGCACTTGCTGACGCTGGCGAGCTCGGTCAACAAAGCTGATCTGGACGAAGACGAGTACGGCGTGATCAAGGCGCCGACGCTCATCATCTGGGGCGATGAGGACAAATGGGTCGATCCCAAGCTTGGCGATCGCCTGGCGAACGCGATTCCGAACGCGAGATTGGTGCGACTGGCGGGCGTAGCGCGCCTCGTTCCAGAGGAAAACCCCGATCATCTCTCGGAACTGCTGCTCGATTTCATCAAGAGAAGGGCGGCGGCATGAACCTTTCTCCTATGAAATGGTGTCTAAAAACAGTAGATTAACAGAGCACCATTCATAGACGTTTCACTTCAACCGAATTGATGAACAACACCAAAAACAGATTCCGTAAGGAGCCGGTTCGGGCGGCAACTCCTTTTGAGGAGGCCCGGGACGAGCTGTTTCAGCAGATCATGCGCTGCGGAGTAGTGGGCTCGGCGGCCGAGGACCAGAAGGATTGGTTCGACAACACGATGGAGTACCTGACGGAGCGGTACCATGAGTTGGCTCCGACTCAGTTGGATGAGCTTCGCGTGTTGGGTGAGAGGTTCGCGCAGCCGCCGAAGGTCAGAAAGGCAGTGTGATCGGGGGCGCCGGGTCGGCGCCCTTTTTCTTTGGCATCACGCGCCAGCCTACCTCCTCCCGTTTACCCCCCTCCTCAAAATCACCGAAAGCCTGACCCCGCCCCCGAGCCCGACCTCGAACGCGGGCACGATCCCCGAGGTCCGGCCCGTTGGCAGCGGGCCTTCGACGCCGAGGAAGACGAGGAGGTAGGCTCGGCTGCCGCCGTCGAGGCGGGAGCGGTAGCGTCCGCTGATTCCCGCACCGGCGTACGGCGCCCAGCGGCTCTGTCGGAAGGGGTCGAGACTGAATCGTGAGAAAAGATCCGTCCTGCCCTCTGCTCCGTGGGCGCCGGCTCCAATTCCCGCCACCAATCCCGTTCGCACGTAGAGCCCGGCGGGAACGCTGACGCCAAGTGCGGCTTCGCCACCAGCGGTATGGGCGACGAGCGCGTCGAGGCGGAGCTCGGTCTGGATCTGCTGCTGCCGCACCTGCCCCCGCGCCACGGCCGGAACGGCCAACGCCGAGGATGCTGCGAGCAGCACCGCGGCGAAAGCCGACCATCTCAGATTCAAGCTGTCGAGCGCGCGCGACCGCGCCACAACGCGATGGTGTAGTCGACGATCGACGCCAGCGATACCACTCCGATGGTCATGATCAGCAAATCGGTCAGCTCCGGCAGCGCCACGATCGCCACCAGCGTGACGAGCTGCAGAACGGTGACGATCTTGCCTAGCATTCTCGCCCGGAAGACCGCCGGCCGCAGCGTTGGAATAATTTTGGCGACGACGAAGCCCACCGCGGTGGCAAGATCGCGTGTCAGGAAGATGAAGTACTGGCCGGTGGTGAGCTGACCTTCAACGAGGTAGGTAGATATCGCGACGAGAACGAAAACGCGGTCGGCGAGCGGATCGAGCAGCGCGCCAGTGGTGCTCTCTGACCTCTCGTGGCGCGCCAGCCAGCCGTCGATGAAATCGGTGAAGCCGGCAACGGCGATCAACGCGATTCTGTCCCACGGCCCCGACACGAGCACGAATGCCAGCGCCAGCACGACGCGCGACAGTGAAATCGTGTTGGGGAGATTGAACCAGGCGCGACGGGTCATCCAAGGCAAAGCTATTCGCGCGTGCAGGTGGCTGCCAGCGCGTCCGTTGCCGCGCGCGTCCGTTCGCGCGAGTCAGCTCGTCTGCTTGCGACCGAACCGACGCCTGTCTAGCTTCGCTCGATGACCTCGCACAGGCTGCTCGGCGCGATTTACCTCGCGCTCTCGGTCGCGATGATCGCGTGGGACATCCTGATGGCGGGTCGAATCGCGCAGCTGCGCCGGATTCCGCGCGGCTTCCAGGGCATCACGGGCATCGCCGGATTGCTGCTCGTTCCGGCTCTGGTGGTGGCGTACACCGCGCAGTCCCTCCTCTATGGCCGCGCGATTTTCCTGGTGGCCTGGCTGTGGCCGTTCACGACGCTGCTGTTCGTGCTGCAGACGATTTACGCGCTGGCGCGCCGGCTGGTCACGCCGCTGCTCGGATTTCCGCTGCTCGTCTACAACGTCATCATCGCCACTGTCGCGGTGACCAAGTTCGTCATCACCCGCGGCCACGATCCAACGCAGTTCGGTCTGGCGCTCAACGCGGCGCAGGCGAGCATGCTCGGGAGTTTCTTTGGCGCGCCGGCGCTGTGGAATCCCATCTATCTGCAGGTCCCGATCTTCGCACCGTCGCTGCCGGCGCGATGGGGCTTCACCCGCCTCGCGCGCGTGGCGCTCGCCGGAGCGGCGATCGCGATGACGGCGCTGGTGGTGATCGAGATCCCCGGCGCGTACGCCGGTGTTCGCAGCTATGCAATCCACGAGAAGGATCGGCTGCAGGAGCACCCGCAGGGAGATTTTCGCATCGGGCTCAAGATTTTTCCCGACCTGCGCGGCGGTCCGCCGCCGCTCGCGATAAGGAACGATCTCGCGCTCGCGGATACCCTGGGCGTCGATGCAATCAGCGTCGTGATAGATCCCGAGGCCGCCCGCGGCATCGCGCTCGACTCCCTTGCCCGGTCCATCGAGGAAGCGCGCACCGACAGCACACTGCTGATCGTCTCGCTTGGCTACCCCAAGAAAGGCGAGCAGGAATTCAAGCAATCCCGGGAGACCTACACCGTCGCTCGACTCAAGGACATCGATCGCATTGCGCGGCGATTGAAGCCCGACTACCTGATCCCGGCGGTGGATCCGCTCGGCGAGGGCACCCGCATCCTGCACGAGGAGCGGCCCGAATACTGGATCGATTATTTCGCGCGCGCCGCGCGCGTCGCGCACTACATCTATCCGCGCATCAAGGTCAGCGTGCCGATGAGCAGCTACGGCACTCGCGACAGCACGCTCTACGCGTGGGCGGCACGGCCTGGCTCGGGAATCGATGTCATCGGATTCTCGCTGTTTCCCGGCTTCGATGGCGCCCGATCACTCGACACCCACACTCGCGTCGCTTCGCGGTGGATGAAGCAGTTTCCGAAAGCGAAGGAGCATTGGGTTTTCGCCGCCGGCGGATATCCATTAGTGCACGGCGAAGCGAGCCAGCGGCTCGCAATCAAGGACATTCTCGCCTGGGCCACCGCCGAAGCGCCGATCAAGGGGCTCGTCGTGTACGAGGGCGGAGACTACAACACGGTGCGCGGGCTGCGCGCGCCGGGCGGGAGGCTGCGACCGGCGACGGGAGAGGTGATCAAGGCGGAGAAGGGGTTGCGCGCCGCCCCGCAGTAAAGGGATCGTTGGTAGGCACGCTTCTCGTGTACTGCAACTGAACGGGTGCCCCGATCGTCACCAGCAACGTCCCGACTTTATAAACTATGAACTGCGGACTGTGCTACTCCCATCTGGCACCCGTTCTGTTGCAGTTCCCAGCGCACCCGTTCGGTTGCAGTTCACGCATATCAGACTGTCCTGCCAACCCCCCGAACGATCCCCTCGACCCTCCTCTCCGCCTCGAAGTACTTCTCGGCAACATCCCTCATCTGCTCCGCGCTCACTGCCCGGACGCGGGAGTCGTGCTCGAGGATCTCGTGCAGTCCTTCGCCGAACATCCAGGCGTCGAGGATTTCGCCGAGCAGCGCTCCCCCGCTCTCCTGACTGATCGCGTGGGCGCCGACGACGTATTCCTTGGCGCGATCGAGCTCCTCCGGTGTCACGGCCTGCTCACGCAATTTGGCGAACTCGGCCAGCAGGCCGTCGCGAGCGACGCCTTCCTTCTCCGGTGACGTCGCGATGTAGGAGAGGAACATCCCGGCGAGTCGCTTCTCGCTGACGGCGGCCTGCACCGTGTAGGCGAGGGACTGCCGGTCACGGAGCTCGTCGAAGAAGCGGCCGCCGAGCCCACTCGCCACCGTCGCGATCATGCTGGCGGCAAACCGGGAATCGTCCGTCCGCGACGGCGCCGGGAATGCCAGCGCGATCGCCGTCTGAGCCTTGTCGCGCGACTCGGCCGCGATCTTGACGCTCTTCGGCCAGCGCGGCTTGCCGATCTTCGGCGCCTTTGCCGGCTCCATTGTGGAGAACTCGCGCGCCACGAGATCGGCCGCCGCTTTCGGATCGACATCGCCGACGATGCCGATCACCACTGCCGACTCGAGCACCTTCGACTTGTGCCACTCCCGCGCGTTCGCCGCCGTCAGGGATCGCAGCGAATCTTCGGTCCCCATTGGCGGGATCCCGTACGGATGATCCTTGAACGCGACGGACGTCGCCAATCGCATCGGATAGCGGTACATGTCGTCGCGGAGCATCGCGACGTTCGAAAGGGCGACGGTCCGCTCCGTCTCAAATGCCTCATCTGGAATCGTCGGGCGCTGGATGACATCGCCGAGCAGCTCCAGTGCTTCGGGGAGCCGCGCGACGGGCACCGAGAACGACCAGCCGAAGCTCTCGGCACCGGCGATGGCGGCGATGGTGCCGCCGAGCATCTCCGAATCCTCGGCGATCTGCGCGGACGTACGCGTCGCCGTTCCCTTGAGCATCGACCGCGCGGTAAGGAGAGTGAGGCCGGCCTGACTTGCCTCTTCCTCGACAGCACCGCCGGCGATGAAGACGGCGATGTTGACGATCGGCGAGCCAGGCTTTCTGCGCACCAGCACCGGCACTTCGCGAGCGGTGCGAAACACCGATACCCCGGCCTCTTCTTTCTCGAGCTCGGCCGCCTTCGCGACTGGCGATGGCTTGCTCGCGCGGCGCGGGACATCGGCGAGTCGCTCCGATCCACCTTCGCCGAGGATGCGCTTCATGTCCGCTGCATCGTGCGCGACGAGCGCCGCGCTCTCCGGGCGGTAGATAAGCGCAGCGGCGCGTTCTTCGGCGAGATACTTTCGCACGACACGCTGGATGTCGTCGGCCGACGCACTCATGTAGCGCTGATAGTACTCGTCGCCGAGCTTCCAGCCGCCCAGTGCCTCCCACTCGGCGAGATAGTTGGCACGGCCTTCGGCGGTTTCGAGCCGTCGCGCCCAGCGCGCCTCGAAGATGCGGCGCACCCGCGTCAGCTCCTGCTCTTCGACATCGCCGACGCGTACCTGATGCAGCTGATCCCAGATCACCCGCGCCGCTTCCGCTGTTGTTTCCGGCTCGGTCTCGGCGTGCACGACGAAGACCCCGAGCTCCGCCGGGGTGTAGTCGTACGCGCCGACCGACGATGCGAGCTTGCGCTCGCGGACCGCGCGATAGAGGCGCGACGCGCGTCCGGTGCCGAGCACGGCGGCGGCGACGTCGAGCGCAGGCGTGTCCGGATCGAGACTGCCGGGAGTGCGCCAACCGAACACCAGCTGGCTCTGGGCGATGTCCGCCGAGAGCTCGCGGTAACGGAAGCCGGTGTGATCGGGTTCCGGCGGACCGGGATTCCGCACCGGTGCACCAGCGTCGAGCGACCCGTACAAATCAGTCGCGCGGCGGATCGCCTCCTGCGGATCGACATCGCCGGAGATGCTGAGGATGGTGTTGGCCGGCTTGTAGAAGTTCCTATAGAAGCCGTTCATCAGATCGCGGGTGAACGCACGCAATCCCGGCTCGCGGCCGATGCGCCACCGACGCATGCGGTGCTTGTCGTGGAGCAGCTCGAACAGCGTCTCGGTGGCGACGGCTGATGGACTGTCGGATTTGCGCTTCGCTTCCTGAATGATGACTTCCATTTCCTTGGCCAGCTCGCGGCCGTCGATCACCGAGTGCGCGTACGCATCGGCCTGAATCTCCAGTCCCTTCGCGAAGCTCGACGATGGCAGCACCGTGTAGTACGTCGTGTTGTCGTAGATGGTGTGGGCGTTGAGATAGCCGCCGCTCGCCTTGGTCTCCTTTGCGATGTCGCCGACGCCGCGCTTCTCCGTACCCTTGAAGAACATGTGCTCGAGCGCATGCGCGAGCCCGTTCTGCTCATCGGTCTCGTCGAAGTAGCCGGCTTTCACGTACGTCACGATCGCGACGACGGGCGCCGAGTGGTCGACCTGGACGAGGACAATCAGGCCGTTCGGGAGAGTGGATTTTGTAATGCTGGCTGGGTTCATCGCGATTCTGAGACCTGGGGTCTATCGACTGTCCACTCTAGTCTTAAAGGTGGCAGGTGGGAGACATGGTCAGAGGCACGGGTATCAGTTTTTCTGGCGCATTCCAGAGTGGCGTGACGCAGCGAGAATGCGAGTAGAACAACTGCTATCAGAGCATCTCTGCGCATCTCTCCAACCTGCCACCTTTAGGACTAGGGGTGCCAGCCGACGTGCAGCGCACTCTGAATGCAAAGATCTAGTCGGCAATCTGCCCCTTCCTAATCAACACAAGCCCCAAAGCGAGAAACAGAATCCCGTAACCCGCCAGCCACAGAACGTCGGTGCCGGGCGCCGTACGATTGGCAATCAAGGAGTTTGCCACGTTGTCGAGTTTGTGCACGGGCGGCAGGAGCTCGACGAGCTTGCTGCGCCAGTCACCGCGAGCGCCGTATACGCCGCGCAGAATCCGCGCGCCCAGCCACACCGCGGCCAGGGTCAGCCAGTCGAAGCGGGTTGCAACCGAGAGAAAGAAACCGATCCCTCCCATCGCGACGTAGATGAGCGCCGTATAGATGAGAAAGTTGAGGACATTGAAGCTCGGCAGGATGATGCGCAGCAGGCTGCCCAGTACCATCATCGCGATCATCACGCCGGCCATGTAGACGAAGAAGAGCTGGGCGTAGTACTGGATCGGATTCACCGGTTTCGCGAACAGAAATCGGTAGTAGCCCTGCTTGCGATCGGTCGACACGATGCCGTTGACTGCAATGAGCACCGCCAGCGATACCACCGCCGAGGCCAGCTGGAGCGTCATTCCCGCCGCGGGAGAGTTGGGTGCGGTCCACTGCGGTCCCATCGTCAAGCGCAACGGCTCCAGCACTACGTAGCCCCACAGTCCGCCAATCAGGAGGATCGCGATGCCGCGCTCCCACCAGAAATCGCGGAACTGCCACAGGGAGTATCTCCCGAGCCGGCCGCGATTCATCGCTACCGCCGTCGACTGGGTGCGATTCATCGGGATTCCGGTCGATTCCCCGGGATTCATTGGACCTCTCCCACCGCTTCGCGGAATTGCTGCTCGAGCGCCGAGCGCTCGGGTACGACGCTGGCGACGAGCGCGCCGCGTCCGATCAGATCGGCAAGCAGGGCGTTGAGCTCGGGAATGCTGTTCACGATCACGTCGTATTCGCCGCGACCGGCCTCCTCGGCGCCGGGGACCAGCGCGCGAATGACATCATCTCCGCTGGCGAGCGTGATCCGGAAGCGAGCTGCTACCGTCGTCGATGTCTGCTCGTAACCCGTGTTCACGATCCGCTGCAGCCTGCCGCGATCGATGATCGCCACGCGGTCCGCGAGTCGCTGCAGCTCGTCGAGATTGTGGGAAGCGATGAGAATGGTGCGATCCGGCCGCCGCAGATCGGTCACGATGTCGCGGAACCTCTGGGTCCACACCGGATCGAGTCCGTGGGTCGGCTCGTCGAGCACCAGGATCTGTTCGTCGCGCAGCAGCGCTTGCGCCAGTCCCACCCGCTGGAGATTTCCCTTCGACAGCGCCTTCACTTTCTTGTCGCGGTGCTCCGCCAGTCCGAGCAGCTCGATGACGAAGTCGACCCTGGCATCGATCTCGGCTTCCGGAACTCCGGCGAGAATCGCGTAGCGCACCAGCGACGTGCGCGCTCTCCACTTCGGGTTGATGGCGATCAGCTCCGACAGGTAGCCGATGCCTCGGTGCTCGACGAACTGGCGCGCTGGGACTCCGCCGATCTCCACTTCTCCCGTCGTCGGCCGCAAATAGCCGAGGAGCATCGCGATGAGGGTGGTCTTGCCCGCGCCGTTTGGGCCGGCGATGCCGAAGATCTCGCCAGTGTTCACCACCAACGAAAACTCCTCGACCGCTTTTACAGAGTTGCCGAGGAGTGATCTGTAAGTCTTCCCGACTCTTTTGAATTCGATCACAACGGCGGCGGCGTTGTAGTCGTTGGCGTCGTCGGTTGCAGACACGATTGCCAGGTCCCGGTGCCCGCGTTGCGGATCCACTTCGTTGCTTCAGCGGTGCGCCCGAGCCGCATCATCGCGCAGCCAAGGTAGCCCTGGGCCGCGCGGTCGTCGGGGTTCGCGGTGATTGCGCGCACGAAGAAGCGGCGCGCGAGATCGTACTGCGCCATGCTGAACACCACCAATCCCATCTCGCGCAGGGCGATGGCGTTCTTGGGATCGAGCCGAAGCGCGGTGTCGAGCTGCGCGCGCGCGGTCGCGAGATCCGATTCGGTGCGCGCGATCCGCGCCAGAAAGACGTGCGGAGTCGGCGAGCCCGGATCGTCTTTCACTGCCTTGGCGAACTCGCCGCGGGCGCGCTCGTTCTGTCCGTTCTTGAGGGCGTCGATACCGGCATTGAGGCTGTCACCGTTGCCGCCCCGGCCGAAGAGAAAGTATCCACCGACGCCGAGCAGGATGACGACTGCGATGGCAATCCAGATCGGCATCGAGAGTCGCGGAAATCGACTGCGGCTCTCTGCAGCCGCGAGCGCGTGCTGAACGTTGGTGCGACCGATTCCGCCGCCGGCCGGTGTGTTGCCGGTCGCGTCGTCGGCGGTAAATGCGCCGGGCATCTCGATGGTTGGCGGGCCGGCGTTCGGGCGTGAGGCATACGCGGGCGGCTGGCGATAGCCGCCGCCGGCGGAGGGCGGCGCGTACGGGGAGACGGGCTGTGCCGGGCGCGGCGGAGCGGGAGGCGGAACGCGAGAAGCGGGGGTCGGCTGCGCGGGACGCGAGCGCGGGGTGTAGGCGGGCGCCGAGGGCGCGGCTGCGCCGGCAGCCGCGACACCGGCGGCCGCTGTCGACGTTCCGGTCAGCGCCGACTCCAGCGCCTTGAATCCATCGACGGCGGCATCGCCGTCGGCCTGGGTCGGTTTGTAGCTGGTGCGATTGGCGCGATCTCGCGCGGCGAGAAACTCCAGCAGCGAGTGCGCCTGATCGAGCGTTATGAGCTCGGCCTGGCGCGCGGCGCGAATCAGCTGTTGTCCGCTGAGTGAGGGATTGCCAACCAGCGCCTGGAGCGCACTCTCGGCGCCGGTCCAGAGATCGATGATGTCGGCGGCGAGATCTTCTGCCGAGCGTGGTTGGTCGAAGTGAGCCAGAACAGGGCGCGCGCCGTTGAGAGCGGCGAGCGCCGACGGATTGTTCTGGGGACTCATCTCAGGATGCGCAAAAGCCCGGCATCCGCGCTACGTCGAATGAAGCTCTCTGCATCCTGCTCTGGTTTTGGTGTTTCCTTGAGGCAATTTGCATTGCGCATCTTGTCGACGATTTCCTCCCACGTCCCTTCAAATGTGTTGCCATCGTCGGTCTTGATGCGGTGTGACTCGAC